>Ga0181560_10001069_pt1 | contig 25638 bp, 26 predicted proteins | sample 011ome_20_FD_133751 | JGI IMG/M metagenome (GOLD analysis project Ga0181560, IMG submission 133751) | Coastal salt marsh microbial communities from the Groves Creek Marsh, Skidaway Island, Georgia - 011509CT metaG (megahit assembly) | ecosystem: Environmental > Aquatic > Marine > Intertidal...
GTCTACGTCAAGCAAATGGCGCATCACCTCAAGGGGGTCGATCGCTCCCACCTTGCCCGGTGCGAAAATCTGCTGCTCACGCGAGACCCGGTGCAGATGTTGGCGTCGCTGTCGATCCAGCTTCCCGGTTGCACGCTTGCCGACACCGGCCTGACCGAGAGCGTCGAGTTGCTCGATGCCGTCCTGGCCGAGGGGGGCACACCGATCGTGATCGACTCCCAACGACTCTTGGCCGACCCCGCCGGTGTGCTCAGCACCGTGTGTGCCGCACTCGGCCTCACCTTCGACCCGACCGTGCTGTCCTGGCCCGCCGGTCCCAAACCAGAGGACGGGGTGTGGGCCAAACACTGGTACCACAGCGTTCACCAGACCACGGGCTTCGCCTCGCGTCCGCCGTCCGACCATCCCGTACCCGATCGTCTCGGTCCGATCCTCGAGACAGCGCTGCCGCTGTACGAGCGCCTTCTGCGCTACGCCGTCTGAGCTACCAGTTGCATCGGAGGGACATGCACGAGAGCCCCCCGTCGACACGGGCGGCTTCGTCGGCCCCGACGGTCACGACGTCATACCCCACCTTCGTGAGGATCCCCTCGGTGGCGGGGAATCCGGTTCGCATTATCACGACATCGTTCACTCGTATGAGGTTGGCGGCTGCTTCCTCACCGGTGGGACAGACGATGACGTCATAGCCGTCGAAACAGCCACTTGCGGCAAGTCGACCGGTCGAGAAGATCGTGTGCTCGTCGACGATCGCACAGTCGGTCTTGAAGTGCAGGACGTCACTCGGCGTCTCGACGATCCGGACCGCAAGTCCAGTCGGCGCCAGCGCCGCCATCAGTGCCTCGGCACCGGTTCGGTCGGTACGGGCCGACAGACCGATCAACACCTCGTTGGCGGTGACGAGGACGTCGCCTCCATCGACGAAACCCTCCGAGACTCGGCCGACCGTGGGGAAGCGGGCCTCGAGGTCGCCAACGATCGCGTCGGCCTCTCCCGCTCGGCTCGGGGCGCCGGGCCGCAGCACGACGGCGAGGGGACCGATACACAGCGCAGCGTCCTCGACGAACACTGCGTCGGGGTGCCCGGGCAACTCGGCCATGGGCTCCACGACCACACCGGCGGCTTGGAGCACAGCGACGTACGACGCGTGCTCGTCGACGAAACGCGCATAGTCGGGGTCGGGCCCGTCGACCGCGCGCAACCCGTCGACGACGCTCGGCGTGGGAGGACGCACGAGGGCCTGGCGGAATCGGATCGGGCTCGGCATCGATCAGGTCTCGAGCACCATGCGAAGGAACTGTTTCGTGCGTTCCTCGTTCGGGTTGCGCAGCACCGCTTCCGGGCTGCCCTCCTCGACCACAACCCCGTCATCCATGAAGACGACACGGTCGGCCACTTCCTGAGCGAAGCCGATCTCGTGGGTGACGACCATCATCGTCATGCCCTCACCGGCGAGCGTGCGCATGACGTCGAGCACCTCGCCCACGAGTTCGGGATCGAGCGCCGATGTGGGCTCGTCGAACAGCATCATCTTCGGCTTCATGCTGAGGGCGCGGGCGATGGCGACCCGCTGCGCCTGACCGCCCGACAGGTGAGCCGGATACTCGTGAATCTTGTCGGACAGGCCCACCCGGTCGAGCATCTCGCGGGCGATGCCGATCGCTTCGTCCTTGGGTCGCTTGAGCACGCCGGTCTGCGCCACGGTGAGGTTCTTCAGCACCGTGAGGTGCGGGAAGAGGTTGAACTGCTGGAACACCATGCCGATGTTGCTGCGGAGCTGATCGACATCGGCATCGATGTCGGTGATGTCCTCACCATCGATGAGAATCGTGCCCGAATTCGACTCTTCGAGTCGGTTCAGGCATCGAAGCAACGTCGACTTTCCCGAGCCGGAGGGGCCGAGCACGCAGACCACCTCACCGGCGTTGACGGTGAAGTCGATTCCCTTCAGAACCTCGAGATCCCCGAAGGACTTGTGGAGTTGTCGGACGTCGATGGCGTGTGTCATCGGGCTTTGGCTGCCGATCGTTCGAGCCGCCGTACGAGGAACGTGAGCGGCAGGGTGATGAGAAGGTAGAGCGCAGCGACAACGGTGAGCGGTGTGGCGTTGCGTTCGGCATTCATGAAGTCACGAGCGAACTTCGTGAGTTCCTTCGTCCCGGGGGTCGACCCGAGAATGAAGAACAGCGACGTGTCCTTGATCAACAGCACGAGTTCGTTGGTGAGGGGCGGAATGATGATGCGGAACGCCTGCGGCAAGATGATCGTGAACATCGTGCGCGTCTGCGACATGCCGAGCGACCGGGCTGCCTCGGTCTGACCTTTGGGGACAGCCTCGATCCCGGCCCGGATCGTCTCGGCCATGTACGCACCGGCAACGAGCGCCAAGCCGACAGAACCCCGGCCGAGCACCCCACCCGGAATCCGGAATCCACTGAATGCAATCGGCAGACCGAAGCCCACGAACAACAGGGTGATCAGCGCGGGGAGACCCCGGAAGAGTTCGATGTATCCGATCGCGAATGCTCGGAACGCCTTGAGGCTCGACAGGCGCATCAGCGCCAACCCGAGGGCAAGGACCATGCCGAGCACGAACGACAGCAGTGTGTAGAGCGCTGTGTTCTTCACCGCCGAGGTGATGACCTCGGGGAACATGTCGGCTGCGATCTCGGGGTTGAAGAAGTTCTTCTGGATCTTCGACCAGTCCGCTGCGAACACGATCACCACCGTGATGACAGCCGCGGCCAAATACATCGCAATCTGGTAGTAGCGGGCCCGTTGGCGGGGAGTGAGCGTCGTCATGGTGCGAAAACGTGCGAGGGGCCGGACCCTACGGCCCGACCCCTCGTCAGATCAACCGTCGTGGTTCAGGCTCAGGCGCCCGGGAACCATTCGGCGTAGATGTCGTCGTACGTGCCGTTGTCCTGCAGCTTGGCCAAGGACTCGTTGACGGCAGCGAGGAGATCCTCGGCACCCTCTTCCTGGACGGCGAACCCGTAGAATTCACCGGTCTCGTACGACTCGATGACCATGGCGCCGCCGGTGTCGTCGGCGTAGCCCTGGTTCCCGACGAGGTCGGTGACGACACCGTCGACGTCGCCGGCCTCGAGGGCCAGGTAGAGCGCACCGATGTCGTCGAATGCGATGACCTCCACCCCAGCCGGGGTGTTGTCCTGCAGCCAGATCTCACCGGTGGTGCCCGACTGGACGGCTACTGCACCGAGATCGGCGAGGGTGCCGGCGGAGCTGTCGTCGGAGACCAGCAGCGACTGCTTGCCTTCGAAGTACGGCTCGGAGAAGTCGATGTTCTCCTCGCGCTCTTCGGTGATCGTGATCGAGGCGGCCGAGATGTCGCAGTCACCGGCCTCGGTGGCGAGGCCGCTGGTGATGGCGTCCCAGCCCGGGGTTGCAACCGCGAGGCCGAGACCGAGATCGTCGGCGATGGCGCGCATCAGTTCGATGTCGAACCCGGTGAAACCGCCTTCGGCGCTCGGGTCCTCGAACTCCATCGGCGGGTAGGGAACATCGGTGCACACGGTGAGCGTGCCCGAGGTGACAAGGCCGAGCTCACCACCGTCGTCGTCGCCACATGCGGCGGCAAACAGACCGAGGGTGAGCAGCAAGGCAAGAAGCTGCAGCAGTCGCTTGGACATGAATCCTCCAGAGGGTTTCGTTCTCGACATTCCAAGAACTTCGAAAGGCTACCCACTTCGCGTCGGTAGCGGCGCCGAGCGGCCACTCAGAGCATCAAACCGAGCAGTTCACGAACGATCTTGGCTCCCACCATCGCCGTGAGTCCGTGCACGTCACGGTCGGGATTGATCTCGACCAGATCGGCACCGACAACGTCGACCTCCTGGGTTGCAATCTGGCCCAGCGCGTCGAGCAATTGGCGGGTCGACCAGCCGCCAGGTTCGAAGTGCGACATGCCGGGAGCAAAGGCGGGGTCGAGCACATCGATGTCGATCGAGACATAGACCGGGCCCTCGAGCACCGGAACGACCACCCCGGGATTGCGTGCCTCGAACACGTCGACACCGAACCGGTCGGCCTGGTCGCGCTGGTGCGGCGTCATGGTGCGAATCCCCATTTGCACCAGGCGAGCCACCCTGCCCTCTTCCATGATCCGGGCAAACGGACACGCGTGCGAATAGCGATCACCATCGAGTTCGTCGTAGAGATCGGGGTGTGCGTCGAAGTGCACGATCGTGATGTCGTCGTGGCGGTCGGACATCGCCTGCACGAGGGGCCAGGTCACGAGATGGTCACCGCCGAGTGCCAGCAGCTTCGCGTCGTCTGCGATTGCGTCGCTTGCGGCGCCGCGGATCAGCGCCGTCGCCTCGTGCACATCGTCGGGGAGGGTCAGGTCACCCAGGTCAGCCCAGTCGGCATTCGCGTCAGGGGCGAAATCGCGCCCGTCCTCCGTGCACCAGTTGGCCGATCCACTGTGCAAGGCGGCGCGCACAGCCGGTGGGGCCGCCGCCGGACCCCGGAGATACGACGAGTGCGCGTCGTAGGGCACACCGAGGACCTTGACGCTCATACGTAGATCTCGAGCGAGCCGTCACGAGCGAACCCTGCGAGTTGGAGGCCGGCCCGCTCAGCTGTGGCGACTGCGAGGGCAGTCGGCGCACTGACAGCCACCAACGCGCGAAAGCCCGCGGCCCAGGCCTTGTGCACCAATTCGAAGCTGGCACGACCACTGACCACGACCGCCCTGCCCGTCGCCGGGAGGTCGCCGTCGAGCAACAGTCGACCGGCGAGCTTGTCGACCGCATTGTGCCGACCGACATCTTCGCGGCTGAGCTGCACCCCACCATCGGGATCGACCACGCCGGCAGCGTGAACCGCACCGGTGATGCCGAAGAGGTCCTGCATCGAACGGAGCTTGTCGGGCGCATCGGCAAGCACACCCCAGTCGATCTGCTCGCCGATCACCGGGGCGAGCTTCGATGCGAGTTCATCGATCTCGTCGGTACCGCAGAACCCGCACGACGAGGTGGTGGTGGCGAGTCGGGGCGCAGGCTCAGGGGCCTTGCCGCCGGTCGAGACACTCACAACGTTGAATGCGGTCGCAGCCGCCGACCCGTTGGCGCAGTACTTCACCTCGAGCACCGCGTGTCCGGCGAGCAGGCCTTCGTTGTGACAGAACCCAACCGCGAGTTCGAAATCGTTGCCCGGTGTTCGCATCGTGGTCGCAACACGATGGCCGTCGAGCTCGATCGCCATCGGTTCTTCGGTGGCAAGGGTGACCGGACGTCGCCCGCGGGTGGGATCGTCGGCGGACCAGGGCCGAACCAGACGCTGCTCGCTGCGCTTGCGAGGGCTCATGCTCTCAGGCTACGCCCGCCGTCGAGCCGGCGGGCACGCCGGGCGCCGCCACCCTGCATCGATCGAGTCCCCGGTGCAGTCCGACGACGAGCGATAGCGTCCGGGCATGACCGACATCGGGGCCATGCTCATGCGAGAAATCCCGCCCGAGGATCTCGTGGAACGAGCGACATCGATTGCACCACACGTCGACGAACTGTGGATCATCGAAGATCTCAACTGGGCGGGCGGTATCAGTCAACTCGGCACGATCCTCGAGGCGACCGACAACGACAGCTGCGGACGACCGGTGCTCGGCCACGGGATCGCACCGGCGCCGTTCCGCAACCCGGCAGCGCTGGCCATGGAGTGGGCCACCCTCGCCAGGATGTATCCGGGCCGGCTCCACTGTGGCATCGGCCACGGACTCCCCCACTGGATGGAGTGGATCGGCGAGAAGGTCGAGTCCCCACTCACCCTGTTGCGGGAGACGATCGAATGCACCCAGCAGATCCTGCGGGGTGAGGCCGTCGAGTACACCGGTCGGTACATCACCATCCGGGGGGTGGAGTTGGAGTTCCCGCCTTCGGTCGTCCCTCCCATCCTGGCGGGGGTCACCGGTCCACGGTCACTCGAGCTGAGCGGGATGGTCGCCGATGGCACCTTGCTGCCCGAGGGGTTCGACGGGGCACGCATCGAGTGGGCTCAGGATCAGATCAGCACCGGACGACGGTCCAGCAACGCTCGCCACCCCCACCGGCTCGCTGTCTTCGTCGGCTACTACCTCGGCGATCTCGACCGACTGCCGCCACCGTCCGAGGACGGAGACCAACCCTGGGTCGCCGTCACCGACAACATCGACGAGATGGTCGCCGCGCTCCGGCCGGTGATGAGGACCGGGCTCGACTCGCTCGTTCTCATCCCGTTCGGCCCCGATCCCGCCGGCCAGGTCGAGCGTTTCCAAGCCGACGTTCGGCCCCACCTGTCGGCCTGACTATGCCCCGCGGATCAGGCTGCTCGTGAGGTGATGGGTGAGCGGTTCACCCATTGCCGCCATCCAGAAATCGCAGGTGAGCGTGTCACCCTCGACCACGTAGCGTCTGCGGGTCTCTCGCACGAGCTTCGCCGACGGTGCGGTGTGCACACCGACCGACGACATGTCGACCTCGACTCCGGCTTCGGTCTCGGTGATCGACCCGGTGAGGATTTCGACGATCCCCGACGGTTGGCTCACCACCAATTCGACCGTGCCATCACCCTGAGGGCGGAAGTACCCGGCCTCTGCATGCAGGGGCAACCCCGAGCCACCGGCACTCGTGCGCTGATTCATCGCCACGAACGGCTTGCCCACATGACCGAACACCAACGTCTCGCCGTACGAGAACGACTCGATCGTGGGATACGCCCCCTCTCCAGGACCCTGCCACTCACCGAGAAGCGGAATCAGCGAAACGTTCAAGGGGTGCAACACAGGACCCGACATGGATGAACCCTAACCGACCGACAAAACGGCCTCGGCCCCCGCACGAAGCGGGGGCCGAGCGTTCGATCGTTGGAGAGCCGGGCCGCAACGGTCCCGCCAACTCCTCAGGCATGCACAGTGGCGTCAGAAATCCATGTCGGGCATGCCGGGTGCGCCACCTTCGTCGGGGGCGTCAGCGATGACGGCCTCGGTGGTGAGGAACAGCGCTGCGATCGACGCTGCGTTCTGCAACGCCGAGCGGGTCACCTTTGCTGCGTCGATGATGCCCGCCTCGACCAGATCGATGTAATCCCCGGTGGCCGCATTCAGGCCGTGGTTGCCTTCGAGGCTGCGCACGGCGTTGACCACGACGCCACCCTCCATGCCGGCATTGACGGCGATCTGGGTGAGCGGACCCTCGAGGGCGCGGGCCACCATGCGGGCACCGACCTGTGCATCGGCGTCGTCGAGCGAGTCGACCATGGCGATCACTGCGGCCTGCGCACGGATCAAGGTGGTACCGCCGCCAGCGACGACACCCTCCTCGATCGCAGCCTTGGTGGTGCTGACGGCGTCTTCGATCCGGTGCTTCTTCTCCTTGAGTTCCACCTCGGTGGCTGCACCGACCTTCAGGACGGCAACGCCACCCGACAGCTTGGCGAGACGCTCTTGCAGCTTCTCGCGGTCGTAGTCGGAGTCGGTGTTCTCGATCTCAGCCTTGATCTGGGCGATTCGACCGTTGACGTCGGCGCTGTCGCCGGCGCCTTCGACGATGGTGGTCTCGTCCTTGGTGACCACAATCTTGCGGGCCGAACCGAGCATGTCGAGACCGACGCCGTCGAGCTTGAGGCCAACCTCTTCACTGACGACCTGGCCACCGGTGAGGATTGCCATGTCCTGCAGCATCGCCTTGCGGCGCTCACCGAATCCGGGGGCCTTCACCGACACCGACGTGAAGGTGCCGCGGATCTTGTTGACCACGAGTGTCGCAAGGGCTTCACCCTCGACGTCCTCGGCCACGATCAGGAGCGGGCGGCTCGACTGCATGACCTTTTCGAGGACCGGGACGAGCTCGCGGACATTGCTGATCTTGGAAGCCACGAACAGGATGTAGGGGTCGTCGAGCACGGCTTCCATCCGCTCGGCATCGGTGACCGAGTAAGGGGAGATGTACCCCTTGTCGAAGCGCATCCCCTCGACGAAGTCGAGTTCGAGACCGAACGTCTGACCTTCTTCGACGGTGATCACGCCGTCCTTGCCAACCTTGTCGATCGCATCGGCGATGGTCGCCCCGATCTCTGCGTCTGCGGCGGAGATCGCAGCGACGTTCGCGATCTGGTCCTTGTTCTCGGACACGTCTTGGGCGTTGTCGCGAATGGACGCAACGGCTGCCTCGACTGCGGCCTCGATGCCCTTCTTCAGGCTCATCGGGTTCGCACCGGCTGCGACGTTGCGAAGGCCCTCACGAACCATCGACCAGGCGAGAACGGTGGCAGTGGTTGTGCCGTCGCCGGCGACATCGTCAGTCTTCTTGGCGACTTCCTTGACCAGTTCGGCACCGATGCGCTCGAACGGATCCTCGAGCTCGATCTCCTTGGCGATCGAGACACCGTCGTTCGTGATCGTGGGTGCTCCCCACTTCTTCTCGAGCACGACGTTGCGACCCTTGGGGCCGAGCGTCACGCGCACTGCATCAGCGAGCTGGTTCATACCCGCTTCGAGACCACGGCGGGCCTTTTCGTCGAACAGAATGGACTTGGCCATCATTCCTCCGGTGGACGGTTGAGGGACGTTGGCACTCTCGTGCCTCGACTGCTAAGTGAACCGCGGTAGCCCCCAAATCGCAACCCAGGTTTCGGTGATCAACCGCCAGCGACTGCGGGCACGACGGCAACGACGGCATCAGGGTCGATCAGCGTCGACAAACCGTCGAGCGTGCGACACTCGACCTCACCCACGAACACGTTGACGAAGCCGTGGAGGCGGCCGTTCTCGTCGACGATTCGCTCCGCAAGCCCCGGATGAGTTGCTGCGAGCGCCCCGATCACCGCACCGAGGTCACCGGCCTCGACATCGACCTCGGCCACTCCACCCACGAGCGGCCGCAGGCTGTTGGCAATCCTGACCATGGCCATCGGAGACGATGGTATCGACCCGCAACGAGCGAGAGCGTGGCGCTGGTCCGACAGCCGGACCGAATCCGGCGAAAATGATTCAGCCAACACCATTTGGGGACGACAACTACCCCAACAAGTCTCCCTCTCAACCGGAGTGTTCCATGCCTGCTGAACCTGCACTGCTTCATGACCGGCTGAGCGAATTCGTCGCCTGCCTCAGCGGCACACCCGAACAAGACGTCCGGGGATTGGTCGAGCAGTCGATGGTGGCCCACGACGACGCCGATGCACTCCGACACGTCGCCTCTGCGCTGGTCCGGCTGCGCGAACGCGGACCGGACCGACCCTGCGACTTCGCAGCCTGACAGCCCCGACAGTCCTTGCCCGGCGGACCGTCGTAGGATCAGGGCATGACGACGGAGGAGTCCCCATCGACCGGCCCGTCGGCTGCGGCCCGGATCTTCATCGGTGCGGTGGTGGCGCTGATCGCCGTTGTGTTGCTCCGATGGATCGTGCTCACAGTTCTCGGAACGCTCCGCTTCATCTTGATCGTCATTGCGATCGTGGCCGCCGTGTTCTGGGCGATCACTGCGAAAGCCAACCGCTGACCGAACCAGCGACACACGATGCCGTCTCGGCCAGTGCCCGCTCGGTGCCGAACCGGTCACAGAGATCGATCCAGCCCACGCCTTCGTCGTCGAGCCGCACCCTCGCATCGTCGTCGATCACACCACCGACCACGAGCAGCTCTCGCCCAGCCGCTCGGGCGAGTTCGACAACCGTTCCCACGACCTTGCCCTCGAAACTGGTCGCATCGACGCGACCTTCGCCGGTGACGACGAGTTCGGCGGACTCGATCTGTTCGTAGAGCTCCACTGCCTCTGCGATCAGCATCGCACCCGACTCGATCCGTGCCCCGGCAACCACCAGCCCGCCGGCGAGACCTCCGGCCGCTCCAGCACCACGGAGCTCGGACACATCGATTCCGTGCTCGTCGCGATACACGCCGACCAACCGCTCGAGACGCGCGGTCAACAGGCCGATCTGCGCTCTCGACGCACCCTTCTGCGGCCCGAAGACACGGGCCGCATCGGTGAAACGGGTCTCGACGTCGCACGCCAGGACGAGATCGACCCCTTTGAGTCGCGACGGAGCCGGCAACGCACGCAACGCACCAAGCCCACCATCGGTGGTCGCAGACCCCCCGAGGCCGACGATGACCTCATCTGCTCCTGCTTCGACGGCCTTGGCGATCAACTCGCCCGTACCGGCGGTGGTTGCGGCCATCGGATCGTTGCCCTCGGCTCCACCAGCGAGCAGCAATCCCGACGCCTGGGCCATCTCGATCACGGCGCGTCCCTGTGAGAGGCGCCAGCCGGCCTCGACCGTCGACCCCAGCGGACCGATCACCGCAGTGGACCGGTTCGCTCCCCCGAAGGCGAGAAGCGTGCCCTCCCCGCCATCGGCCATCGGCTGGGCGGTCACCTCGTGGCCAGGCGCACCCGCCGCCACTGCAGCGGCGAACTCACCAGCATCGAGTGTGCCGCGAAATTTGTCGGCGCAGGCGAGCACGTGCATCTCCACATCCTGCCCGACCTGCGATTGCCACGGTGAGCGCACCGGCTGTTCTCCCCGTCAACCGGGCGAACTACCTTCCGATCGCATCCCCACCTGCAGCCACCGTGCGCTCGCGCGCACGGTGATCAGCCGAGTACCCGATCGGAGCCGAGGACCACGAAGATGTGGAAATCCTCGATCTGTGTGGGATCAGCCACGAGATCGTCGGGAGTCGTCGCTGGCCGCAACACCGCACCGGTGGCACCGAGCTCGAGTGCGACAGCTTCGGCCTCGAGGGCGTAGCCGTCGACGTAGTAGACCGCCGACAGTTCGGTGTTTTGCTTCGCGTTCACGGCGATGGTCACAAACCCCGCCGTCTTGAGCAGCTCGGACTGCTGTCCCGCAAGCCCCGACACGCCAACACCGTTGGCGACCGCGACCTTGACCTCACCCAACGGCCGAGTGGTCGGCGTGACCGGCGTCGTGTCGGTGGTGTCAGTCGTCTCGTCGTCGACCGCAGGTTCATCACCATCGGCGTCCCCGGAGGCGTCATCGACGGGAGCATCGTCGGAGCCTCCCGATGCCGTGTCGTCAGCGTCCGCGTCGGCTGAGGCGTCATCCGCAGCAGTGATCTCCGGCGAACTGTCTCCTCCAACGCCTCCCTGCCACAGCAGGAAAAAGCCAATCAGAACCGCAACAGCAATCAGGACGAGTCCTCTGGTGGCTGCATTGCTCGTGGATTGCGCGAACGATCCATCCGAAGCGGCGTAGCGTCCGTGGGTGGTCATCGGTCCTGAAACTCCCTTGTCGAGACGCCGCTCTGCAGCGTCCTCCCCCGAAAGCATGCCAGATTCGGCGGCTCGGGCGGCGCCGCGGCCTCTAGCCTGAGCCGAGTAGCTCCGTTTTCGGGGCCTTGCCCGTGTAGCTCAGTTGGTAGAGCAGCTGTCTTGTAAACAGCAGGTCGCAGGTTCGATCCCTGTCGCGGGCTCCAGTCACGTGCCGAACGCATCACCTCGACGACGGGTGATCTCGTAGACCGCAACTGCTGCCGCATTGCTGACGTTGAGGCTGTCGAGCACCCCTGTCATCGGAATGCTCGCAACGGTGTCACAGCGTTCTCGTACGAGCCGGGAAAGACCCGGACCTTCGGCGCCGAGGGCCAGCGCAACCGGTTCGTCGGCCACTGGAAGGTCGAAGAGGCTGCGGTCGCCACCAGCATCGAGGCCGACCGTCCAGATCCCATTCTGCGACAGTGTCTTCATCGCTGCCGGCAAACCGCCGACGACAGCGATGCGTAGGTGTTCGATCGCACCGGCTGCGGTTTTGGTGACCGTCGGTGTGATGTGGGCGGCGCGATGCCGCGGAAGCACCACCCCGGTGACCCCCGCACACTCTGCGGTGCGAAGAATCGCTCCAAGGTTTCCCGGGTCCGTGATGCCGTCGAGCAGCAGAAGGAACGGCAGTGTCCCGTCGCGGTCCGGTTCGAGGAGATCCTCCAGCGGGGTTGGGCGCAACGGCTGTGCCATCGCCACGACCCCCTGGGCTCCGTCGGTGCGGGTCATCGACTCGAACTTGCTGCGCGAAAGCTCGCGAAGCGTCACCTTCTGCTCATCGGCCAGATCGATGATGTCGTCGAGAATCGGCGCGTGATCGAGATCTCCGGCGAGGATCACCTCGCGGGTCCGTCGAGTGCCTGCCATGAGGAGCTCGCGCACGGCATGACGCCCCTCGACCTGATCACCGCCGAGGTGCGGGCCTCCACGCCCCTCATCGGCAGAACGGATCGGCGTGGTGCCGCGCTGGCCATCACCGCGCCGTTGACCAGGAGCGCTGCGTCGGTTGTTGGCCGAGCCCTTTCCGCTGCGGTGGGAGGCCTTCTTCGCCGGCGGTCGACCCCGACCTCCCTTCGGACCCCGGGCTCCCGGGCCTCTGTTCGAGCTGCGACCGCTCATCGTGCAACCAGGGCAACGGCCCACGCGGCGATTCCCTCGCCTCGTCCCAGCGCTCCCACACCTTCGGTACGCCGACCGGTGACGGTCACCGGCGCGCCCGCAGCGTCGGACAGGTTGCGCTGCATCTGTGCTTTTTCGGGGGCGAGCTTCGGCACGTCGAGAACGACCGAGCAGTCGATGTTGCCCGGGCGCCACCCAGCCGCTCGCACGGACGATGCAGCACGTCGTAACAGATCGATGCTGTCTGCACCGGCGAATGCTGGATCGGTGTCCGGGAACATCTGGCCGATGTCGCCGAGTCCGGCCGCGCCCAGAAGCGCATCGGCGCACACATGGGCCACCACATCAGCATCGCTGTGGCCGGCCAATCCACGAACGCCTGCAAACACGACGCCACCGAGGACCAGCGGACGGGCTGGATCGTCGGTATGGGCGTGAATGTCGAATGCCTGGCCGACCCGGAACGGGATTTCGGCATCGGTCATGACAGAGCCTCCTCGATGAGGGCAAGACGGGCGACCTCGAGGTCGAACGGCGTGGTGAGCTTCACGTTGCGGCTGTCTCCCTCGACGATCACCACCGCATGCCCCGCAGCCTCTACCAACGTTGCATCATCAGACGCCTCGGCGCCCGATGCGTGAGCGGCCCGCAGCGTCGCGGCATCGAATCCCTGCGGCGTCTGCACCGCGACCAGTTGGCTCCGATCGACCGCACCAGTTCGGCGATGACGAACCGAATCGGCAATCGGCACGGCCGGCACCACACCGACCGCACCGGCGCGCACCGCAGCGATCACTCGCGCATACACCGTCCCCGATGCCAAGGGACGGGCACCGTCGTGGACGAGGACCACACCGCAGTCTGCAGGCACGGCGGCGAGGCCGTTTCGAACCGAGTCCGAACGCGACGCACCCCCGGCCACCACCACCACCTCGGCACTCGCAGCACCGATCGTCTCGTCGAGAGCATCGGTCGGCAACACGACGACGACACCGTCGCTGTGGGCCGCTGCCGTGGCGACCGAGTGATCGATCACCCGCAGCCCACCAAGATCGAGGAACTGTTTCCGTGCGCCGAAGCGGGTGCCCGATCCGGCCGCCACCACGACCGTCCATACCGAAGCATCCTCGACACCGCTCATGTCACTAGTCTGGGCTGCGCCGATGTCTGACACCACCATGCTCGCCACGTTGCTGCGATCGACCTTGCTCTTTGCCGAGATCGACGATGATTCGCTCGAACGGATCATGCGTGCAGCGATCCAGCGGAACCTTCGTCGCGGCGATGTCCTGTTCACCGAGGGGGACCGACCAGCGTCGTTGTTCGTGGTGACGACGGGCCGAATTGCGATCGCCAACCGTTCCATCGACGGCCGTGAGAGTGTCGTCGCCCTCATGGAGCCGGGGGACCTCTTCGGCGAGATGGGCCTGTTCGACGGGTTGGGACGCTCGGCCGAAGCCCGAGCGCTCGAGCGATCCGATGCCATCGAGATCCCCTACGAACCGGTCCAGTTGCTCTACGAGGAACGGCCCAGTGAACTCTGGAGCGTCGTGAAGCTGCTGGCGACGCGCCTCCGCTCCATGGACGCAGCACTGGCCGACTCGGTGTTCCTCGACGTCACCGGTCGCACTGCGAAGCGACTCCTCGAGCTCGCTGGCGAGAGCGACGAATTCACCCTTCCCGTGACGCAGGAAGAGTTGGCCGGAATGGTTGGCGCAAGCCGCGAGCGGGTCAACAAAGCGATTGCCTCGTTCGTCAAACTCGGTTGGCTCGCCCAGAACGATCGGCGCTACATCATCACCAACCGCGAACAACTGTCGATTCGCAGCCGCTGACCATCTCGATCACCCCTCACCACCGACATCGGCGAGGGCGACTGCGGCACGCAATGTGGGCGCCTGCAGCGTCTGTAGGCCATCGACCTGTGCTGCGGTGCCCTGCGGCACGATCGCTCGCCGGAATCCCATTCGAGCGGCCTCCCGAAGCCGTCGATCGAGATGGCTGACCTGGCGCAGTTCGCCGCCGAGACCGACTTCTCCAACCGCGACCACATCGTCACCCAGGGGTTGGCCGGACAGCGACGATGCCACAGCCAGCGCCAAGGCCGTGTCTGCGCCTGGATCGAAGACCCGAGCTCCGCCGACCGCAAGGGTGTACACGTCGTTGCTCCCGACCTGCAGCCCGCAGCGACGCTCGAGTACAGCCAGCAGCATGGCGAGTCGCCCCGAGTCGACACCCTGGGCAGAACGGCGTGGATTGCTGAGACTCGACTGGGCGACCAACGCCTGCACTTCGACGAGCAGCGGGCGGTTGCCGTCGACGGTGGGCACAACCGCCGAACCACTGATGCCGGTAACGCGATCAGCCAGGAAAAGTCCGCTGGGATCGGCAACCGCCGCAAGGCCATCGGCGTCCATCTGCAGCAGACCAACCTCGGTGGTGGGACCAAAACGGTGCTTCGACGCACGAAGCAAACGCAACCCGTGATGCCGATCGCCATCGAACTCCAAGACGGTGTCGACAACGTGTTCGAGGAAGCGCGGACCAGCAAGTGTCCCTTCTATGGTGACGTGCCCGACGAGCAACACCGCCGTGCCGTGCCGCTTGGCAAACGCAACCAGCCGGCTGGCACATTCCCGGACCTGCGCAACCGAGCCAGGCGCCGACGCGAGGGCCGGGTCGTACAGCGTCTGCACGGAGTCGATCACCACCACGTCGGGTTCGACCGACTCGAGGGCGGCAAGGACGTGCGGCAACGCTGTCTCGGCGAGCAACCAAAGGTCGTCGTGGATCGCCCCCAGTCGATCGGCCCGCGTCTTGACCTGACTGGCTGACTCCTCGCCGGACACGTACAAGCTCACCGACCCGGACCGCGCCGTGGCCCCGACCACTTGGAGCAGCAACGTCGACTTGCCGATTCCGGGCTCGCCACCGACCAGCGTCACCGACCCGTCGACCAACCCACCGCCGAGCACACGATCGAACTCCCCGACACCCGTCAGGCGGGTTGCAGTGTCGGCATCGATCACATCGCCGATGGGCGTCGGGTCCGACGTGGGGGGGCCAACCGCGTGCGACGCAGGATCGCGGACGTCGAACTCTTCCACGAGGGAGTTCCATTCACCACAGCCATCGCAACGACCCGCCCACTTGGCGGACTCCCAACCGCATGCGGCACAGCGGTGAACGGATCTCGGCTTGGCCATGGGAACGAACCCTACGCGCCGGGTGTGACGTGATCAGGAGCTGCGGCTACGGAGGAGATCATCGAACCCGCGCACGATCGTGTGATCGGTCTCCGGTGCCATCTCGGCGCTGGTCACGAACAGGCCGGTGGCGATGCCGAGTTCGCGCGCCGCATCGAGATGTTCGACGTTGTTCGAGAGATAGAAGCAGTCGAAGAGGTCGACCGACATGGTTCGCCGAGTTGCCTCGAACAGCGACGGCTCCGGCAACGCCGAGCCGACATCGCCACTCACCATCCAATTCGTGACCGAAGCTTCGAGTGAGGCCATCCGGCGCAGACGGTCACCCCACACTCGCGGTTGGTTGCCGACTGCGGCGACGGGGAGTCGGGCCGTGGCCATCCGGTCGAGGAATGGGTGCAGGCCCGGCACGAGTCGGAACGACGACAGATAGCGGGTCTCGATCTCGTCGGCCATCGGGCCGAGCCCGACCTCGCTCCAGAACTCTTCGGGCGATGATCGACCCAGGATCAGTTGGCGGTGATGGTGGCGGATCCGCTCCGGGTCGGCGTCAGGCCGTTCAGCGGTGATGAGCGGGATCAACAATCCCTCGACCGGGTCGGACGGGCGCACGATCACACCGTGGACATCGACGATCAGCAGTCGAAGCAGCCGACGACGTGGCCGGTTGGCTTCGGCTTCGCGTGTGGCGGCCCGCTGAGCCCGCTGCCGCTGATCTCGCCGACGTCGACCCTTCGGCGTACGAAGCTTCGCAACGGTGAAGGTGGCAATCTGGCTGAGTGCGACCAAGACGAACAGCAGTGCAGCGATGATCGCAATGAGGGCCCAGACTCTCGGAAGAATGTCGTCCACCGACGCACTGGCGTCGATCTGCGTGACCGGATCGCCATAGGCAAAAACCCATGTCGCTGTGTCGTCGACAACCTCACCGGTGTCAGAAGCGGCCCCCGCTGGCATCGTGACGTTGAGGATGAGGCGCAGTGCCGTGCCGAGCGAGGAGACACCAGCATCGGTCTCGATTCGGGACAGGGGCCGTCCGAGCGGCTGCTGACCGAGGGCTGCGGCCAACCCGTCATCGCCGAGCAGTTCGAGATCGGGTGCCGGGTCGACCGTGGCCACGAAGTCGTACGAGGTGGTGGCCGGCCGCAGACCGATGGCCGAAAAGTCGTGACCCTGCTCCAGCGAGACGTCGGTGAACAACAGACCGTCCCCCAGGATCTCCGCCAGGACACGGTCGAGTTCGGTCGGCGAGAGGAACGGTTTGGCGGCCGTGAGCGTGATGCCACCGTCATCGACCAGCGGACCGGTTACGTCCCAGCCGGCATCGGCGAGGTCGTCGAAGATCAGGCTCGTCGGATCATCGGTGAGCAGCGAGACGGCAGCCGAGTCGGCGGCAATCGTGACGACCACACGACCGGCCCCGTCATCGTCGATCACGACGTCGACCGTGGTGTCGACCCGACAGGCAGAGGTGAAGAGCAGCATCAGGATTGCTGCAACGACGATCCTCACCCGTGTCATGGTCCTTGACGCTAGACGGTCAGTACCACCGTGCGGGTCCACGTCACCGATCCTGCGCAGCACTCGGCTGGATTGCGGCCACCACCGCCACCGCCGATCGCCGCTCCCGGAGTATCGCCCCGAGCAGGCGCCTCGACGCAGGCTGACGCCACGCTCGACGGCGCTCTCGCTTCTCGACTTCGCGCAGGTGGCGACCGGGAACGGTCAGCCCCACGGCCCTAGAACGACTCGAGTGCGTCCTCGAGTTCGGGAGCAGGCGGCTCAAACCCTTCGATCGACCGGAAGACGATCTGCAGCTCACCCGGCGCATCGGCATCGGGTTCGACGTCGACGATGATGATTTCACCGGCGCGAAACTCCTTGTACAGGAGCCGTTCTGACAGCGGATCCTCGACCAAGTGCTGAATGGCACGCCGCAGGGGACGAGCACCGAGCGTGGGGTCGTAGCCCTTGTCGGCAAGGTGATCCTTGGCGGCATCGCTCAACTCGAGCCCCATACCCTGGCCGGCCAACTGATTGGCGGTGCGAGCGATCATCAGATCGACGATCTGGCGAACCTCGGGCTGGCTCAGCTCGTGGAAGACGATGGTGTCGTCGATGCGATTCAAGAACTCGGGCCGGAAGTGGGCCTTGAGCGCATCGTTGACCTTCTCCTTCATCTTTTCGTAGTTGACCGCTTCGTCGGCCTTGCTGAAACCGAGACTCGCCTTGCGGAGGTCTTGGGTGCCGAGGTTCGACGTCATGATCAACACCGTGTTGCGGAAGTCGACAGATCGACCTTGAGAGTCGGTGAGACGGCCCTCCTCGAGAATCTGGAGCAAGGTGTTGAAGACATCGGGATGGGCCTTCTCGACCTCATCGAACAGAACGACGGAGAACGGCTTGCGACGCACTTTTTCGGTGAGCTGCCCACCCTCGTCGTAGCCGACATAGCCGGGGGGAGAGCCGACAAGTCGGCTGACCGTGTGCTTCTCCTGATATTCCGACATGTCGAGGCTGATGAGGGACGACTCGTCGCCGAAGAGGAACTCGGCGAGCGTCTTGGCGAGCTCGGTCTTTCCGACGCCGGACGGGCCGAGGAAGATGAACGAACCGGACGGGCGCTTCGGGTCTTTGAGGCCGGCACGGGTGCGGCGGATCGCCTGAGAGACCGCTTTGATGGAGTCTTCCTGGCCGATGACCCGCTTGTGCAGTTCCTCTTCCATGCGGAGGAGTTTGGCCGTCTCCTCCTCGGTCAGCTTGTAGACCGGGATGCCGGTCCACAGCGAGAGGACCTCGGCGATGGCTTCTTCGTCGACCTCGTCGAACAGGTCGAGACCAGAGGCCTTGGCCTCCGATTCCATCGCCTCGCGACGGGCAAGGAGCTCCTTTTCCTTGTCGCGCAGGCGTCCTGCCTCTTCGAACTGCTGGCCCTCGACCGCTTCCTTCTTCTGAGTGACGACGTCGGCGAGTTCGGCCTCGAGTTCTTTGTGCTCCGGAGGGGTCTCCATGCGCTTGATGCGCAGACGAGATCCGGACTCGTCGATGAGGTCGATCGCCTTGTCGGGGAGCTGACGATCGGAGATGTAGCGATCAGCGAGGTTGGCAGCAGCAACAAGCGCCTGGTCGGTGATCGTGACACGGTGGAACGTCTCGTAGCGATCACGGAGACCCTTGAGAATCTCGATCGTGTGGGCAACCGACGGCTCGTCCACCACGACCTTCTGGAAGCGACGCTCCAGGGCAGCATCCTTCTCGAGGTGCTTGCGGAACTCGTCGAGTGTGGTGGCGCCGATGGTCTGGAGCTCACCACGGGCGAGCATCGGCTTGAGGATCGATGCTGCATCGATGGCCCCTTCGGCCGCACCGGCACCGACAAGCGTGTGGATCTCGTCGATGAACAAAATGATGTCGCCGCGGGTCTTGATCTCTTTCAAGACCTTCTTGAGGCGTTCCTCGAAATCGCCGCGATAGCGCGATCCGGCGACGAGCGCACCGAGATCGAGTGTGTAGAGCTGCTTGTTCCGCAGCGTTTCCGGCACCGTGTCATCGGCGATCGCCTGGGCGAGGCCCTCGATGATCGCGGTCTTGCCGACACCAGGCTCACCGACGAGCACAGGATTGTTCTTGGTACGACGGCTGAGGATCTGCATCACCCGCTCGGTCTCACGGTGTCGACCGATGACCGGGTCGAGGGCTTTCTCGCGCGCCGCCTGTGTGAGGTTTCGGCCGAACTGGTCGAGCACGGCCGAGCCCGACACGTCGCCGCCACCGGACCCTCCGGCCGTGGCACCGGCTTTGTCGCCGGAACCAGACCCTGCGCCCGCATCACCGCCCGAACCCGAGCCGGAGTAGCCGGACAGCAGTTGGATGACCTGTTGCCGCACCCGGCTGAGGTCGGCGCCCAGTTTGACCAACACCTGGGCTGCGACGCCCTCACCCTCGCGGATGAGACCGAGCAAGATGTGCTCGGTGCCGATGTAGTTGTGGCCCAACTGCAACGCCTCGCGAAGGCTCAACTCGAGGACCTTCTTGGCCCGCGGCGTGAAGGGGATATGGCCGCTCGGAGAGGAGCCACCTTGGCCGATGATCTCCTCCACCTGGCTCCGCACCGCCTCCAGGCTGATCCCCAACGACTCGAGCGCCTTGGCGGCAACGCCCTCACCCTCGTGGATGAGGCCCAGCAAGATGTGTTCCGTACCGATGTAGTTGTGGTTGAGCAGGCGCGCCTCTTCCTGCGCCAGTACCACTACTCGTCGAGCCCTGTCGGTGAACCGCTCGAACATCGGGTTGTCCTCCCTGGGGTTGGGTTCTCGATCACAGGCCGGAACGACCTATTCGCTGAGTGTACCGGCGTGTCACAGACTGCCGTTGTCGAGCGGCACCCGCAGGCGGATGCGCACTGTTTGCCGACACCGGCGGTCCAGGAAGGTCCACTCCGACCGGTAACAACGTTGGCGACCGGCCGAGCGGATGCGTGGCATCAGGCACAGCGGCGAGGATGGGCGATCGGTCGACGATGGGCGTACCCTTTCCATCAGATGGGACATCCGCTGGCGATCCTGCCTCCCATGATGGAGGATCTTGCTCGGACCGAGCAGGAGCTTCTGCGCGTTGTTGCCGCCGACGGTGACTTCCTCACCGATATCGCAAGCCACCTGATTCAGGCGGGCGGGAAGCGTGTGCGTCCCGGATTCGCCATGGCCGCCGCTGCCGCCCTCGATCCCACCGGTGCGCCGGCCGCCCTCGAAGTCATCCGTGGCGGTTGTGCGGTCGAGCTCGTGCACATCGGATCGCTCTACCACGACGACGTCATGGATGACGCCACCACCCGACGCGGCGTGGCCAGCGTCAACGCACAGTGGGGCAACCACCGGGCAATCCTCGCCGGTGACTACCTGCTCGGGCGAGCCTCGGAATTGGCCGCCGCGCTCGGCACGGAGGTTGCCGGCCTCCTCGCCACCACCATCACGCAGCTCTGTGACGGTCAGATCCAAGAACTTCAGGCGCAATTCGACACCGATCGGTCGATCGAGGCCTACGAGCGCTCGATCACCGGCAAGACCGCCTCACTCCTCGGTACCGCATGCCGAATCGGCTCGATCGTCGGTGGGTTGCCCCGACCGGTCGTCGAATCACTCACCGAGTTCGGGCTTGCGTACGGCATGGCCTTCCAGATCGTTGACGACATCCTCGATGTCGTCGCCTCCGACGAGGCAGCCGGCAAGCCCACCGGCAACGATCTCCTCGAGGGCATCTACACGCTCCCAGTGCTTCATGCACTCGACGATCCCGTCGTCGGTTCCGAGCTCCGCTCGCTGCTCACCGCCCAGATCACGCACGACGAACGTGACCGAGCCCGCGACCTCATCCGCCAGACCAGCGGAGTCACGATCGCCCTCGACGTTGCGCAGAGCTTCGCCGACAAGGCGGCCGGGGCACTGTCGGATCTTCCCGACACACCCGGGGCGGCAGCCCTGCGCGCGGCAAGCGACGATCTCATTGCCCGGGCCCATGCCCCTCACAGCTGACGCTTTCCCCGACAAGGCGCAACGTCGGAACGACGGCTGCGTCCACCGCGAGCCGACCCGATGAATCGCCTCGTCGTCATCGTCGCCGTCGTCGCATCGATCGCTGTGGCATGTGCCGACGACACCAACGACGACACGACTGCGCCGGCGATGTCGTCGTCCACCACCGCCCCAACCACCACGGCACCAACAACATCGAGTACCGCGCCACCGGCTCAGCAGAGCTGCGCGACCGAACCTGCGCTCGAAGAGTTCCCTGCCGTCACCGTCACGCCAACCGACCATCCACTTCTTGCCGAACTGCAGGGGGAGATCCCAGCCCGGTACGAGGCGATTGTTGTGTTGTCGGAGTCCGGTGGTCACCAGCCCGCACCTCCGCCGGTCGTTCGCGACGGTGATGTCATCGAGGCACTCCTCGCCGGCTTGCGGGCCGACACGACATACACCATCGAGGTACAGATGCTCGATGGCCAATGCCTCGTCGGCCGAACCCAACCGGTCACGCTGACGACGGGAAGCCTGCCCGACGGCTTGCCAGCGATGGTCGCAGACATGGCTGTGCCCACCGCGATCCAAGACGGTGTCACCCTGTTCAACCTTCTCGACATCCGCGAAGGGTTCGGGATCGAGGTCGACCGGGGAGGGCAGCCGCCACGCACCGGCTGGCTCGTGATGGTCGACCGCTGGGGCGAGGTCGTGTGGTTCCACCACACCGACCACAACATGGGCGATGCAGAAATGCTCGACGACGGCACGATCCTCGTCGAATACAACGACACGCTCGCCCGTCGGATCAACCTGCGAGGCGAGATCCTCGACGAGTGGGCCGGCTCGATCATCACCAGCCGATACCTCATCGACGAGTACGGCCGGCGAGTGCCGGGCAACGATCCCGTCATCGTCGACACCGATTCGATGCACCACGAGCACTCACTGCTCCCCGACGGCTCACACGCCACCCTCTCGACCGAGGTACGGATTCTCGACGGGTTCGACACGCCGGTGTGCGGCGAGGACCCGACCGGATTCGACGGGAGCTACCACCTGATCGCCGACATCGTGGTGCTGTTCGATCCAGTCTCGGGCGAGAAGCTGAACGAGTTCTCGCTGTTCGACTACTTCGATCCACGCACCGATCCTGTTGCGTTCAATCTGTGCGGCCTGCCCCTGCCGTGGGTGTTCCCGAATTGGCTCTATGCACCGATCGACCCGTTGGTGCGCGACTGGACGCACGCCAACGCCATCGAGGCCGACACGGAGACCAACGCCCTCCTTGTCTCGATCCGGCACCTCGACGCAGTGATTGCGCTGCGCTGGAAGGACGACGCAAACGGTCCGGCCGGTGAACTGCTCTGGCACTCCGGACCCCTCGGCGATCTCGAGCTCCTCGACGGTGACTGGCACCGCTACCAACATGCTCCCGAGTTCGGGCCCGGGTCGTCGTTGCTCGTCTACGACAACGGCAATCGACGCCTCGACGCGGACGGTTCACCGAACGTCTTCTCACGAGCCGTCGAGTACGTGGTCGACCCCGATGCGAAGACGATCTCACAGGTGTGGGAATACCGGGCCGTGAAAGATGGCACCCCGTTGTTCGCCGGCTTCGTCGGTGATGTCGACCGTCTCGCCAACGGCAACGTGCTCATCGTGGATGGTGGACTCAACGGTGCCGAACCGTTCCCCGAGTTGTCGGCCCGCATCGTCGAGGTCGTCCCGGCGGGCGGCTCGGGAGGCGAGCTGGTCTGGGGCCTCGAGGTGCAGGGTGGTCCGGGCTGGGTCGTCTACCGCGCCGAACGACTGTCGTCGGTGTACGGGCGCTGAGTCAGCCGGCCCGTTCCAACCAGTCAGCGATCAGCTGTCCTGCGATCGACATCGTCGGCGGCGTCATCGGCAGTTCGTGCGGCGCGAACCATTGGGCGTCGACAACCTCCTCCCCGTCGACGGTGATCTCGCCGTCCTCGTATGCGGCGATGAAACCAAGCATCAACGAATTGGGAAACGGCCACGGCTGTGAGCCGAAGTACCGGATGTTCTTGACGCGAACGCCGACCTCTTCGAAGACCTCGCGATGGACCGTGTCCTCCAGTGTCTCACCCGGCTCCACGAAGCCGGCCAGGGTGCTGTACATCGGAATGTCCCACAAGCCGTTTCGACCGAGCAGGCACCGGCCGTCGTCCCGTTCGATCAGAACGATCACTGCAGGTGACAGGCGCGGGAACGATGTGAGTCCGCACGCCGGGCACCGCATCGCCCGCATGTTCGAGGCAGGCTCGGTTTCGAGCCCGCACCGGCCGCAGTACCGATGATCACGCACCCAGTCGACGAGCTGGGTCGCCCGCCCGGCGATGTTCCACTCGTCGTCGGAGAGTCGGCCATGCAGCGACCTCAGGTCGGAGAGATGGTGATCGTCGGGAAGTTCGAGCTCGGCGTCGTCGTCGAGGTGCGAGGCCCAGTAATGGGTGTCGTCGAGTCGGCCGAGCAGGAGGTCACCGGGGTCGCGGCCCAGTACGGCGGCGGCCTCGTGTCGGCGCAGCGACTGCGATTCGATGTCGCCGTCGGCGCGAACGATGATCCGAGACCGGGTCACGACGATGTGGCGGTGCTCGCCAACCTCACGGTCGACGCCGGTATGGAGCGGCTCGAACATCGCCGCCAGCCTGTCAGCAGTTGGCCGAAAGAACCAACAACGCAGCACCGGGGGCCTTGGCGCGCAGACGATCACGGCGCAACGCGCGTATCGGCCACCCCCCCCTCGATCATCCTCGCGGCAACACCATCTCCGAGAGAGGCCCCGATCGCCGTCTGTACCATCGAGGCGTGAGCGCCATCCGACCCGGACTCTGCTCGGTCACCTTCCGCGACCTGACCCCCGATGCAATCCTCGACCTCGCAACCAAGGCAGGTATCGCCGGCATCGAGTGGGGCGCCGACGTGCACGTCAAGCCGGGGGATCTCGACACGGCGCACGCTGTCGCCGATCGCTCAGTCGCCGCCGGAGTGGCCTGCGCGTCGTACGGGACCTACCTCGGCGCCCGCTCGCCGATCACCGACGCTGCCGAGGTCGAGAGCGCGTGTGCCACCGCAGCAGCTCTCGGCACAACCAACCTTCGGGTCTGGCCGATGCTTGGAGCACCTTCGCTGATCGATGACGACGAACGAGCGGCGATCACTGCCGGTATCACGATCGCAGCCGCCGTCGCTGCCGACCACGGCATGACGGTCGGTCTCGAGTATCACACCAAGACACTCACCGATTCGGCCACCTCGACGCTGCGCCTGCTCGACGAGGTCAGCGCCACGAATCTGTTCACCTACTGGCAACCGAACTGGTGGACGGACAGTGGTGACGATGTTGCCAGCCGCCTCGCCGACCTGGCCGAGATCAGCGGGGCGCTCTCACACCTCCACGTCTATTCGTGGGATTCTTCGGGGGAGCGCTTTGCTCTCGGCGAAGGCGCCGAGCTTTGGCCTGCAGCCCTTTCGGCCGTCGATGCAACACCGAGCAACTGGTCCGAGCCCCGCTACGCGTTCATGGAATTCGTCGCAAACAATGACCCTGCGCAGTTCTCTCGCGATGCTGCCACGCTGCTCAGGTGGCTCACCGACTGAGCCCGGTTACCGCAAACGAGCACGGAGTCCCTTTTTGAACGCAGCGAGCTGCACACGCTCTTCACGCTCCTTGTAGAAGTCGTCGAGGGGGTAGCAACCCGAAACGAGGCCCCCTCGCGGAGCCGTCGTGCAGTCTGAGAACGTTCGGCAGATACGGCGTCTCTCCAACTCGCGTCCGGCACAAACATCGGCCGGCAGGTTCGGGTAGGAGAGGGCCATGCGACCGAGACCGATGGAGTCGAACCAGCCGTGCGCCACCATCGCCTCGCCGACGTGCGGCAGCCAGTCCTGGAGGTAGGACATGCCACCACTGACGAAGCGGATCGACGGATGTTCGGCGCTCAGCTCGCGAGTGGCGGCCTGAAGACGGGCAACGCCGACAAGGGGATCCTCAGGCGGCTGATACCCATCGGACGGAGGGAAGTACGCCGGACGCTGACCGTGGGGGGCGTAGTACGGACTGGACGCAGTCACCGACACGAGGCCAACTCCGAGACCGGCCAGAAGGTGAAGCAGCTCGTGGGGTTCGGTGAGGTCGTAGCCGAGGCCAGTGCCATCGCCGCCGAACGCGAACGGCGGATCGTCCGTTTCCGGCACGCCCACTCCCCCATCGCCGGGCACGTGAGGTACCAGGTCGAAAATCGAAAGCCGAACAGCCACGCCGAGGCCCGGGATCTCAGAACGGATGCGCTCGACAACCGACCGCATGAAATGAGAACGCCCACCGATATCTCCGCCGTATCGGCCAGGACGGTCGACTGCAGACAGGAGTTCGTGTCCGAGGTAGCCGTGGCAGGCCTTGATGTCGACGAACTCGAACCCAGCCTGGTGGACAAGGTGAGCCCGTTCGACGAACTGGTCGGCGAGCTCATCGAGCTCCGTATCGGAGAACAC
>Ga0181560_10001074_pt1 | contig 25591 bp, 16 predicted proteins | sample 011ome_20_FD_133751 | JGI IMG/M metagenome (GOLD analysis project Ga0181560, IMG submission 133751) | Coastal salt marsh microbial communities from the Groves Creek Marsh, Skidaway Island, Georgia - 011509CT metaG (megahit assembly) | ecosystem: Environmental > Aquatic > Marine > Intertidal...
CGCCTCGAGCGGCTGCGAGCGTTGTTGCGCCACCGAGTACAGCTGCATGTTACCCTTCACTAACGCCGGTCTCGACGCGTCGCCTTGCGCGATACCGATCAGCGTGAACCACTGCATGTCCTCTGATGCTTTATAGCTGATGATCTGATTCCCGTTCAGGTTTGCAGTTCTGTCAAACACCTTCACCGGCGCGTTCGCGTCATCGATCGACCAGTGAAACACCGCGGTGTTGGTCACGATCCCCAACATTTTCGGCGTGATCCACTTCCAAAACACCACCGGCTCCATGTCGTGCCCCTTGATTTTCGCCTTTTGATCAATGTTGAAAATCTGCAACGAATCCTCCACGCCATTCTCGTTCTCCACTCTCGCCTTGAGCGCAATCACGTTCTGCGTCGGGTTCATAAGCGCGCTATCCGCCGTGATCGGTTTCTTCATCGGCTGCAGCGGGTTATTCACCTCGACGATCACCACATTATTCGTCGTCCCGCTCTCCCGAGCGCACACGTACTTCTCGCTCTCCATGGTGAGATTCGTGAACGAAATACATTGCGGGTTCACTCCGCACGTTTTCAACTGCGCACCGTTCAAAGCCGCGCGATTCTCGTCAGTCACCACCGTCCGCACCATCCCGCGCCCTTTCGCGCGACGACGCGTCCACCGCGCGTTTTCGTTCGACATCGATTGACCCAACGAGATGAGATCGCCTCGGCATTGCCGTCGCGTTCCGTCGTCTTTTCGCGCTTCGAGCGTCGCTTTCGCGCCGCGCGACCGCGGGTCGCGGACGCACCTGTATCGCTTCTTTCACCGTGACCGGCACCGCGGGCGCCGCCATCGTGCGCGCTTCGTCGCGCGCGCGATCGTGCGGTCAATCCCGATTCCGACCGGACGCATAGGGTTGAGAGGTTGGGCGCGCCGGCGCGTCGCGGCGCGACACACGGCGACGCGCGACGACGCGCGCGACGACGACGCGCGCGATGTCGACGACGACGCGCGCGACCGCGGTGGTGGGCGCGGCGCGCGCCCCGCGCGTCGGTCGCGCGAAGGCGAGGACGCGGATGCCGACGGATAAGTCGACGACGCGACGCGCGACGCGCGCGAACGCGAGCGATGACGCGGAGACGGGGACCGCGGTGGACGGAAGGAAGAGCGCGTCGATTCGCGGCGTGACGACGACGACGGGAGAGGCGGTGAGCGATGGACCGCGGCCGATGTTGATGGTGGACCTGGCGGCGGGGACGGTGAAGTTCGCGCCGACGAAGCGGCAGAAGAGTCAGGCGACGGCGAAGAAGGATCAGGCGGTGAAGCGGGTGTCGGTGGAGATGAAGACGAAAGGGAACGTCGTGATCGGGGTGCTGGAGGAGGAGGATGTGGACGATGCGACGAATTTGGTGATGGACTTGTTTTTCAAGGTGAGGCCGCAGGATATCTTGGCGAAGAACCGATTGCGAGGCGAACAAGCGAAGCGCGTGCGCATGGGACTTTTGGACGGCGTGAAGACGGCGGAGGATCGTATTTTGATATCTGCCAAGGTTGGGAACGTGTTGGTGGGGATTTCGGAGGTGTCGTTGCCGAACGGCAATAGATACGGGGCCGACAAGCTGCAGCCGAGGGCGCCGAGGGACAAGGCGTACTTGTCAGACGTGTGCGTGAGCCCGACGCAGCGCGGGCGTGGGATCGGCCGACAACTCGTGCTCGCGGCCGAGCGCGCGATGGCGAATATGGGCGAAACCATATTGTACACGCACACTAAGGTTGACAACGAGGCTGCGCAGATTCTCTTTGAAAAGTGCGGATACGAGGAGCCGCCTGAGGTCAAGGCGAAGCTCACCTCGGCGCAAATCGCGCAACGTTCGAGCAAGAACAATCCCTTCGCGAAGCTCGGTCTCGTCGAGGTTGGGCACATTTTGCTCGCGAAACCACTCACAAACTCTGACCTGCCGCCGTAGAGACGAACGATGACTTTGCAATATTATTCACAACACTCGTCTCGTCGTGACGCGCTACGCTCTAACTCTATCTAATACTCAGCTAGGACTTCTCTTTCTTCTCCTTCTTCTCCTTCTTCTCCTTCTTCTCCTTCTTCTCCTTCTTCTCCTTCTTCTCCTTTTTTGCCTTCTTCTCCTTTTTTGCATCTTTACTCGCCGACTTTCTCTTTTTGTCGCCGCGCGGACGAAACACGTGAATGACGCAATTACCGGCGCCAGTGCGTTGGAAATCGGAGTGTAATGCCGTCACTGGTAGCTCCGTTCGCTCAAAATCTTTTACCGTTGACTCGGTGTAAAACTTAGTTTCCGCGAGCGGATGGTGTACAGGGTACCGCTGGACGTTTGCGATCAAAATGAGCGTGTTCGGCCCAGCCAAGTCGCGCATCGTGCGCACGAGATTCGTCCACTTGGCCGGGTCGTTACCGTACACGACGTCGCTCGCCAAGACAAGATCCGGCTGCGTTTTTAACCCGAGAGTTTTTAGCGGCTTTTCGTTGCCCCAAACAAGTTTCTCTACGCGTGCGTCCTTCGCCGCGTTTGCTTCGACGTTCTCTCGCAGTAGCGTCAAGACGTCGTCGTCGCCTGCGTGGAATGAAAAGGAACTCGTCAGTTCGATGTGCGATACGCGCGATGAATGTGCGAGAGCTACTATCAGATGACACTCATGGCCCGCCGAAACGTGCGAGTGCTGTCAGCGAAACTCCCGAGTTGATGTGTGCCACATTTGAAACTCCAAGGACACAGAAAGTCCAATGAAGGGATTAACAGTGGCGAAGGACGAACAAGTCGAAAGAAGACGCGCGAAACGTACCGTCGGTAGCGACAACGTGCGCGCCAAGTTTGGAAGCGACTACGGACGGTAAACCTAAACCAGCACCGAGTTCAACGCATACTTTACCCTTCCAATCGTCGTCCCAAGCTCCACCGAGCGCCTTAGCGACGCCCTCCGTCGCGAGCGGCGATTTCTGTCGAGATAACCACTCCGCTAAAACAAAACTTCCTTCCCACAGTGCCACACCCGTGTTTCCTCTTCCCCATCCCCCACAGCTATCGTCGACGCGGACACGATCGGTACCTTTGTAACTCTGCGGTGTCGCCGCGGTGAGCTCGATGGTAGCGTTCATTGAGGGAAACTCGTACGACAACGTACGCCGCGCCGACACGGCTTTGGCGAGTGAAGCGTCTTCAACGCCGAGTCGCTCGTACGAACCGAGGAACTTTAAAAGCTCCTGCGAATTAAAGTCGTTGAGCTTCATTTGTGCGCACGCGCCCAGTGCTTTGATTAATTCATTGTCGTCGCATCCGAGCGCGGCGAGCGCCCACGCCGTGTTCGTCAAATCTCGCGGATTGAACTCGTCGATCATGGACTTCATCGCCCGCACGATGTATGGTAAAACCTCTTGCGTATTTTCGTTGAGCATGGCGAACGACCACAACACCATCGTCAAGTGGTGTGGCGAAAAGGTTTGAAACTCGACGTCGAACAACATCTCACACACCACAGCGCTAAACATTTCAAACAGTTCTGGTGCCTTGATGTCGAGTTTTGCGAACGACCACGCCAAGAACGCGATGTCGCGCGGCTGAAATTCATCTCTGCGCGCCGCGGCGTGATCCTTGTAAGCCTTCATTATCTGTGAGTTATAAATCCCGAGCTTTGCCATCGCATGCGCTGACGTCGCGATTTGCTGCGCCGACGATTCGTCCGCTTTCCTTGCCATCGACTTTGCGAGCGCGTGCATGACTTTGTGATCGTCGACGGCGAGATTCGCGAGCGCCCACAGAACCATCGAGAGTTCGTGCGCGTTGAACTTGTTCGCGTACTCGTTTGCCGCGTCGACGAATATAGCGATCAATTCCGCATCATCGCTCATGTTCAACTTCGCGCACGCCCAAATAACGTTGGAGACGTGCTGGCACTGAAACTCGCCGCCGGAGAACCACGCGCGTTCTCGCTTCAATCGCGAGCACAACGCCTTGACACCTACTTCGGCGTCTTCTCGCACGCTCGACCCACACTTCGCGAACCCAGACATCGTATTCGCACATTCTTGCGGATTGAACATCTCAACTCGTTCTTCCACCGCCACCGCGATCCCACGTGCGAGCTCGCGTCCCAGCGCGCTCTCCTCGAACACGCCTCGTCGCGTCGTCTCCGTCATCGCCCCCAAGCTCCACGCCGCGTTCGACACCCCTTGCGGCGTCCATCCGTTCTGATGATCCGTCCCTTTATCCACCATCAACGACGCTCGTATCAAGTCTCCCAATATCAACCACAATCCCACGGTATCGCTCTTCGCCTTGGCCAATCCCCAAAACGCGTTCGACAGTTCCTGCGGCTTGAACATTCGCGCGCGCGCCTCCACCATCGCCTCGATCGCGCGTTCCATCGCCTCATCCCGCGCGTTCGCGCGTCCACACGCCCAAAGCATCGCCGCGCACTGCCGCGGCCACCACTCGCGCGGCGCGCGTTCCAGCGACGCGCGCGCGACGTTCGCGATGGTTTTCACCACCGCGCGCGCCTCCCCGGCGGCGGCGCCATCGTCGCGTTTCTCCGCCAGCGCGTGCATCTTCGCCGCCTTGCCCGCGATCGCGGCGCAGTTGATCGCGTTCAGCAGCGCGTCGTTGCCGTCGATGAGCGCGACGAGCTCGCGCGGCGCGCGAGCGGCGACGACGGCGCGGTTGAGCGACTGCGCGTCGGCGCATCGCGTCGACATGACGACGAACAGCGTCGCCGCGCGCGCGTCTCGCGCGTCTATCTCGTGCGTGTGCGCGCGCGATGCAGCGTTACGTCATCTCAGCGCGTCACGAGCGTCGACGGTCGCGCGTGACGTCGCGCGCGCGCGCGAATGCGGCGACGCCGGCGACCGCGCGCGAGCGATCGACCGCAGAATCCGTCGTGATGTTTACCGTGCACGCCCCGGCGCGCGCGACGCGCGTCGCGGCGCGTCAAACGTACGCACAGCGATCGTCCGCGCTGGCGCCGCGTCGCGCGGCGCTCGAACGACGACGCGCGCGCGTGATTTCCAACGGATTGTTCGGGCTCGGGCTTCCTGAAATCGTCGTCATCGGTGGCGTCGCCGCGGTGCTGTTCGGCCCGAGCAAGCTTCCCGAGCTCGGAAAGTCGCTCGGGAAGACGGTGAAGAGTTTTCAAGAGGCGGCCAAGGTGCGCGGCGAAGGCGTTGATCGAGCGAGCGCGCGAGACGGACGCGCGAGGGCAAAGAGTATCTCAAACGAAGGCGACGCGGGACGAGGGCGAGCGAACGCGACGACTGACGAATCGTGACGGTTGGTTTGCGACGCGAATAGGAGTTTAAGGATGAACTTACAGAGGAAATGACCGAAGAAGGCGAGACGAAGGCGATCGAGGGCGATAAGAAGGAGGAGTAGACGGCGCGAGGAATCGCTGAGACGTTGTATTGCGCAGCATCAAGACCACAAAATCTACGTTAGTTACGTCCCGCCGCCGCGGATGCCTTGGCTTTGGCCTTGCGCGCCGCCACGGCGGGGCGCTTTCCCGATCGTTTGGCCGCCTTCGCGATGCCGGCTTTACTCGAAGTTTGCCTCGCGCCTGGGGCGCCGCGCTGCGCCTCGCCGCCGCGGTGCGCGCTCTTGGACGATTTTCCACCGGGACGAGATCTCGACCCTTCCCACGCGTTTGTGCCACGCGACGTCGACGCATCGCCACCTTCGTCACGAAGCTTCGGATTCCGTCGTTCGGCACCGGTGGCGACCTTCGGCTCGGCGCGCGCCTTGCTCGGCGTGCCGGGTTTCGGCGCCTTGGATCGAGCGGCTTTGCTCACGCGAATCTCTCTATCGCCGAGCTTACTCCCGTCAAGCAAAAGCGCCGTACGCGCTTGCGCTGGCGTTTTGAACAACACGAACCCGATGCCCTTACCCATGGTCGTCTTTCTGTCTCGCACCACGCGCACGGCCTCGACGCTCTTGCGCAAATCGGGATACTCTTTATTCTTGTTGAACAACCGAATCACGTCCTCATCGTCGACATTAAACGGTAAATGGCCCAAGAAGACACTTCGCGTGTGATCATACACCACCTCACTTCGTATGATCGATGGTTTACTCGCTAAATCAACGCGAATGTGCCGTCCCTCGAACTCCTTCATATTCAACGCCGCCGTCGCCGCGCGCGCCGACGCCGCGTCGTCGTACACCACGAACGCCGTCGCGTTCGCCCGCTCCGCGTTTAATTTTCCCTTCAGCACTTTAATTTTCCTAGGTTCGTTTCCATCCGCTTCCACGGGCACGTTTCTCAACCGTACGCTCACCACCTTGCCGTGTTCGCCGAATTTCGCCTTCAACTTTTTCAGCTTCGTCTTCGCCGGGACGTTCCCGACGAACACCGTCCGCGCCAGCTCCTCCGCCGTCGCCTCCGCCGATCGATCGCGATACCCCGACCCCGACGGTTTCGCTTTCGTCGCTCCCTCATCGCTGTCGCTGTCGCCGTCGTCATCACCTTTCGGTTTCTCGTCCGAAACCGCCGCCGCCGCCGGCGCATCGTCCTCGCTTTCGCCCTCATCCTCGCTCGACGCCGCGTCCGACGACGACGACGACGCGCTCGCCGCGCGCGCGTTCGGTTTTTCTCGCGCGCGTTTCGCGCGCGCGTCCGTCGCGTCCGCGCTCGCGTCGCGTCGCGCCCGTTTCTTCGCCGACGCCGACAACGGCGCGCGCACCACCGGCGCGTCCGCCGCGCTCGCGGCGTGAAACGCCGACCGCGCGTCGAACAGCGCGGACGCGCCGCTCGACGCGCGCGGCTCGCCGCCGAAGATGCCGTCGAAGATGCCCATGGCGACGCGCGACGCGTCGCGAAGTCGCGCGCGACGCGTTCGGTGCGCATCACATCGCGCCGTTCGACGCGCTGGCGTCGCGCGCGCGCGTCGCGTCGCGGCGAGCGCGTCGCGGAGATGTCCGCGCCGTGGTCGTCGCGGTCCAAGTATTACGTCGGACAGGAGGTGGCGTTCAAGCGCGACGTGGAGAAGCGCTGTCGAGAGTTCTTTTCGCACTGCAGCGTGGAGGAGTTCGACCGCGCGCTCGCGGAGACGATCGCGGCGCAGGGCGGGGGCGCGGGGGCGAGCGATGCGAAGTGTGGGCTGGAGGCGCACTGCGTGAAGCGCATGATCGCGTGCGCGCTGGATAGAGGGGCGAGAGAGCGGGAGATGTGCGCGCAGGCGCTCGCGGCGACGAGGGCGAGCGGGACGCTGGACGCGGAGGATTTCGAACGTGGGTTCGATCGCGTGCTCGCGGAGGTTGCGGATTTGAAAATCGATTTCCCAGATGCCGTGGCTGAGTGCGTGACGTTTTTGGCGCGCGCGGTGGCGGATGATGTGGTGTCGGTGACGTACCTGGAGACGGCGTGCTCGAGGGACGGTTACGGCGAAGGAAGAGACGTGGCCAAGTCGGCGAAAATGACGCTGGCCGATGCGAGTGGGGAGTCGCGCGTGCGTAAGGCGTGGGGCGGACCCGAGGGATACAGCGCGGATAACGCCAAGATAGAGATGCGGGATATCATCGATGAGTATTTGATGTCGAGAGACGGCGCCGAGGCGGAGCGGCGATTACGTCGGTTGAACATGCCTTTTTACCATCACGAGCTCGTCAAGAAAGCGCTGACGCTGGCGATCGAGCAGTCGATCTTGACCCCTAACGTCATCGAAAAGGTGGTGGATTTATTGAAATACATCGGGCGGAGCTCTGTGGTGAACGGAAGTCAAATGGCGAAAGGTTTCGCGCGCACCGCCACGGCGCTCAAGGACGTGTCCATAGACGTTCCCAAGGCACCCGAAATCTTTGGCGAGCTTATTGAACGAGCGAAACGCGCAGGTTTACTACCTGTTGGTCTGAGTGCTTGGGCATCGGTGAAACCTGCATCTTACGGAGGGAAAGCTGCGCGTGGTCACGCGCAGTTGCTTCGGTTGGACAGCGCGCCGGATCTCGCCGCGCTCGCGAAGGCGACGAAGTCTCCAGGTGAATCTCCAGGAGGCTCGCGAAGCGCGTCTCCGGCACCGTTCATAAGTGACCGTATGCACGCCATGACTTTGGAGCGCAAGAACTCTGCCGGTTTGACTCGAATGGGGAGCGCGACGAAGAGGCAAATCAACACTGGTTGGAGTGGCTTGCGCGCTCAAGCGATGCCAAACAATTTGAAGAATTCGCAACGACCGCAGGGATTCGACACCAAAGGATTACTGGTTAAAGCCATGCCTAGCTATCGTTTAGCGCACTTGTTCGCCAAACGCATCGAACATAAGCCCGAAGGTCGAACGCGAAACAAGCTCGGGCTGAAACGAACGAATTCTGCGCCGGGCGGTTTGGACGATCTTGACACATCGCGTTTTGTTCGCCCAGTCGGGTTAGTGCACGATTATATGCCTTTCCTAGACAAGTACGACGTTTTAGAAACTCTTGGTGCCGGTGGTTTTGCCGTTGTGCGCAAGGCGAAGCATCGTAACACGGGTGAAATCGTCGCCGTGAAGACGCTTCGCGTCGAAGGTTTAGGCGGCGACAGCGACGACGAAGGTGGAAGTGAGTCATCGAGCGATGAAGACAGCGACGATGAGGATAAGCTTCAATCCATGACGCTTCATGAAGTCAAGCGCGAACTCGTCATGATGCAGCAGCTCTCAGCGCACCCGCATATCGTCACCATACGAGAGTTTTTCACTGAACAAAACGATGAAGTCGTGCACGTCGTCATGGATTGCTTGCAAGGCGAGGAGCTCGACGATTTGGTGAACGCGCGCGGGGCATTTAGCGAAGAAGAGGTCAAGATAATAATGTCTGCCATGCTCGATGCAGTGGCGTTCATGCACGGCAAGGGTGTCATTCATAGAGATTTGAAGCTCGAGAACTTTGTTCTGGCTGAAAAGGGCGATTTGAAGTCGTTGAACATTGTCGATTTTGGTTTGGCGAAGGCGTTGAACGCTCGTCAAAAAGCGCAGCACGTGTGTGGTACACTATCGTACATCGCCCCAGAGGCGTTACTTGCTGGCGTGTACGGTCAAGGCGTGGATGTTTGGGCGCTCGGAATCGCCATGCACGTCCTGCTCACGAATACGTGGCCGTTTGATGACGACGATGAGGATGAACTTTACGAGCAAATCATTGAATGTGATCTCGATTTCGAAACGGAGGAGTGGGAATCTGTGAGTGATGTCGCGAAGGATTTGATAGAAGGTTTACTCGATCCCAATCCCAAGCGCAGGCTCACCGCGGCTCAGGCACTAGAACACGCCTGGTTCACTGGCCAGGCTTCGCACACTTCGGACACGCTGCATAACCTGCACACCCGACTCGACGGGTTGATTTCCATCTCTCATCAACCACCTGAACGTCGATTCAAAAGCGGCGAGCTCATCACGCGGCAGGGTGACCCGGCGACGGAGTTCTTCATAATAACTGCAGGCGAGTGCACGCTGACTCGCGACGGCGTCGTCGTCGGCGTTCGTCGAGTGGGCAATTTCGTCGGTGAATTGAAAAACTTGGAAGCGAGCGGCGAAGAAGAAACTCTCACGGCGTGGACGTCAGCTCGCGCCGTAGGCGACGTTCGCGCGCTCGTGTTTCAAGACACCGAGGTACAGTGGGCGTACCAGTTTGATTATCGCCTGACGTCGGAGTTTGACAATATGATTCGTTCGCAACGAAAAGTCATCGCTCGAGAGGCGCGCGGGCAACGCAAGCGCGAAGCGCATGACAAAAAAGCGCTCGAGGCCGAAGAGGCAGAAAATGAGACACCGATGACGAGATCGGTGAGTGAATTCGCGATTCGCGAGTGATTCTACAACTACATCGACTATGTAACAACACGAAAGCGCGCGCCCAATCAAACGTACGCGGCGGGCGGCGGGTCGTCGGGCACGCCTCCGATGTCGAACGAAGGCGCGCACCACGCCTCTGAGTTCGGGACGTTCGGATCCGGCGTGAGCGACGGCGCGCGCGGCGCGTTACCGCCGCCGAACGGACTCGCGCCTCCGGGACCGCCGCCGAACGGACTCGCGCCGCCTCCGGGACCGCCGCCGAACGGACTCGTCGGTTGCGCGCTCGCCACGAACCCCGTCGCAACCGGCGTCAACGAAGGCTGATTCCCCGTGAACCCGCTCGCCATCCCACCCGCCGGCGCGAACGGCGTCGCCCTCGCGTCGAGCGCCGGCGCGTGCGTCCTCGAGAACCCTCCCCCACCCCCCACGATCGCCGTTCCGTCCATCACGCGATCCGCGCCCGCGGGCGCCATCTCCCCTCGCTCCACGCGGTCCAAAACTAACTTTAGCTGATGTTCCGGGAACGCCAGTATTCCCTTGACGTCGCCCGCCTTGGCGTCGGCGTACTCGCGCGCTCGCGCGTGCGCGCCTCCCGCGTCCCCTCCCGCGCGCACCGTCGCGTACGCCGCGCACCGCAGCTCCTCGAACGACGTGTCACCGCCGAGCAGGTTCGGCTGCTCGCCCTTCGGGCCGTAGCACGACAGCGCCCAGTTTGGTTTCTCGTCGAGCAAATCTTCCTGGAGCAGGTCTCGTCTTCGGACGCCGACGGCGGCGTGTCCGCGACCGCCGCGTCCCTGACCGCCGTCGCGCGTCCACGCGTTCGAGCGTCCACCGCGCCCGCGACCGCCCATCGCGCGTCGTCGCGCGCGGACGGCGCGTCGCGGAATCTCGCGCGCGGTCGTCTTCATTCATTCGTCGAGCGCGCGGCACGGGGCGAGCGTCGACGCGTCGACGAAGTTCGCGCTTCTTTATTATTAAACTCGTTCGGTCGCGTCGAGCGCCGATCGCGTTCGCGTTCGCGACGTTTCATCGCGTTCGCCGCGCGAACGCTCACGACGCCTCCGCCGGCGCCGCGTCCTCCGTCGCCGCGTCGCCGCCGAAGCTCGGCAGGCTCGGCAGCGACACGCTCGGCAACGAAAAGCTCGGCAACGCGAACCCCCCGCCCGAGGATTCCTTCTTCGCCTTCGGCGCCGCTTCCTCCCGAACCGGTCGTTCAAACTTCTTCGTCGCCTTCGGCGCCTTCTTCGCGTACTTTTCTCTCACGTCGTACGACCCGCGCTTCGAGCTCTCGTAATCGCCCGCCTCGCTCGCGTCGATCTCTGCGCCGTACGACTTCGCCTTATCGCTGATCGGCGACAGCCCGCTCGATCTCTCGACCACGTTCGCGTCCGCGGCGTGCGCGATTTCCGTCGGTCCTTGCAGCGCGAGCGTCGCCGCGAGCGTCACCGCCGCGAGCGTCCGCGTCGCCGTCGCGAATCGATCGCCGTCGTCGATCGCCATCGATCGCGTCGTCGTCGCGCTCTTGCGCGTCGTCGACCGAGCGCGTCGGGGCGCGATCGCGCTTTTGCGGGTCATCGTCGTCGTCGTCGCGAGCATCATCGTCGTATCGTCGGATCGCGCGCGTCGCCGTGTACCGCGACGGCGATCGCGATTCGCGATCGCGCGACGCGGCGCGTCGCGCGATCTCGATTCGATTCGATGCTCGAATCGATCGATTCGATCGATTCGATCGATTCGGATCGCGTCGATCGGGTTCGATCGATCGATCGACGCGCGGAAAGATATTTACAGAGGAGTCCCTCCGAGATCGACGAGTCATGATTGGTCGACGAAATACGTATTGTACGCAGAAAAGAACTATAATTGGGGTGAAGGGAAAGCACTTTCTGCGCGATCGCGGCGACGCGCGACGGCGGACGCGCGCGCGCGCGACGGGCGCGAACGTTTCCGGCGAATCGAACGCGCGTCGGTGCGCGCGTTCGCGCGACGCGCGGTGACGACGCGCGGCTCGGTCGACGCGCTCGACGACGACGCGATGGCGACGCGCGCGCGTGCGGACGACGACGCGATTAAAGCGAAGCATCGCTTTAATCGCGAATCGGCGCGCGCGTCGACGTCGCGCGGCGCGACGGAGACGATCGAGTACGGGACGTTTCACGCGCGCGTCGGCGCGGTGTTCGGGGACGGCGACGGCGGCGGGTGGCGACCGCGATCGAACGCGGTGACGCGACGGGGCGGCGACGGCGACGGCGGCGACGGCGAGGACGCGAGCGAGAGCGCGAGCGAGAGATGGGGGGACGATTTGGATTGCCTGGAATCGGACGAGGAGGGGGACGACGACGCGCGGAAGATGACGCGGTTGGCGGCGAGCGTCGGGCGGTGTCGCGCGCTGGACGGCGAGGCGGATTTCGACGAGGACGACGCCCTGGCGCTCGGCGTCGACGCGCGCGAGCGTCGATCGATGAACGGGGTGACGTCGATGGTCGAGCGCGCGCGCGCGGTGGGCGCGCCGAGCGCGGTGGACCGCGTGCCGGATCACGTGGCGAATCCCGCCAAGTACACGCGATACGCGCTCGACGAAGAGCTCACCGTCGGTAGCGGGCGAGTGTCGAACGCGCGCGGTCCGTCGTCGGCGACGGGCGACGAGCACCCGAACACACCGACGATACACGTCGAACGCGAGTCCGTCGAAGCGTTGCCGAAACCGCGATTCTCTCGCGCGGCGGCGGCGAACGCCAAGTCGAAGACGAAAAAGCGCGCGGCGCCGGAATCGAGCGTCGCGACGCGCGCCGACGTTCGCGTCCATCTCGACGACGACGACGACGTCGTCGATGGACGAGACGAAGAAAACGACGACGATCGGTGCGCCGCGAGCGGCGCGCGCGCGCGAAAATTACGCCGTAGGAAAAATTAAATTGGCGCGGTTAGCGCGGCGTCTTTGTAGCGATTAGGTGTAGAGAGTCGGTTACGACACACAGCGCCGCGCGCGCCGCCGCGGCGCTTCTCCGCGCGCATGTCGAGCGACGTCGGCGCGCCGTGGACTCCGCCCACGTCCGCGGAGCTCTTCGCGAGCGGTACCGTCGTCGTCAAGCGCGAGTTTCTCGTCGAGCCCAGACCACCGCCGCCGCTCGATGCGGCGACCCACGCCGACGCCGGCGACGCCGCGCCGATCTCGGGCGGCGGCACGTTCGGCGCGTTCAACAAACGCGCCAAGTTCGCCGAAAAGTCGCGCGCGGATAAGCCGCGCGAGCGCGGGCTGTGCAATCAGTTGACGCGCGAGGGAAAGTGCGCCTTTGGCGACGCGTGTAAATATTCGCACGACGTCGACGCGTTTTTGAAGACGAAACCTCCCGATTTGCCGGGGACGTGCACGTTCGTGAATAAAGAGGGCGGGTGCCCGTACGGGGTGCGTTGTCGATATTACGGAACGCACGCGACGGGGGAGGGTCGGGACGGCGCGACGGTTGCCGAGTCGACGACGACGCTCGAGCCGCCGAAGACGGTGGAGAAGGAGATGAATTTCGTGGACAAGGACGTGATGGTGCGGTTACGCAAGAAGAAGTATGATTTTTCTAGGGCGGATACGATCGTGAAGGACGTGTTGAGGGCGATGGAGACGAAAAAGGATGAGCAGACGAAAGCGGGCGAGGAGAGCGCGGCGAAACGCGCAAAAGTCGACGAAGAAAACCGTACGGATACGGGTGCGTTTACGAAAGCGCGCGTCGAAGAAAAGAAAACGATCGACTTTAAAGATAAGCTGTACCTGGCTCCTTTGACGACGGTCGGAAATTTACCGTTTCGTCGCGTTTGCAAGACGCTTGGCGCCGACATCACGTGCGGTGAGATGGCGTTGTGTACGAGTTTACTGCAAGGACTCCCGAGTGAGTGGGCGCTTCTTCGTCGTCATAAGAGCGAAGACATTTTTGGGGTGCAGATATGTGGTGGTTACCCAGACTCAGTCACCAGGTGCTGCCAATTACTCGAAGACACGATAGACGTCGACTTTATAGACATCAACATGGGGTGCCCGATCGACTCCGTGTGCCAGAAAGGATACGGGTCGATGATGCTCGAGAAACCCAAGAAGATGGAAACAGTCATTCGTGCTGCCAGCGCGGCGCTTGGCAAGTGTTCGCTAACGTTCAAAACGCGCATGGCGTACACCGATAAAAGTCGAGTCGCGCACACGTTTGCGCCGAAAGTCGCCGAATGGGGCGCGGCGGCGATGACGCTTCACGGACGCACGCGCGCGCAGCGATACCGGAGCGTGGCGGATTGGGAGTACATCAAATTAACAAAAGAGTCGAGCTCGGTACCTTTGATAGGTAACGGCGATGTATACATGCAAAAGGATTACTACACCCATCTGGAGGAACACTCCGTGGACACGTGCATGCTCGCTCGCGGCGCGCTCATCAAGCCGTGGCTGTTCACCGAAATCAAAGAGCGTCGCGACTGGGACATTTCGTCGCGTGAGCGATTCGATATTTTGAAATCATTCGCCTCTTTCGGGCTTGAACACTGGGGAAGCGACACGCGAGGCGTGGAGTCGACGCGCAAATATTTGCTCGAGTGGATGTCGTTTACGTATCGCTACACCCCCATCGGGTTGTTGGATCACAGTTACGGCGCCGCCGCGATGACACAGCGCCCACCGGCGTTTGTTGGACGGGACGATTTGGAGACACTCATGGCGAGCGAGGCGAGTAGCGATTGGGTGAAGATCTCCACAATGCTCCTCGGCCCGCCGCCTGAAGGATTCGCATTTCAGCCAAAGCACAAATCGAACGCTTACGCGAGCGAGTCTGGCGCCGCGCTCGGCGATATGGACCAGGGATGACCCTAACTAGACTACTAAAAGAATTGCTTATGTTGTACTACCGTTCTACCTACATTGGATTTCTCTAAACTACCTAACGCTTGCGCATGGATACGGCGACTTCGATGTGTCGCGTCCACGGGAAATGATCCAATACTATGAAATCGTCGACCGCGTGTGTTGCGTCCAGTCCATCCCTGATGTTGGCGAGCAAGTTTTCAGGTCCACACGACACGTACAGCACGTGATCGATCTGGGACACGAGCGCCAACGTGTCGGCGTCGAGACCCGCTCGAGGTGGATCGACGAGGACGGCGTCAAAGTCTTCGACGCGAATCGTAGCGCCGGCTGCGTCTTTGAACTTTCCGCGCAGCAAACTTTTGGCGACGCTCTCGCTCGGACTCAAAATTATATCGACGTTCGACACCGAGTTCATGTCCAGACTCTCTCGCGCGGCATCGACTAAAACGGGGTTTACTTCAACCGCGACAACGCGCTCGTACAAATTCGCGAGCGCGCACGTATGATTCGCGTTGCCGCAATACAGCTCTAGTAGCATCTTTCGCCTCGAGAACTTCTTCTTCGCCGCATCGCGCAAGAACTCCATCGTGGCGATCGTGATCGTTCGATTAGGATTCGAAAAAGCGCCCTCGGTGTGTTTGTAAGTCAACACCGAACCGTCGCCGAGCTCGTACTCTTCCCACACGAAATCATCCCCCGTCTTCGCGACGACGCCCTTGCATCGTCCCATGAGTTCGAGCGACACGTCGTCGAACTTCGTCGCGAGTAAACGACGCGCCGCGAGCGTCCACGCGTCGACGTTGATCGGTGTCGAGTACACGAGCGTCGCCAACACCTTGCCTTCGGCGACGCCGCACAAAAAGTGCGTCGCCTCGAGCCCGTCCCGCAGCGCCGCCACCGCGCTCGCCTCGCGCAGCAATCGCCCCATCACGTCTCGGATCGCCCGTCGCGCCATGGGAAAATCATCCACCATCACCGTCGGCGCGCCTCTGTCCCACATCGCGTAGCGCGACGCGCCGTCAACGTCGCGAACGACTTGAAACCGTACCCTCGAGCGGAACTCGACGATTTCCGAGCGCGCGACGCGCGCGCGCGACGCGTCGACGAACGGCGCGAACGCGCGCGCGATTTCGGCAACCTTCTCCTCGAGCTGGCGCTCGTACGCGTCGGCGTCGAGCGCGCGCGAGCCGTGATAGCTCGGACTCGAGGCCGCCATCGCGGCGGCGGTCAATGGCGGGAGACGAAACGACGCGTCGGCATTGACCGACGCGCGACGGCGGCGCTCTGTCGCGCGCGAACGGCGCGAGCGATCCGACGACCGAACGGTCCGCGGTCCGACGAACGGTCCGGGCGCCGCGCGCGATGGAGTCGAGTCGACGGCGGAAGGACGAGCGCGCGACGAACGACGCGGGATTGCTGACGACGTTTCGCGAGCTCGAGCGCGCGCTGGCGGTGGCGGTGCGCGAGTGCGCGCGAGCGGTGGAGACGAACGCGCGACGGCGGGACGCGCAGGGGGACGAGAGCTTGCGGACGGCGAATGAAGAGACGACGCGGTGGCGAGCGTGGTGCGCGCGGGCGAGGATGCAGACGACGCGGTGCGCGGAGGCGTTGGCCCGGCGCGCGCGACGCGACGAGGCGCGCAGACTGCTTCGGCGATGGCGCGAAGCGGTTCACGTGGGACGAGAAGAACGCGCGCGAGCGCGCGAAGCACGTTTACGCACGAAACGATCGGTGCTCGATGCGTGGCGCGCTTTGCGGCGAGCATCTCGTGTGAAAGTTTCAAAGCGCGAAGAGACGTTGACTCGCGAGACGACGTTCTACCGCGAACGGTGCGACGACGCCGTGGCCAAACTCGCGCCGCGAAAGCGACACCCTGCGGCCGTTTGTGCGAACGCGAGCGGCGATCGCAATGATTCGGAGTCGGAAGTTCGGCGGGCGTTCATGCGTGGTGTGTGCGCGCTGAACTTAGAGGCGGCGAGAGTGTTGTAGTTGAAGGCTAACGGTTCGTGATTTCTAACAATTTTTTTTTTGCGTTTTTCTAATATTCCGGCGTTAACCGGTGATGAGTCTCGGGGCGATCGCCATACTCATGAGCTCTTGGAACAGAAGTTTGCAAGCGTACGGAACCATGACTTGGACGACCGACGTACGTTCGCTCGGGTTCTTGCAGCACTCAAACGTTTGGTTCTTCAAGTTGGCCACGGCAATCAACCCGCACTTTTGGCAAACGTGGATTCTGTAAGCGTCGGATTGATCCATCAATCGTTCCTTGAGGAAAGAGGCGGCACCATGACTCATGATGCAATCTCGCTCCATCTCCCCGAAACGCAGACCACCATCTCTCGAGCGGCCCTCCATCGGTTGACGAGTCAAGATTTGCACCGGCCCGCGCCCGCGCGAGTGAATCTTATCGTCTACCATGTGCTTCAAGCGCTGGTAATACGTCGGACCGATGAAGATTTGCGCGTCCAGCATGCGCCCCGTGTGACCGTTGTACATGACTTCGTTACCACGCTTTTGGTAGCCACACTTGTGCAGCATCGAAGAGATGTCTTCTGCAGTAACCGGGGTGAATGGCGTAGCGTCCCCTTCCTTGCCCATGCACGCCGCAACCTTGCCCATGATACACTCCACGAGCTGACCGATTGTCATCCGCGAAGGAATAGCGTGAGGGTTCACGATGATATCGGGCGTGATACCCTCGCACGTGAACGGCATGTCTTCTTGCGTGTACGTCATGCCGACGGTACCCTTCTGCCCGTGACGCGAAGAAAACTTGTCGCCAACCTGCGGCGTTCTCATCGAGCGGACGCGAAGCTTGACGAAACGTAAACCTTGATCGTTCGTCGTGAGCAGCACTTGATCGATGATGCCAGTCTCCGCGTGCTTCATGCCCGTGGAGCAATCCTTCTTCGAGAAGCGCTTGGACAGCACGGCGGTGTCATCTTCGGGAAGCGGCGCCGTCTTACCGATGATGATATCATCACCACTCACGCGCGTACCCGGGCAAATCAAACCATCGTCATCGAGTTTGTCGTAAGTGCCGTGACGCATACCCAAGCACGTGTCTCTGTCTGGTCTCTCGAACTCTTCTCGGCTCAAGCTGCCTTGCTTCTTCTCCTCGTCTTTGAACGATCTGTAGTAGAGAGAACGGAACAAGCCGCGATCGATGGCGCTTTGGTTCATGAGCACGGAATCTTCTTGGTTGTAACCGGTGTAGCACATGATGGCGACAACGGCGTTGCAACCAGCGGGAAGCTCGCGGAAGTGCAAGTATTCCATGGCGCGCGTCGTGACAAGTGGCTTTTGCGGGTAAAACATGACGTAACCGAGGGTATCCATGCGGATTTGGTAGTTCGTCACGTACATCCCCATCGCTTGCTTACCCATCGCACTTTGATAAGTGTTACGCGGCGACTGGTTGTGGTCGGGGAAGGGAATAATGGAGGCACAGATGCCAAGAATCATCGACGGGTGAATCTCGCAGTGCGTGTAGTTGATCGCAACGCCGGTGTTTTGCTCGACCGCGTGGCGACCGGCAACAAGATCATCGATGGTCATGGAAATCATGGTCGTTTCCTCTTCTTCAGTGTCGACGTACTCGATAAAACCCGACGTGACGAGTTCGTTCCAGGTGTACCCTGTGACGTCCTTCTCCGTCAACAATTCGATGTGTTGCTTTTTGATCTTGAGTTTTTGATCGTCCTCGACGATGAAGAGCGGACGCGTACATCTACCGTAATCGGTGTACAATCGAAGCTCTTTCAACCGAATGTCGTGCACGACACTCACTGAAGAATCGATGTCACACTGACGGCGAAGCTTGCGCAGCGTTCTGACCAAATCCGCCGGGTTCCGATGCACGCCAACCCACACGCCGTTCAGGAAAATCTTCGTCGACTCAGCAATCAACGACGGAGAGATTTCTTCCAAGTTTTCCATGGTCCACTCGTCCAAGAACTCCAAGATCGGCTCCGAGGGAGAACCGACGGAAACGAGAGCCATGAGCGCGAGGTTCTTCACCAAACCGACAGCTTGGCCTTCGGGAGTCTCTGCGGGACAAATCATACCCCACAGTGAGTTGTGCAGCTGACGGGGCTTGGCCAATTTACCCTCACGGCCGATCGGAGAGTTGATCCGACGAAGATGCGACAAGGTGGACGAATACGAAAGGCGGTTTAGCACTTGGCTGACACCTGCCCGAATATCTGCAGCTCCTTGCGATCCCCAGTTACCGGTGGCGAGGGAATACTTCAAGCCCTGAGTGATCGTTTTCGCCTTGATCGCGAGCTGGAGCTGAATTTCCTTGCCGCTGTCAATGCAGCGTTGGCAGTACAGACGCACGTCCTTGGTAAGTTTGCGGAACAATTGTCGGAACAATTGTGCCAACAACGGACCGCCGAGATCCAAACGCTTATTGCCGTAGTGATCACGATCGTCTTCCGGACGGCGTCCGAGAGAGCACAGCAACAAACGGTGAATCATGTAACCCAAAAAGTACGCCTTCTTCGTTTCGCAATCCTCACGCACGCCGACGTGGGGAAGTAGCTCTTTTTGCAAAATCTCCTTTGCGTACTTGATCCGCTTCTCGCGAGAAACGCCGACGGCGGATCCACGCTTACCGATGAAATCGAGCGCCACTTCTTGCGATTGGATCACGAAAGCCTCTTCGATAGACGGCCTCAACATCTCCATCATTTCATTGTCCGCGAGATCGTACACGATGTGCTCCAAGATATCCTTGTCTGCGACGAAGCCGAGAGCGCGGAACACGACGAAGATGGGAATATCCGTTCGAATGTACGGTAGCGTACATCGAATCGGACCAGGCGCGTCCTTAGTCCCCGGGGCGTGAAGTTGTCGCATCACGCACGAGCTCGCGCCGCGAGACCCGCGCTCCGGTTGACTGCGGCACTCAGCCTGCCACATAAACTTGCTCGGTTGCTTCTTCTCGAACACGTACACGTGGTTTGTACTCATACGCTCCTGCGCGATGAGCACCTTCTCGCTACCGTTGATGACGAAATAACCACCCTCATCGTACGGGCACTCCCCGAGCTCGGTCAACTCCTTGTCCGTGTGTCCGTGAAGCGAACAGTAATCAGAGCGCAGCATAATCGGAACCTTGCCGATGAAGTTTTTGTTCAAAATCTCCTTCTCCACCGTCGTTTCCCCGTCCGGTTGCACCGTCGTGACTTCCTTCACCATATCGACGTACAACGGCGCCGAATACGTGAGATTACGCAATCTCGCTTCCTTTGGGAACAGCGTTGTGGTGTATCCATCCGCCTCGGTCACCATCGGCTTGCTGAGGTAAATCTGGTTAAAGCTAATCTTGTACGTCTTCTTCTCCATCGAATCGATATCCTGTCCGGGCATGTGTTGATGTTCTGGCGTCAACTCAATCTCCCGCATCTCATCTGCGTCGTCGAACGAATCCAAAGCACGTCAGTCTCTCGTTTCCGCGATCTTATACGTTACCCTAAACCCCGCGTTTTACCCGCGCGTCGCGTCGTGCGTCTCGCTCGATCGCACGCACCGACAATCTCTTGCATCGTGTGCTGGATGAACTCATTGAAAGAGTCGAGTTGTTGGCGCACCAAACCCTTCTCCTCGAAGAAGGAACTGATGACGACCCACGCGTCTTCCTGCGCGCTCCGAAAACGAGTGAGATTCGGTCAGTCTCTGATCTTTTTCCGCGATCTTCGTCCTCGCGCGCCTCCTCCGCGCGCGTTTCGTCACCGCGCGCGACCACGGATGCGACGTCGCGTCCACGCGACCGTCCGCGCGCGCTCGAATCCGCGCGAGCGTCGCGAAAGACGACGCATTCGCGACGAATGCGGCGTCGATCGCGGGCGTCGTTCGGTGATCTCGGCGCCTTCGCGTCGCCTTCGCGCGCTCGCGCGTCGCGCGCGGGCGTTCAAACGCACCTGTCCGATCTCTTCTTCCTCGTCGTCTTCTCTGGAGTCGACGCGCATGGCGTCGTCGTCGTCGTAGACGCCCATGGTGATCCCGCGTGCGCGCGAATGACGTCCGCGCGGGCTGGCTGCGGGAAACGCCTCGCGCGGGCTCGCGTGTTTTACAGCGCTACGACTACGAGAACGGTCGAGTCGAGTCGAATTAAGGGATGACGTCGCGACCGGCGCCGTAAATGATGGCTTCGCACTGACGACGAATGATGAAACGACGGCGCGGAGAAACCGCGCTGAAGTCTTTGACCGTATCGGCCAGAGCGGCGGCTGGCGAAGCCAAGAAATCGTACGCGCCGAGCGCGGCGAAGTGCTTGAACCAATCTAAAATGGGACCCACGCCGGCGTTCATGAGGATCTCGGGGACGAATAACGGTTCTGTCAGGGTCATGGAGACTAAGGTTTTGCCCAAGCCTTTGAAAGTGACGACGTCTTGGAGAAAGGGGCGCAAGACGTCTTCTCCGAGGCGGCTCATCACGTTGAAGTTGATTCGCATGAGTCGGTTGATGAAGTCGCGTTTCGGGCGCGATCCGACCTCGACGCTCATGCATTTTTGGAACAACCACGCGGCCGATAACGCCGGCTGGTACGCGTTCACCGTTCTCAGGGCTTCGCGGTCGAGGCAGTCGGCGTCCAACGCCTCTTCGCACGCGCCCGTGATTCGCGAGATGTGGCGCAAAATCGCGGCGAGGCCGCCAAAGGACAACGGAGATTGGATGCCGCTCGCATCGCCGATCGCGAGCACGCGATCGAACTCCGTCTTCAGCGGCGAGTCTCTGTACGTCGGAAACAACCCGAATAAAACGCGTTTGAGCTTGGCGTCTTCGATTGAATCCAAGCCTTGATACAAAGGCATGAGGTCCCAGTAATCGTCGAGCATCGACGCGATGCTCGGGCGACTTTCATCGGCGTCCATGTACGTGAACATGTAAGTCGTGCGATCTCGCGGCCCGGTGCTCGCGGGAAACGCCTCCCAAAAGTATTGTCCTCTATAGTCTTCCTCGATGTCCGTGACGGTGCGAATCAAATCCGCCGACGAGTTGTCGAACGCGTCCGCCTCGGCGCAACTTCCGACGACGACGCACACGCCGTCCGGTTTTCTATCGTCTCTGATTTGACGCACGATGGGCGATTGAAACCCCATGCAATCTAAAACCAGCCGCGCGCGCACGGGCGCGCCGTCCACGTCGAGAACCGCGCAGTCGTCGTACACTTCGACGCCGCGCAGCGACGCTCGTTCCAGCACCGCGCCGCCCGCCTCTTCGAATCTCTTCCGACACGCCTCGACGAGCGCCGCGGGCGACACCCCGGTGTTCAAAATGTCCCTCGTCACCAAATCGCCCGCGTTCCCGTTCCCGTTCCCTCCGCCGTGAAACCCGCACCGAATCGGATTAAACTCGATGCGCGTGCACGCGTCCGCGTCCTCCGTCGTGATCGCACCGACGCGCACCAACCGCTCCAACTCCTCCCTCGACACGTTCCACTCCTGTTCGCGTCCTCTCAGCTCCCCTCGCTCGACCACCACCACCCTCGCGCCTCGTCTCTGCAGCGCCGCCGCGACGAGCACCCCCAGCGTCCCGCCCGCCACCGCGACGTCGTACGTCTCCCCGCGCGCGTCGCTCGCGCCTTCCCGTCGCTTCGCGAACGCCGCCGTCGCCGTCGCCGTCGCCGTCGCGTCACCGCGGCGCATCTTCGCCCACGCCGCGTCCAGCGCGCGCAATCCGTCCAGCGTCGTCCGCGCGCCCGCGCCTCGCGCGTCGCGCGTCGTCGCCGTCGCGTTCGTCGTCGCGACGTCTTCGAGCAACCGCGTCGTCCGCGCCGACGGCGCGTCGTCGCGGTTCGCGCGACATCGCGTCGCCGTTCGCGCGCGCCGTCGCGCCGCCGTCGTCGTCGCCGCGCGCGTCGTCGTCGCCGCGCGCGTCGTCGTCATTCGTCGCGCCATCGGTCGTTCGCGTCGTCGCGATGTGACGCGCCGAGTCGTCGCGCGTCGTCGCGACGCGCGGATTCGCGCGAAAAACCGTCGGGGAAAAATCCGTCGCCCGCGCGCGAGGCGCGCCGGCGTCTCGCCCGCCGCGGTTCGCGCGGTGCCGTCGTCGCGGGCGCGCGCGCGGCGTCGTCGTCGCGCGCGCGGCGACCGACCGACCGCGACGCCCGCGACGCGCGCGCCGACCGCGGCGCGACGCGCGAAAATAGAAACGAAATTCTCTGAGACGATCGAGCCTTCGGTGACCCGCGCGCGGCGTCGCGTCGCGTCGCCGCGGGCGCGCGCGCGGCGTCGTCGCGCGACGCGCGCGGCGACCGACCGACCGACCGGGACGGTCGCCGTCCCCCCCGGCGACACTCGCGCGCGCGCCGCCGCGATGACGACCGCGGCGACGCCGACGGCGGACGGCGACGGCGACGGCGACGACGACGCGCGCGCGACGCTCGGGCACGCGGTGTTCCGCGTGCTGTGCGCGGAGACGCGCGTGGGCGGATTGATCGGGAAATCGGGCGCGAACGTCAAACGAATCGTCGGCGAGACGGGCGCGGCGGTCAAGGTGCTGGAATCGCCGACGCAGGGGTTGGAGCGGGCGGTGTTGGTGAGCGCGCCCAGGGGGCGGGAAGCGCGGAAGGAGGCGTGCGCGGCGAAGACGGCGGCGATGATGGTGGTGAAATTCTTGACGTCGAACGCGAGGCGAGGCGGCGAGGGGTCGGACGACGAGACGGAGGACGCGGAGAGGAGCGATGGGGACGAGGGGGGGTGTGAAAATGCGAGCGGCGACGGCGATGGCGGGGAATCGACGGATTTGGGGGACGAGGGTGGGGAAAAGAGGTTGAACGACGGCGAGACGACGGGGGCGCCGCGAAGGACGCACAACGTGGCGCTGAGATTGCTCGTGCCGGCGGGTCAGGCGGGGCATCTCATCGGGAAGGGTGGGGAAAATATTAGAAAAATTCGATTGCTCGCGAACGGGGCGCACGTGGCGGTGCAAGAAGTCGGGCAGGTGCCTCCGTGCGCCACGAGCGAGGACCGCGTGGTGGAGATTCACGGGCCGAGGAAGGACGTGCGCGCGGCGGCGGAGCTCGTGTTTGATTTGCTCAGAGACTTTTTGGTGGATTCGAGCGTGTTGGGGTATTATCAGCCGACCGTCGCGGCGCCGAGGGACATGCGCTCGGAGTACGCGGCGAACGCGGCGGCGGCCATGGCGTTCGCCGATCCCGCCATCGTCGGCATCACGCCGGCGATGATGGCGGCGCCGCCCATGCCTCCGATGTACATGATGCCCGCGGTTCCACCGTCCGCGATGCCGCCGCCGATGATTCACGAAACGGTCGAAGTCGAGGGCGAGGCCGTGTCGAACGTGTTGGGCGATCATGGGAACAACATTTCGACCATCGCGCAAATTTCGGGATGTCAAGTGTCCCTCATCGAAACCGATCCCGAGACGAATACGAGCGCGGTCGAGCTCAAGGGTCCCCACGAGAGCAATATCGCCGCGGCGAAGAGCCTGGTGCGCGCCTTCGCCGCGGGGGAAATGCCAGCCGCCGGCGTGCCGAACGGCGCGGTGCCGGCGATGCATCCGATGTTCGCCGCGGGCGTGTACGCTCCGATGTACCCGCCGAATTGACGCCAAACTGGATGGATGTTTATTAAAACAAGGTAATTGCCCGCTTCGCGCCCGACGCGAAGCGCTTGGTGTACAAAAAGTTGACCCCAACCCGTGTTGACGACGCGCGCGCTCCTCAGCGAATCGCGAGGAGTTCGATGTCAAACAATAGAGTCTTGTCAATCATGCCCTGATTTTCGAGCACGAATCCCAACGCCCGCTCGCCCGAAAAGTTTGCCGGTTGCGGCTGCATCGTCCGCCACTTCTTTCCATCGGGATACCCCAACTTTGCGTTATTCGCGGGCACGATAATCCTTCGAATGCTCCCCACCTTCATTCCCTCGATCGCCTCTCGAAACGCGCCGATCACCTTCTCGTCGTCCGCCTTGAATCGAAAAAAGTCCTTTTCGTCCCCCGTGAACGCCCCGCCCTTGGATTTATTCCTCGCCTCGAACGGTCGTCCGTAGTACCCGATCGTGTACCCATCCCAATCCACCACCGCCGTTTTCCCAGATTTACCCTCGTACGTCGCCGCGTCGTCGTTTCCGAGCTTCATGTCCTTGTACTGCAGCCCGCTCGACGTGCGCTCGAAATCCGGATACAGCACCTCCTTCTTTCCGTAATCCTTCCCCTCCCCCTGCAGCGCGTTCATGTACACCGTGTCGCCGTAATCCGCGCGCGCGCGCGCCGTCGTCGTCGTCGTCACCGCGCACGCGAGCGTCGCCAGCGTCGCGCGTCGCGTCGTCGCGCGCGCGCCGTCGTCGTCGTCGCCGCCGTCGCGCGCGCTGACTCGGACGATCGTCCCGCGCGCCGCGCGTCGCGCGCGCGTCGCGCGTCGCGCCGAAGCGCGCGCCGCGCCGCGCGTCGTCGCCGTCGCCGTCGCCGTCGCCATCGCGTCGGCGATCGGCGCGCGTCGGCGTCGCGCGCGTCGGCGTGTGGCGTCACGTCGCGGCGCGCGATGTCGCGCGACGGCGACGGCGACGGCGACGGCGACGCGCGGCGCGCGGCGCGCGGCATCGCGGCGTGGGTCGCGCGCTCGGCGCTCGGCGCGCGCGCGCGCGCCGCGGCGACGGTGGCGCGCGCGCGCGACGCGAACGAGCGTCGGCGCGCGCGACGACGCGCGGCGACGATCGAGGAGGAGTCGCGCGCGCACGCCGCGCGCGTCGCGCGCGCGATCGCGCGAAGCGACGAAAAGGACGCGCTCGGCGCGAGCGGCGCGCGCGGGACGTCGCGACGAGAGGCGCTGATGGAGGCGCTGGGAAGGGACGACGAGGTGGACGCGCGGCGGTTGAAACTGTTGGCGTCGGACGGCGGCGTGCCGGATGACGACGGTGGACGCGCGCGGGCGATGGTTTGGAAGGTGTGCTTGGAGTACCTGCCGAAAGAGCGCGCGCGGTGGGAGGCGACGGAACGGGCGAGACGAGAGGAG
>Ga0181560_10001075_pt1 | contig 25576 bp, 25 predicted proteins | sample 011ome_20_FD_133751 | JGI IMG/M metagenome (GOLD analysis project Ga0181560, IMG submission 133751) | Coastal salt marsh microbial communities from the Groves Creek Marsh, Skidaway Island, Georgia - 011509CT metaG (megahit assembly) | ecosystem: Environmental > Aquatic > Marine > Intertidal...
ACAGGTACAGCAGGATAGAGCGATGGTTGTACAGTGGCTTGCACAGCCTGGATTTTGCATTCTGGTACCACAAAAGACCCCTGTGGGACCTGGGTATGATCTTGCTGCTGGCAGGAGGGCTGGCAGTGAGCGGTCTTGGTCTGTATCTTGGTATAAGGCGTTTAAAAAATGATATTAAAATGCTTGCCGGCAAGGTTTTGCGGTCTGATAAAACAAAAGAGGTATCAAGTGTTCCACATTAAGAAAATTATTCAGCTATTAATTGTCGTTTCATTTTCATCAGGCCTCGGTGCACAGCCTTTCCCCCTGGAAGAGGGTCCCTGGTACTTTGATACCTATTCACCCGCTTCAAAAATTAAAGTGTCGGTTGTCGCCAGGGGTATAGAAAACCCCTGGGGTATGGCCTTCCTGCCAAGCGGCAATATCCTGGTTGCACAAAAACCTGGTGGAATCCGGATTATTCGTGACGGAGAACTTGACCCGCAAATAGTGAGCGGTACACCTGAAGTGATAGTTGCCTCCAGTGGAGGCCTGATGGATCTGGTGCTGCATCCGGATTTCGAAAAAAATCGTCTTGTGTATTTCACCTATGTAAAAAATGCCGAACCGCCGGCAGGTGCAGATTATTACGCCACCACAGTTATGGGCAGGGGGCGACTTAATAATGCTGAAACGGCTCTTGAAGATGTGGAGGATGTATTCGTTGCCAATGCCTGGGATACAGCGCCCGGCGGCCATGGTTCCCGGCTCCGATTTGCACCTGATGGCACAGTGTTCATGTCATCGCCATTTCGCCGCAACATGGAAAAGCCCCAGGATACGATGAGTGGTATCAGCAAGATATTCCGTCTCAATGATGATGGCTCGGTTCCCGCAGATAATCCATTTATTGGCACCGACAGGCACCTGGCTGAAATCTGGACTATTGGGCATCGTGCCGTGGAGGGACTCGCTTTTCATCCTGTCACCGGAGAGCTCTGGGCAAGCGAGCATGGTCCCCTGGGAGGAGACGAAGTCAACATTATCAGGGAAGGTCAAAATTACGGCTGGCCTGTTGTTTCCTATGGCCGTGACTATGATGGTTCCCGTGTTTCTCAGCGGCCCTGGATGGAAGGGATGACTCAGCCGGAAATTTTCTGGGTACCATCCATCGCCACGTCAGGCATGATGTTTTACACGGGCGATAAATTTCCCGAGTGGAAAAATGACTTGTTCGTGGGATCACTCATGACAGCCAGGGTGCCAGGCACAGGTCATATCGAACGGATTACATTTAATGAAAATGGCGAACAGCGCCGTGAATCGCTGCTTACAGGATTAAAACAGCGCGTCAGGGATGTCCAGCAGGGCCCCGATGGACTGATCTATGTGCTTACCGAGGAAAGTGACGGTGCATTGCTGGTGTTGGAACCAGTTAACTGATGGTCTAGTCGGTGTCGATTTCCAGGTTAAGTACATCAACAATACGTTCAAAGTTACCAATATAGAACGCGCCCATTACTTCACCCTGCAGTTGCTGCACGTTGCCGCCAAACTCCGGCTTAATGGAAATCATCAGCGTTTTGTCCCCTTCCAGGAATTCTCCGAAATTTAGCACCAGTTCCTGAGCCAGGAATTGAAGCTGTTGTGGTGCAAACAGCGCCATGGTCTGAAGTTGTACCATGAGCTGTTCACGGTATTCGGCAGGATCAAGACCAATGGTTTCTCCCTGTGCGGCGAGCAATGCAGGTACAACACCAAGATCCTGGACGCTGATATTGGCTTCCAGCACGTTGCCGTCCTGTATCGAAGTGGAATACTGGGTGGCACTGGTTCCAGGTCCCAGCGCAAGGGAATTCAGTTGAGCCACCGGGATATTATCCATGACAGAGTTGGTGGTCAGAAGAAATGACCTGGGAAGCCCGATACGAAAGTCATTATTCATCCGGTGGGCATTTTCAGGATCATAATCATATTCATAGGCTAGCTGAATTGGCAGCAGGTCATCCTCGATGACCGTTTCCAGGTAAGTATTCCAGCCACTCTCCTGCAAATTGCCAAATTGTGGTGGGCCGCCAGGAAACTGCATCCCCTCTGCAGTCAGCTTCAAGTGGTGTGGAAAGGTATTGAAATAATCAAATTCGGATATTGTGATGTCCTGGAATATGTACTCATTTTCATCAATATCGACGACATGCAGATTCTTCATGGTGATTTCGCCATTCGGCTGGACCCAGACATTGTCATAATCCAGTGACTGGTAATAGCCGCCTGCCACAAACTCATCCATTCTTTCGTCCACCATGGATTTCACCCAGAAATTCAGGGCAAGATATAGGGCCGCTACCAACAGAAGAAGTGCCAGGGAGGTAATTAGTACGGTTTTCTTGGTCATGGATTTGAATCAGGTAACAAAAATAGACGCTTGCCAACGCTAGAATACCCATAAGATAGGGTCAGGCATTTGGTTTGTCCAAGACAATTCAACAAAATTTACACTATCGTCTGGATTGTTAACAATCTGTATCATTACAACAGGTAAAACCCGGTAGAAAGACATGAAAGTAAAGTTGCAAAGTATCGCCAGGAAGAAAGCTGACAGTCATGAAATGGAAGAGTTATTTTCCGGTGAAGTGGCTGTGGATCTGGGTATGAAAGGGTGTAGTTCATCTGACACATCCAGCGGGGAGATTGTGGTTCTCAGCAAGGAGTCCTGGGTCAAGGTGCTGCATGAAACGGGTACCGAGTTACCGTGGCTTGTCCACGGTGCCAACCTTCTGATCAAGGGTTTCGAATTTCTGCCCACGGATGTAGGCAGAACATTGCGGATCGGAGAGGCCGTCATGGAAGTCAGCCGTGAAAGTGATCCCGGGGATCATCTCCAGGAACAGGCGCCTGAAATTTTTGAAGCCCTGAAGATGGGTTGGCGTAGCGGTGTTGTGTGCAAAGTGCTCAGAAGCGGAGAAATTCAAACGGGTGATGATGTGGACATCATCGGGTAACTTCCTGTGATGTGTAAGCGTTTTCTTCCTGCACTTCTCCTTTTTCTTTTTCCAGTATCCCTGCTTGCTTCAGACTGCGTTATCTTACTTCATGGGCTTGGCCGTACATCGGTGTCCCTGAACAGGTTTGAAAGGACGCTCGACAGGGAAGGTTACCTTGTCGCTAATATCCAGTATCCATCACGGCGAAACATCATAGAAGAGCTGGCAGCGCCGGCAATTGAATCGGGGATCGCTGCATGTAATGAGATGGAGGCTAAAAGAATCAATGTGCTTACTCATTCCATGGGGGGGATTCTTGTTCGTTATTACCTGGCCTCCCATACCATCGAGAATTTACACAGGGTTGTCATGCTCGCCCCCCCCAACCAGGGTAGCGAGATAGTGGATGTGTATCGACATGTACCGGGTTATGTGTTGTTGAACGGACCAGCGGGATTACAACTGGGTACGGATGTGGACAGCATGCCTGGCCAGTTGGGGCCGGTGGATTTTGAACTGGGCGTGATCGCGGGTAACAGGACTATTAATTTCATCCTGTCACAATTTTTGGAAAATCCGGATGACGGCAAGGTGAGTGTTGCCAATACACGAGTTGAAGGGATGTGTGCATTTATTGAAATGCCAACCACACATGCAATGATGATGCGCAACAGGGATGTCATCGGGGAAGCCATCCGGTTTCTTGAAACAGGACGATTTGAGGGTGATAAGGCGGAAAACGATTTGTGCTGACCAGGCCAGCAAATAGAGTCAGCTGTCCCGATTCAGTGCAGCATCAGCGACAGCCGCTAATCCATCCTTGAATTGATTTTCCGGCAGACAATCAAGACAGGCCAGTGCAGTTTCAATGCAGTTGCTGGCCTTGTCTCTTGTGTATTCCAGAGCGCCTGAAGCAACCACTGTTGCAATGATGCTATCCAGCTGATCAAGGCCGCCATTGCGTATCGCATTTTCAATCAGGGCTTTTTCTTCTGTTGAACCGTTCTGCATGACATAGATCAGGGGCAGGGTAGGTTTACCTTCTGCAAGATCATCTCCGACATTTTTACCCATGGCTTCGCTTGATCCACTGTAGTCCAGGACATCATCCACCAACTGGAAAGCCATACCTACCTGGAGACCGAACTGATGCAGATTTTCCTGGATAAATTCATTGGCGCCGGCGAGTATGGCTGCTGATTTACAGGCGGCGGCGAACAGGATAGCCGTCTTGTTGATGATGACTTCCATGTAATCATCTTCGGTAGCCTTGGGATTGTGCTGGTTGACCAGTTGCAGGACTTCACCTTCAGATATCTTGTTCGTAGTGCTGGCCATGACATCCATGATGGCCATGTTGCCAATATCCACCAGCAGCTCAAAAGCACGGGAATAGATGAAATCGCCGACCAGTACACTGGATGGATTGTCCCATTTGGTGTTGGCAGTTGGACGGCCCCGACGCATTTCCGACATGTCCACCACATCGTCATGGAGCAGGGTGGCGGTATGTAAAAATTCGATGACTGTGGCCAGCTCGATGTGGTCCTTTCCTTCATATCCCAGGTTGTTGCTGGTCAGTAATACCAGTACAGGTCGCATGCGCTTGCCACCTGCTTCAACAATGTAATGACCAATGGACTCGATAAGAGGGACTTCGGAATGCAGTTGAGACACCACGGTCCGGTTAAGAGATGAAAAATCATCTTCTACAATCTGGTGTATATGAGAAGCCATAACCAGCCCTGAAAATCCCCGTTTTCGCTTTGAAAAGCGACCTGAAAAGAAAGGCGAATGCTAGAGTTGGCCTTCATCAAAGTCAAGGAATACGGGCACTCCAGCCAGCAGCTCTGAACTTACTCCAGGTAGGCAGCTGAGACCAAAAAATGCCCATATTTTGTTGCGAATCAGGGGCTGTTCCCGTACAATTCCCGCCCTCATTGAGACCGGCCTATTTTCAATACCGCTCTTTGCAACATGATTGCATAATATGTTTGCATAATTTTGCATAAGTTTGCATAAAGAGTTGCGTCCATAAGGGTGCCTACAGTGGAGTGTTGCACAATAAATTGTGCTGAAAGAACCGGTCGAGAAACTTTAAAAAAAGAATATTCCCGAGATAGCAAGTCGCTATTGGAGACGATTATGTACGCGGTTATTGAAAGTGGTGGCAAACAGCACAGAGTCACGGAAGGTGAAGTGCTGAAACTTGAAAAGATTGAAGCCAGCACTGGTGACAAGGTGGATTTTGACAAGGTTCTGATGGTTGGCGAAGGTGCAGACGTTGAGGTCGGAACACCCTATGTAAAATCTGGCAAAGTGACTGCTGAAGTCATCAGCCACGGACGTGCCGACAAGGTGAAGATCGTCAAATTTCACCGTCGCAAGCATCACAAGAAACAAATGGGTCATCGCCAGTGGTTCACTGAAGTGAAAATCACCAAGATTTCACCGACAGGATCCAAGGCCAAGGCCGAAGCAGCTCCAGAAAAGAAAGCTGCACCAAAGAAGGAAGCGGCTCCTAAAAAAGCAGCTGCCAAGAAAGCTCCGGCCAAAAAGGCAGCTGCAAAGAAAGCTGCTCCAAAAGCCAAAGAAGAAAGTAAAGATTAACCAAAGCATTAAAGTATTAGCGGGAGACCATCATGGCTCATAAAAAAGCAGGCGGTAGCACTAATAACGGTAGAGATTCACAATCTAAACGCCTTGGCGTAAAACGCTATGGTGGTGAAAATGTTCTTGCCGGTAATATAATCGTGCGTCAGCGTGGTACCCATTTCCACCCAGGTGCCAATGTTGGTTGTGGTAAAGACCACACCTTGTTTGCAAAGGCCGATGGCGTTGTTAAGTTTCAGGTTAAAGGCCCGAAAAACCGTCGCTTTGTCAGCATTGAGACGGCAACTGCCTGATAAAATACCAGGCACGTAATTCTTTAAAAAAGCCCTGTCTCTGACAGGGCTTTTTTGTTTGAGAAGTCACAATATGAAATTTGTAGACGAAGCAGAAATTTATGTAGAGGCCGGCAAAGGAGGCAATGGCTGCATGAGTTTCCTGCGTGAAAAATTCATCGAGAAAGGCGGTCCTGATGGTGGCGACGGAGGTGATGGCGGCAGTGTATATCTGGTAGCCGATGAAGCCCTCAACACGCTGGTGGATTTTCGTTTCCAGCCCAGGTACAGGGCAAAAAGCGGTGAACAAGGCCGGGGTCGTAAATGCACAGGTGCTGGCGGTGAAGACCTTGAAGTACGTGTCCCTGTAGGGACTAGCATTTATGCCGTGGAAACAGATGAATTACTGGGGGATCTACTTGTTCCTGGACAGAAACTACTGGTAGCCAAAGGTGGATTCCATGGCATGGGTAATACCCGCTTCAAGTCCAGTACCAACAGGGCGCCCAGGAAAACCACGAAGGGTACTCCCGGCGAAGCCAGGAAACTGCTCCTGCAGCTGAAAGTGGTAGCTGATGTTGGATTGCTTGGCTTGCCCAATGCAGGTAAATCAACCCTGATACGCGCTGTATCATCTGCTACACCCAAGGTGGCAGGCTATCCTTTTACTACCCTGGTGCCTAACCTGGGTGTTGTCAGGGCGGGTGAAGATAATAGTTTTGTGATGGCAGATATTCCCGGCCTGATTGAAGGGGCTTCAGAAGGTGCTGGTTTGGGTATCCGTTTTCTGAAACATCTCGCACGGACACGAGTGTTGCTGCATCTTGTGGATATTGCCCCACTGGATCAAACAGATCCGGCTGAATCTGCGCTTTCGATAGTTCGTGAGTTGGAGAATTTCAGTGAAGCATTATCCGAGAAAGAGCGCTGGCTTGTATTGAATAAAACAGATTTACTGCCCGCTGAAGAAGCCGAATCAGTATGTTCAGCCATTGTGGAAAAACTGAACTGGCAGAGCCCTGTCTATAAGGTGTCTGCAGAGCTTCGAGAGGGGACACAGGAATTATGCAATGATTTGATGCAGGCAATCATTGAACATGATGAGCGCCTTGCAGAAGACAGTGAATACCAGGAGCTGCACAAGCAGAGGCAGCAACGCATGGAATTCGAAATCAGGCAAAGTATCGAAACCGCCAGGCAGGTATGGAAGGATAGAAAGGGTGAAGATTCTTTTGATGACGACTTTGATGTTGAAGTGGAATACGTCCGGGATTAAAAGCGAGTAAAACCAGTGAGTAACAGGAATTCCCTAAAAAACGCCAAAACCTGGGTTATCAAGATTGGTTCATCCTTGCTGACCGATGATGGCAAGGGTCTTAACCGGGATAACATGGCCGCCTGGGTAAAACAGATTGCCGCTTTCCGGCAGTCCGGTATTGCCGTGGTGCTGGTTTCATCCGGTGCTGTGGCAGAAGGTGTATCTCGGCTCGGTCTGAAAGGCAGGCCAAGTGCTATCCATGACCAGCAGGCTGCAGCGGCGGTCGGCCAGATGGGTTTAATCCAGGCATATGAATCGGAATTCCAGAAATTCGATCTGCATACTGCCCAGGTGCTGCTGACACATGATGACCTGTCAAACCGCAAACGTTACCTGAACGCCCGAATCACGCTGAAAACCTTGCTCGATCTTGGTGTTATTCCTGTGGTCAATGAAAATGACACAGTGGTGACAGATGAAATCTGTTTTGGTGACAACGATACCCTGGCAGGCCTGGTGGCGAATCTTATCAATGCCGATGCCATGGTTATCCTGACTGACCAGGATGGACTGTATAAGGAAGACCCAAGGAGCAATCCGGGGGCAGAATTAGTCAGTGAAGCCCATTGTAGTGAGGATGCCTTGCTGGGTTTCGCCGGGACTGGGCATGGTGCACTGGGGCGTGGCGGAATGCAGACCAAGATTCAGGCAGCGAGGCTGGCGGCACGTTCAGGCACACTGACCTGCATAGCAAACGGTCGCCAGGACAATATCCTGACGATGCTTCGTGAAGGTGATAATACGGGAACCTTGTTGTTGCCTGAAAATGAACCTCTGGCAGCACGCAAGCAATGGCTGGCGAGTCACCTCAAGGTAAAAGGAACTCTTATCCTGGATGAAGGGGCCGTGAAAGTGCTCAAGGCTTCCGGTAAAAGCCTGCTTCCTGTTGGTCTCAAATCCTGTTCAGGTAATTTTCAACGCGGAGATGTGGTGAGTTGTACAGATGAGCAGGGTAATGCCATCGCCAGGGGGCTTGTTAACTACACTTCTGAAGAAACAGCCAAGCTGGCGGGCAAGCCCACTGATCAAATTATTCCCTTGTTGGGTTATGACGGTGACCATGAATTGGTACATCGGGATAATCTTGTTCTTTTATAGCTATTCTTCAAGACTTATTTGACATTTCACGTCATGCCTCGCTATGTTTACTAGGTTACATTGCTGGTATTAATAAATAGTTGAAGGGGAATTCCATGGGCCGATTTTGTCGCCTTATGTCACCGTTATTGCTTTCATTTCTCGCTTTCCTGGCTAGTCCCGCTTTCGCTGAAAAAAACCTGTCCGGAGTCTGGGTAGGCAACTACAGTGAGGATTATCCTGATCGTTTGCCAGGCCCTGAGCTTGGTGATTATGCAGGCCTTCCGATTGGTGATGCGGTCAGGCTGCGTGCCCAGAGCTGGAGTGCTTCCCTGATCGCTTTGCCGGAATACCAGTGCCGTGTGCATCCTTCTGATTACGCCAGCAGTTTTGCAAATATCCGCATCTGGGAAGAGCGCGATCCTATCAGTGAAGCGCTGATAGCAGTTCATATACAGCATTTTGCCTGGCAGACCCGACGTACTATCTGGATGGACGGACGCGAACATCCGCCAGAGTATGCCCAACATACCGCCATGGGTTTCTCCACTGGGGAATGGGTTGGTCATCAACTGAAAATCAAGACAACACACCTGAAAGAGGGATGGCTGCGACGCAATGGTGTGACACGCAGTGATCAGGCGACAGTGACGGAATACTTCATTCGTCACGGTGATTACCTGAGCTGGACCGTGATTATTGATGATCCGGTTTATCTTGATGAGCCTTTTATCAGAAATCGTGACTATATCTATTCCATCGACAGCCAGGTGGCCAGTTATCCCTGTGACCCTGTCATGGAAATGGTCAGGGCACCCGGCTATATCCCTCATCACTTACCTGGTGAAAATACGGACATGCTGATTTATTCACAGCGTCACGATATTCCTCTGGAAGGTGCTATGGGCGGTGCCATGACCATGTATCCCGAATATATGAAGCGCCTGGCAGAATTACCCAAACCCAGTGATATTCAGGGGGAGGAATAAGTCATGAAAAAATTACTTGTTGTAATTCTTGTTGGGCTGATTTCCCCATTACTGCTGGCCCAGCAAGATTTTGATGAAGTTGAAATTCAGACACTTAAAGTACGTGACAATATTTACATGCTGGTGGGCGCTGGTGGCAATATCACTGTGCAGACAGGCAGTGATGGCATACTGATTATTGATACCCAGTATGCCGAATTGTCCGGAAAAAACATGGCAGCGATCAGAGAATTGTCCGACGGTCCTTTACGCCACATTATTAATACGCATCATCACGGTGATCATGTAGGTGGCAATGCCAACCTCAGGGCTGCGGGTTTCACACCTGTAGGTGGAAATGTAGGAGGCGATCTTGGCGACGCCGGTGAGGGTGCAAGAATCCTGGCGCATGAAAATGTCCTTCTGAATATGGCGCAGGATGATTCAGTGGATCCGGACATGTGGCCAACACTCACCTACTTTACCGAGAAGAAAGACTTCTGGTTTAACAATGAAGGTATTCGAGTACTCCATCAACCCAATGCGCATACCAACGGTGACAGCATTGTGTTCTTTCGCAGGTCCGATGTGATTACCACTGGTGACGCCTATATCACTTCTTTTTATCCATTTATTGATATGTCTTCGGGTGGCTCGATCAACGGCTTTATCGATGCGGCTAATACCATCATTGACCTGATTATTCCTGAATACGGACAGGATGGCGGAACGCTCGTTATTCCCGGTCATGGCCGTCTTAGCGATATAGGTGATGTTATTAACTGGCGTGAGATGCTGACAATTGTGAGAGACCGGATACAGGATCTGAAAGACAAGGGCATGACACTGGAAGAGGTTCTGGAAGCCAGGCCAACGCGTGACTATGATCCGCGGTGGGCAGGGCAAGGTATTTTCTCAACCGAAAACTTTGTTACATCCGTTTATATGACACTGGAAGATTAAGGAGCAGATGATGAAACAACGATTTATTCAATACCTGCTGTCTTTCGGAGTTCTGATTGCTGCAACAGGTTCAGTGGCGCAGCCAGGCAACACATCCAGTGCCAGGGAAACAGCCCCAATTGATTTGACAGGCTACTGGGTAGCCCTGGTCACAGAGGATTGGCGATTCCGTATGATCACTGCTCCTGCAGGAGATTATGAGGGTATAGGTTTGACAGCGCATGGTCGGGAAGTGGCCGATGCCTGGGATCCGGAAGCAGACCTGGCTTCAGGTAATGCCTGTAAAGCATACGGTGCTGGAGGGTTGATGCGCATTCCTACAAGGCTTCATGTCACCTGGGCTGAAGACAATGTGCTTCAGATTGATACAGACGCAGGAATGCAGACGCGACTGCTAAAGTTTGGTGATGCCCAGGACAATGATGGTGCTGGTACCTTGCAGGGGGTTACCAAAGCGCAATGGCTGCTGGAACGTGAAGGGCGTTTTGGACCGGCTGTCTGGGGAAGCATTGAGGCTGTAACCACGGATATGGCGCCAGGCTATTTTCGTCGTAATGGTGTACCGTATGGTTCTCAAGCCACTTTAACTGAATATTATGAATTGCTCCTGGGTGATGATGGAACTGAATATCTTTCTGTGATTGGTGTGCTTGAAGATCCTGCTCACCTGACTCAGCCTTATACCATCAGTACTAACTTCAAAAGGGAACCTGATGCTAGTAACTGGGATCCTACAGAGTGTTTGGTCAATTAAATATATTTAAATAGAAAATAAGAAAAAAGCTGGTTTTGACACCTGTCGGTGCAGAGTAGTGTTACTTTCTTTGGCGCAAAGAAAGTAACCAAAGAAACATGCCTCCAGATCACCAGGCCTTCGGCTTCCCTCGCTCAATCATTTTACTGGGGCCGCCCAGATTCGACATCCTGTCTCAACTGGGCTGAAAAGGCCGTCCATGGCCTTTTCTCCCTGTAAAATTCACTCTCTCGGCTGGTTTTAGTCGACGTCATGACTTCTCTAGATTAACGAACTATTCGAGGCCAGAATCCCATATAGCCAATCGAAGTCACGGGTTGAGTGTGAACTGCTGAGGAGCAGGGTTATTGCAGGGGCAATCGGCCATGGACGGCCGATTGAGTGAAGTCGAACCAGGATGGTGAGTCTTCACGACCCGTCGTAATAATCCTGAGACGAAGGGAGATCGCGCAACTTAATTCTAGAATTAAGTTGCGGGGCCAGTGAACCCGAGACAGGTTTCTTTGGTGACTTTCTTTTAAAAGAAAGTCACATCTCCTTTCTGGCAAGAAAAAACTATAGAGAAAAAATTAAGTGCAGAAATACTGGATATCAATCAAACGTCTGGTCTTCATCAAACCCCCAACCAAATCCATCTGAAGGCCTTATTATCGACTCCATCCGCATACGGTAGTCTGTCTCTTCCCTGGAAGGCTGTCCTGTAATAACCACTTCATCACCCGGCTTGAAGGAAGTCCGGGTCAGTCCCTGCCTCATGAGCAGGCTGGCGCCACCCCATTCAACGCCCCAACGCTGCATGTTGCCCTCTTTGTCCGGGGCCATCACCATGACCGAAGAATGAGGATTGCGAAAATTCATCTGGACCAGCTTTCCCTTGATCTCAATCATGGAGTCCATGTCGTAGGTTGCCTGAAAGGAGTGGTGCGCACCGGCAAAAGTGGAGATTAACAGGCCAGAAATGATGGCAGTATATTTCACGAGTTTCATACAGCAATCCTTGAGACAGGGTGAGACTGGGTCTGATTATAACTGAATGATTTAAGACTTTGGAAACTCACTGAGGCCCGTTCAGCAGGCATTAAAAAACCGGCGAAAAGCCGGTTTTTCAGGGTCTTGCTATGAGCGATCAGGCTTTGAGTGCCTTGATTGCACTGTTCAGGCGGCTTTTATGCCTGGCAGCCTTGTTGGCGTGGATAACGCCCTTGCTAGCCATGCTGTCAATGACGGGTACCGCATCATTATAGGCGGTAGTCGCCTCATCGAAATTCTTGCTCTCAATTGCGGCGGTAACCTTCTTGATATAGGTGCGCACCATGGAGCGGGCGCTGGCATTCTGCCTGCGTCGTGATTCTGCCTGTCTGGCCCTTTTGCGTGCCTGAGCGGAGTTTGCCAAGGGTTTCTCCTTTAATGGTCTTTTGCTTGCTGAAAAAAGACGCGAATCATGCAGTTTTGACGGCCTTTTGTCAACCGCCAGCCCCTGATTTACTCATGCTCCATGACCCACGGGTTCCCTGAAAATGCTGTGTTAAGATGCGCCCTGAGCATCCATTAGGGAGACCTGCATAGCGTGCACGCAGTTGAAGACCGGCCGGAAAAAACCGAGGTTGCAAAATCCAGCCTGGTAGTCTCGCTGATGACCTTCATTTCCCGAATTCTTGGCCTGGCCAGGGAAGTGGTCTTCGCCGCCATTTTTGGTGATGGCGCGGCGGCTGACGCCTTTTTTGTTGCTTTCAAAATCCCCAATTTCCTGCGCCGTCTCTTTGCTGAAGGGGCCTTTTCCCAGGCCTTCGTGCCGGTGCTGTCTGAGTACCGGAAAAAACGCACTTTTGATGAAGTGAAAAAACTGGTGGATCACGTGGCAGGGCGCCTGTCCCTGATACTGGTCATTGTTGCTGTTGTCGGAGTCGTGGCAGCGCCATTACTGGCAGGGTTGTTTGCCTTTGGTTACCGGGATTCACCGGATAAATTTGCCCTGCTGGTGGATATGCTCCGCATTACCTTTCCCTACATCCTGCTTATTTCACTGACAGGATTTGCAGGCGCAATTCTCAATTCCTATGGCCGGTTTGTTGTGCCTGCCATGACACCAATATTCCTGAACCTGACCCTGATCAGCTGTGCACTTTACCTGAGCCCCCTCATGGAGGAGCCTGTGCTGGCCCTGGCCTGGGGCGTCATGATTGCCGGTATTATCCAGCTGATGTTTCAGCTGCCTTTCCTGCATCACCTGAAGTTGCTGCCTAATCCGTCACTGAAACCAAAACATGAAGGTGTCGACAAGATAATTGCACTGATGATTCCAATCATGTTCAGTGTCTCTGTAGGACAGATCAACCTGCTCCTGGATACTGTCCTGGCAACTGCCCTGGAAGGAGATGGTGCTGTCAGCTGGCTCTATTATTCAGACCGTCTTATGGAATTACCGTTGGGAATTTTTGCCATCGCTATTGCTACTGTGATCCTGCCGACCCTGTCCCGAATCCATGCCTCAGAAAATTCAGAACAGTTTGCTGAAACACTGGACTGGAGTCTGCGTACAATCCTGCTGGTGGGACTACCCGCCACTCTTGCACTGATCACTATCGCAGAACCGCTCATTGTGACCATTTACCAGCGTGGTGAATTTGGTGCGGATTCAGTTGCACCTACAGCCAATGCCCTGAAAGCCTATGCTCTTGGTTTACTGGGTTTTATGAGTATCAAGGTGTTGGCAACTGCCTATTTTTCCAGACAGGATACCAGGACACCTGTCAGGTATGCCGTGATCGCGATGGTCACCAACATGGTGTTTAACCTCTTGCTTATCATTCCACTTGCACATATTGGCCTGGCGTTGGCTACGTCGTTGTCAGCGTTCGTCAATGGTGGTTTGTTGCTTACCGGTCTATTAAAAAGTGGTGTATTCCGGTTTCGAGGTCACTGGATAAAATTTCTGTTCCAGATAGCCGCTGGCAATGCAGTTATGGTTCTGGTGTTGAGGGTTTTTTACGATATCAGCAGATTGGACATGTGGCTTGAATCAGCGACCCTGGCAAGAATTATCGATTTGACTCTTGTGTGTGCTACCGGTGCGATTACTTACGGAATGGTTCTGTTTGTGACAGGGTTGCGTCCTTCTCATTTCAGGCAGAAGGCCTGAACAATGCCATGTAACCGCCTTGCACGGTGACATATAATAGCCGGCTTTTTCACCGCATCCTCACAATATGAGTGTATTTTCAGATTTTGAATCTTTCAGGGCAGCACATCAGAGCTGTGTCGCCACTATTGGCAAGTATGATGGCTTGCACCTGGGGCATCTGCATGTTGTGGAATCCTTGCGCACCACTGCAAGGAATCAAGGATTACCTGCCGTGGTCATACTTAGTGAGCCTCACCCGGAAGAGTTCTTTGGCGGTGATAATGCCCCGCCCAGGTTGAGTCGATTCCAGGATAAAGTGAACTTCCTTCTGGCCAATGGTGTAGATGCCATCTTCCAGATGACATTTGATAAAGCACTGTGTGAATTAAGTGCAGAAGCCTTTATTCAGCAATACCTTGTAGAAGGTCTGAATGTCAGTACATTGATCGTCGGTGATGATTTTCGTTTTGGTTATAAAAGAAGTGGCGATTTTTCACTACTGGTAGAGAAAGGCCGCGAATCAGGATTTGAAGTCTTGCGTGAAGAACCCTGCCTGGTAGAGGGAGAGCGGGTTAGCAGTACCATGGTCAGGAAGGCATTGCTAAATGGCGATTGTGAGGCGGTCAAAAAATTACTCGGACGCTATTATTCGATTACTGGCATGGTGGAAGAAGGGAAAAAACTGGGTCGTGAGTTGGGTATTCCGACAGCCAATATAGCTCTTGAATCAGCCAAACTGCCATTACAGGGGATTTTCAGTGTTCAGGTTTCGCTGGATGGGCGTACACTGCCGGGTGTAGCCAGTATCGGGTTTAACCCGACGGTTGAAAATATCAGACAGCCAAAACTGGAAGTCCATATTTTTGATTTCGATGAAAATATTTATGGCGCTATCCTGAGTGTTTCTTTTATCAAAAAGCTCAGGGATGAAAAAGCTTTTGAAGATATTGAGGCATTGAAAACGCAGATGCTTATCGATATCAGCGAAGCCTGGGATTCTTTACAGGCACTGACCGCCATTGACTCATAAAAGGGTAGTTGAAGGGATAATTGAGTGAATTCACAGAGCAACATATCCAATAAATCCAGGCTGGTTCTGCTTTACTCCTGCGCACTGGTTATTGTCCTGCTGGACAGGCTGACCAAGTTTTTAAGCGATACGAATCTTTCTGAAGGAACTCCGGTACCGGTGTTTCCAGGATTTGATTTGTTGCTGGCCTACAACACCGGTGCTGCATTCAGCTTTCTTGGAGATGCTGGTGGCTGGCAGCGCTGGTTTCTCACGGCGATTTCTTTCGGTGTCAGTATTTTTATATCGACCTGGCTGGCAAAATTGCCGCGTTCACAGAAGCTGCTAAGCATTGCATTGGTCCTGATTCTTGGTGGCGCCGTAGGTAACCTGTATGACAGGGCATTAGCAGGATATGTCATTGACTTCATCAGTGTATATTTTGGTGAATGGCGTTTTGCTACGTTCAATATCGCCGATTCGGCGATTAGTGTAGGTGCTGCCCTGATGGTCCTCGACATCATTCTCGATTGGAAAAATGACCCGGAATCGGAAAATGGAAAAAATACAGCTTCGTGACATATCCCTGAAAGATGGATCTGGTGAAAACGAAAGATTTTCACCAGATCAATTGGGCCCGGGCAAAAAAATTCGCATGCACTTTGAACTCTTTCTGTCAGAGGATGAAGTGATCGATAGCAACTTCGATGGTGAGGCCGTCGAATTTACTGTTGGTGACGGCAACCTGTTGCCAGGATTCGAGGAAGCAATATTTGGCCTGCGGGAAAATGACGAGAACACGGTTCAAATATCTGCCGAAAAGGCATTCGGTGAGTACAATGAAGATAATATCCAGGTTATCCCGAGATTCCGATTTCCAGCTGACTTGGCTATGGAAAAGGGACTGATGATAAACTTCTCAGACAGTGCAGGAAATGAACAGGCAGGTGTTATCCATAATTTTAATGCCGACAGGGTGACAGTGGATTTTAATCACCCACTGGCGGGAAAAAATATTCAGTTTCGCGTCAAAATACTCTCGGTCAACTGAACCCAGCCAACAGCAGACCTTCAATGAACTCACCAAGCGACAGCATGCATATCAATCTGGCAAACCCCAGGGGTTTTTGCGCCGGTGTTGATCGTGCTATTGATATTGTAAATCGTGCTCTCGACCTGTTCGGGCCGCCCATCTACGTTAGGCATGAAGTGGTCCATAACAAAACAGTAGTGGAATCCCTGAGCCAGCGAGGTGCCATCTTCGTGGATGAACTCAGCGATGTTCCCGAAAAAGATGCAAAAGGCGCTCCATCCATAGTTATTTTTAGTGCTCATGGTGTCTCCCAGAAAGTGAAGGAAGAAGCTGAAGGGCTTGGTCTTCGCGTTTTCGATGCTACCTGCCCGCTGGTGACCAAGGTACATCTTGAAGTTATCAAGTACAGCAAAGCCGGCCAGGAATGCGTATTGATCGGTCATGCCTTTCACCCGGAAGTGGAAGGCACAATGGGTCAGTATGACCTCAGCAATGGCGGTAATATTTATCTTGTGGAATCCGAGCAGGATGCAGAAGTACTGGAAGTGAGGGATGAAAATAACCTGGCGTACGTAACCCAGACAACGCTTTCCATGGATGATACGTCGCGCATAATTGATGCCTTGTGCAAACGTTTTCCTGCCATTACCGGACCAAGAAAAAAAGATATTTGTTATGCCACCCAAAACAGGCAGGATGCAGTAAAACAGCTGGCATTGGAAAATGATCTCGTACTCGTTGTGGGATCGCCAAATTCTTCCAATTCAAACCGGCTTCGCGAATTGGCAGAACGAATGGGTAGTGAAGCCTACCTTATTGATCATGCTGGTGAGATTCAGGAGAAATGGTTTGATAGCAAAACTTCTATAGGTGTTACAGCAGGCGCTTCAGCACCGGAAGTGCTTGTACAGGAAGTGATAAGGCGACTGAAGGATTTTGGCGGAAAGGAGCCAGAAGAAATGCAGGGAGTTGAAGAAAATATTGTTTTCTCAATGCCCCGCGAACTGAAAAGCTGAAGCAGAGGAGATTGAGTGTAAAAGCTTAATCTATTCCGAGTTTTTTCAGTCGATACCGAAATGATCGAAAGCTCATGCCCAGTTTCTTTGCGGCGGCAGTCTTATTCCAACGGGTTTCCTCCAGGGCTTTCTCAATTGCTGCTTTTTCGATGCCTTCAAGATATTTTTCCAGTGAAAATTCAGTATCGGCTTCAACTTTTTCCTGGGCTTCAGTAATGGCATCTGGAAATTGCTGTCCATCATTGGATTTCAAAGGTGGCAGGTCACTGGCAGTAATCGTATTGCCTTCTGCCAGCGCAAAGGCCCGTTGCAATATATTTTCAAGTTCCCTGACATTGCCTGGAAAATCATACTGGGCCAGTTTTTCCAGGGCATCTGTATTGATTGATATGCTTTCCAACTCATGTTCCCTGGCCAGCAATTCGAGAAAATGCTCTGAAAGCACGGGCAGATCCTGTTTGCGATCCCTTAAAGGTGGGACAGCCAGTTCGATCACGTTGATCCTGTAATAAAGATCCTGCCGTACATTGCCGGCTTCTACTTCTTGAGTCAGGTTTTTGTGCGTGGCACTGATAAGCCGCACGTTGACGGGAACTTCGGCTTCCGAACCAATAGGCCGGACTGACTTTTCCTGAATCGCCCTGAGCAGTTTTACTTGCATGTGCAATGGCAGGTCAGCAATTTCATCCAGGAAGAGACTGCCACCACTGGCTGCCTGGAAAAGACCTGTCTTGTCAGAATGGGCACCGGTGAAACTGCCTTTTTTGTGACCAAAAAATTCACTTTCCATCAGTTCAGTGGGAATCGCGCCACAGTTAATGGCCACGAAATCGTTTTCACGTCGAGGGCCCTGGGCATGTATGGCCCTGGCGACCAGCTCCTTGCCGCTGCCTGATTCTCCACTGATGAAGACAGGTGCCTGGCTTCTGGCCAGTTTGATGATTTGTTCTTTCAGGTTGGAGATCTGGGGTGATTCACCAATGATTTTCAATGGGGAGTCAACCGGGCTCTCATTTTTCCGGGGCAGCTCGTGTTCAAGTTTGAGCGCAGTGCTGACCATTTCCCGAAGTTTTCTTACATCCACAGGTTTGGAGACAAAATCAAACGCTCCGGATTTCAGTGCACTGATTGCGGTTTCGGTACTGCCGTGTGCTGTAATGACGGCGACAGGGATATGGGGATAGTCAACCTGGATTTCCCTGACCAGGTCGATTCCATTTCCATCTGGCAGCTTCATGTCTGTGAGGCACAGGTGGAAGTCGTTATTCTTCAACAGGGACCTGGCGGTGGTCAGGTCAGGTGCCGAAGCAGTATCAAGCTCCATCCGTCCCAGGGTGATTTCAAGTAACTCCCTGATATCAGGTTCATCATCTATGATAAGAATTTTATTGGTCATGGGGGATGAACTTCAGCTTTCCTTTTGCTTCCTACTTGTTTGCTTTCGTTTACTTATGAGCCGGTAAACTCGATCCGGAAACTGCTTTTGCCATTATAGTCAGGTAGGTAAGCCAATCTTGCGTAGTTAGCGTCGCATATTTCCTTGCAAATAAACAGGCCAAGTCCGGTGCCTTCCTGCTCTGTTGTGAAGAAGGGCTCAAATATCTGCGCCATTAATTCCTGTGGAATGCCTTTACCTTCGTCCAAAACATGAAGCACCGGTTTTCCATTGTCTGATTTTTCTACTTCGATACTGATACTGGGTTTACCTGTTGCCTTTTCGCTGTAACGAAGCCCGTTTTCGCAAAGGTTTGTCATGACCTGTTCAAGTTGACCAGAATTGAATTGTACCGCCAGGTCTTCAGGAGTGACATGCCAGTCTATTGAGACAGGCGTAGACTGGGAGTTGGAAAATTTTCCAACAAACTGTTCCATCCATTGATGAATATTGATCTGGTTTGAATCATCAGCCTTGTTCCTGGATAAATCCAGGATGCTTTCGATTATCCTGTTAACACGATCTGAATGCGTGGAGATGATTTCAAGTAAACGCTGGTCGTTCTCTGCGATTTCTTCTGATTCATTCAATAGCTGACTTGCATGTGAAATGGCGCCAAGTGGGTTGCGCACTTCGTGGGCAATACTGGCGGTCAGGCGACCCAGCGACATCATCTTCAATTGCTGTGCATGGCTGGTAAGCAATGAGTAATCTTCCAGGAAGATCAGGATATTGGAGTCGGCTTCCGAATCGGCATTCAGAAAAGCAAAAGTCGCCTGCAGATCCCGGGTTGAGCCTTCCAGTTGAAAGGGGGAGGCCTTGACGCTGTTGTCCTGTAACCACTGCAGGAATTGCTCTTCCAGAATTTTTGGCAATCTTGAAACCCGGGGTTGGATATCAGGGTCATTCATGAATCGCCTGGCAGCATCATTAACGTTGAGCAGCAAACCGTCGCGATTCACTACAAGTATCCCGTTGTGCATACGCTGGATAATCTGGTTGTTCATTTCCTGAAGGGATTCAATATTTTCTGCCTGTTCCCTGGCAAGCAATTCATTCTGGAGGATTTTGCCACCCAGATACTGTAACGATCCTGATACGGCAAACAGGCTAAAGCCCAGCAGGCCTGCCTGGACAAAAAAAGCAATTCCCTCATCAATGACGAAGTAAAGATAGACTTCGCTGTAAATAGCCAGAATGGAGGCCACTGCAGCAAAGAAAGTACTTAGCCTGGAGAGAAACAGAAGGCTGCCCGCCGCGATGGGCACTATGAGCACGATGGACATGCCGCTTCTGACACCACCACAGGTGTAACTGATCAGAACCAGGAAAATAATATCGATAAGAATGACGCTGACAAATTGAGATGTTTCAGCGGTGTGTGATTGGGGCAAAAAAATCCTGAAAAATACAATGATGTTAAAAACGATATAAACAACAGCAACCTGGACAAATAAATCCGGATCAATGGCGCCCAGTGAAGAAGTTAAATCTCTGAAGAAGTAACTGATGAGAATAATCAGCGACAGCACAAGCCGGTAAATATTATAGACATCAAATATCTTCTGGTTTTGCTGGTGGCTGATTTCACCAATATCAGAAGTCATTGGAGTGGCTGATGTAGTCATCTTGGTTTATGCAGGGAAAGAAGGTTCCCTAGGAATTATTTTCCAGGTATGTTTTTTTATGGGCTTCGCTGCAAAACCATTGGTTTTCATGATTGATGGCCTCATTTTGAGGGACATGAACCGAACAATGCTGGCATGACACCATGCTTTGGTTCTCTATAGTTGCGCCCTGTTTTTTGCTTTTGGTCACTTTCGCCTTGAAGTTATTCACCAGACGCCAGATTAACCAGATAACCAGTGCAAAAATGATGAGTCTGATCAGGCCCATAAAAATCTTTATAATTGTTAATGTGTGTCAGACAATACCGCACCTGTTGGACAATATCCATAGACTCGGGGCAGCTGTTCTTTGCATTGGCAGTGGCCCTTCAATTGAAGTAACACCCTGGAATAGCACAGGAAATTCCCTTGTCAGAAAGTAAGCCAGAAAACGAGCCAGAAAACGAATCGGAAAATAGCCGCCCGGCACTGCAAATTGTCATGGCCCAGGTGAATCCCCTTGTCGGTGATATACCCGGCAATACCGATCTTGTGCTGAGTATTACAGGGAAAATTCTTGATGCTCACCCGGTGGATATGGTGGTTTTCCCTGAACTTGTACTCACAGCATACCCCCCTGAAGACCTGCTGCTCCGTGAAAGCCTGGATATTCGTATTGAAAATGCTTTGCAGAGAATTTGTGAAGCGGCTTTCGATACTCATCTGGTCATTGGATACCCGGGAAGGGAAGATGGGCGTTTGTACAACATGCTGTGTGTGATTTATCGTGGTGACGTTATTGCCAGGTATAAAAAGCAGTGCTTACCCAACTACCAGGTGTTTGATGAAAAGCGTTACTTTGAAGCTGGTAATTCCGCATGTGTGCTTAATATCAAGGGCATACCAACAGCATTCACCATTTGTGAGGATCTCTGGGAATCTGGGCCGATGGCCCAGGCAGCCAATGCCGGTGCCAGGCTGATGGTGAATATCAATGGGTCACCATTCCACACCAATAAACTTGAGGAGCGACAACAGGCATTGCAACAACGCCTGGGAGAAGCGGCGATGCCCATCGTCTATGTCAATCAGGTGGGTGGACAGGATGAGTTGGTATTTGATGGTTGTTCCATGGCGATGGATCCCAGCGGCAACATCAAAGTGCTCGCATCATCCTGTGAAGAAGATACGAAAATGGTCAGCATTTCCTATGACGGTTCACGGGCATTTGTTGGCGAAGGTGAGGTTGCAACAGTCGAAAGCTCAACGGCACTTGTCTACAAGGTGCTTGTCCAGGGGTTGAAGGATTACGTGAACAAGAATGGATTCTCGGGTGTCGTGCTTGGCTTGTCCGGGGGTATTGATTCTGCACTTACCCTGGCCCTGGCAGTAGATGCCCTTGGCAGTGACAGGGTGCATGCGGTCATGATGCCATTTCGGTATACCTCCGAGATGAGCATCGAAGATGCAGCCACGCAGGCAAAAAATTTCGGTGTGAATTACCGCGTAATTGCCATAGACAATATTTATGAAAGTTTCATGACTAACCTGGAAGAAGAATTTGCCGGCACTGATGTCGATCTTACTGAGCAAAACCTGCAGGCCAGGGCCAGGGGAGTACTCCTCATGGCTATTTCCAATAAAAAGGGTTACCTGGTCCTGACCACTGGCAACAAGAGCGAGATGGCAGTGGGGTATTCCACACTATATGGCGATATGGCAGGTGGGTTTGATGTGCTCAAGGATGTGCCCAAGATGCTGGTTTATGAGCTATCCAGGTACAGGAATACGCTGGAGACTGACAACAGCGAGATGATACCTGCCCGGATCATTGAGAGGCCCCCTTCAGCAGAACTGGCGCCAGATCAGGTGGACGAAGACAACCTGCCGCCCTACGAAGTTCTAGACCAGATTCTTGAGCTTTACGTTGAGCAGGATCAGAGTGCTCATGCAATAATTGAAAAAGGTTTCGATCACGATACCGTTATGCGAGTATTGCGGCTTGTTGATTTGAATGAATACAAGCGCCGACAGGCACCAGTTGGTGTTCGAATTAGCAAGAAAGGATTTGGTCGTGACAGGCGTTATCCCATTACGTCCGGCTGGGAGCTGGGTGAATAGCAGCTACCAGCAGCAAGCTGCCAGCTGCCAGAAGCAAGAAAAGAGAAGAAAAGAAAAATAGTTACAATTTTCGCTATTCTTAAACGAAGGCGCCGCAGGCGGAATGCTGCAAAGCTGCATTCCACGGGACAGAATCTGGTCAAGCATGTCTTTGAAATTCAGTGAATGGAATAGAGTTAGATGAAGCCAGAATTTTCTAGTTGCTGTTTATTCTGTCCCTGTATTAACGACAAGAATAAGAATTAAAGGCTTTATTAATGCCAGAAAACAACAAAGACAATCTCTACTGGAAAGAAAATATTCGTATCCTGACCATCTTGCTCAGCATCTGGTTCGTGGTTTCCTTTCTCATGTCAGTGATATTTGTCGATCAGCTCGATTCGATTCGTATCGGTGGTTTTAAATTCGGATTCTGGATGGCACAGCAGGGCTCTATCTATGTCTATGTCATCCTTATTTTTGTCTACCTGAAATTAATGGACAGGCTGGACCATAAATACCATCACGACGAAAAGGATATTTTGGCCCAGGAGCAGGCCGAAGAAGACGCTGAACAAGCAGAATAAAAACTGATTAATAAAAACAAGAACGAAACCTAAATATGAGTCTTCAGGTACTAACGTATATTACTGTCGGTATTACCTTCGTGGTCTATATCGGCATCGCCATCTGGTCCCGTGCCTCTTCCACCAAAGAGTTTTATATTGCCGGTGCCCATGTGCCACCGTTAGCCAATGGCCTAGCTACTGCCGCGGACTGGATGTCTGCGGCGTCCTTCATTTCCATGGCCGGTATTGTTTCCTACATGGGGCGTGATGGGTCCGTATACCTGATGGGATGGACAGGCGGTTACGTTCTGCTCGCCCTGATGATCGCTCCTTACCTGCGTGATTTTGGCAAATTCACTGTGCCAGACTTTATTGGTGATCGTTACTACAGCCAGCTGGCCCGTATGGTCGCCGTTGTCTGTGCGATTTTTGTTTCCTTTACCTATGTGGCGGGGCAAATGCGGGGCGTTGGCGTGGTCTTTTCACGCTTTCTCGAAGTGGATATCAATCTCGGCGTACTAATTGGCATGGGTATTGTTTTTTTCTACGCCGTGCTTGGCGGCATGAAAGGCATTACCTATACACAGGTTGCCCAGTATTGCGTTCTCATATTTGCCTACATGGTGCCAGCAGTCTTCATCTCCATAATGATGACCGGGAATATCATTCCGCAGCTGGGATTCGGGGCAGAGCTGACTGATGCTTATGGAGGGGGTTATTTACTGGATCGCCTTGATGGCTTGCATGAAGAGCTGGGATTTGCCGCCTATACAGAAGGAGTGCGAAGTAGCCTGGATGTGTTGTTTATCACCGGTGCCTTGATTATGGGCACTGCCGGGCTGCCACATGTCATTATTCGTTTCTTTACCGTACCAAGTGTCAGGGCGGCACGAAAATCAGCCGGTTATGCTCTGCTCTTTATTGCCATCCTTTACACCACTGCGCCTGCCATTGCCGCTTTTGCCCGGACCAACCTGATCAATACAGTAAACAATGCAGAATATGTGTCCATGCCCGGATGGTTCACGACCTGGGAAAATACCAACCTGATCAGTTTCGAGGATAAAAATGGTGATGGCCTCATTCAGTATGTGGCGGACGAGGAAATCAATGAGCTGACTGTTGATCGGGACATCATTGTGCTGGCGAATCCTGAAATTGCCCAGTTACCTAACTGGGTAATCGCACTCGTAGCTGCCGGTGGACTCGCCGCAGCACTTTCCACAGCTGCCGGACTGTTGCTGGTGATATCAACCTCGATATCCCATGACCTGCTGAAGCGAAACCTGATGCCGGATATCAGCGAAAAGCAGGAACTGTTATTTGCGCGAATTGCGATCCTGTTTGCCGTTTGCGTGGCCGGTTATTTCGGCATCAATCCACCAGGCTTCGTAGCCCAGGTGGTGGCCTTTGCCTTTGGTCTGGCAGCATCATCATTCTTTCCGGCCATTGTGCTTGGGATATTTTCCACCCGCATGAACAAGGAAGGAGCGATTTCAGGCATGATCGCGGGCATAATTTTCACTGCCACCTACATCGTCTATTTCAAATTCATCAACCCGGCTGCCAATACGGCAGATAACTGGTGGCTGGGCATTTCACCGGAAGGTATTGGCACACTGGGTATGTTGATTAATTTTGCAGTGGCATTGCTAGTCTGCAAATTAACAGCGGAGCCGCCTCAGGAAATCAAGGACATGGTGCTGGATATCCGTGTTCCTGGAAAGCCCGACTAGACTTTCATCATTTATTCAGCAGAAGACATTGGTGCCAGGCATTCATGTAAGGCAGCGGGGGTTTCTGGGTGCAGACAAAAAGCATTAAGACAGCCAGCATAGATATCTATAGGCTCCAGTCTTTGTGTTTCTTCTATGTAGCGGTAAAACTGATACCCGCGTTCTTCCAGCCACGGGAAAATAGCTTCCTGGTTATTGAGTTCGATCATCAGAAGCGGATGATATTTTTTTAAAGTGTTTTCCATGCCCATCAGTGCTTTGATTTCCCATCCTTCTACATCAATCTTGATTACCAGGGGGGCAAGTGCCAGGGAATCCAGAGTGATGACTTTTGCCTTACGTCTTTGAAAGGAATACTCCCCCTGGTTTTCTGCGGAATACTCCCTGAGTCGATCCTGGACATATCCTTTTTCGAATTCGCCAGGTTCAAATGAGGCATTGGTGCTCAGATCACGTCGTTTTGTCTGTGGAATATTCAGGGTGATGGTGTCATTCATATCACCAATACCCGCCAGTTTGTATCTGAAGCGAAAGGGATGTTGCAAAAACATCAGGAATAAATACCAGCCCATATGGGTGTTCGGTTCCAGTGACAATACTTTCAATGATTGGTTAACTTTAAAAATGGACTGAGCTGATTGGCCCCAGTTAGCGCCGATATCTACTAAAAGTCCATTAATCCGATTCAGTCTCGCAAATAATTTGAAATCTTTTTCATGAGGCTCACCCCAGCGTTTTAGTGCAAGGATATCCCTCAGCGTCGACGGTATAAGACGGGACAATTGGTGAATTAAATTGCTCATGGGAGGTTATGCTGATGTTTCTAGTGACTGTGGTTAGAGTTCTTCCAGCATCCGCTGCTGTTCTTCCAGTTTTTCCTGGAATTGAGTGGATACCTCTTCAGCCCGCTGCATGGTTTGCTGCATTTCGCGGATTTGCCGGGGAAAAAGACTGGTCTCTTCTCCAGCGGCAGCAGGCTCTACTGCTTCATCCGCAATAGCGATTGAGGGATTCAGGTTCAT
>Ga0181560_10001079_pt1 | contig 25492 bp, 8 predicted proteins | sample 011ome_20_FD_133751 | JGI IMG/M metagenome (GOLD analysis project Ga0181560, IMG submission 133751) | Coastal salt marsh microbial communities from the Groves Creek Marsh, Skidaway Island, Georgia - 011509CT metaG (megahit assembly) | ecosystem: Environmental > Aquatic > Marine > Intertidal zone...
ATATATACACCAATTTATATATATATACACCAATATATATATATGCATATATACACCAATTTATATATATATACACCAATATATATATACACATCAGTATATATACATATACACCAATATATATCCACTGGAAGTAGGCCAGAGGGGCATGGATATTGGCCAATGGATTCATGGATATATATATATATGCATATACTAGTCATGGGCCAATATCCATGCCCCTCTGGACGTGTATATAGGTGCAAATATATATGTATATGCAAATCCATGGGTATATACCCCGGACACGGTGGGCCCATAGCTATATACATCCGCCTATGTACACTGAAAGTAGGCCAGAGGAGCATGGATATTGGCCAATGGATTAATGCATGGATATATATATGCACGTAGTCGTCGTGGGCCAATATCCATGCCCCTCTGGACGTGTATGTCGATGCAAATATATATATATGCAAATCCATGGGTCTATACCCCGGACGCCATAGACCCACAGCTATATACATCCGCCTATATACACCGAAAGTAGGCCAGAGGGGCATGGATATTGGCCAATGGATTAATTTATGGATATATATATGCATATACTAGTCGTGGGCCAATATCCATGCCCCTCTGGACGTGTATATATGCAAATCCATGGGCATATACCCCGGACGCCATAGACCCATGGCTATCTACATCCGCCTATATCCCCCGGAAGTAGGCCAGAGGGGCATGGATATTGGCCAATGGATTCGTGCATGGATATGTCTATGCACGTAGTCGTCGTGGGCCAATATCCATGCCCCTCTGGACGTGTATATAGGCAAATTCATGGGTCTAGGGGCCGAGGGTAGGCCAGACGGGCCTGGATATTGGCCACGCTTGAGGGTCCATGGGTGGGTCGATCGATCCATGGGTAGGTGGCCAATATCCATGCCCGTCTGGACGTGGTTAGGGGCCGGGGGTGCGGTAGACGCGGATCGGCGGCCCCGGTGCACGGCCACGGTGCACGGCCACGGGGGATGGTCCTTGGGGGTGTGAGTATGGGTGGCTAAGGTCCATGGCCGCGGCGGGTCCATGGGTTGGTGGAGATGCGTAGGGCGTACGGGGACCCGGCCCTAGGTTCATGGACGTAGGCCTCCATGGGTACGTAGACCCTAGGGCCATGGAGAGTCCCGCCATGGCCCCTACCCACACCCACACACCAACCCTAGGCCACCGTGCACCATGAACGCCGACCCCCCTACGTCCACCCACCATGGCCATGCACCATCGCCACCCACGGCTCCACCCACCCTTAGCCGCACCCACGGTGGCCATGGACCATGGACGCGGATCCCCATCCTCCCCTGGCCATGGTCCCTCGGAACGTATGTATTTAGGTATATATACGTTGGGAGGGGGGGCCGGCCGGGGCCGGCGGCGCGGCGCGGCGGCCCTCGCGCCGGCGGGAGGGCCGCGGGTCAATGGGGGATGGACCCAAGGTGCGGGGTCCAGGGGGGGCGGCGGGCGGGGGGTCCCCGGCGAGGGGGGTCCGACGGGGGGGTAGGCCCCTTGGCCGGGCCCGCGGGAGGCGCGCGCGTCGTTTCCCGTCTCCCCCCCACGGATTTTTTTGGTCAAAATTACCCCCCCTAAATTGGGCCTCTACCCCCTCGGTCAGAGGGTAGTTTGCTCGCAAAGTACCCTCTGGCGAGGGGGGTAAGTGCCTCGCCAGAGGGTCGTGCAATTTTGCCCCTCGGCGGGGCGTTTCCTCCCGCGAATCCGCAGGCGGGGGAGGGCCGCGTCGGGGTCCGGTGTCCGTGGTCAGGTGTCCGTGACGGTCCGCAAATCCGGGGCCCCCCCGAGGGGGGTCCGGTCCGTTCCGGGCGGGGGCCCGTGGGGCGTCCGCTCGGGGGGTCTTCGTGTGCCATCCCCGCCTTCCGCCCCCGACGCCCATGGTGACGATGACGGCTGTGCTGCTCAAGGAGACGATGGACGCACGGACGCGGGTGCCCACGCCCCGGGCGGGGGCCCGCACGGTGACGACGGCCGCCCCCCGGGCCGCGGCCTCCCGGGGACGGGGGGACCGCTGGCGCCCCAAGAAGCGCCCGCCGAGCCCCGCCACGGTGGCCTTCGCGGACGCCCTCCGGGCCGCGCGGGCCGTGGCCGAGGCGGACCACCCCGTCGTGCCGAAGCCGAAGGTGTTTCCCTTGCCGAGGCCGGACCGGTTCGGCGCCGTGGCGCGCGCGACGTACGACCGCCTCAAGCCGACCGAGGCGTCCCCCGACCGGGGGCCCTTTCCGGCGGCCACCCGGGACCCCTTGGCCCCCGCGGGGGCGGAGGCGCCCGTCTGCCCCAGGGCGGCCGGCACGGTGGCGGCGGCGCGGTGGGCGAAGGCCCGGGTCAAGGCCGCCGGGCGGCGGGCCGCGGCGTGGGCCAAGGCCGAGGGGAAGGTCCGGGCCCGAGCCCTCAAGGCGTGGGACCGCGCCCACGCGTACGCCCTGGTCCAGGCGAAGAAGGAGGCCAAGGCGACGGTGCGGCGGGAGACGGCGGCGGCCCGCCGGGCCACGGCCGAGGCCGCCGAGGCCTACCGCCTCGCCCAGGCCGCCCGCAGCCAGGCCGTGGCCCAGGCCATCGTGCCGTTCCTCCTGGCCAGGAGGGAGGAGGCCCTGGCCTCCGGGGCCCGGGGGAAGCGGAAGGGGGACTCCCTCACCCAGAAACCCCTCCCGCGGTGGACCAAGGCGACCGCCCACCTCAGGGAGCGGGCCAAGGCGGAAGCCAAGGAGGATGCGGCGTTGGACCGAAAGATCAAGGCGGGGGAGACGCTGACGTCGATCGAGGCCTACAAGCCCTGGCGCCGCGTCGTGCGCGCCCGTTTCGACCCGACGCCGCGCAAAAAGCGGGACAAATGGGGGGTCGCGCGCTGGACCCCCCCGATCCCCAAACGCCGCCCCACCACGAGGGCGGAGCGGGACACGGACCCCGCCGTGGCCCTCACCCACCGGCGGCGCCAGCTGGCGCGGCGGGGGGTGGTGCAGCCCCGGGGGGTGCCCTTGGACCCGGTGGGCGCCCTCGCCCCCAGCGCCCCTCCGGGCCCTAAGGGGCCCAAGGGGCCCAAGGGCTCCGGGTCCCGGTAAGGGGGGGCCGGGCGTCGATCCCGAGAGGGTCCTCGGGGGGGCCGGGCCTCCCCGGGGACCCGCGGTGCCCCGGGCCCCTCGCCCCCTCGGGGGCGCGCGGGGCCCGGGGACGCGGCCGTCGCGGGCTGGAATGCCCCGAAGGCTGAGGTTCCAGGGAGGCGGGGCACCGGGGCCCGAGGGGTCCCCCACGGCCCCGCCCCGCCAGGTGTGATTGCCGCGACGCCAGGCGTACGGGCGCGCGACGGACGCAGCCAACGCCCCGTCACCCCGGGCCCCCGGGCCCCGGGGGGCGGCGCGCGGTGGCGTGATGGTGTGTGTCGCCCCTCCGGGGGCTTACGCGGCGGGCGGTCCCCCGGGGGGCCGCCGACCGACGCGCTCTTGGCCTCGCTCATGCGTCCGACCATGCGTTCACCCCATGACCCTCGCCCTGGCCCCTGTGCCCTTTCCTTCGGTGCCCTTTCTCGGGGGGGCCGCTCGGCCGGCCCCCTGGGGGGGCCGCTCGGCGGCGTCCCCCGCGTACCGCGTGACGTTTAGCCGGCCCTCCCCGGGGCCTTCCCGGCCCTCCCGGCCCCCGGGAGGGCCGCGGCCGGCCTCGGGCCCCGGGCGGGGCCCCCGTCCCGGCCTCGCCTTCCGTCCCCTGCTGGAGGGCGCCCGCCGGCCCGCGTGGGCCTTGGTGACCGGCGCCCACCCGGCCCAGCTCCGCTTGACCCCCGGGCTCGGAAGGGCCCCGGAGGCGGCCGGCCCCGAAGGGGCCCTGAGCCGTCCCCTGGGGCTCGAGGGGCTCGAGGGGCCCGCCAGGGCCGCGAGGGCCACGGCGGCGCCCCTGGGCTCGGACCCGGCCGCCCATGGCGCCGGGGCCGGCTCCGGCGCCCCCGCGGGCCCCGCCCTCGGCGCCCCCGAGGAGGACCCGTGGGCGCCGCGCGCGGCGTGGACCTACGGGGATGGGGAGGATGGCCGCTACGAGCCCCAGGGCTTCGTGGCCTACGGGCTGGAGGGGACCTACCGGGTGGCCGAGGTGGTGGCGCGCCTCCACCTCCTGCGCCGGAAGGCCCAGACCAGCCTGCGGAGGGTGCTCTCCCTCCAGGCCCAGCTGCAGCCCCGGTGGATTCTCGACGCCCACCTGCCCGGGACCAAGACCGGGGGCGGCGTCGGCCTGGGGCGCGAGGGCTTCCACCCCCTGCCCGTGCCCGAGCCCGGGACCGACCGGCGGTGGGAGCGGCCCTACCGCCCCGACCTGGCCGTCGCGGGCGAGGCGCCGGCCGGGGCGGCCGCGGCCCCGGCCCCGGGGGCCCCCGACGACCCGACGGCGTTGAACCGGGAGGACCCGTACGCGCCCTACGGGAGCCCCCTGGCCGTGGACACCCTGGGCCACGCCCAGCCGGCCACCCGGCCGTCCGCCCTGAGGCGCGTCCTCCACGAGGGGCAGTTCGCCCGGCGCAGGCTGCGGGGCGTCCGGGCCGACGAGGGGAGGCTGTTCGCCGGGGGGCGGACCCCCCGGGGGGGCCGTGAGGCCCCCTGGGACCCCCGCACCGGGCCCCGGCCCGCGCGGGGTCTCGCGGGGCCCGAGGGGCCCGAGCGGCCCCCGGGGGCGGCGTCCCGAGCCCGGGCCCGGGCCCGAGGCGCCAAGCCCTCGGCGGCCACCCGCGCCCTGAACCGGTGGGCGGCCATGGTCCTGCGCGGCCGGCGCTCCGCCCGGCCGCCGCGGATCGACCGCCTGGCGGCGGGACCGGCCCCGGCGCCCGGCACCCGGGAGGCCCGGGAGGGCGCGACGGAGGGGGTCCTGAGGGAGCCCCTCTTCAGCCGGACGGCCAAGATTCAGACCTTGGCCCAGCACCCGTCCACGGTGCTGAGGAGGGTGCCCGTGCCGTTGATTCGGCCGTACGCCCACCGGTTCGCCGACGTGACCCGGATCCAGGCCCTCTGGCGGACCCAAGCGGCCGACCAAGCGGCCGTGGAGGCCCAGGGGGCTGCGCGGGGGCCCGGGGGCACCCTCGCCGGGGCCCCCGGCCCCGCGGGCCCCCCGGCCCCCCGCCTGCCCTTCCTGGGGGTGAGGCGGGCGTGGCCGGACGCCGGGGCGTGGGACGGGGCGTTCGGGGCGGGGGGGGATCCCGTGCCGGCGACGGGGGACACCTACGCCTGGGTGACCCAAGCCGCCCGGTGGACCCCCGCGACCCTGGCGGCCACCGTGGCCCGGAGGCCCACGTGGGGCTTGGACGACGACCTCCGGGCCCGCATGGTGGACGAGGTCGCGCGCGGCGGGGGGGTGGCCGCCATCAAAGGGTGGCACCCCATCCTGCGGGCCCTGGGTCCCCGGGGCCGGCGGGCCTACCTGGCCGAGCGCGACCACGCGGGGGTGAGCGACGCCGACTTCCTCGCCCTGCGCGTGGGCGGGGCCTACGCCACGAGGGTCGCGGCGCGAGGGGTCCGTGCCGACGCGGAGGCGCCGTCCCTGGCCCCCACGTCGGCCGAGGCCTTGGCCGAGGCCGAGGCGGCGTTGGTGGCCGAGGCCACCCGGCGCCGGGTGGACCCCGCCGCCCTCCAGGCCTACCTCGAAGCCCTCGCGGCCAGGGGCGCGGGGACCGTCGCCAGCGACGACGTCCGCGCGGCCCAGGAGGCCCTTCTGGCCACGGCCGGCTGGTCCCCCGCCCCCGAAGGCGAGGGGGACGCGGGGGCGGAGGCGGGGGCGGAGGAGACCCCCGGCCCGGCCCTTGACCCGGACGCGGCCCGGCGGGCGCGGCGGACCGCCCAGCAGCGCCGGCGGCGGGAGGCGGCGGCGGCCGCCCAAACCGTCCGGTTCGAGGCCGCGGGGGCCGCGGACCGGGCTCGCCGCGCGGTGCGCGCCGCCGGCGGGACCGACGCCGAGGCGGACGCGGCCGCGGCGGTGGCTCGGGCCGAGGCTCGGGCGGCCGCCGAGGCGCGCCTCGGGCCCGACGGGCCCGACGCGCCCGACGGGGCCCAGGCTCCGAAGGCCCCCACGCCCGCCTCGACGCCCGCCCCGACGCGGCCGGCGGAGGCACTGGCGTGGGGGCCGCCCGAGCCGGCGGTGCCTCGGCGCGACGACCCGGTCTACCGCGCCCTGGCCCTGGCGCCGTGGGCGGCCGCCGCGGACCCTGGGGCCCCCTCCGGGGGCCTCGGAGGCTTCGGGGCCCCCGGAGGCCCCGGGGCCGGGCCGTCCCTGGCGGGGGCGGCCTTGCGGGCGGCGGCGCGGGTGGCGTTGAGGCTCAAGGCGGCGGCCCGGCCCCCGGAGCAGGCGGTCCCCGTGCGCGGGGTGCCGGCCCTGGGGAGGGAGGGCGCGTCGGGGGTGACCCTGGCGCGGAACATCCGCCACGCGCCCACGGCGGCCTTCCTCTGGGAGGCGTCCTACGAGCGCTGGACCCAGCCCGACCTCTACCTCCCCGCTCCGCCGAGGCTGTTCGCCCGGAGGGGGAAGCGGCGCAAGAAGGCCCGGGTGATCCCCAACTGGACCGGCTTCCTGGCCACCCTGCCCCTGAGGCGGGCGGGGCCCATGCGGCGGCTCCTCGGGGCGGGGCCCAAAGCCCCGCGCGGGGGAGGCCCCGGGGCGCCCCGGGTGCGGGCGCCCTTCGACCCGGCCCCCAAGGGGAAGGGGCCGGCGGCGTTGGCGGGGCGGAAGGGGGCGGCCCGGGGGGCGGTCCTGCGGGACCTTCCCGGGCCCCTGGGCGGGGTGGTGGGCGTCGAGGGCGGCCAGGCCACGTGGCCCCGGGAGGGGGCCCTGTGGGACGGCAGCCACGGCCAAGCCCGGGCGACCCCGGCCACGGTGTTCATGCTGCCCTACATCGACCCGGTCCGTCCCACCAGGTTCTACTACGAGCGGGACCTGAAGCAGCGGTCCAAGCGCGGGCGGAGGAAGCGCATCAAGTTCATCGGGTACCGGGCCGTCCTGGTGGGCCCCTGGAGCCGCCTGCCGGCCCTGGGGTCCAACCCGTACCGGCCCGAGACCTGGCCGTGGCGGGTCAAGCCCACGGTGCTGCCCGTCCCCGCGACCGTGCCCACCGACGCCCCCGCCGGCTTCCCGGGCCTCGGCCTGGACGCCAAGGCGGCCAAAGCCCGGGCCAAAGCGGCCAAGGCGGCCGCGGCCCCGGGGGGGTCGCTGGGGTCCCAGGGGCCCCAGGGGGCCCAGGGGCTCCGGGAGGCCAAAGCGGCCAAAGCCGCGGCGCGGGCCCAGGCCCGGGCGGCGCGGCCCGAGGCGGCCCTGGGGGTCGGGGCGGCGGCGTCGGCGTTCGCGTGGACCCCGTGGGAGCGCCTGGTGGCGCCGGCGGGGTTGGCGGCGCGCCTGCGCCAGGAGGAGCGCACCCTCCGGGCGAGGGTGGCCCACCTGGACCGGCTGATCGCCCGGTGGTCCCCCACCAGGCGGGCGGCGGTGGACGAGGCCCGGGGCGCCGGGCCCCTGTTCGCCCACGCCATGGAGCGGGCCCGGGCCTTGGACGCCCGCCGGCCCCTCCCCGCCACCCCCGACGCCGGGGGGTGGCCCGAGGGGCGCACCGCCGGGGCCGTGACCCCGGCCGAGCCCCTGCCCCTGGCCCCCGCGGTGGTGGACGCCCACACCCCCCGGAAGGCCCGCCTCGGGACCCGAGGGGCCCACGAGGGCCCCGGGGAGGGGGGCCGCGCCACGCCCCGCGGGGCGAGGACCGGCACCCAGGGCTACTGGGCCGTCGGCGGGCCCCGGGCGGGGCCCGAGGCGTCCGGCCCGGCCCAGGGGAGGGCGGCGTGGGCCCAGGCGGCGGCCACCGGGGCCCACGTGGTCCCCACGGTGCCCACGCCGGTCTGGGTCCAGCTGCCGCCGGTGATCCCCTTCCTGGCCCCCGAGTGGGAGGGCGTCCACGGGGCTGAGGACGTCCAGCGGGGCGCCCTCGCCAGGCCGTCGGTGCTCGGCCTCACCCGCGGGCCCGAGGCGGCGCCCCTGAGGGCGTCCCGGGCCCTGGCCCCCTGGACCCCCGACGTGGGGTTCTCCCTGGGCGACGCGCCGTCCCTCCTGAGGCGCCAGCCCGGATGGGGCTTCGACCGCTTCCACGCGCCGACGCCCCTGCCTCGGCTCCTGATGCGCGCCCTGGCCCGCCGCGGCGGCCGGGGGCGCCGCGGGGGGCCGTGGACCCGACCCCTTCCGGGGAGGCCCACCGGGCCGGCCCGGAGGGCCCTCCCCGAAGGGCCCGTCGCCCTCGGGACGGGGGGCCCGTCCGGAAGGGCCTCGGGCCCCTCCGGACGGGCCCTCCGGGCCCTCCGGGTGCGCCGGGGCCTCCGGGCCCGCCGGGTGCGCCGGGTATGGCGGCCCCGGTGGGACGTGCGGTTGGATCGGCGGGCGCCGTGGAGCCGTCCCGAGGCCTACCCGCGGACCACGTGGGGGGCCTGGGACGGCCGCGGCACCGCCACGCCGGTGTGGGCCGACGGCCGTCCGGCCTGGGCCCACACCTACCCCCGGGACCCCGACGACCTCTGGGGGTCCCTGGCCGCCCGCACCCTCAAGATGGGGGGGCGGTTGGCCCACCTGGCGCGTTTGGGCCGTTTGACCCCCCGCCCGGGGCGCCCCACCCTCCTGGCCCAGCTCGGGGCCGCGGCGGAGGCGGGGGCTCCGGACGGGGCCCCGGGGCCCGGAGGCCCCGGAGGGGGGACCGAGGCCGGCGCCGGGGCCGCGGACGGATCCGTCCCGGCCCTGGCGCCCGGGTCGGCCCCGGCCCAGGGGGCCGTCTACCTGCGGGCCACCGGCCGCCTGGGGGCGCCCCTGAAAGGGACGGTGGTGAGGGGGGAGGACCCCTTGGGGGGCCTCGAACGGGTGACCTTGGCGGCCTCGGCGCGGGTGGGGCTGCTCCTCGCGGCCCGCAGGCCCCACCGGGAACGGGCGGGGCGGCGGTTCCGGCCGCGGCGCCAGCGCCTCCAGGCCGCGTTGACCAAGATGATCTGGCGGGCCCGGAAGGCGTCGGCCTGGGCCAGGCGCGACGGGTTGCCCGCCGCCCACCCCGACCGCCGGCCCCGGCCCCTGGTCCGGGCGGCGGCGTCGGCGGACCGGGCGGCGGCGTGGCCGGCGGGGTTGGGCGGGCCCTCCGGGAGGGACCTCGCCGCCCGCGCCCTCCGGCGCGTGCCCGTGGAGGAGGGGGCGGCCCCCGGCGCCACCCTCCGGACCCACGTGCCCGCCTCGTTGGCGCCGGACCCCACCCAGACGGCCGCCCGGGACGCCCTCACGCGGACCTTGGCCGTGCTGACCGCCCGCAGCCGGACCCCCGGGGGCCCCTCGGGGGCCCCCGCCCGGGGCCCTAAGGCCCCGCGCGGCGAAGGGCCGCGCCTGGCCTACGCGAGGGCGGTGCTCCGTCTGACCGCGGTCGGGCGGGCCATGGCGCGGTGGCAGCGGGCGGAGGTGGTCTGGCAGGCCCTGGCCCGGGAGGGGCAGGTGCGCTGGACCGCCGAGCTGGGGGCCGTGGTGCGCGCGCCCTCGGGGTTGCTCCCCGCGGGGCCGGCGGACCACCGGATCACCCCCCAGGGCCACTGGATCGCCCAGGGGGCCCACGGCCTCCTGGCGGCCCTGTGGGGGCCGCGGGCGCCGGACCGGTACCCCCAGGTGACGGGCCAGCAGCTGCCCGACGCCCTGGCCCACCTGGCGTGGGTCGAGGCGGGGGACGTCGCCCGGCCGGGGTCGCGGCCGTCGTTGGACGACGTGGCCGGGGTGATCCGTCACCCCTTCCCGGCCGCGGCCGTGGTGGCCGGGGGGGCCATCGCCGCCGAGCAGGCGGCGATGGCCCAGGCGACGGACCGCCGCGACCCCCGGGGGGCCCGTCGCCGCGGGAGCGCGCCCCACCCCGACGACCTCCCGACCCCGGTCTCCCCCGCCCCCGTGGGGCCCGGGGCCGAGGGCGTGTGGAAGACGGCGGTCCGGTGGCGCGGGTCCGACCCCTGGACCGACGCCTGGGCCGCCACGTCCCCCTGGACGGGCCGGCCCGCGGGCACGGAGTGGGCCCCCTACGGGGCCCCCTACGGGGGCCCCGATGGAGGCGCCCTGGCGGACGGGTCCGCGCGGTCCGACGCGTCGGCCGGGGCCAGGGCGGTGCTGGACCCCGGGGTGGTGCTGACCTGGGAGGCGGGTCGGTCCGTGGCGACCGAAGCCGAGCCCGTGGGGGTGCCCTTGGCCCCCAGGGTGCACGTGGCGACGAAGGGGGCCGCCCTGGTGGCCTTCCTGCGCCACCGGGTGGACCCGGCGTCGTTGCCCACGTCCCTGCGTCGCTGCTTGGCGAGGCTCGAGGCCACGGCCGAGGAGGCGGCCACCCGCCTCGGGTGGGACGCCCTCGATCCCGACACCCTGCCCACCCAGCCCCGTCCTCCCCGGCCCCAGGGCCGGGCGAGGGAGGGGGCCGAGGACCCGGGCGCCGTGATCCTCCGCGACGGGTGGGACCTGGCGACCCACGCGGCCGCGGCGTACGCCGAAGCCCAGGCCGAGGCGGAGACCCCCGGCGGAACGGAGGCGGGGGCGGAGGCGGGGGTGAGCGTGGTGGTGGTGACCGAGGCCCACCGGGAGGCGGTGGCCGCGGCGGCGCGGGGGGAGGGGCCCCACGGGCCCCAGCCCCACGGCGGGTACCGGGTGGACCGCACCGCCCTGGCCCGGACGCGCCCGGTGCGGGCGGCGCCCACGGCCCAGGAGGTGTACATCCACCTGGACCTGAGGCGCCGCGCGTCCTTGGACGCCACCGGCCAGCCCAAGGGGTGGTACCGCCCCGCGGCGGTGGCCATCCCCGACGGGGAGACCACCCCGTTGGACCTGATGGAGGACGACTTCCGGATCAACCCGGCCCTGGGCGGCGATTCGCCGGCCTGGAGGGAGGCGAGGCGGGAGGCCGGGGAGGCCCTGGCCCTCGCCTACGCCAGGCTGCGCCGCCACGGCGAGGCCGTGCCGGCGTGGTACCCGGCCCGGACCATGCCCGCCCAGGCGCCCCGGGAGGGCCCCTACGCCGTGGGGTCCCTGCCGCCGGCGTTGGCGGCGAGCCCGTACCGCGGGGTGGTGTGGGCGCGGCCGACGGCGGGGGCGTTCGCGCGGTTCGCCGCCCTGGACCCCCAGCTGGCCGCGTGCATGCCCCTGTGGGAGCGGGTGGCCCTGGCCGTGGGCGGGACCCTGGCCCTGGATTTGAACGAGGCCGCCTTCCGCTTCATCGTGGCCTGGGGCGGCGAGGACGGGCCCCTGGGCCGCCCCGCCCTGGCCGCCGCCCAGGCGGTCGAGGACCTCGCGGGGCCCGAGGGCCGGGCCCTGAGGCCGTGGACCCGGGCGTGGGCCGTGGGCGGGCCCGTGCTGGGGGCCGTGACGTGGGCCGCGACCGCCGTGGGCCCTCCCGGAGGGCCGCGGGGGCCCTTGGCCTCCACGGGGCTGTACAGCCAGCGGCCCCCGGTGCCCGTGAGCCCCACGGGCGCCACGACCTCGGGGGCGTTGGTGGCGCCCGGGCCCTTGGCCTGGGCCTGCCTCGCGCCCAAGAGGGGGTGGTGGAAGCTGGTGGAGGGCGAGACCGAAGCGCGGCGGAGGAAGCCGTGGCGGTCGTGGTTCGGGAATGCGCCCGTGGTGGACCAGGCCGACGGGGCCGAGATGAGCCCCTGGCTCACGGCGTGGTCCCCGTTCCAGGCGGCCCGGCCCGTCACGGACCGGGCGTTGGCCGAAGCGGAGGACCTCCAGCAGGCCCTGCACCAGGCGTTGGACGCCGTCCACTGGGGCACGGTGATCCCGGTGACCGCCCTGAAACGGGTGGGCACCCTGGGGTCCCGACGCCGCCTCCGGCGCGCCCGGAGGAGGGCCCGCGCCAGGGCCCCCGCCGGTGCCCAAGCCCTGGCCATCGCCCTGGGCGTCTGGACGCCCACGGCGGGGGCCCCCTCGGGGGGGCCGCCGAGCCCGGGGCCCCGGCCCCGGCGGCCCGTGCCCGCCTTCATGGCGTACCCCACCCGGCCCGAACCGGTCCACCCCTGGGCCTCCGGCGTTCCCCGCCCGCCCCTCGGGGCCCAAGGGCTTCAGGGGCCCCCCGGGGGCGAGGACGGGTCCACGTCCTGGGCCTGGCCCCAGGATGAGACCCGTGGTTCCCCCGAGGCGCCGGGAGCGACCCTCCTGGAGCTTCTCCAGGGGGCCCCTGCCCCGGATCCCAAGGACGCGGCGGCCTCCGGGGGTGCGGTCCGGCCCCGGCGGGGGGCCGTTCCCGCCGGGGCGTTCCAGGCGGCCGGGGCCCGTCCCTCCGGGGCGTGGCCCGCGGGTCGCGGCTGGCGCGTCCGCGCGTGGGAAGGGCCCACGGGGCCGGCGGGGTCGGTGGACCCCGTCGGGGACGACGCCCTCGGCGCCCTCGGGCCCGAGGCCGAGGGCCCCCAGGGCGGGAGGCGCGCGGCGCGGGCGGAGGCGGCGCGGTTGAAGCTGTGGGTCAGGTGGATGACCGATCTGAACCACCCCGAGAACCCCCACTCCAAGGGGTACTACCGCCGCGTGCGCCGGTCCTACCGGACCGTGGGCCTTTGGTGGGTCCTGCGCACCCACGCCGCGTGGCGCCAGCTGGCGGCCGCGGTGGGGGCCATGGGGGCCCTCGAGGCCGAGGCCTTCAAGGACCTTCCCGGCGCCGCGGCCCCCGGAGGCCTTGGGGCCCCCGGAGGCCTTGGGGCCCCCGGAAGGGGGGCCCGGCCCGGGGAGGCGGCGTGGCGGGCGGCCCGGGCCCTCGCGGACCTGGTGACGCCCCACGCTCCGGGCCCGGACGCCGGGGCGGAGGCGGCCGACGGTGCGGAGGCCGGGGAGGCTCGGCCGGGCACGCGGGCGGCGCGCGTGGTGGCCCAGCTGACGGTGACGCCGGCCGTGACGGCCTCGGCCCTCGTGGCGACGTTGGGCGTCCCCTCCCGGGGGGAGGCGCCCAACGTCGCCCGAGGCGAGGCCGAGGCGGCCGCCCGGCGCCGGGCCCTCGCGGACCCGGTGCTGGGGCCCCAGTGGCGGCGAGCCGCCGCCCGGGTGCGGCGGGCCCGGCGGGTGTACGCCGGGTGGATGCGGGTCCAGGAAGCCCTGGCGACGAGGGAGCGGGTGAGGGGCGAAGCGACCCTGGCCGTGACCGACACGCTGCGGGCGAGGTTGAACGACCCGCACGTGCTGAAGGATCCCCAAACCCAGGCCGGGGTGGCGCGCCTGCTCCGCGCCGAGTGGCGCACCCACGGCCGCCACGTGGTGGCCGACGGCCGCCAGTGGACGGTCCGCACCCTGACCGAAGCCCTCGTGGCGCCCGCCGCGGGCCGTAGGCCCGCCCACGCCCCCCGCCCCCGCCCAGGGTTGATGCCCGAGGCGGCGGCGGACGCGGAGGCGGCCGAGGACCCCTACGCGGCCTGGTCGGTGCTGCCGCCCGTGCCGGCGGAGGCGGGGTGGACGCCTTCGGCGCCCGACCGTCTCCATCGCGGGGCGTTGAGGCCGGCGGTGGCGCGGCGGTGGGTGCCCCGGACGGGGTGGTTCGTGGCGAGTGCCTCGCCGGTGCCGTTGGCCGCGGGCGAGGCGCCCTCCCTGGCCCTGGCCACCGCGGCCCGGGCCGAGGCGAGCGCGACCGTGGCCCTGGAGAGGGCCCTGGTGAGGCCGCCGTTGGCCCGGGTGGCCGCGAACCACACCCTCCTGCTGGGGGGCGAGGGCGCGCGGTGGACCCAGTGGACCGAGGCGTTTTGGACCGTGAGGCTCCCCCACGCCGATCTGGTGGCCATGGCCCGGGCCCAGCCCACCCTGGTCGCAGGGCGGCCCCTCGAGGCCCCCTACGGGGGCCCCGGGGGGGACGCGTCCCCCAAGGCCCGCCGAGTGCCCTACCCGTGGCATCCGAGCCGGGGTGCGGACGTCGCGCGTATGGGGGATGTGATCCGGGGGGCCCGGGAGGCCTCGGGGCCTTCCGGGCCCTTCGGCTTCGATGGGTCGCGTCTCCGCGAGGGGGCGAGGTCGCCGTGGGCGCCCATCCCCGTGGACCTGGGGCTGGGCACCCACTACCCCGACCCCGCCGGGCCCTTGGCCCACCCCCGCGCGGGGCCGTTGCCGTGGGCGTTGGCGTGGGCCGATTGGCTCCAGCACCGCCTGCGGTTCCCCTTCGCGGCCGTCGGGTCCCCTAGGGCCCTGGCCTCGAGGGTGGGGTCCGGCCTTCGCACCCTGCCGGATCCGGCGGTGTACCGGGCCTGGGTGGGGGCGTTGCGGGACCGGTGGCGCGACGCCACCGTGGCCGCCTACGTGGCGGTGGACCGGCGCCCGGTCTGGGGGTTGATCCACGGCTTGCGGGGTCGATCCCAGGAGACGGCGTTCGTCAGGCTCCTGCGCCGGTTCGCGGCCGCCCTGGCCCGACGGCGCCAGGTGGCCCTGCGGAAGGGGCCCGGAGGCTTCAAGCGGTACCTCGAGCCGACCGACCCCCGGGCCGCCTTCCGCGGCGGCTGGGGCCGGCGCCGGGGCCCCCAGGGGCCCCGGACGCGGTGGCGGGTCCCCTCGGCCACGAAGGTGCCCGTGACCCTGGTGGAGCGCTCGGCGGGGGTCCCCCAGGAGGGGGACGGCCCGGCCGCGATCCCCGGGGAGGGTGCGCCCCCCTGGGGGACCGTCACGACGGCGGCCGGCCGCGAGGCCGAGGTCCGCGTGGTCCGGATCCCCGGCCGGGCCCGGACGAGGCCCTGGCGGGACCGGTACCAGGTTCGGCGGGCCCTGCCCGCGCCCTACACCAGGCGTCTGGGACGGGGACCTCTGGGCGCGGGGCCGGAAGGCCCCTGGGCCTCCATGACCGCCCCGTCCCGGGTCGCGTTCGGGGCCAAGGGTCCCCAGGAGGTGTACCTCGCCCTCTGGGCCTTCGTCGCCACCATGGAGAGGGCCCACGCCGAGAGCCGCGCCGTCCGGCACCTGACCCAGCCGCCCGTGCCCCACGGGGCCTCCGGGCCCCACGGGGAGGGGCAGGGCGGTCCGGACCAGGAAGGCGTCGCGGCGTGGGACGGGGCGAAGGGTGGGACGGATCCGGACCTGGCGGGGTGGTGGCGCACCAGGCCGTGGCGCCCCATGCCCCGGACGTTCGTCCGGGCGCTGCTGCGGGTGGCGCCGTGGGCGGAGGCCACGGCGACCTGGATCCGGCGGGCCGAAGCGCGCCGCGCCCTGGGGCGGGCCGAGGCGGCCCTCGCCGAGGCGGAACGCGCCGAGGCCGAGGGCGTCGAGGCGCCCGCGCCCGCGTGGGTGACCCGGGCCCACGTCGCCGCCGCGCTGATGGCCGAGAGGGGCATCGCCGAGGCCCAGGCCCACGCGATCCTCGAGGGCGAGGCGGACCCGGGGACGTGGACCCTCCGGGCGAAGGCCAAGAGGGCGGAGATCCAAGCCGGGGTGGTCCGGGCCCGCGCGGCGTGGCGCCGGGAGGCTGCGGCCGCGGGGATTCCGCTCCAAGGGCCCGAGGCGGCCCCCGTGGGGGCCCCCGTCGGGGGCCCCGTCGGGGCCCCCGACGGGGGCCCCGAGGCGCCCGTGGCACCCAGGGTGCCCGGGGTGCGGGTGCGGGAGACCAAGGCGGCCAAGGCGGCCCGGTTGGCGTACTACAAGGCCCAGGGGTTGACCCAGAAGGGGCTGCCGCCCAAGAAGCGCGGGCGGAAGCCCAAGCTGCCCCTGGTCCGGCCGGCCTTGACCATGGAGGAGAGGCGCGCCACGGCCAAGGCCCACCGGCCCGAGGCCGAGGCCTTCTACCGGGCGTTGGGGCTGTCGCCGACGGGGAGGCCGTTGCCTAGCCCCGCGGCCCCCCAGGGCCCGGCGCCGGGCCCGGTCGGGGCTCCGGCCCCGGCGGCGAGCCCGGAAGCCTCCGAGGGCTCGGAGGCCCCCGAGGGCCCCGAGGCCCCGGAGGCCCCCGAGGCCCCGGAGGGCCCCGAGGCCCCTGAGGGCCCCCCCGCCCCCGAGGGCGCGGGGTCCAAGGGGTCGGGGGGTGCGTAAGGAGGGGAGGCGTCCGACCCCCGCCCCCTCGGGGGCCGGGGGCGGTGGGCGCGTCCCGGTTCGGTTCCCTTGCGGGTCCCCCGAGGACCCCGGCAGGGGACGCGGCGCTATAGCTCCAATGTAGAGCGGCACCTTGTCATGGTGAGGGATCTCGGTTCAAGTCCGGGTAGCGCCGTCGCGTCCTCGTCCCCCCCGGGGGCCCCTACGGGGCCCCCCAGGGACCCCCCCGGGGCCGAGTTTCTGTCGTAATGGTAGCGAGCCATCCTTCCAAGTTGGATGTCCGGGTTCGATTCCCGGGAGACTCTGGGAGTTTCTGTCGTAATGGTAGCGAGCCATCCTTCCAAGTTGGCTGTCCGGGTTCGATTCCCGGGAGACTCTCCGGCCGTCGACCCCGCGGGGCCCCGGGCCCCCTCGCCGTCTCCTCCCCCATGTCGGCCGTCGCCCGCGGACGGCCCCGGCGGGACGGGCGCGGGCCCCCGTGGCGGGTCCGGCCGTGACCGGGTCCCAGGATGGCCGCAAGGATCCTCGGGACCCCCTACGTTGGGGGACGGGACGTGTCCCGTCCCCACCCCCGGGGGGACGGGACGTTTCCCGTCTCCCCCCCACGGATGGTTTTCCGTGAACCAAAGGGCCTCGGCCGAGGGGGTTACCCCCCTCGCGGAGAGGTCCTTTGCCCGCAAAGGTCCTCACGGCGAGGGGGGTAACCCCCCTGCCGGAGGGTCGTGCAGAATCGGGGGTGGGGGCGTCCCGTGGGGGGCGTTCCCCGCCGCCCGCGAGGACCCGGGGAGGTCCGTGCTCGCCCGTGCGTTCCGGCCGCTCCGGGGGCCCCGACCGGGGTCCGGGAGGGGGTGCGGGCCCCACGGGCGCCGGGGTGCCCATCCCGACCCGCCCTCGGCCCATCCCTTGGGCTGCGGGGGGGCCGGGCGGGCACCCCCTCCCCCCCTGCGGGGGGGCTCACCCCCGGGCCCGGGCCGTCGGCCGCCCGTCCTCGCCGCCCTCGCGGGGGCGGCGGGACGGGGGGAGGCGCCCCGGGCGCAGTCCCCGCCCTCCGGGCCCCCCGCAGGGGGGGAGGGGGGGATACGATTCGGTGCCGGTGCCCGCGCGTGCCCTCTTGCGTGCGTTCATACGCCTCCCTCCTCCCTTCGCCCATGTACACGTCCATCGTCGCATTGCCTCTGCTCGGGGCGCTGGGCGCCGGGTTTGGGGGCCGGTTCCTCGGCCGGCGTGGGGCGCCGGTGATCGCTACGGCCGCCGTGGCCGCCACCTTCGCCCTCGCCGTGACGGCGTGGGTGCAGGTGGGTTTGATGGGTCAGCCCGTCCACATCGCCGGCGGCCCCTGGGTTCAATCCAGGGCGTTCGCGGTGAATTGGGGGCTGCTCTTCGATAGCCTCACCGTCACCATGCTGGTGGTGGTCACCGGGGTCTCGGCCCTGGTCCACCTCTACGCCGTGGCCTACATGGCCACCGACCCGCACCTGCCACGGTTTCACGCCTACCTGTCCTTCTTCACCTTCGCCATGGTGGTCCTGGTCACCGGCGACAACCTCCTCCAGCTCTTCCTGGGCTGGGAGGGGGTGGGCGTCGCGTCCTACCTCCTGATCAACTTCTGGTACACCCGGTTGGGGGCCAACAAGGCCGCCCTCAAGGCCATGCTCTGCAACAAGGTCGGGGACTGTGCCCTGGGCTTGGCCATCCTCGGCCTGGTGGACCTGGTGGGCGCCCTGGACTACGCCACCCTCTTCGTGGCCCTGACCCCCGAGGTCCAGGCGGCCACGGTGGAGGTGTTCGGGGTCGAGATGCACGCCCTCTCGTGGATCGCCGCCCTCCTGTTCGGGGGGGCCGTGGGGAAGTCGGCCCAGCTGGGCCTTCACCCCTGGCTCCCCGACGCCATGGAGGGTCCCACGCCCGTGTCGGCCCTGATCCACGCCGCCACCATGGTGACGGCGGGGGTGTTTCTCCTGGCCCGCATGTCGCCCCTGCTGGAGCTCACCCCGGGCGTCCTCGAGGTGATCGCCGTCTGGGGCGCCGCCACGGCCCTGTTCGCGGGGACGGTGGGGGTGGTCCAGAACGACCTCAAGCGGGTCATCGCCTACTCCACCTGTTCCCAGCTGGGGTACATGGTCTTCGCCTGCGGGGTCTCCCAGTACGACCTGGCCATCTTCCACCTGGCCAACCACGCGGCCTTCAAGGCCCTCCTGTTCCTGGGGGCCGGGTCGGTGATCCACGCCGTGGGGGATGAGCAGGACATGCGGAAGTTGGGCGGCCTCCAGGCCCTGCTCCCCTTCACGGCCACGGCCATGGGGATCGGGTCCTTGGCCCTGGTGGGCTTCCCCTTCCTGACGGGGTTCTACTCCAAGGACCCCATCCTCGAGGGCGCCTTCGCCACGGCCACGGCGTCCGGGCGGTTCGCCTGGACCCTGGGGCTCCTGGCCGCCGGGTGCACCGCCTACTACTCGTTCCGCTTGATCCATCTGACCTTCCTCAACCGTCCCAACGCCGCCCGGGCGGCCACCTACGCCGGGGTCCACGAGGCCCCCAGGTTGATGGCGGTGCCCCTGGCGGTGCTGACGGTCTTGAGCGTGGTCCTGGGCTACGTCACCAAGGACATGGCCGCGGGCCAGGGGACGGCCTACTGGGCCGGGGCCCTGGCCATGCACCCGGGGGCGACCTCGGCGTCCTTCGAGATGGAGACCGTGCCCACGGCCCTCAAGCACGCGCCCCTGGCCACGGTGGCGGCCGGCTTCGCCCTGGCGTGGGCCGTGTCCACCGCGAGGGGGATGCGGGCCGGCTGGGCCCTGAAGCGCACGCCCCTGGCCCAGACCCTGTACGCCTTCGGGAACCAGCGGTGGTACTTTGACGGGGTGATCAACACCTTCCTCGCCGCGCCCGTGGTGGCGTGGGGGTACCACGGCACCCTGAAGGCCCTGGACAAGGGCGCCTTCGAGGCGTTTGGGCCCACGGGGATCGTCCGCCTGACCTCCGCCCTCCACCGGGGGGTGGCGCGCTGGCAGACCGGGTCCCTGGCCCACTACACCCTGGCCTTCATCGTGGGCGCGGTGGCGGTCCTGACGGCCGTCGCCGCCACCCTGACCCTGGCGCCCGCGGCGGCGCCCGGGTCCCCCGCGGCCGCCGCCGCGGCCGCCCTCGAGGCCCTCGAGGGCACCCCCGGAGCCGGGGCAGGGGAGACCCTGGAGGCGTGGGCCCACGCGGCCCAGGGGGCTGGCCTGCGCGGGGCGTTGGCGGTCGCCCTCGGCGCCGCCATCGTCTTCGTGGGGGTCCAGCGCGCCTCCCTGGCCGAGGCCGCCGACCAGCAGGCCCAGGCCGACGCGTTGGCCCACGCCTGGGCCCGCGTGGCGCCCGAGCCCCGTCCGGTGGCGGTCTCCCCCCTCTACGCCCTGGCCGCCCGGTGGGGCGCCTGGGCCCGGGGCAGGGTGACGGCCCGCACGCGCCCCCTGGCCGCCGCCGTCCGCGGCGCGGCCGCGCGTTACGGCCTGATCGCGCGGCGTGGCCTGGCTTCGTCCGCACGTCCGACCCCTCGGCCGAGGGGTGAGGACGGCGCTTCCCGTTAATCCGGACCCGCTCCGCCCTCTTACCCCCTCATGCCTACGACGACGACGATGCCCATGACCCACGATGCGACCCTAGCGCGTCCCTGGCTGGCCTCGGTGACCGAGGCCCCCGCGGCCGAGCCCGTCTTCGGGGCGGCGGCGGTGAAGGGGATGTACCCCGAGATCGACGCCCTGACCGACTGGGCGTGGAGGGATTATGCGATTTACGCCGTGATGCACGGGGTGGTGGACCCCCTTCACACCCACCTGCTGGCCCTCGTGGTGTTCCTGCCGGCGGTGGGGGCCCTCGTGGTGGCCCTGCTGCCCTCGCCCGCCGACGACGCGGTGACGCCGCCCGTGGGCGGCGGCCTGTGGACCGTGGACCCGGCCGTGCGCCGGATCCAGGGGGTGGCCATGGCCTTCGCCATGGCCACGGTGGTGGCCGGGGTGCTGCTGTACCTGGCCTTCGACACCGCCACCGACGGGTTCCAGTTCCCCGTGGTGAGCCACTGGGGCACCCCCGAAGCGGGGTGGACCCTGACGGCGTGGCGGGAGGCGAAGGCGTCCCTGCGGGGGCCCGAGGAGGCGGCGGACGCCGTCCGCGCGGCCACCGTGGCCCTCGAGGCCACGGGCGGCCTCGGGGGGGCCGAAGCCCACGCCACGGGGCCCTCGCCCGAGGCCGTGGCCGCGGCCCACGAGTTGCGCCTGCCCGGCGACCCCCGGTGGTGGGACCGCGCGGCCGCCGTGCGCGGCGCCGGCGGCCACGCCGTCATGGGGGTGGACGGGTTGAGCCTGCCCTTCGTGGGGTTGAACGTCCTGCTGCTGCCCATCTGCCTCATGGCCGGGTGGCACGCCGTGGCGCCCCGCCAGCAGAAGCTGTACGCCGTGCTCTTCCTGAGCCTGGCGACCCTGGTGGGGGCGGTGTTCACCCTCCTGGACCTGATCCTGTTCTACGTGGCCTTCGAGGCCGTGCTCCTGCCCATGGTGCTGGTGGTGGGCCGGTTCGGGTCCCGGGCCCGGAAGGTGGCCGCGGCCTACCAGTTCTTCCTGTACACCCTGGCCGGGTCGATCCTGCTGCTCCTGGGGGTGTTGGCGTTGACGGCCTTGGCCGACAGCTCCTCCTACCTGATCGTGCGCCAGCTCCAGCTGACGCCGGCCGAGCAGAAGGTGCTCTTCCTGCTCTTCTTCGCCAGCTTCGCCGTCAAGGTGCCCATGGTGCCCGTGCACCTGTGGCTCCCCGAGGCCCACGCCGAGGCCCCCACGGGGGGGTCGGTGATTCTGGCGGGGGTCCTGCTGAAGATGGGGACCTACGGGTTCCTGCGCTTCAGCTTGCCCCTGTTCCCGGTGGCGGCGGTGTACTTCCAGCCGGCCATCGTGACGGCGTCCCTGGTGGCCGTGGTGTACGCCTCGGCCACCACCCTGCGCCAGACCGACTGGAAGAAGGTGATCGCCTACTCGTCGGTGGCCCACATGGCCTACGGCACCCTGGGCATCTTCGCCTTCACCGCCCAAGGGGTGGAGGGGGCCATGCTGGCCATGGTCAGCCACGGCCTGGTGTCCCCGGGGCTGTTCCTGGTGGTGGGCATGGCCTACGAGCGCACCAAGACCCGGGTCCTCGAGTACTACGGGGGGTTGGCCACGGCCATGCCCGTGGCCACGGCCTTCTTCTTCCTGATGACCCTGGGCACCATGGCGGTGCCGGGGACCTCGGGGTTCCCCGGGGAGTTCCTGGTGCTCCAAGGGGTGTACGCCGACCACCGCGCCGCCGCGGTGGTGGCCGTCCTGGGCACGTTCCTGGGCACGGCCTACAGCCTGTGGCTCTACAACCGGGTGGCCTACGGCCACCTCAAAGCCACGTTGACCCACGCCATGGACCTCTCCTCCCGGGAGTTCACCATGGTGGGCACCCTGGCCGTGGGGGTGATTTGGCTCGGGGTCTACCCTGAGCCCCTGCTGGAGGTGATCCACGCCTCGGCCTACGGCCTGGTGGAGGACTTCCACCACCGCACGGCCCTGGCCGCGTCCCACGCCCTCGAAGGGGGCGCGGGAGCCCCGGGGGCCTACCCCGGGGCCTACGCGCCCCGGGTGACCGAGGCCATGGCCCACGTCCTGGGGTACGGGCCGGCGGAGCCGGCGCCGTTGACCTTGGGTGAGGTGGTGGCCGAGGCCCAGGAGGCGGGCGCGGACCCGGTGGAGGCGCTCCACGGGGCCATGGCGGCCAAGATCACGGCGGCGAAGGTGGCCATGGTGACCGGCGGGCGGGAGCCCCTGGCGCCGGGGTACGCCTACGCCGTGGTGGGCAGGGCCGTGGACGCCCAGGGCGGCCTGCGGGAGGTCACCATGGCCTTTCCCACGGCCGAGGCGGCGGCGGCGGTGGCCGACGCCCACCGCGAGGCCTGGGAGGCGCGCGCCGCCCGGGTCGCCGAGGCCCAGGCGGAGTTCCTGCGCCAGCCCGTGGACCCGACCCGGTGGCGGGAATGGATTCCCAAGTCCCTGACCGAGCTGCTGGTGAACGATCTGCGGGCCGAGCAGGCCCAGCGGGCGGCCTCCCTGGGAGGCCACCCCGGCCTGGCGGCCGACGTCCACCCCGCCGCCCGCGCCGCCTACGCGGCCCAGGCGGCCCAGGACGCCGCCGCCCAGGACGCCGCGTCCCTCCCCGGCCGCACGTCCTGGGCCTCGGGCCTGTGGACGTTCGGGGCCGGACGGTCCGCCTAACCCCCGCCCCCTGACGCCATGACCCGCGAGACGATGCTTTACGCGAGGCAGGGGCTGGGGAGGGTGATTCCGTCGGCCCACGAGGCGAGGACCGTGGCGGCGTACTTTGCGGGGGACCTCCAGGCGTCGTTGCCGGAGGTGTACCTGGCCGTGGTGTCGTTGATGCTGGTGACCTACGCCGTGGCCTGGCCCAAGGAGGTGAAGGCCGAGGTCTTCCCCGTGGTCAACGCGGCGGCGGTGGTGGCCCTGGTGATCGCGGCCGTCCTCTGCCTGGTGGGGCCCGTGGGGCCCCTGGCGGCCGAGGCGGGGACCGTGGCGAGGGCGAGGGCGGCGACGGCGTGGCACGGCAGGATGAGGGTGGACGCCTTCACCCAGACGTGGAAAGCCATGATCGTCCTGGCGGCGGCCGGGGTCCTGGCCTCGGCGTCGAGGTACGTGGCGAGCCAGGGCATGGCGCGGTACGAGTTCACCTGGCTGGTGCTCTGGGCGACCCTGGGGTCCATGCTGGTGGTCTCGGCCGCCGATTTCCTGGCGTTCTACGTGGCCTTGGAGTGCGGGGCCCTGGCGAGCTACATCCTGGTGGCCTCGCGCACCGAGGAGGAGGCGTCCACCCAAGCCGGGTTGACCTACTTCATCCTCGGGGCCCTGGCCTCGGGCTTGATGCTCCTGGGCATCGCCCTGCTCTACCACGCCACGGGCACCACGACCCTGGCGGCCCTCCACGTCCACGCCCAGGCGTGGGCCATGGCGCCTTCGGCCCTGGACGGGACCGCCGACGCCGCGCGCGCGTCCACCGCCACGGTGCTCGCCCTCGGGTGGGTGCTGGTGGGGGTGGGGGTGGCGTGGAAGGTGGGGGCGGCGCCGTTCCACCAGTGGGTGCCCGCCGTCTACGGCGGGGCGCCCCGGCCGGTGATCGCCCTGATCGGGACCGTGCCCAAGCTGGGGATGCTGGGCTTCCTCGGGCGCATGGTGCCCGAGGCCTTCGCCACCCTGGGGTCCGGGGCCGGGGCGTTCGGGACCTTCGGGCCCGACGCCGTGGCGGCCTTGGCCGTGGCGTCCCTGGCCGTGGGCACCTTCGGGGCCCTCCAGGAACGGCGCCTCCTGGCCCTGCTGGCCTACTCGGCCGTGGCCCACATGGGCTACCTGGGGCTGGCCTTGGCGGTGAACACGGCGGCCGGGACCGCGGCCCTGACGGTGTACGGCCTGGCCTACGTGGCCGCCACCGTGGGGGCCATGGCCCTGGTGACCAACCTGAGGGTGATCTGGACCAACCGGGTGGGCCACGCGTACCTGGCCCATCACGTGACGGTCCACGACCTCCAGGGCTTGTACTGGCGCCACCCCGGCGCGGCCATGGCCCTGGCGACCTTCTTCTTCTCCATGGCGGGCATCCCGCCCTTGGCCGGGTTCCTGGCCAAGATGAACGTGTTCCTGGCCTTGGTGGAGGCGGAGGCCTACGGGTTGGCGGCGGTGGGGGCGTCCATGTCGGTGGTGGCGGCGTACTACTACCTGCGGGTGGTGGGGACCGCCCTCTTCCTGGCGCCCGACGCCGACGTTCAGCCCGACGGGTCCCTGCGGCCCTCGGCCTCGTTCCGGGCCATGGTGCCCGAATTTGAGGCCGAGGACAACCCGAGGTTCTCGGACATCTACAGCCCCCGGGTCCGCCGCGAGGACGGCGGGCTGAACCGGGGGGCCCAGGGGGTGGTGGCCGTCTGCTTGGTCATCACCGTGGCCTTGATGGCCTTCCCCGACGCCTTCGTGGCCTGGGCCGACGTGGCCGCCCACGCCACCCTGCCCGACGCGCCCCTGGTGGGCGGGTTCGGCGCCGAGGCGGACCCTCGGGGGGCGCTGCAGGCGGCCCCCTTGGCCCCGGACGCCGAGGCGGCCCGGGGCATGCTGCCCCGCGCCATGGCCCCCACGGGGCCGGAGGCCCTGGACCTCGCCGGGGCCGGGAACGGGGCAACCCAGGGCGCGACGATGAACGGCCAGGGGGCCACGGAGTCAGCCTCGGCGCCGGCCCCGGCCCCCGAGCGGGGGGCCGCAGGCGCCCGGGGGTGGCGGCGGATGCTGCCGTTTGGCCGGGGTGCGTAACGAATGGTTCGGGGCGGCCGTCCCGCGCCCCTCCGGGGGGCGCGGGGGTTCGCCCGTTTCTTGCGGTGCCCATGCCCTGCAGCCTCGCCTCCAGCCATGACCGTGTACGCTCCGATTCTGGTGCAGTTGGCGTTCTCCTTGGGGTTGGCGTTGATCGTGTTGGGGTTGTCCCTGACCGTCGGGACCCAGAAGGTGGATCCGGAGAAGGTGTCGGCCTACGAGTGTGGGTTCGACCCGTTCGGGGCGGCGCGGCAGCCGTTCGACGTCCGGTTCTACCTGGTGGCGATCCTGTTCATCGTCTTTGATCTGGAGGTCACCTTCCTCTTCCCCTGGGCGTGTGTCCTGGGGGACGTGGGCATGGCGGGCTTCCTGAGCATGGCCGTGTTCCTGGGGATCCTGACCCTGGGCTTCGTGTACGAGTTCCGCCAGGGCGCCCTCGACTGGGAGTAACCCTCCCCGTCCCGGGCCCCTGGGCCCCGGGCCGGCCCGCCCCGGGCCCCGCGCGCCTCGGGCCCGCCGGGTCCGACGGCGCCGACGGGGCCGGGGGCGGGCGCGGGCCGGGGACCGCCGCCCCGGCGGCGGTGGGTCGATCCGCTAGTGAAATGGCATCACCCCAGTTTCCGGCACTGGAAATCTAGGTTCGACTCCTAGGTGGATCACCGGCCTCCCCCTGGCTCCGGGTCCGGACCCGGAGGGGATCGGACGGTCGGGTCGCGCGCCCCCCCGGGGGGCGCTGGGGGCCCCCGGCGGGGCCCCGGGGGGCCCTCGCCGGGGCGTCCGTAGGACGCCCGGGCCCCCCGTAGGGGCCCCCCCAGGGGGCCTCCCCCGGGGGCCCTGCAGGGGCCCCGCAGGAGGCCCCCAGGGGCCCCCCAGGGGCCAGAAACGGCGCCAGGGCGGCGAAGGCTGATAACCAGTCTTCGCGCCAAGGCACCCCCCCTCGCGCGGGGCCCGGGAGCCTCGAGGGCCCGAGGCCCGGCGGCCCTGGGGGGCCCCCCAACGGGAAGCCTCCCGGAATCCCCTCGCCTCCCCCCCGGATACGTGGCCGAGTGGCCTAAGGCGCCGCCTTGCTAAGGCGGTAGGGGGTAACCCCTCGCAAGTTCGAATCTTGCCGTGTCCGCGGGGCGTTCGGGGCGGTG
>Ga0181560_10001083_pt1 | contig 25441 bp, 15 predicted proteins | sample 011ome_20_FD_133751 | JGI IMG/M metagenome (GOLD analysis project Ga0181560, IMG submission 133751) | Coastal salt marsh microbial communities from the Groves Creek Marsh, Skidaway Island, Georgia - 011509CT metaG (megahit assembly) | ecosystem: Environmental > Aquatic > Marine > Intertidal...
ATCAGTCTGGGCGATACGTGCACTACTGGCGGCATGGTTCCTTTTGCACCGAGGCTAATCCCAAACTTTCCCAACAACGAACTCCCAATAGCCGCAGCCGAGGAAGACGATATCGATTGGCTCCCAACCGCAATCTCCGAAAGCGCTTCGCCGGATAAAACGTCCACGAAAACGACTTTTCGCCCGTCCGTACCACCAACACACACGATCGGCGACCGTTCGTCCGCACCGCTCACCAATCCTGCGCACGTCACCGAGTCTCCCACCCCCGCCGTTTCCAATTTCACCGCTTTCTTCGCCACCGCGCCTCCTTTCAATCGCAACGACGATTTATCCGCAGACTCCTCCACGGTAGCCACGTACATTTCCAAAACTTTCCCGTTAGTCTGCACCGTTCGACTACACGCGATCACGCGAAACAACGACGCGCCGTCGTCGTTCACAGATGTCGGCGCCAAAACGACGCTTTTCGCGCACGGCTCGTTTTTGGTGTCAGTTGGAAACGTGATTTCAATCGTCTTCACCGCTCTGCTCGCAGCATTCTCTCTTCGTTCCCCATCGCGCTCTTCCCGCCACAAGACGATTTCGACCGCATTCTTTCCGCTCGTCGTTCGCCAGGACAGTAAACTCCCATCTCGCAATCGAACGATATCGCCGGAGCCGGAGGAAAAGTCATTCTGTTGTTTCTTTTCAATTCGCGTTCGATCTTCTTCTTCTTCTTCTTCGTTGTTTTTAAAATGAGCAGTAATGTTTCGAGTGCTCGCATCTTCCGCGCGTCCTCTTTCGTTCGCGAAAAGAGCCTCGTCGTCGTTTAAAACGAACAGCGGCGTTTCTTGCGCCGCGAATAACATCCCCCTTTTTTCCTTTGCGCCTGCTTTAATCTGAAGAAATTTGAAACAGAAAACAAACGTTCGTTAAAAAAGAGAAACAAGTGACTTGTGAGAATCGATGAGAAATCAACAAAACGCGAGGAGTAAAGCGCGCGACGAGAGGAGAGAGTATGTTTTTATACTACGCGCGAATGAATGAATGATGATGATAAATCGTGATAAAAGTCAAAGTTTGCAAATTAAAACATGTTGCTATCTCGTCTATGTAATAATATTGTGTCTCTTAAAAATGTAATAACGTCTCTTTCGCGAGAGGAAATTTTCTTTCCTTTTCGCTTTCGGCTACGGCGCATATATAATACTCTAATTCATCCAAGTACACATACTTATTCCTTGCCAGCCTTCTTTGCCTTGGACGGGTCTTCCCCGATGTAGACGTCTAAGTCCCAGTCGGAATCGGTGGTCAAATCTTGGCCGGCGGCTAACTTGATCGCGCGAGACTTGGCCTTGGCCTTGATATCTTTTCTAGACAACTTCTTCTTCGGGCCCTTGACCTTGACGGTGTTACCCATCGCGTCGATGGTGTCCTCTTGCGGTCCATCCCAGTCCGTCTTTTCAGCCTTACCCTTTTTACCTTGGCCCCACCTGTTACCGGTGATGATGACTTCACCGGTACCCGGAACGTCCCAAGTTTCCTCCTTTAACGCGTCCGCGAATTCGCAGTTGTGCGTGATGAGCAAAACGCCGCCGCCGAATTCCTTGACCGCGCACGCCAAGGCGCCTAACGCATCTCTGTCCAAATAGTTGGTCGGTTCGTCCATGACGACGATGTGCTGTTGCTGCCACATGGCGGCACCGAGAACCAACTTAACCTTTTGGCCGCCAGACAAACCCTTGATTCTGTTGTGCGTACCAAATTCAGCTTCGAGACCAAAGTCAATCAAGTGCTTTTCGACGTTGGCGGTGGTTAGCGGGCGCGCGTACAAGCCAGCGCGCGCGGCTTCTCTTTCGTCGACGCGTTGGATCAACTTGGTGAAACCACACTTTTCGAGCTTCTCCTTTTCCATCCACGTCGTTTGGTCCATGGACAAGTTCTCCCACTTGACTTCGTACTCGTACTTGTTCTTCTTTTGGCGACGAGAGATGATCTTTTCGACAACCAACTTCATGACCGTGCCATCTTCTTTGGTGACGTTGATCTTTTCCTTCATCAATTTTTCTTCTTCCGGCGTGTATTGCATGGTGACCTTGGTCAAGTTTTCCTTATCTTCGCCGGTTTGAAATCGCCATCTGATGTACTCGTTCGGCGTCTTCTCCAAGTGCTGTTCGACGTGGTGGAACGCGTGCTGCGCGACGTACGCGTAACGCATGTTCGGGTGTCTCCAAACCGTACCTTGGTCCGGTTCAGCTTCACCAGTAAGCAACTTGATGAACGTGGACTTACCGGCACCGTTCGGGCCTAAGCACGCGACTCTGGAAGACAAAGAAAGTTGGATCGAGGCGCCTTGGATGATTTGCCTCTCCGTGTTCGGGTACTTGAACCAACAGTTGGTCGCCTTGACGATGGCTTTATCCTTGTTCTTCACGCCTTCCAAGAAACCAGGAGCTGGGAAGATGAACTTAAGCTCGTCGTTGGACAACTCGGTGTACTTCTTCGCGGCCGGGCACTGACGGATGAATTCAGTCAAGTTACCCTTGTACGTAACAAGCTTTCTCGTTTCGTAGTGGATGATGTGCGTACACACTCTGTCCAAGAAACCGGAATCGTGCGAGACAATCATGGACGAAATAGTAGTTTGAGAGATCAAATACTCTTCCAACCAGGCGACGTTCTTGACGTCCAAGTGGTTGGTCGGTTCGTCCAAAAGCAAAATGTCCGCCTTCATCAAAATCGCTCTCGCTAAGGCGAGTTTCATCTTCCAGCCACCAGACAACGCGGTGACGGCGCCTTCTTGCATCGCATCCGTAAATTGGAAAGTCGTCAAAACCTTCTTGACGTCGTCTCTGGTGGTTCCGTGTTCTTTGATGACATCGTTGGCGGAGATGAAGTCAACGACGTTCATGTCCCCGACATCGCCTTGGATGTCGTGTTCGACGTACACCGTTCTCAACTCTTCTGGCGGCGGAAAACCGTCAACTTGACCGTTGTTGATGGCCTTCATGAGGGTTGATTTACCGCAGCCGTTCGGGCCGCACAAACCGTATCTCTTACCCTTCTTCATGTGCAAAGTGGCGTTGTTGAGCAAAATGAGCGCACCGTACGCCAAGGAAAAGTCGCACTTGCACAAATCTTCGCCTTCTTCGTCTTCAACAGTGAAGACTTTCTTCGTGGATAAGTACAACTCTTCGGCCTTGGAGACCAAAGTCGCCGTCAAAGCATCCGCGTCGGCGTAAAAAGTCTTCATGTACGGCGTCGCGCAAGACTTGGTCCACGTGTCCTTGTCAAAGTTCTTTTGCAAGAGCGCGTTGACGGACAAGGCGCAAATGTGGTTGAAGATCGGCGCAACCGCCGGGTCTTCGACAAACTTCGTGACGTCCGCTTCCGAGGCGCCAGTCGAGGTAACCATGAGTGCAATCAACTCCTTGGACACCACGGCTTCGTCGTAGTGACCAGAGGCATCTTCGGATTCCGCGGCTGCGGATTCCGCGGTTTCGCCAGCGGCGTTCAACAACGTCTTGTACGCTCTCGTACAAACCGTTCTGCACTCCGGATCGGCAACTTCGTCCATCGCTCTCTTCAACAACGGCAACAATTTCGGGACGAACGGCTTGGCATCCATCGGATCTTCGACCAACTTACACATGTTGTCGATGATAACCGCGGATTTACGTTTGATCGCAGTCATTTGCGAGTGCGACAAACCTCTCATCAAAAGCGGACCGAGAATGGACAAGGTCGGCGACTCGACTTGCTGAACGAAAGTCGTCGCGGCGAGCTTGTGCACACACTCCGGCACTTCGTCAATCTTGACGATGCACTCAATCAACGTCGGAATGAACGGCTCAATGTCCAAGTTACCAATCGTCGACGCCGCCTTGGCCATCGTGTCGGCGGACTTTTCCTTGACTTCATCTCTCATGTCAACCATGACTTGCGCAATCTCCGGGACCAATTCCGGCAACGCCGCGGCGACCGACTTCGGCGCAGCCGCGACAAAAAAGTCAACAGTTCTCAACGCAGCCATCTTGGATTGCCAAAACGGACTCGCGAAACCGGAAAAGATAGCCTTTTGGCACGCTCTGACGGCAAACGGCGACAACTTCGTCAAGATGGCATCCACCGCCGGATCCGCCGCTTCTCTCACGTCTTTGGACTTGTTATCCCCGGCCAAGTTAATAGCCACTTCCAACAATTCAATCATGAGCGGTTCCTCTTGAGCGCCCGATTTCGTGGCCAACTCACTGATTTTCTTCGCCGCGTTGGCTCTCGTTTCCGGCTCTTTCTTGTTCGTGGCATCCTTTTGAATAGACGCCACGATTTCCGCGGTCACAACGGAGGACGGTTTCGGCACGGTGCACTTCGCGGGAGCCATTGTGTAGTACTCGTGTGTGTATTAAATATGTCTGTCGTGAGAAAAGAAGAGTTCAGCAAAGCGTCAGCAAACAGAAAGCAAATGGAACAATTCCACAAGATAAAACGTGGGCCGTCGCGAGCTGCGTATTTGTGGTGAAAAAGCGTTCGCAGCCAAAAAATTCATCGCGTCGGATACCGAACGAAAAGAGCACGAAAACATCTTCTCAAAAGCGATTCAACGCGCAATTCGCGCCCTAAAAGAATGCCTCGATGACCTTTTCGCGTCCTTCGCTCAAATTCGCCTTCGCATCGCTCGCTAAAATCGCGCAGCGTTCCCCCCCCCGGCGACGAGGGGTGGCGGCAAAAAAATCACCTTAGCCGCCGAAGGGAACAAAAAAAAAGCAAAGACGCGCGGAATCGCCGCCTCGAACGAGGAGCGTGACGCGAATCGAAACGCGCGAGTGCGACGGTAAAAACGCGTCCCGCCGTGTTTTCCTCGCCAGAAACAAAAAAATTCGTAACCGTACCTTTTGAAAAGATTACTGCGTGTGTGTGTGTGTGTGGAAAGGCAAGCTGTGCGGTAGATGTGAAGAAATACCATCGTCCAAAGCAGAGGAAGAATTTTTTCTCTCCTCTTATTTTTCCCTTAAATGAATCTGAGCCGTCGGATGGACCGATGGATGACGGTTTCCCGAACTCCGTGCGCACACACCAAAAAAAAAAATAATCATCCTCGTGCCTGCTTCTGCTGCTGCTGACTGAGGTCGCGCGTTTCTTTTTCGCGCGCGATGTGTCGTTCACGCAACAACAAACGCTGCACAACAACAACAACAACACATCAAATCACAAAAGAAGAACAAAAAAAAGTTACTACATTAGTTTTTCATAAAGAGAGACGCGCGCGGGAAAAATGGGGAGCCGCGTCGCAAAGAGAGCGATCGAACGCGCGATCGCGTCCGCGTCCGCGTCCGCGTCGAAATCTCCTCTCGTTAGCTTTAGGACGCGATTTACGTCGAGCGCTGCCGCTGCTGCTAATGCGTCTTCTCCGTCCTCCTCCTCGACGACTTCGCCAACGACGCTCTTGAAGAATTTCGACGTCTACCGGTGGTCTCCGGAAGCCCCGAAAGGCTCGAAAGACAGCAAGCCGCACTATCAATCGTACCAAGTTGACTTGAACGACTGCGGGCCGATGATGCTCGACGTGCTCTTAAAAATTAAAGACGAACAAGACCACTCGTTGAGTTTCCGCAGATCGTGCCGGGAAGGCATCTGCGGATCGTGCGCTATGAATATCAACGGCGTGAACACGCTAGCGTGCCTATCGAAAGTGGATAAATCAACCGCCGCGGAGACGACGAAAGTAGCGCCGTTACCGCACATGTTCGTCGTCCGAGATTTAGTGGTGGACATGAGTAATTTTTACGCGCAGTATAAATCGATCAAACCGTGGTTGATTCGAGACGACGAAGACGAGACAAAGACGAGCGGGAAAGAAAATTTACAATCGAAAGAAGATCGCGAGAAACTGGACGGTTTGTACGAGTGCATCTTGTGCGCGTGCTGTTCGACGTCCTGTCCATCGTATTGGTGGAACTCGGACAAATATTTAGGCCCGGCGGTGTTATTGCAAGCGTATCGATGGATCATCGACTCGCGCGACGCGAGGAAAAAAGACAGGTTGATTCAAGTCAACGACGCGTTCAAGTTATACAGGTGTCACACGATTATGAATTGCACCAAGGTGTGCCCGAAAGGGTTGAACCCGGCGAAAGCAATCGCGAAGATCAAGACGATGGTCAAGTAGTAATACTAATTAAAGTTCGCACCAAACACGCACGAGAAGATCGAAAGAGCGAGAGCGTACACGAGTTCTTCTTGGTCAAAAGTTGTACATCAAAATAAAAAAAAGTCCAAAAATACATCAAAACTTAAATATTAACTCACACACACACACACGCGTATACATACATCATCATCGTCGATGTTTAAGAAATTGTGCAGCTCGGTGAAGAAGAGCGCGGCGGCGGCGGTGGTTTTGCCCGACGATGGCGGCGGTGGTTTTAAGAGCACTCCTCCTGCGTGTCGCACGGATGAAGAAGAAGAAGAAGAAGAAGAAGAAGAAGAAAAGGCAAAAGTTGTTTTTGACCCGAACCCGAACAACGTTTCCATACACCCGCGCACGCCCATCCGAAACTTCGAGCTCGGTCCAATCATAGGCACGGGATCGTTCGGGATCGTTCCGATAGCTAAACACCGCGATTCTGGGTTAGTCGTCGCGATTAAAATATTATCTAAAGCGCACGTGGCGAAGACGAAACAGATCGCGCACATCGTTCAGGAGAAAAAAATACTCGAGAGGTGTTCCGAGAGCAAGTTCATCGTGCGATTGTTTTCGTACGCGCAAACGAAGGAAGAAATTCATTTGGTGATGGAATTCGTTCCGGGTGGAGAACTTTTTAATCAGTTGAGGATTTATCGACGATTGAAGAATGACATCGCGCGGTTCTACGTCGTTGAAATCGCACTCGCCTTTGAGTACTTGCACGAGACGTGCGCGAAGCCGTGTCGAGTGGCGTACAGAGATTTGAAACCGGAAAATGTTTTGTTGGATGGGTACGGGTACGTGAAGCTGGCGGATTTCGGATTCGCGAAGCAGTTAGGGCCAAAGATTATTAGCAAGAGGAACGAAGGTGGTGGTGGTGGTGGTGTCGCGACGAATCGAAGAGAGGAAGAGATGCGCCAGAAGGTTGGATTTATTGAAAACGAAAAGGCGTACACGTTGTGCGGGACGCCGGACTATTTGGCACCAGAAGTTATCTTAAACGGAGGTCACGACGAATCCGTGGATTGGTGGGCACTCGGAGTTTTGTTGTATGAACTCGTGAGAGGTATGCCACCGTTTCAAAGCGAAGACCCGTGGGCGACGTATCAGAAAATTTTGAAGAGAGAGTTTACGTTTGGGCCGAAAGAGCCGAAGAAGGCAAAGAAGACGAAGAAGAAGAATGGTAAAAAAGAAACATCGACGACGACAGCGAGCGGAATGAAGAAGAAAAAAATTAAAATAGACGACGATAATGGGAAGCTAAACGACGTTGAAGAGGAAGAGGAAGAAGAAGAGGAAATTGAAAACGCGTTCGGATTTACGAAACAAAGCCGAGACTTGATACGTAAACTCTTAACCGTGGAAAGTGCAAATCGTCTCGGCTCGACGCACGGATCGATTGAAATCAAAAACCATCCTTGGTTTCGCTCCGTCGATTGGAACTTGGCGAGTGAACGCAAATGGAGGAAACCACCGATTATTCCACAGTGTCCGCGATCGGAGAAGGAGTTATACGCGATGTTGCAGAAAATCGCCGAGGAGGAAGGTTTCGACGAAGAGAGCAGTGCGAGAAACGATGCAAACTTTGTCGAACTTTCCCAAGAGGACGAGATGGCGTTTCAAGCTCTCGAAGAGAAGGACGAGAGTGAGTTTGGTGGAAATGAAAGTGATGTGATCGTAAACATCGAAACCTGACATGTCGACGATGCACTTCTTCTATGAATTATTTTATGTATTACGCAAGAGCGCTCGCCCGCGAGTCATCTCTCTCTACTTTTAAAGTCTACGCTACAAAAGCTACTAGAATATAAATACTATCCGCATTGAAACGATTCTCACGCCTTCTTCTTTACCTTTTTCTTCATTCTCCACGCGAAATCGTCGTCGTCGTCGTCCGAATCGTCGTCGTCGCTGCTCTCCTCCTTCTCTTCCTCTTTCCCCGACACTTTCTTCGCATCGTCGTCTCCTCTGTTGTTGTTGTTCTTCTTCTTCTTCTTCTTCTTCTTCTTCATAATCTCCATCGCCTTCTCCCTCAACGCGTCCACCTTATCAAACCCAGCCACGGTATCCGCTATGACCTCATCCGCTAACTCCTTCGCGTGCGCAGCCGCCTCTTCTTCCTCTCGCTTCATTCGCTCCTCCTCTTCTTTTTGCTTCAAGTATTCTTGCCCACTCAACTCGTCCGCAGCAACGGTATTCGCGCTCGCACTCGCGGTCTTCTGCTTCTTCTTTTCGCTCTCGAAACCACCTCGAACATCCACGACGCCGTTGTAGTCTCCTCCTCTCTTCCTCTCCGTCTTCATCATTTCCTGCTCCTCCTTCGCGGCGTCGAAAAACCCAGCCGGCAAAGCCTTCTCTGTTCCATCGTTCGCTCCTCTTTTCGCGACGAGAAGCGAGTCAGAATTTTTCTCCTCATCGATGCTTTTCATCCCGTCTCGTCCCTCTCCGCTCGACGGTCGTCCCGCGGAAAACTCATCACATTCGCTGCTCCTGTTCTTCCTCCGCGCGTTCGTTGCGTGCTGCTGTCGCTCCACTTTCGCTCTAAACGCCGCTCGGAAGTTTGCGTTCGTCATGAGTAAACTTCCAATTTTTTTTTTCTGATGCTTTTCTCTCGTCGAGAGTTTTCCACAAAAGAGGGTGCCAAGAAAATTTTTCTCAAACCCTAAATAATTTTTGAAAAAAAGGAACGAAACTCTTCCCCTGTTTCTCCAAAGAGATTTTTGATTTTGCGCACACACGACGCGAATACAAAAGAATAAAAAAAAGATGGGTTACGCGTCCACGATCAACGAGTGCTACGAAAAGCTCGAAAAGATCGGCCAAGGGACGTACGGGAAGGTGTACAAAGCTCGCGAACGGGCGACCGGGCGATTGGTCGCGCTGAAGAAGACGCGTTTGGAGGTTAGATTTTTCTTCTTGTTTTTTTTTTTTTTCTTTTTCTTTTTTTTTTTTTCCCCCAAGAGAGAGAGAGAGAGGGGGAAAAGAGGGGCGAGATCGAGTCCCCCGTTTCCCGCTTCGTTTACGTTTCCGGGAGAGAGAGAAAGTGTGTGTGTGTGTGTGTCCGAACAGAGCCACGCGTGGACGACGCGCTTTCTTCTCTCTCCCTCTCTCTTTTCTCTCGTTCGGAAGAGACGTTCTTCGGTGTTTTATATTCGCGCGTTTAATCTCTTCCGAGAGACCCTCGGGAGAGGGGAACTCTCTCTCAATTTTTTGAAAATTTCTCTTCTCACTCTCTTCTCTCTCTCTCTCGCACGCCGCTGCTCGAAACAGATGGAAGAAGAAGGCGTCCCGTCCACGGCGCTGAGAGAAGTTTCCTTGCTCCAAATGCTCTCCGAGTCCGCGTTCATCGTTCGCCTGTTGAAAGTGGAACACGTCGAGGAAGACGGGAAAGCGATGCTGTATTTAGTTTTTGAATATTTGAACCAAGATTTGAAGCACTTTATGGATGAAACGGGACGCGGACCGGCGCACCCGCTTCCGAAGGCGACGGTGCAAAACTTCATGTACCAACTTTTATTGGGGACCGCGCATTTGCACAAGCACGGCGTGATGCACAGAGATTTGAAACCGCAGAACTTGTTGGTGGATAAAGCGCAGAACGTGTTGAAGATTGCGGATCTCGGTTTAGGGAGAGCGTTTTCGGTGCCGGTGAAGAGTTACACGCACGAGATTGTGACTCTTTGGTATCGCGCGCCAGAAGTTTTGTTGGGAGGATCGCACTATTCTACTCCCGTCGATATTTGGTCCGTCGGGTGCATCTTTGCGGAAATGGCTAGGAAACAACCGTTGTTTCCGGGTGATTCCGAGTTGCAACAGTTATTGCATATTTTTAAGTTGTTGGGAACGCCGAACGAAACGGTATGGCCGGGTGTGACCAAACTGAGAGATTGGCACGAATTTCCACAGTGGAAACCGCAAGATTTGGCGAAAATCGTTCCACAGTTGGATGAGAACGGGATCGATTTGTTGCAGCAGATGTTGGAGTTTGATCCGGCGAAGAGAATTCACGCGACGGAAGCGTTGGAACATCCGTACTTTGCGGATTTGGAAAAGACACAGTTTGCAAAAATCGAGGAGCAGTTTGAGAAGGAGAACCGCGTGAGTGTGAACGCGCAATAATATACTACTAATAATAATATCAATAGCAGAGAGAAAGAACTGAGATGTGTTGCTTTACATTATATATACATATATAACCAAGAGAGAAAGAAAGAGAGACTTGCCTCGCGCAGCCGGTGGTTGCGAGCCCCGCGCGAAAGCGTAACACTCGAAAGAGGCGCGCGCCCGCGAGGAAAAACCATCAAACGACGCGAGGCAAAGAAGAGAGAAGGAGAGAGCATGAAAAGAGACAAAATCGATAAACTTATTATCAATAAACAGCGAGAAAGAGAGAGAAAGAAAGAGACTGTTGTGTACCAATATTTTATTCCCATACAAATATCATCACCATTTAAAAAATTCAAGAAGAAGTAACACGTGATACGCGAGAGAGATTTTTCTTCACTCACGATATCCAAAACTCATCGTCTGAGAGAAAAACGATGCAACCGAACGCTTCGTCGCTCCTTCTCCGACGATGTTCTTCTTCTCCGACGACTTCACCTTCCACCAGCAACCGGTGCACGTCGTCGAACATAACTTTACCGTCATCGCGAAGAATGTTATCCTCCTCGCGCGCGGCGTTTACGAATAAGATGTTTGACAAAAGTCGTCGAAGAAAATCCAAAAACTTCTCTCATCGCGTCGTCGTGCGGAGCGCGATATCTGAACCACCGGAAACGAAAGAGAAGAGGGAGAACGGAGAGGAGACGTACTACAACGGGGCGCTGTTCCCAGGCGTGGAAATTCCGAGGGATAACGGCTCCACCGAGGCGTTGCTGAAGAAGTTTTCGCGGATTTTTCCGTGGGGAAACGGGGCGCCCATAACCGAGAAAGTTTTGTTTGATTTGTTGAAAGAGGAAGTGAGGAGGGCGCCTTTGTTTGTGCCTCTGTACCAGTATTATCGAGACTACGGCGGGGTGTATAATCTCGGCGCCGGACCGAAATGGTTCGTGGTGGTGTCCGACCCGACCGTGGTGAAATACATGTTCAAAGACAACGCAGACGCGTTCTCTAAAGGCATTTTAACGGACATCATGCAACCCATCATGGGCGACGGTTTGATTCCGGCGAATAAAGAGTTGTGGGCGAAACGAAGGCCGGTGGTTGGAAGCGCGTTTCACGGGACGTGGTTGAAACACATGACAGATTTGTTCGGTAGGAGCGCTATGAATTTGAGCGATAAGTTGGAAAAGCACGGAGAAACGGAACAGATTGAGATTGAGAGCGAGTTGTACTCGATGGCGTTGGACGTCATCGGCGAGGCGGTGTTTAATTACGAATTTGGCGCGTTGAACGAAGAGACGCCGATCATTAAAGCCGTTTACAGAGTTCTGAGAGAAAGCGAGCACAGAAGCACGTTTCCTTTACCGTATTGGCAAATTCCTGGAGCGATGGAGGCGGTACCGAGACAGAAACAGTTTAGCGAAGATATCGAAATGATCAACGCGGAGTTGACGAAACTCATTCGAGAGGCGTTGGAGAACAAACAAGACGTTGATTTGAGCGAATTTGAATCGAGAGATTACAAGAACGTGTCGGACGCGTCTTTATTACGATTTTTAGTGGACATTCGCGGCGACGAGGCTTCGGATAGGCAATTACGCGACGATTTGATGACCATGCTCATTGCCGGTCACGAAACGACCGCGGCGGTGCTCACGTGGACAATCTTTTGCCTTTGCAAACACCCAGACGTCATGAAAAAAGCTGCAAAAACAATCGATGAGATTGTGCAGGATCCGAACGGTATCCCAACGGTCGAGGAAATTCGAAAACTTCGCGACGTTCGCATGTGTCTCGTGGAAGGCATGCGCCTCTACCCGGCGCCTCCCATCCTCATCCGCCGCGCGATTGAAACCGTCGACTTACCCAAAGGCGGCATGGGCAAATCCATCCAACTCAAGAAAGGCACGGATTGTTTCGTCGCCGTCTGGAACCTCCACCGCTCTCCCGACCACTGGGAAAACCCGAACCTCTTCGACCCTTCGCGATGGGATCGCAAATTCACCAACCCAAAAATCGAAGGCTGGAACGGCTACGACCCCGAATTAGTCACCGGATTATACCCGAACGAAGTCGCCACGGACTACGCCTACGTCCCATTCGGCGGTGGTCAGCGTCGGTGCGCCGGCGACGTCTTCGCCATGATGGAAGCGACGGTCGCGTTGAGCGTTTTGTTGAAGAAATTTTCCTTCGAGCTCGCGTGCGACGAGAAAGACGTGGAGATGATCACGGGCGCGACCATTCACACGAAGAAAGGCTTGCCCGTGAGAGCCGTGCGAAGAAAAGCGTGACCTCTTTTTGCGCGAGAGAAGAGGTGTTCTTTTTTTATCTCTGCACATGTAGTCTTTTTGCTTTATCGATGTAATACTAATTACGATTTAATGTACCCGTAAATAGCTCGAGCGGCGTTTTTGTGGCCACAACGAAAGACCGTTTTTGTGTTTTTCTCTCTGCGCGTGTTCTCAAAATCCACAAAAAAAGAGAAGAGCGAACGCTCTCTCTCGCACCCACATGAGCTCTCCTCGCGGCCGAAACGTCGGTAATAACGCCGCGACGACGTTCGCACTGCTCGCGTCTTGGTGCTTAGCGTTTCTCTGCTTTTCGTCATCGTCGTGGTCTCCTTCGCGTTCCTCGGCGAGCGTTCGCTACGCGCTCGCGGCGGCGACTTCTTCCTCCTCTTCTTCTTCCTCCTCGTCGTTCGATTATTCCGGCGTCGATGATTTTGAAGAGGCCTCTCCCCCGGTCGTCTCTGTCGACGCGCCGAAAAGGACGCTGCTCTGGTCGCACAAAGCGCCAGATTTGAATTTGCTCGACGCGACGACGAGCGCGGAACGAGATCTGTCGTCGTCGTCGTCGTCGTCGTCCTCCGTCGCGGACCAACTCGTGAAGGAGTTGGATACGGTCGTGGATGGTACTTTGCAAAGGGCCGCAGAAGAGTTAGTCGATGGCAATCAGAAAATCAGTTCGAACGATATTGAAAACGCCATCCTCGACAGCGAAGCGTTTCGAGCGAAACTCGAACAAAACGGCGGGAACGATCCGGGATGGACGGACGAAGACCGACAACTCGAACAAAGTTTAGAGACGAAATGGGTGGATAATCCTGAGGAGGACATTTCGCCAAAGTGGCACGACGCGTACGAGGAAAAATATTCCGCTGGAATCGTCGACGATAAGAAAGAGGAAGTGTTGGAGATCGAAGAGGAAATGGAAAAGAACGGGGAGTTGACGTTTGGGGAGTTGATGGCGAAGAGCGCGACTAGTGGGAAGAAGAGTAGCAAATCAAAAAAGACGAGGAAGGAGAAAGCTTTGAAGAGTAGCAGCGACGTGTTGAACGTCGTTTTAGTCGGGAATGGGAAGTCGGTGTTGAAGAAAAATAACGGGAAGACGATTGATAGTGCAGACGTGGTTGGGAGGTTTAATTACTTCCAGACGAAAGGGTTTGAGAAGAAAGTTGGGACCAGATTAGATTTGTGGTTTTTAGGCGAGTTGAGACAACCGGGGCCGCAAGGGTCAAGAGGGTCGAGGTTGAGTACCGGGAGGATGGATATGAAGATGAAGCCAACGTTGAGGTACATCGTACCCGTCGTGTACGAAACTCCGAGTAAGTGCTCGAAATTGAGTTGTAAGCCGAGTAACGCGAAATTGAAACAACGATTAGGGACGATTGGAACGGTCAAGAAGGCATACGCCAAGTACGGCATTCGCAAGTCGCTCGAAATCATGCCAATTGAAGTCCAACATAAACTATCCACCAAGTACGGGTACACCGCGCATTGGCCGTCGTCGGGGATTTTGGCCATCGTTTATTGCCTCGAAAAATACCCGAAAGCGACGGTTACAATCACTGGATACGATTTCATGGGTGGAAATTTAGGCCATTATTGGGAAAAAGTGAAGAAGAAAGGTACTGTCCACTCAATGAAAGGTGAAGCGTCGTTTATAGCAAAGTTAGTGAAAAGCGGGCGGGTAAAAGTTATATAATATACGTGCTGGAGCAGCCCAATGTTTTTATGTGAGCGCATATGTATGCACATGAAAGAATAGATGAATAGTATTACAAGTTTATCCTTTTCCGTGTCTCTCCTCTTCACTTTTACACTTTTGATAGTAAACAGATACACCAGAGAGAGAGAGAGAGAAAGAGAGATTGTGTAGATCTCTCGCGGCATATAAATAATATTACTTTGTTGGTACAATGGTTGCCACGGGTTGTTCGTGCGTCGCAGACTTCTTGGTGTTATTGTTTGTCGCGACAGTGCGTCTTCCTCTTCGTCTCGTATCGCCGAATTTCTTTTCCAACTCCAAAACGTCGGCGAGCAAACTCATAGGCGTCTCTCGCTTGCGTCGACTTTGCGTCGGTAGATTTGCCAACTGCAACAAATTACGCCATTTATCTTTCAGATCCATGGCTGTGCGGCGACCGAGTCTCTTCAAAGTCTTCTTCTCGATGGCATCCGCTTCGTCGCGCTTTTTTATTGCCGTCCAGCGGCATCCGCCGCATAATCGAACGCCATCAACTAACGCTTGCGATTCTTCCAAGGTCCACGGAGAGTGGTGTTTCGATCGACGATGTCCTTGAACGTATGGAACGTGATGTTGTTGTTTTTCGTCAGACTTCGAGACAACAATGGTGTTGCGTTCGACGAGCGCCGTATTTTTTTGTTGGGACGACTCAGCGTTGTTATTAGCGACAAACGTATCGTCTTCGCCATCTTCGTTCGTATTGCTATCATTTCTATCGCCGCTCGTCGAGGGTGACCTAATACCCGCGGTGTTTGTTGTATGTGCAGCCGTCGCTGCGGAGGCGTTGTTGGCCGCAAGCATTTCTTTCTCCTTGGCCGTCGCGAGCAAACGAATGTCCTCCAGCATGTTCTCTGGAATCTCCGTCGCCTCCCGTTTCTTATACAACACCGGCGATAAAGCCGTTCGCATGACATTGCGCCACTTATCTTTTAAATCAACCGCGGAGCGTTGGAGCAAAGCGCCCGAAATATTTTCGTCAGCCAAGGATTTAATATCCGCCCACTGGCCCCGACCGCACCTTTTGACTCCGGCGACTAAAGCTTTGACTTCCACTAAAGACCACGGTCTGTGGACCTTCTGACGTTTGTTTTTGCCGTTCGTAGTACCGCTGATATTGTGAGTAGTATTGTTAGTAGTAGTAGTAGTAGTAGTAGTAGTAGTAGTAGTAGTAGTAGTATCGTGTTGTTGTTTTTGTATTTGTTGCGTCGAAGCTTTGTTGTCCTCATTTACGCGTGAAGTCGTCGTTGTAGCAGCAGCTTTCAGCGAGTTATCTTGCCTACTTTTCCCCGCGGTCGTCGCCGTGATGCCGTGCAACACAACCGCCCCATTCTCCCCACCGTTATCTTCTTCCAACGACGAACCAGACGAAGACCTTCGCATATTCTTCAATAAACTCGATCGTTTTCGTCTGGGACATTTCAAATTTAGCGGGATAACTTGCCCGGTACACTTCGTCGTCTCCGCGTTTGAATTTCGTTTCCGGTGTTGGCGGTGCGCGGTAGGACGCGTCGCCGCAGCCGGAGCGGCAAACAAGCCTCCTCCGTCGCCGTCGCCGCACAAAGACATGAGCACGTCCGCAGCCGCGGAAGGTGAGTTCATGAACGGCGTTTCCGGTCGTTCAACGATTGCGTTGATTTCATTGTGCGTCATCATTGTTTTTCTTTTCTTTGTCAATAATTTCGACTGTTCGTCTTCTCGAAAGTCGTCGCCGGCGTCTTCTTGAAACGAGTCAAATCCACTCCTCTGAGAGTTTTTTTCCTCCTCCTCCTCCTCTTCTTTTTTCACCGAGCTTTTATTAGTGTGAGTCAAACCGGCCGGGAGCGGTGGTGCCATCATCATCATCATGCCCGCGTTCGGAGGCATCACGGTTGGAACGAAGGCATTATTTGTGCCGTATTGCACCTGAGGTCGCGTCAAGTGCACGTTCGGAAGCCTCTGAAACGCGTCCACGCGAGGATTTTGCGCGGAAGAAGAGGGAAATTTCGGCGCCGGTTCGTTAACAACTTCCCTCGAAATGTCGTTGGAGGAGACTCGCGCGAACAAATTGCGAGATATCTGTTTGAGAACGCGAGAAAGCGAATAAAAAGTCAATGCGAGTGGATAAATGCGCGAAAAAAACGCTCGCGCGTTCAATTTAACCTCGAGATCAAAGAAAAACGAATCGCGCGATGGCCTTTGACCCGTGGACCGTTCTCCGTCTTTCGTTCCATTTCGCTTCGACGCAAATATCAAATATTCGCTTTTGAAAAAAATAAAAATGAAAAGTCGTTCGCGAAAAGCGCACCGGAAACGGCATCAGCGAATACTGCAGCGGGACAAATCTCACGGGATCGCCCGGTATTTTTGCGAAAGTCACCGGTGTTCCGGCGAAAACGCGCGTTTCAAAGTCCACCATCGAGAAAAGGGAACGCGCGCGAATTTCTTTTTTAGTGTAACGAAAATTCGACAGCGATTTTTTACGAGAGGTCAAAAGAAGAAAGTTGCCCTCACGCGAGAGCAGAGTTGAAGCGACCTCGAAAAAATCACTCGAAGATATCTGAGCCTCGCTGGCAAAAAAAAAGACGCAAAAAACGGGACGTTTCTCATGCGTTCGCGACGTTCGCGTCGATTTCGGGAGGTAAAATCAGTCCCAAACGAAAGCTCGACGCGCGTTTGTTTCGTTCGTTTCGTTTTTTTCCGCGTCGACGAATCGACGCGCGTCGTAAATCGCGCGTAAAGCGCGACACCTTTTCCAAAACTTGAGCCCACGCTTTTTTGAGAAAGGGGTGGTATTTTTTGTGAACCGAGAGAGAAAAAAAAAGAAAAGTTCACGGGACGACGACAACCGACCGACGGACGGACTGGACGGACGTCCATCGCAAGCGCGCGAGCGACAAAGAGGCAAAAATAAGGTCGGGGCGCGTCGTTCAGATTTCTTTTTGTTTCGCTCTCTTCTTCCGTGGGTTCTTTCGCGTGGTATGAATGCGCGCGCAAGAAACACCGCTCTTTGTGTGTGTAAGTGTGTGTTGTAGGTTTTTTTTGTTCCCTTCTTCCCTCTTTTTGGATTTTTTGAGCGCTTTTCTTTTTGCAAAATCTCCCCCTTTTTCCCGCTCCATCTTCTTTATAAGCACAAGAGACAAAACGAGCGAGAGAGCTCACGAGAAGAAGAAGCTCACAAGTCTAGTTTTGGAAGAGAGAGAGAGAGAGAAAAAAAATTTCTCGAGAGAGCGCGGGGGGGCGTCCCTTGCCATAAAAAAATCCAACACCCTCGAGAGAGATTAATAGGGGGGCTTTTTTCACGCTCCTCCCGCGCGGCGCTTCCCGCAGAATAAACCTCCGCGCGCGAGAGAGAGAGAGAGTTAGATATCCCTCTCTCTTTCTCTCTCGCACGTAGAAGACGCGTTCGAACGACGGCTTTTATTTAATCACAATATACACTCACACGAGAGAGAGAGACAAAAGAGGGGGTGAGAATAAAAATGTCGTCGCTCGTGGAGGCGACGAAAGCGAAATGCGACCAGTTGAAGTTCGCGTACGACGCGAATCAAAAGTTTCAAAGGGCGAAAGAGACGTGCGCGAACGCGAAGGAGAGGATGGTTGAGGGCGCGAGGCGAGCTTACGAGAATGGCATCGAGAACGGCGCGAGGGCTTCTTCTTCTTCTTCTTCTTCGAGTGCAAGAGTTGGTGATGTTGTTCCTGAATTTCACCAACGTCAAAAGGACATCTTTTACCGCGCGAAAGCGTGTGAACGATTCGATGATTTAGGCGGAAGAGGCGCGCTATTCCCGTGTTTTGTCGTGCAACCGGCGCACGAGGAGAATGTCTTGTGCGTGGTGGATAAAAACGGACGCACGCTTTGGAAAGAGGAGATGACCGACGAAAGATTCGCGGAACGGCGATGCGAGGATGGAAAGTTGAGAGCGGGAGAAGTCGTGGACGTAGGCGCGTATCAGTGCAGGATTACCAGCGAAGGCGAAGAGGACGGACCGTTCGAGTACGGCACGGACGGTGAAGGAGGGAAAACGACGTCGAGCGAGTACGGGTCGGGAGAGTCGTCGTCGTCAACGTCGTGTTTCGCTTCTTCTTCTTCTTCCGAGGACGACGAAGCGGAGAGAACGAGGAGAAAACCGCCGCCGCCGCCAGAGTTAGTGGTCGAATTGAAAGTAGATGAAAAGACGGGGAAAATAAAACCGCCACCGGGGTACAAGTTAGTCGCGAAACCAGAATACGACGAATTCGGAATAGCTATTGAACATCCCGGCGTGGAGTACGAGCCGCAGAATTGGTGGCAGTATTTTTGGGGGTACGCGAAAGTTCCGAAACCGCTCGAGGTGACGCACAAGCAGAGGAAAGGAGGCGAAGTTTTGCCGTCGTCGTCGCGAAGAAATCGAATGACATCAAATGCGAATGCAGGTGCAAAAGATAGAAAAGGACAGGACAGCATGGAAACAACGATAAAAAAAGAGAAGAAAGAAAAAACGAAATGGATGCGTGACGGTTGGCCCGGGAAATCCGAAGGCAAACCGCGTCCTCGTCCGTTTACGGACGAGGAAGTCGAGCAAGCTCGCTTGGAACTATTGTCAAAAGAAGCAGAAGCGAGACAGACGGCAGCGGAAATGGAAACGAGAGCGAAACTAGAAGCAGCAAAGGCGGCAGAAGCAGCTTTGGAAGCTGCCAAAGCCGCTTTGAAAGTCAAGGAAGCGGCGTTAGCCAACGCTAAAGTGCAAGAGGCGGTCATGCGCGCTGAACAAGCGCGGACGGCGGTGATGATGGCGAAAGAAGCCGAACGATTAGCAAAAGTCGCGCTCATATCCACCTTGCCAACGCACAAGGATTACGACAACGCGCAATACGCCACGCGAAACGTAAACTTAGCGACGAAGGAAGAATTTGAGCGCTTATACGGATTGCAGGTGAACGCGACAAATTATCCCGTGTTGGAAGCGTATCGCAAGGCATACGAACACCAGCGATTGAATATGCCGTCCAATGCAGTCCCTGTAGCGCCCCTTTCTCCCGAAATGATGGCTTCGGAAGCGGCAACGAAAAACAGTAACAATAACAACAACAGTGCGATAATGGATTCGTTGAAATGGCTCGCCAAAGGTGGTCCTTTGCAACAACAACCCGAGCAACGACAGCAACAACAAGAAAGACCAAACGTTGCGTTGCCAAAGGTTGATCCTGCAGTTTTTGCCCCCGTTCCCCACGATTTTCAGAAGTTTATGCCTCAACCGAAGACGGTGGATCCTGTTCCCACTTCTTCGCCTCCGGTGGCGGTGATGGAGCAACAACAACAAACGGTTACTACGGCCGCTATTACCACTACTACTCTTACCGATGAAAAACAGCCCGAAAACGTGGAAGAAAAAGGAGGAGAAGTGGAAGCAGAAAGAGTCGATAATGGCGAGGAACGCGAAGAAGAGAAGCAGGTTGCAAAGGGTGAATCCATCTCTATCAAGAAGCCTTCGTCGACAACCGGGATAAAAGTCTTACCGACCAAGAACAAAAGAGAAAAGAAGTTGAGCCGAAAAGAGAAAGAAAAGGCGCATTTACTGGCCAAAATTGCAGCTTTGGAAGAACAAGCCGCGAAGAAAGGTTTCGTAAAGTCAGGAACGAAATCTGTGCCCATATTTGAACATAAAAAAGAAACCTCCGGCGACGGAGAGAACGAGAACAAGAAACAGCCCAAAGAGGGGACGGAAAAAGACGTCGTCGTTGCAGTTGTAGTTCAAGATCGAGAGAAAGGCACACAAAAAGAAGTGTCGCTGGTAAAGAGTCGCGCGCAGTTCTTCGCGTTTCAAAAGTGTCACAATCAGCATCGCGTCGTCGACGACGACGAAGATGACAACGAACCGAGGAAGAAGCCTTTGTCAACGACTGAAAAAGCGCGCTTGGAAATTCAAGCCGCGTCTGGGGGGATATCAGTCGCAGACCGCGCAAAGCGCGTCGCGAACAACTTCAAACCAAAAGCGCAATACGCGTGAATCGTGTGTTGATGTCGCCAGTTGATAACGCATCACACACTAGATGAACATTTGTAAATATGTATATGTATTTTTACAGAACTATATGGACTTTTTCTCTCTCGTTATTTTGGCGCGAGCGAATGCCTCGCTCCTCCCTTGGCAAACTGTTTACTCACCAACGAGCTCGTCACGCTCGCGGGCTTCAATTTCGCCCCATTTTTCGAAGGAATCAACGACCGCAAATCCCCACCACTCAGTGCTAATCCGAGCAACGCCAAGTTTACGACCCAAAGCATATCGTCTTTTCCAAAGCCAAGTAACTGCGGAACTGCATCGGTAATCTTTTTGTGCACGGAATGCGGTACGGGCAAGGGGTGACCAATCGCGTTAAAAATGCCGTGATACCCACCCCTACCTTTTGTATTACCGATCGCATGGTCGGCCATGTACCCCGCGCTAATTCTGGTGCACAATCCTTCCGAGTTATACGTGAAACTACAAATCTCTGGCGCGGATTCCACCTCGATCCCAGTCGCAGGAATCTTGCGCTTACCCATGCGCAAACCATCCCCGGTGTGCTTTCCTTTAAATTGCGTCGTGCACCACACCTTGTACTGCTGTTGTCTCACTTTCGTATCCCATTCGACTCTCATGCTGTCGTACAACAACTCGTAGTCGCTATTTGGGAACCCACCTTGCAAATTCATGTTGGCGAAGAACTCCAAATACTCTTGCTTGTTTTTCGGTTTTTCGTAACACGCATCGTACACGAAGTCTTCAGCCAATAGCTCCGGACATCTTCTGCCAAATCTGTTCTTCAACAGCTCCTTCGTCAGTGCAATCTGCGTGTTTTTCGATAACCCAGGCGCCGATGGAAGTTCCTCCTTCAAAGCTTCCTCAAGTTTTGCTCTCCTGCCACCATCGAGCGTCATGTATTGCAAACGCGATTGAATCTTCAACGGCTGTTGGTTTTTACTAGAAGACGCGCGGTGCTGCGTCTCCTTGCCACTACCCGATGAAAGCATCGGCGCGGGGGCAGATACGGAGTGTTTAAAAGATAAGGTGGAGGCCATTTTTAGAGCGATATTGTACGGCGATGCGCGCGAAAGCGATGGATAAAAGCTTTTGGGAGAATGGAGAGAATTTGGAAGAATGTACACGTGTTTCAACCTCGAAAAGCCGAAGATGCGAAGATCTAAATTTACCCTAAACAGCCAAAAATTTAATTTCTGATTATAAAACTCTTCCGTTAATTTTTTCCTATCGCGCTGCGCGTGTGTGTGTATTTGTTACACCATCATCGCCTCCCTCGACCTCCTCCTCGTCCTCCTCCGCCTCCTCGTCCTCGACCTCGACCTCGACCACCGGATTGCATGATCGATTCCACGCCTCTTCGTTTTCCGTTTCGATAGTGCGTTTCAGCCGGGAAGGCTTCCTCTTCGTCGGGCGCGGCTTCGCGAATGCCGAAGCCTACGGGGCGTTTCTTGTCTCCTTTTTTCTTCTTTCTCGCGTCTGTCGAGGCGTCGAAGAAGCCCTCGCGGTTTCCAACTGTTTTCTTTGGGTTGCGTCGTTCGGCGTCGGCTAAGGTTGTTGCCGCGCCGCCTTCGAGCTTGGCGCGTTCGATCAGAGGGAGATCGACGTGCGAGTTCAACTTTTTCGTGTACGCGGTTTTGTGGAAAGCGTCCTTGACGGCGTACATTTGCGGCTCTTTCGAGACAGAGGAAGATTTCTTGGCTTTTTTGTTGCCAGTGCTGGCTGCAGTTGATGGTTGTTTTGAGGATGCCTTCGTGTCCAGGTAGTATCCGACTCCGTGCTTGCCGTTGGAGAAGACGTACCCTTTCTTCGCGCCGGCAAATGCAGCTGCCGGGATGAAGTCCTCCCCTCCTCTTTTACCTGGTCGTCTTCCGTCGTCGTCGTCGCTATCATCGTCTACTCCTCTTCGCTTGCTATCTTTCTTATTCGTTTTCTTTTTCTTTTCTTCTTCTTCTTCATCCGAAGACGTGTCGAACGTATCGAAATGTTCTTCGATCAATTCGCGCTTTTTCCTCGCATCCACCTTAGCCGCGTTCGGATGCAACAACTTATAATGCTCAGACTTCTCGTCGATTTCAAAGTCCGCGTCTTTAAACAGCGCACCAAAACGTTCGTCCCGCATGAGTTCGTTTTTGATTCCTGGTTCTCCCTCCAACTCTTCGTTATCAAAGTCGGCGTCCGCGTCGCCAGTTTTGAAGCTCGCAGTTTTCTCGCCGCTCGCCAATTTCGCGGCAAACGCCGCGTTAACTTTCGGCATCTTGAGTTTCTTCTTAGGCGCGATTCTCGTCTGTCTCTCTTTTTCCATCGTCTCGGCAATCTTTTTGTTTTTATAATCCTCGTACGAGAACGGATTGGAAACCGATTTCGCTTTGCCGTATAATCGATTGTCCATGAAATACCCATGCATGTACGCCCTTAACATCTTCGTTCCAATCAAATGGTCCAAACCTAACTCGCTCAACTCCTTCGCGGTTACGAAACGGTAATCGTCGTACAGCGTTTCTCTCTTTTGTTCTTCCATCTCTTCGGTCAAGTTTTCTAAGAACGAACACCATTTCGGTGCCGGACCGAGACCCGGGATGAAATAGCACCCGATTTTTGGATCTTCCATGATGGTGAAAACTAAACCACTATTTTCCCAACAGACGATATCGTTGATTTCTTTTCCATCTCTCGGCTCGACCGCGACGTAATTATCTCCGCTATTTTGTTCCCAAACTTTCACAATCTTCTTATCCGTGCTCATCACCCGCTTCGTCCCGTCGACGGTTTCGTGAAATTTGATGTCTATAATCGGTTCGCCGTACATGTGATCTTTCGTCACCTTCGCTCGACTCGACCTCAAATCAAATATCCTCACGATACCATCAGAGCTCCCACACGCTAAATTTAAACCCGAGTCGTCGAATCGCACGCACGTCACCCCGGTTTGCTCGTCAGAATCGCTCATCTCCGTTCTATTCTCTAAAGTACTATCTCCGCCGCAAGCGTGCAATCTCCCCACGCTCCTCTTCTGCCTCAAATCAAAACACTCCACGCTTCCATCTCCACCTCCGACGGCGACTAATCCGTGCACCGGACTGATACCAACGACGTTTAAATCCTCGCATTTTGCCTCCAACGGCGCCAAAAACCGTCCCTTCTCCAAATTTAGCCGGTACACGTCTTTGCTCGATCCGCACACGATTAAATCCGCCGTTCGTTTCGAAATCGCCAAATCTCTCCCTTGTCTCGGCGTTCGAACGTCGTAATACGTCCCGAACTTTGCGTGAAAGCGAATCGCTCTGTCCGCGCACAAAAACGCAATCTTTGAATAGTCTTCGCTCAAAAGTTGAAAGTCCACGATTTCGCTGTCCAAATGTCTCGTAAATTTACAGCTCAAATTTGCCAAGTCGAAACACTTGAACATCGGCGGGTGCAACCCGCTCACGATTAAATACTGCCCGTCCTCGGAAACTTTCCCTCGGTGCGTGCACGTCGGGAACGAATCCAAATCTTGTATCAACTCTATCCGTTGCTGATAGTTCACGTCTTTGCGCGTCTTTCGCGAAGGTTTCGTTTTCCCGTCGGACGCCCAGGCGGGATTGTATTTGCTCGAGGCGACTTCGTACACCTTGACGCCGTTGTGCGCGGACGTCGCCCGAAGAGAGGTGGTCGGAGCGTCGGCCACCGAAGTCATGACTCTGCCCTTTTTCTTTGTTGTTGTTGTTGTTGTAGACGAAAAGGGGCGCACCACTGATTGCGTTGTCGTTGTTCGTGCGCGTGCCTCTTCTCTCAAATGTGTGTGTGGCCGCCGTCACAAAAGTAAAGTTTTTGGGTAACAAACAGAAGTCGATATAAAATATATATTAACCGGCGACGAGAGTCGACGATACGTGACGATATAAAAATATAATTGAATACAAAAGGAATACCAGTTCGCGCGCGCGCAGAACTCTCACTCGTTTCTCTCTCTCTCTTTCACGCGCGCTCCTTTTCTAAATACACACGCACGCGCGTTTTATGCGGGTTTAATTCAATCTTGGTCGTCTTCCTCTCGATCGTTGCCGAACAACTTGGTGCCGTATTTTTGATACCTCCGGCACGCGGCGAAGTACATGGAATACGCGCCGATTAACACCGTCGTTATCAAAATATTCCGCGCGCTCTCCGCGCCGGGAAGCTTAATCGACACCGCGTCTGGCGGTAAAATCCCGCACCCTTGCAACATTTCTCTCTCTCTCACCGTGTACTTCCCCGGCGGCAGCTTCAAACTCTCCTTGCCGGTAAACGTGCCTAACTTTACGTCCGGGTTCAACTTTTGAACGTCCGCGAAATCAATTTTTCGCGCCGTGATGACGTCCCCGATCGTTTCTCCTTTCCTCGGCACGTACGTTCTCGGCGCGTTGATCTTCGCGATGCCGTTGATGATTTCTAAATCTCTCGCGCTCAGCGCGCCGCTCGGTATTAAAATAGTCTCCCCGATCTTCGGGTTGGGCCCGATTTTTTTATTCATGTTTTTTAACGTTTCCACGTTCAGTTTACGCTTCGAGGCGATGGATTCGAGCGTATCCCCGGAACGCAAAGTGTACGGACGAGTCCCCGTGCCTTGCTTCTGCGCCCGCGTTGTTAACGTTGTTGACGAAATAGAAGCTCTCTTCGACACTCGACGGTGCAGAAGAGGAGAGGACTCCTCGCCTCTGAATTGCCCTCCTCGAATGGACGCGAGCGCTGCTCCGGTAGAGTTAAAATGCACCGCACTCATCATAATAATCGCGATGTTAATATTCCCAACAAAAGCCTCACTTCTTTTTTATATTTTCAACGCAAAACGCTCTCTATTTCTCTCTCTGTGTGTGTTTCGCGTGCGTGCGTGCTTCGCGCGGCGACGAGAGCAAACGAAGTGTGCGTCAGAGGCGTGCGAGATCGTTTTTTATTTTTCTCGGTAACGAACAAGAGAGGATTGAAACCCTAAATATCCGTGTGCGTTTCTCATTTTTTTCTGCCGCTCACGCTTTACAAAAACAACCGAATCACCGGGCGGCCCGTTTTCTCCTCCTCCTCCTCCTCTTCTGAACCCCTCTTTTTGCGTTTCTATTCTGTGTTCTCCTCGTTTCTCTCCTAAGCCTTTTTGCCCGGTGCGCGTGGGAGTCTACTCACTCGCAGAGAGAGAGAGATGAACGAT
>Ga0181560_10001094_pt1 | contig 25364 bp, 9 predicted proteins | sample 011ome_20_FD_133751 | JGI IMG/M metagenome (GOLD analysis project Ga0181560, IMG submission 133751) | Coastal salt marsh microbial communities from the Groves Creek Marsh, Skidaway Island, Georgia - 011509CT metaG (megahit assembly) | ecosystem: Environmental > Aquatic > Marine > Intertidal zone...
CCGCGAGCGGCGGCGGCCGCGGCGACGACGTCCCGACGATGACGCTGGCTGAGCTCGACGCGCAAGGTTCGGGCCCGCCGAGCGCCATGGCGGCGGCGATCGCCAAGGCGCAGCAGCGCGGCGGCGCGCAGCAGCAGCAGCAGCAGCACATTCCAGAGCATTCGGCGTTCACGCCCGCGTCGCCGACGCGCGGCGACGACCCGTTCAACGGCGGGTTGAACTCGTCCATCCCGCCGCAGCCGCACTCGCCGGTGGGGAACCAAGATTCCACCGCGGGTGATCCTTTCGGGCAGATGATGCAGAGCGTGAACCAGAACGGGCACCAGATGCAGACGCTGTTCTCGCCGTCGCCCGGTGGCGCGCAGCCCGCGAGCGTCGGGAACGGCGGCGCGGTCGTGGACCCGTTCGCGGCGCCGAACCCGTACGGGTCGCAGCCGCAGTCGATGCGGCAAAACCCGCTTCTCGCGCAGCAGCAGCAGCAGCAGCCGCTGGTTGATCCGTTCGCGCAGCCGCAGCAGCAGCAGCAGCAGCAGAAGTCGTTCAACCCGTTCGCGTGAGCGAGCGTCGTCGTGGCGCGATGAGTCATGGACGGAGAAGAGTAGAGAGGGCGAGGATAGACGATGCAAATTTAAAGTACATTCGTACGTCGAGATTACATTACATTACAGTATGCGCTTCGTTCACTCTCACATCACTCGAGACCACCGAACTTCGTCTTCGGCACGACGCGACTGACGAAGTCCTGGTACACGAGGTGCCCTTTCCCCTCGGGATCGAACGACTTCCACGTCCTCTCGAACGTCTCGTCGTCCGGGTGAAAGTTCAGACGGTTCAACCACGCGCGAAACTCTCTCGGGTCCACGGTGCCGCTCCTGTCCCAATCCAACTCGCGGAACACCTTGATCATGCTCCCCTTGCCGTCCATGAGCTGCTCGATCTTCTCCATGAGCATCTTCTCCAGGCCGTTACCGTACAGCATGTGCGACGTCGGGACGATGTTCGCCGGTTTCGGGTCGTGGTACGCGTCCCACTGCCAGTTCCCGTCGACAAATCCGGCGTTGTCTTGCTCCGGGATGAGCGTCTTGAAAAACCCCTCAAAGTCAATCTCGCCGTCTTCGTTCGCGTCGTAGTGCTTCAGGATCTTCACCATATCCTCGTGCCGCGGGTGGATGTTCATGCGGTGCAGCCCTTTCGCGAACTCCGCGTGCGACACCTTCCCGTTGCCGTCCGTGTCGAGATACTTGAACATCGCCCGCAACTTGACCAAACCGCTCCCGCGCGCGGACATCCACCCCACGAGCTTCTTCTGGAACTGCTTCACCGTCATCCGCTGCGAGCCGTCGTTCACCGCGGTCACGCGCGCGCTCCCGATGTCCCGCCCCTCCGTCGCCGCCTGGCGATGACTCTTCGCTCTCGACCGGTCCTCGTTCCCGTCCAAGCGTTTAATGTACTGCACCGTGTCAATCGCGTGCGACGGCACGAGCGCTTCGAGCATCTCGAAGTAGTCCAAATCCCCGTCCCCGGACTTGTCGTACTTATTGAACACCTCGTCGATGACCTCTTTCGTCGCCGCGATGTTGAAGTGGCTCAGCGCGGTCTCGAACTCGTCGCGGTCGACGCCGCCGCTGCCGTCGCGGTCGAAATATTTCCACGCGTTCATCGCCCCGCTGAACCCCGTCGCGCTGAGCTTCTCTATCGCCTTCTGCGTCAGCAGCCGCTCGAGCTCCTCGGCCGTGGTGATCTTCGGCACGTACCCAGCCTCGCCGGCTTTCCCGCGGTCGAAGACGCCCGGCTCTTGCATCGCTTCGAGGTGCGACTGGAGTTTCCCGCGGTCGTACCCCGCCCAGGTGTCTTTGCCGTCCGCGCCCCAACGCTCGCCCATGCCGCCGCGGCTCGCTTCCACGACCGACCTCGACTGCGCGCTGTCCTTCACGATCTCGTGCGCGAGCGTGGCGTAGTCCACGAATCCGCTGTTCGTGGGGTCGTACTTCGCGCACAGCGCCTCGAACGCGTCGTCGGTGGGGTCCACGTTGAGCCTCAGAATCGCCTTTCGTAAATCCGCCCTCGTGATGACGCCGTCCAAGTCGACGTCGAAGTACTTGAAGTGCTTGTGCAGCGCCTGCGGCGTCGCGTCGCCGCCGTTCGCGCCCGCGAGCTTCTCGATCATCGCGGCCTCGATGTGCCTCACGCTGAGGTTGTGCTGCCCGACGTGATCGTCGTACAACACGACGTTGATGTCCCCGGCGGTGGTTTTCCCCGGCCGCGCCGCGTCGTCGGGGATCATGTCGTGCATCCTCGAATCGCGCTTCTGGAACATCGCGGTCCCGACCTTCTCTTGCTCCATGGACGGGCGCTGGATGCCGCGCTCGGGGAGGACGCGGTACCCGCGCGGAGTTTTCATCCCCGCGGTTTGGACCTCGCCGTGCCAGATGCGGTCGTTGACGTGCCACGACTGGTCGCCGTTCTTGTCGTACGTCTCCTCGTCCGCGCCGCCTTTCACCTGGGTGATCCCGCCGTCGCCGCCGCCGGGGACCATCTCGCCGATTTTCGGCGCGAACCCGCGGTAGTTGTACTGCTTCCTGTACTCTTTCGGGGACGTCGGCATGAAGTCTTGCGGGAGCAAATACCTCACAAACTCGTCGTAGTCCAGCGTGCCGTTCCCGTCCGCATCGTGCTTCTTGAACAGCTCCTCGACGATTCTCGGATCCGCCGGGTTCACGTTCACGCGCTTCATCGCGTCGTGGAACTCGTGCAGGCGGATGCCCTGCTTGCGGTTCACCCTCCCTCCCGCGGCGGACATGCCGGATAAGATTCGCATCGCGCGACCGATCGTGTCGCCGCCGTTGACGCTGATGCGCGCCATGAGCGACGTCCGCATCGCTTCCTCCACCTTCTCCACGCTGTTTAGGCTCGCCATGGGCTTGCACTGGTGGTCGTACGGCAGCTCCGGGATCGGAGGGACGCCGACGGCGGCGACGGCGCCCGCGGCGGAGTCCTCCGCGCGTCGCCGCTCCCATTCCCTCTGCGCGATTCGACGCGGCGTCGCGTGCGTGTTCTCATCCGCGTACGGCGCCGTCTCGCTCGCGGGCGTGTGCGCGGGAGCCTCGCGTCGGTCGCCGAACTTGTGCGGCGTCGACTCCTCCGCGTGCGCGCCGCCGAACACTCTCGAGATGGAGTACAGGCCGTTGTTTTCTTTCGACTTGGCGCGCGTCGCCGCCGCGTCCTCCGCCGCCGCTCGATTCTCCGCCTCGATGAGCGCGTCGACGTCGTACATGCACGAGTTCGGGTCGCTCTTCGCCGCGGGCGCGCGCGGGGACGACGGCTGGCCGCGCTGCGGCGGGTCGTAGTCCGGGTCGTTCGGGCCTCCGATGCGCATCCCTTTCAGCGCGCGGTTGTGCACCTCGAGCGCGACGCGCGGGATCGTGACCCCGGTTAACGGGGAGTCGCCGACCGGGGCGTACACGCTGCTGATCCCCACGCCCGTCGCCGCGAGGCTCGCGAGTCTCTGAGAGAGGAGACGGACGGAGAGGAAGTCCCCGGGCGCGGTGTTGGACGTGATTCCGCACGTCGCGGCGACGGCGTCGTAGGACGCGGGCGTCACCGCGACGTTCAATTCCGCGATCGCGCGCCTGAAATCGACGTTCAGGATCGCCCCGGGCGGGGTGTAGTCGCTGCTGCGCACGTGCCGAGCGAGGTAGCGCGCGATCCCGCCCGCGCCGTCGCCGCCTTTCTGGAAGATCTTGTCCACGAGGGAGAACTCCCACGGCTGCGCGGCGGGGAGAACCATCGCGCGTGCGTGTGCGTGTGGCGCGCGCGCGTGCGTATGACGGAAATGGGAATTATTAGACTCTTGGCGACGACGAAGGGACGACGGCTCCTGCGTCGAAATTGCGGAAACGTACTGTATTTCACCCATCCATCGGTTTCAACACTTGATCGCTTCCCCTTTCAACTGATCGATGAACTTTTTAGTATGGAATCGCCCTCAGGCGCTCGCGGGTCGGCACTACCGATCGCCCCAGCCGCTGGCGAGATGGCCGCGCGCGTCGAGCCGTCATCGCGCGTCCCCAGCGCGCGCGCCGTCGCGCGCGCTTGGTATGCGGCCACCAGATCCTCGTCGCGGTCCTCGTCGCCCCGGGGTCTGAATCGCGCGACGCTCGCGTCGTCGTCGCGTCGCGCGCGTCGCGCGAACGCGTCGTCGTCCTCCTCCTCGTCCTCCTCCTCCTCGTCCTCCTCCTCCTCCGATGCGCCGCGCGCGCGCCTCACGCCACCCCCTAACGTCGAGCCCGACGGCACGCCGCGCCACATGTTCATCTTCGGGCTCGGGTACGTCTCGCTCGGCGTCGCGAACACGCTCAGACGCGGCGGGTGGACGGTGTCGGGGACGTGCCGCGACGAGGCGCGCGCTCGATCGCTTCGCGACGCCGGGATCAACGCGCACGTCTGGCGCCCGGACGACGGGATAGGGCTAGACACGGACGGCTGGCGCGCGCTGTGCGCGTCCACGCACGTGTTAGACTCCGTCCCGCCGGTCGCGGACTTCGACCGCGACCCGGTGCTGTCGGACAAGGCGTGCGTCGACGCGCTCGTCGCGAAGTCGCGCGCCCGCGGCGGCGGCGACGGCGGTGACGGCGGCGACGTCGTCGCCGCCGACGACGCGTCGCCGTTGCGATGGGTCGGATATCTCAGCAGCACGGGCGTGTACGGCGACTTCGCGGGCGCGTGGGTCGACGAAACCACCGCGGTGCGGCCGTCCAGCGCGAAAGGCAAAGCTCGGGACGAGGCCGAGCGCGCGTGGAGAGACCTGAGAGTCGAGTCCGGCGTCCCCGCCTTCGTCTTTCGCCTTGGCGGCATCTACGGCCCGGGACGGAGCGTCTTGGACGCCGTCGCCGCGAAACACGCCGCGGGGGTGGCACCCGCGACCGCCGCGAGCAAGGCGGAGCGAGGGACGCGGAAGTTCATATCGCGAGTCCACGTCGCGGACATCGTCAACGTGTTATTCGCGAGCGTGAACAAAGTCGCCGAGCGCGGCGGTTACGGCGGAGAGACGGAAGAAGAGGACACTGTGTACAACGTCGTGGACGACGAGCCCGCGCCGCGGGGGGACGCCGCGGCGTACGCGCGGTCGCTGCTCGGGATAGAAGAATTCGAGGAGAACGACGCCGACGCGACGGAGGACGAGGTCGCGGCGGCGGCGGGAACGGCGTATCCGTCGAGGAGAAGCGGTGAGGAGAAACGCGTGAGAAACGCGCGCGCGAAGACGTCGCTCGGCGTCGAGCTGTTGTTTCCGACGTACCGCGAAGGGCTCGCCGCGATCGCGGGGGGGGATAAGACGCCGTTCGATTGAACGGCGTCTTCGCGCGCATGCGATAGATAGCGAAGCAGACGTGTCGTAGAAGAAGAAGACGTTAGTCCACTAGTGCGGCGGCGGCGGCGGCGGCGCGACCGGCGCCGCCGCCGCTCTCGCCGCCGCCGCCGCCCTGGCCGCCTCCGCTGCTTCTCTCAGCGTCGGCGCCGCGTTCACCGCCGCCGCCACTTGTCGCGGCGGCGGCGGCGGAGGAGCGGGTCCGACGGGAACTATCCGCGGCGGCGGCGGCGGCGGCGCGATCGTCTGGGGGGCGACGGCGACGGGCGCGTTCGCTCTCGGCGGCGGCGCCGCCGCCGGCTGCGGCCCCGCGAAGTCCGCGTCCATCGTCCTCAGCTTCATCACCTCCGCCGGGTCGCCCGGCGCGCCGATCACCAGCCCTCCCGCGGCGGCCCAGCGCAGCCACCGCCCCCACGTGACGTGATCGCTCGCGAGCGTGTTAGGGTCGCCGCACACGACGCCGCCGCGCTTCGCTCGCGTCAGCGTGACGTTACACCGCCGCGCGTCGGAGACGAATCCCATCGTCCCTCTGTCGTTGGACCTCACCGTGGACACGACCATGACCTCTTTCTCGCGGCCTTGGTACCCGTCGACGGAGCTCACCTCCACGCCGGGCTTCCCCGTCTCGCGATCGATCCCGGTCTGGATCCCGCGGTTGCGAAGCTGCCGTCGTATGTGACGCACCTGCGCCGCGTACGGGGTCACGACGCCGACGTCGCGCGGCTCGAGCTCGCCGCCGCCGGCGCGAAGCAGCCGCGATAACACGTCGACGACGACGTCCGCCTCTCTCTGGTTCACGAAGCTGCCGTTCCCCTCTCGCCGCTCGTGGCCGCCGTAAGCCCCGGAAACGCCGGGGACGCCCACGGGCACGAACGCGATCGGGACGCCGGCGTTCGGCCACGCGAACCCGGAGGGCGCCGGTCGATCCCTCGCGAGCGTTCCCGACTTGACGCGGCCGTCGTAAAACGCGTCCGAGGGGAACCGCGACAGCGCCGGGTGCATGCGGAACTGCACGTCCAACAGCTTCGGTTTCACCCCCATGTTCGCGAGGCGGTCGAACAGCGACGTCGAGAGGCCCGCGTTCCCGGCGTCGCGGCACGTCACCGTCGGCGGCAGCTGCTTGTGATCGCCCACCAGGACCAGCTGATGGCACCCTTTCGAGAGCGGCACGAGGCTCGACGGCTCCGTGACCTGACTCGCCTCGTCGAGGAGCACCGCGGAGAAGTTAAACTTCTCGAGCATGTCGCTCCCGGCGCCGGAGCACGTGCAGCACACGACGTCCGCCTGCCGAAGCGCGCGCTGCTGCGCGAGGCTCCGCTCCGGGCCGGTCCTGTCGTTGAACATTCGCTCCAAGACGTACTTCAGAAGCTCCGGACGCACGGCTTCCGATCGCCCGACGCGAACCACGCGCATCCGCGCGTCCGCCATCCCTTGCACTAAGTTATCCACCGCGGTGTTGCTGTCGCTCGTGCACAGCACCGGGCCGCGGTTCATCGCGAGGAGGCCTTTCACGATGGCGACGGAGGTGTACGTCTTGCCCGTGCCGGGAGGGCCTTGCACGAGCGTCAGGCGGTTCGTCAACGCCGAGCGCAACGCGTTTCGTTGCGACTCGTTCAGCGACTTCGCGATCGGGTCGACCGCGCCGGAGGCGAAGTCTTTCGCGAACTTCTCCGCGCGGTCAGGGATGAGACCGCTCGCGCGCTCGTCGCACGCGAGCGGGACGTCCGCGGCGGATATCGCCCCGAAGGCTTCGTAAATTTCGTGGTCGTCGCCTTCGCGGTAGTCGCGGTAGTCCCCGCCGCCGCGGTCCCCGCCGTCCGACATCTCCCCTGAATCGGAATCGGAGTCGTCGTACTCTCTCTGCCTCGCCGCGGCGGCTTTCTGGACGTAATCCGCCTTCGCGAGGACGTCGAACCCCGCGGTGAGGATCTGCCGGAAGCACGGATCCGTGAGCGACGATTTCTCCGCGTTTTTCGGGTTGGCCGCGCAGTGCGTGTCCACGTTCAGTAACGCGCGTATCGCCTCGACTTGCCTGCGAAACGTCACCCTGTTCGCGAGCTTATCCACGCGCCACCCGCCGCCGCTGATGTCCTTGTGCCCGCCGCCGATGATCTTCACGCGCAACCCGCGGTTATCGAGTTCCGTGGAGACGATTTCGCCCTCGTACTCGATCATCTCTTCACGGCTCGCGTCCGCGTCGCCGTTGGCCACCACGGCGGCGGCGCTCGCGGCCGCCTCCGCCGCCTCCGCGGACCCCGGCGCCGGCGCGCGCAGATCCGCCGCGGAACCGCCGCGTCCCATGCCGGAGAGCCCCCCGGAACTGCCGTACGCGCCGCCGCCGCCGCCGAGGCCGCGATTCGTAGATTCCGTCCACTTCTTCAGCCGCGAGATCAACACCGAGTCGTTCTTCCCCATGACCCTCCGCCCCTCCTCCGGCCTCAGCGCGGGGTACTCGCGCGGCCCGCGCAAGAAAATCTCCCCCGCTTTCTTCCCGTTGACGGACGCGTGAAGGTCCAGCATCGCGCTCCCGCCGCGTTCCATCGCGTCTCCCGGCGCGCTCCGTATGCGACTCAGATAGCTCGCGCTCTCCTCGCAAAACTCCATCGCGAGGAGCCGGTAGTACGTGTTCACGTACCCTCGCGAGTGCGCGTCCAGACCGGACACCACGGGACCGAGCGCGTTCACGAGCTCGACGGCGACGGCGCCGGACACGCGGCACGGCAGCGACGCGATCATCTGCGACAGCAGCTTCAGCGGCATCGGCGCGCCCGTCTCTCGCATCGCCTTGGCGACGTGCACCGCGTGATCGACGTGCGTCGCGCGCATCAAGCCCAGGATCAACACGTGAAACGCGTCCGTCTTGAGCATCGGCCCCGGGTTGTGGTTGAACGGCACGGCGTCGTGCGCGTCTCGAGCGGCGAGGAAGAGCTCGTACGCCCCGGGGACGTCGCCGTCGTGCTCGATCGCCTTCCTCACCTTCTTGGAGTAGTTGGTCCGGTCCGCCTTGGGTTTCTTCTGCTTCTTCGGGCGGTGGCCGTGGCCGCCGCCGCCGCGAGAGCCGCCGCCGCCGCCGCCGCCGCCGCCGCCGCGCGCGCGCTTGCTCGAAGATCCCGTGAAGGCCGCGCGCTCGCTCGAGCTGAATCCCCGCGCGCTGTTTCGTTTCCCGGCGCCGCCTCGGTTCACGCCGAGTCCTCCTCCTCCTCCTCCTCCTCCTCCTCCTCCCCCGCCGCCGGCGCGGGCCTCCGCCCGTTGGCGAGCGATGCGCCTCTTCTCCGACGCCTTCGCGGCCGCGGACTTCGGCATCGCTCCCAGTGCGCGTCTCAGATCTAGATCTGAAGCTCTCGATCGTGCCGACTTAAAATTGTCAATGATGAAGACTCGACTCGGTCAACGCACCACCCGCGCAGACCCGAGCGCCGCCCGTCCGCCCACCCCGTCGCGAGTCGACCTCCGTGAACCAAGGCGGGCGACGCGAGGTTCGATGTTCCGCAAAGGCGGCGAGTCCACCTCCGTGAACCAAGGCGGGCGACGCAAGGTTCACACGACGTACCCGGACGGCGCGGAGATGATCGAGGAGTTCGATCTGAAGACGGACGAGCTCCTCGTGCGACGCCGGCGCGGGAGGACGACGCTCGGGAAGGACACGCCGTGGGAGTACCTCGTCGGCGAGGCGCCGAGGACGTTCGCCCCGGACACGGGGACGCTGATCGAGTCGGGCGCGAACCCGTCGTTCACGCGGTCGCAAGACGCGCCCGGGAGCTTCGTGTGGCGCGTGCGAAATCTGCCGTACCCGAAAGAGACGTACGACGTCCGGTGCGACCACGAGGCGCAGCAGGTCGTGATCCGGACGTCGAACAAGAAGTACTTCAAGCGGTTCGAGGTCCCGGAGCTGAAGCTGCTCGACAAGAAGCTCGAGGACGCGGCGCTGTCGTGGGACTATAGGAACTTCACGCTCATCGTGCAATATAAAAAACCGCGCGAAGCCGTCGTGGCGGAGATCGAAGAGAAGAAGGATCGCATGCAGCTCGCGGCGAAGAAGACCCCGGAGGAAGGGGACGTGGATTGTAAACAACAGTAGGCACACGTAGAGGTGCGCGGGTGGGTGGGGTGGGGGGGGGGTGTTAGCGGCGCTCGGTAACTTATCAACTAAGGTTAAGAAGACTATTCGTCCGTCGTTCCGCCGCCGCCGCCGCCGCTGCCGCCGCCGCCCGCGAACGCCATGTCCACGTCCGTCACGTCGAGCTGCAGTATATCGCACGGGCACCCGAGCAGCGTCCCGACGTTCGGCGACGTCCGCCCGAAATCCCCGTGCACGAACTCCTTCACGTACGTCCCCGCCTGCGTCGTCATCCGCAGCGTGAAGAACCGCGGCGACCCCGGGACCGCCTCCGCGGACATCGACGCGATCGTCCGCTCTCTCACCGCCGCCGACCGTCGATGCAACACGCGCGTCGGCGTGGACTGCCGCACGACGAGGTCCTTGACGCCGCACAGCTTCGCGACGTCCGCGTCCGTGAGCGCGCGCGCGGCGTAGCACACGGCCGAGTACGTCTTCTCCTTCTCCGCGCTTCCCTCGTGCATCGCGCGGTATCTCTCGTGGTCGGAGAGGTGCAACCCGGACGCGGTGACGACGCCGTCGCCGTTCGCCTCGAGCTCGCGCTCCATCTCCGCGCACTCCGCCGTGCTCGGCGCGATCCTCCGCGGGTTGTGGACCTCTAATATGAACGGCCGCCCGCCGCCGAGCATTCGGACGTCCATGTCCTCTCTGCCCGCGGCGTTGAGCTTCGCGCCGTCGGCGCGAAGACGCCGCACGACGACGGCTTCCAGCGACGTCTGCACGCTGCCCTCGCCCACGGTCTCGCCGTCCGCGACCCACGGCGACTGCGGGACCCCGCGCGCCCACTTCAGGTACCGTCCTCCGACGTACACGGGCGCGTGGTACGTCAGCATCCGGCACGTGGTCTTACGTCTCGGCGGAGACGGCGGGACGGCGACGCCCGCGGCTCGACACGCGGAGGACGTCGCGTAGGACGGCGACGACGACGCGACGCGCTCGGCGTAGTTGTACGCGTTCCCGTGCGCGGACCACCTGGCCGCGGGGGCGTCTGGCATCGTCGGGACGTTGAGGTGCGCGGGGGGGAGTTTGCGCTTCCGGTCGTGGTGATGATGCCTCCCGCCGCCGCCGCCGCTGCCGCCGCCGCCGCCGCCGCGACCGCCGCCGTCCACCGGCGCGAAGCTCGCCTCCGTCGCGGACGCCTCGTGCTCGAACAGAAGCGAGAACCGGAAGCTCGCGTCGTTGGAGTGTTTCAGACGCGCGCGTCCGTCCTTCCCGCCGAAATTCTCCAGGAGCGGGATGACCAGGGCGCGGAACACGTCCTTGACGTCCTCCGCTTTCGGGAGCTCGGCGGCGGATGCGTCGGCGTCGGCGGCTGATGCGAAAACTTCCGCGAGGTGCGCGCGCGTCGCCGCCTGCCGCACCGCGAGCGCGGGCGGCAGCGTCACCTCGAGCGCGAACGCGTTCATCTCGTGCCCGCCCGCGCGCATGCCGTCGACGTACTGCATCACCGACGACACGTCCACTCGCTCGACGTGCGTTTGTTTCGGCTTTCCACTTCCCCCAGAGGCGGCGGCGGCGTCGTCGCCGTCGCCGCCGCCGTCGCCGCTCGTGCACGCGCCTTCGCCGCTGCGCGCGCGCGACGACGACACGTCCAAGCTGAGCTGTAAGACGCCGAGGCAGCACGGGCACGGCGCGTCGTCGCGGGACGTCGACGCGGCCGCGGCGACGTACGCGTCGCGCTCGGAGGCGCATCGCGTGCCGTGAAATCGCAGCACGCAGAGCGGACACGCGCCGAGGCGCGCGAGCTCAGCCTTCACCGCGTCCGCGTCCGCGGGCATCTTCGCCGGCGACTTCTCGCCCTCCTCCTCGGCGGTATCGAATCGCGCGACGCGTCACTCGTCGCCGGCCCGCCCGTCCTCCTCCTCCGCGCGATGACGACTGACCGCTCAGCGCGCGCGAGTCACGCCGTCGCGTCGCCAGTCAAAGGCGAGCCACGACAATTTTGAACGCCAGTCAGTGTGATCCGCGCCCGGCAGGCGGGACCAGGTCGTCGCGCGAGCCTCCGCGTCGTCTCCCGCGCGTCCACGCGTCGCGCGCGACGCGTCCACCCGTCGCCGCGCCCGCGAACCCGCGCGGCTCGAACCCGCGGACCGCTCGCCTTCGCGGTCGGGCGCGCCGAGCTAGCTAGCCGCTCGTAGAAAAAGAGGAAGGGAGGAAGCGCGAGGAGCGCGCGTCCGAGGGGGATGGAGCAGCAAGCGCAGCCCGCGCCATCCCCTGCGCCCTCCCCCGCGCCGCCCGCCGCGGAGGCGCCGCCGCCGCAGTGGCGCCCGACCGCGGAGGACGCCGCGAAGCTCACGCCGACGCAGCTGGACACGCTCCGGCATCAGATCGCGGCGTTCTCGCACGTCTGCAACCAGGCGATCATCTTAGCGCAGCAAAAAGTCGAGGAAGGGAAGTCGTTCAACGCGCCGGGGAACTCGCTCCCCGGGCGAGGCGCGGGCGTCATGCACGCGCTGAGCTCGAGCATGGGCATCTCAGCATCGGGCGCGGGCGCGCAGCCGAGCTACCCGGCGCCGGTGTACAACAAAAATCCAGACGGCCCGCGGGGGCCGTCCGCGCCGCGGTGGAACCCCACGCCCGCGCAGCTCGCGCGTCTCGAGGAGCTGTTCCTCACCGGCATGGGCACGCCGAACGGGGAGCTTCGGACACAGATCACGGAGGAACTCGCGAAGTTAGGGCCGATCAACGAGGCGAACGTGTACAACTGGTTCCAGAACAAAAAGGCGAGGATGAAAAAGGCTGAGCGGGAGAGAGAAGCCGCGCTCGCCGCGGGGCGACCGCCGCCGGTGTAGCGCGCGCGCGGAGAGTTCTAATAATCGACGTCCCTCGACGTTTATTAACACCATACTAACAGTCGTACTGTATTCCATCGCGTCGCGCGCGTCGCCATCGCGATCACATCTGCCCTAATCGCGTGAGTCGCCGCTTGATCTCCGTCAGGCGGTTCTCCGCGACTTGGTTCCCCGGGGAGAGCGTCAACGACTCCTCGTACGCCGCCATCGCCCCCTTCACGTCCTTCAGCTGCTCCAGCGCGTCCCCGAGGTTGTTCCACGCGGTGACGTACCCGGGCTGAAGCTCCACGGCCCTCTTAAACTCCGTCACCGCCTCCTCGAGCTTGTCCGTGGAGAGATACCCGAACCCTAACGCGTTGTGAATCTGCGCGAGATCCTCCTCCGCGCCCTCCCACTGCGCCGCCGCCAGCCGGAGGTTCCGCACCGCCTGCGTGTACACCTTCTTCCGGAGCATGATGCTCCCCATCTCGAAGTACTCCTCCGCGGTCGCATCGCCGCTGCGAATGCGCTCCCCCATCTGCTTCGCGCTCTCGTCGAGCTCGCGGCGGATGAGCACCTGACGCACGACGATGAACCCGGCGAAGCCCAGGATGGCGAGGAGCGAGCCGAGGTAGACGAACTGGATGCCGCCCTCGAGGCCGTCCGCGACCTGCGCGATCGCGTTGGTCGCGTCGACATGCGCGGGCGTCGCCGCGGTCTTCACGACCGATCTCGATACGCGCGTTTGAGAGGACGTCGCGAGACCGCCGTGTCCGCGCCGGACGGCGAGCGCGCGCGGGGAGGCGGCGGCGATCGGCGACGATCGCGGGCGCGTCGTCATCATCGCGGACGACGACGACGACGACGACGACGCGCGGACGACGCGCGACGCGCGCGCGGGCGCGGCGGCGCGCGCCGGGGCGAGCGATATCGCGCTCGCGGCGGCGACGGACATCGTGTGCGAACGGTGAAGCCGTGCGCGCGACGACGGTGTGCGCGCGTCGCGGCCGATCCGTGCGTGGCGTATCTATCCCGAACGCCGCTGCTGTGCTGCCACCGAGATCGAGTCCAGCTGTCAGGAGTCGCCGCAGCGCGACGCGACGCGACGGTTCGCCGCGCCGTGACGTCGTCCAGTCCGATCAGATCGCGGCCGCGCACTCCGCACGGCACGCCGGCACGATGAGCACGCTGACGTCCTCCGCCGCGACGATTTTCACGACCGGCTCGCGCGCGCGGTTGCGCCCGCGGCGCGCGCCGGTCGTGGCCGTCCGCGCCGGCGCCGCGGTCGTCGTCGCGTCCGCGGGCGACGCGCCATCGCCCGTCCAGCTCGGCACCGCGAAGATTCCCGCGAACTGCGACGAGGAGGTCTTCTGCTCCTCGCTCTATCAGTGGGCGAACGGCCTCGTCACGAGCGGTCAGAACATGCCGTTCGCGCTCCCGCAGCGCGTGGACCGCCTCCCGACCGGGTTCTCGATGGCGTTCCTCGTCTCCGATCCGAAGGGAGAGCCCGGGACGTTCGTGTCTTGCGGAGAGATCGTCGCGAGCGTGGAAGACGTCGACGGCGGGGGCCGCGCGCTCATGGTCACCGGCACCGGGGACGTCGCGATGAAGGGAAAGCTGATAGACGTCCCGATGGTGATGCAGACGATGCCGGGGGCGATCAAGAACGCGATTTTGGGGTCGACGAGAGGGTTGTAACGTGACGCGCGCGGAGGGTGTGGGACGCGCGTGTTTCAGTAGTCGCGTTGCAAGCGCGCGCCTCGCTCGCGCGATGCAAGCGGGGGCGAAGACTGTCGCGTTTTCCTTTCTCCTTTCTCCTTTTTCGTGCGTGCGCTCCGTCGTCGCGCGTGATCTGACCTCGTTCTCGTTCTCGTTCTCGTCCGTCCGTGTCGTTCGTTCGTTCGAGGCCTCGTCCATCGTGTACTTCCGTGTCTTGTCGTGTCGTGTCGTGCGTGTCGTATCATCCTCGCGCATCGTGCCGCGTGTCGTCGTCGTCCGCGAAAACGACGCGCGAAAGAACCGCGTCGCCGACGGGCCCCGAACACCCGAACGGGCGCCCCGGCGTCCGGTTCACTCACTCGACCGCCGCGCACCGCGCGCGCTCGAACCCGAGCCTCTCCCCCGCGCGCACGGACATCGCGAGCCCGTCTTTGTGCTTCCACGAGAACAAAACGCCGTCGCGGCCGCCGACGAGCCAGCATCCGGGGCACAGCGCGACGTCGTCCTCGAACGCCACGTCCGCGCCGTCCGCCGTCGTCCGCAGCGCGATGGTCTCGTCGCACGCCCTCGGCGCCGTGCCGGGCTCGAGATCGTCTAGGAACGCGCCTCTTCGCGCGGACGCGGTCCCCGGCGCCGCGGACGCCTCGCGCGAGCGCACGCCGACGTAGTAGCACGTCGCGACGAAGTCCTCCGCGGGCGCGTCGATCGGCGCCGCCCCCGGGGAGGGGACCACGGAGGTCGGGAACGCGAACGGAATCTCCAAACCGGCGAGGCAGACGCCCTCGTCGTTGGCGTTGATGAGCGTCCCGGTGACGAACACCTCGAAGACTTCGTCTCCGGGTCGCAAGAGCGTGAGCGACCCCGCGTTGGTGTCCCTCGCGCCGCCGGTCTCGACGTCGCGCGCGCGCAGGAGCTGGAACGATCCGCGGACGCGCGCCGCGGCGAGCGGATCCGACGCGCCCGCCGGGGACGGGCACGCGGCGACGTCCGCGTCTTCGCACGTCGCCGCCGCCGCCCTCGCGTCGACGCCGGGGAACGACGACGACGACGACGACGACGACGACGACGACGCGGGGGGTTGAACTCGCGCTGCGGCGGGCGCGGACGTGTTCACGAGGAGCTCGCCGTTCGGCGTGATCGTGATCGTGCTCGCGGGGATCTGCGTCGGCTCACCGGGGACGAGGACGAACGAGCGATTCTCCGCCGGCGTCGTCTGCGTCGTCGTCGTCGGCGGCGTCGCGACCGGTTCCGCGGGCGTGGGCGCGGGCGACGGCGGCGGCGCTTCCTCGCCGCCCACGGGGACGACGCGGATATCCGGCGGAGTGGGCTCCTCCGGGGCGGCCGCGACGGTGTCCGCTGTCTCGTCCGGGGACGGGAACGGGATCGTCGGCGCGCGCGTGGGCTCCGCGGCGACCGGCGCGGGCGCGGGCGCGGGCGCGGGCGCGGGCGCGGGCGCGGGCGCGGGCGTCTCCGCCGACTCTGGGACGGTCGCGCCCTCCTTCGGGGGAAACCACCCCGACGTCCACGGCGTGTCTTCGCTCGCGGCCCACGCGTCGGGCTCTTGCATGTCGAACCCCGCGGCCGCGCGCTTCAGCCAGCACGAGTGGTACGCGTACTCGACGCAGTCGCCTTCGCAATACACCCACACGTTGCAGGCGTCGTTCGCTTTGCAGTCCTCGCAGCAGTCCTCGGCTTCGCCTTTGATCAGCGCGTTCCCGTCGTTCAAGAGCTCGCCTTTCAGGTTCAACCCCTGTCTGCCGAGGCACGAGGACGTGTCTCTGTCGTCGCCCTGCGCGATAACGGCGCGCGCGGCGCCGTCTCCCGCGGTCGCACCCGGACCTGCGGAGAGCGTCTCCGGGACGGCTTCCGCGGCGTCGACGACGTCGCCGACGGCGCCGCCGGGGGCGCACTCCAACGCGCCGACGGTGGGGCCGACAAAATCCAGCGACGCGCCCTCGCGGTGCGTCACGCGGAACATCTCGCCCTGGACGCCCGCGCCGACGATCTCGCACCCGGGGCACAAGACGCCGTCGAAGAGCACTTCGAGGAGGAGGACGCTCGGCGGCGATGACGCCTGCGTCGCCGCCGCGTTTTGTCCCTCGCCTTGGTCTCGGTTCGGAGGCGAGTACGTGGACAGCGCGAACTTCACGCCGCCGCAGCCGCCGTCGGCGTCGACCGGGAACGACTCGCCGTCCGGGGACGCGATCGCGACGCCGCTGCAGCCGATTTCGAGTTCGGACGCGGGGTCCAACACCGCGCGCCAGGACCCGTCCGCGGGCGGGAGCACCCACGGCGAGAACACGATCGGGAGAACGATCCCGTCGAGGTTCACGTCCGCGGAATCCGACGTGGATTCGATCGACCCGGCGAAGACGTACTCGTCGTACGGCTCGTTCGGAAGCCCGGGCTCGAGCGGACCCGCGCCGCGGCTCCACCACTGGACGTTGTTCGCGAGCTTCAAGACGTCGTCGAAGCAGCGCGCGACGTCCGAGGCGGACTGCGTGGACGACGGCAGCGCCGCGGAGTCGCCGGGGAGGTTAGGGGTCGCGGTGGGCGCGGCGTCGTCGTCGTCGTCGGCGTCGGCGGCGGCGGCGCCGCCGCCGCCGCCGGTGGCGGGAGCGCCGTCTTCGCCCACGAGCGCGAACCTGCTCTCTTCCGGCGTCGTCGGCGGCTCGTAGTCGTCGAAGCGGTTGCCGCTGCCGCCGCCGCCGCCGTCGTCAAAGACCGCACCCTCGTCGTCGTCCTCGCCGCCGCGGACGCGGTCTTCGAGGTTCTGCCAGAAGTCGGAAACCTCCCCCGGGTTGCTGTGCTGCCGAACGCCGAGGAACTGCTTCAACCCGCGCGCGTGCGGCGGACGCGGCAGACGCGGCGTCGGTAGCTCCAGGAGCTTCCTCCGCTCGCCGCCGCCGCCGTCGCGCGGCGTCGGTCGCAAGACGTGGTCGAGGTCGCAACGCAGCCGCATCACTTGCGGCTGCATCGCGGTCAACGTGTCCCTCGCCGGGTGCGTGAGCTTGAACAGCGCGCCGTCGGTGCCTCGGCCCACGAGCGAGCACTCCTGGCACAAGGACACGGGGGTGACGCGCACCAGCACGCCGTAGTCCACGACGTCGTAGCTGAATCGCTCGCACGGAATCTCCTCGCGGATGTTCCCCAACCGGCCGACGATGTTCAACCCGAGGCACTCGACCGTGGGGGACGTCAGCGGCGGCGCGTACGTCCGCGTCGGCGACCCTCGCGGGCGGTACCGGATCGGGATCGTGAGCTCGGGGATGTCGAGGACTCGGTTCTCGCAGCACGAGACCGCGCCCATGACGAAGTAGCTCGTCATCCCGGGGTCGAGGCTCGTGGTTAAGAACGACTTCACGCCGCGGACGGCGTCGCAGACGCCGCCGCCGAGAGAGTCCCCGGGGACGACTTCGCCGTCGCGAACGACGACGCCAAAGTTGGAGAGGCCGTTTGGAATCGTCGCGACCGCGGTGGACGGCCCCGGCGCGGTCGCGGGCGCGGGCGCGGGAGAATCGACGATGGGCGCGATCGTCGGCGCGGGCGCGGGCGCGAGCGAATCCACAGACGCGATCGTGTCCAAGAACGTCGACGCGTCCACGGTGACGACCGTGCCGTCCGGGAGCGTGAACGTGAACACCCCGGCCTCGTCGTCGAAACTCGCGTCGATGTTTTGCAGCGCCTCGACGAACGCGGCGATGCCTTCGTCCCTGGAAGACAGCGGCGTGGACGCGGTCGCGTCGCCGACGGACGCCTCGAGCGCGCCCTCGTCGCCGTGGAGGGTGATCTCCGCGTCTGGTTCTTCCTCCTCGCCGTCGGTCGCGTTCGCGTGCACGCGCGTGACGCCGCCGGTGGGGGACAGAACCGTGACGCCGACCTCGCCGCCGTCGACGGTGAGTATCACGCCGGGTAACGCGCCGATCTCGTACGTTACGACCCCATCGCCGTCCATGACCACGCCGGCGGCGCTCGCCGTGTCGTTCGCGAGCTCTGGCAGCGTTAAAACCGCGGTGGGGATCAACGACGCGCTCGGGGTGAAGTTCCCGCTTTCGTCGAACCCGCTAAAGTTTGAAATCACGACCGCGCCAGACGCGGTGACCGTGGACACCGCATCGTTGACGTCGTACACCTCCGCGTCGACCTCGATCGTCGAGTTCGGCACGGTGCCGTACGTCGTGACGTCCACCGCGGTCACGACGTCCTCCTCGGTCGCGATCGCGGCGTCGAACCGCGCGGACGGGCACTGATCACCGATCGTCAGGTCGACCTGGCACGCCCCGGGAACCGCGGATAACACCCGGCGGTGGATGTCCCGCCGCGCGGTGACGTTCATCGCCGCCTCGACCGCGCCGTCGCAGAAGCACAGGTTATCATTCACGGCCTCGATCCTAGAGCAGCACGCGCGCCAGCCCAGGTCGAGCTCAAACGGTTCCACGATGCTCTCCAGAAGCGGGATGCACGACGCCTCCGCGATCACGACGGAGAGGAGGCACGACGCCGTGGACGACGGGACAATCTCCCCGAGGCCGGTGTCGTCCGTCGTCGCGTAGATGAGCCCGCCGCGTCCGCCCGAAGCGCGCTGAAGCTCGAGCTCGGTGACGGCCTCGACGTCGTCCGCGTCGCAGATCGCCTCGCCCAGGGCCGGCGGCGCGTCCAAGCGAAGCGAGCACGCGGCGGGGGCGACGGAGAAGAGATCGGGGTTTATCTCGCCGAGGCGGTCGAGCCCGTCGGCGCCTTCGCAGAAGCAGCCGCGATCGTGCGCAGCCTTCAAGAACGCGCAGCACCGGGTGACGTCGTACGTCGACACGTTCACGCCGTGTCGGACGTCGCCGCAGATCTCCGCGGCGTCGTCGAGGTACTCGTCGCACGTGACGTAGAACCACAGCTGCTCCGTTCCGACGGGGACGGTGACGAGCGTTTGGTCGTACTCGACCTCACCGATCGGCGTGGCGACGTCCCTCCAGAGGATCTCCCACGTCGTCGCGTTCGTGTAAGCAATCGGCAGCGTCGCGGGGATGCCCTCGACCTCGGTCACGATCGCGAGCGGCGGCGGGAGCGACAGCTGTTCGTTCACCGCGGGGCAGGACTCGGTCAGAGAGAACCCGCACCCGAGCGGGGCGAAGCCGATGAGACGCGTGAGGAACGTTTCGCGCTCGGGACGCACGGCGAGGCGCGAGCCGTCGCCGTCCTCGTCCTCGCACAAGCACCGCGACATGTTCAGAACCGTGGCGGCGGAGCAACACGGCACGTAATCCGTCACGAGCGGCGCCGGGCCGGGGGTGACGCGCGTCAGGCGCTGGCACATCGCCGCCGCGGCTTCGACTTGATCGTCGCACGGCAAGCTCACGTCCAGCGCGCCGCCTTCGGAGATCAGAACCTCCACGCTCGCGACCGGTTCGTCGGACAAGTCCTCGCGCTCGTTCGTGATGAACGTCTCCAGCGCGCGCATGTCCGTGCACACGTCCCCGGTCTTGATCGTGAACCCGCACGCCATCGGCGTAAACGCCGCGAGCGCGTTGAAAAACGTCGCGTTGTTGGCGTTGACTTTGCTCACGACTGCGGCGTCGCAGAAGCACGCGGCGGCGTCCATCTCGGAGACGATCAGGCAGCACGCGGGGAACGCGCTCGGGTTCGGGGTCTCGTTCGAGGTCGTCCGCATCCCGACCTCGCACGTTTGCCGCACGTCCGAGACTTGGTTGACGCACAAGTCGCGGAGGTAAAACGCGTTCGACGTCGCGACGAGCGCGACGACGCGGACGTACCGCGCGGCGAAAGCCTCGCATCCGTCCGCGTCCGCGACCGTATACGTGACCCTGTACACCCCCGGGGTCGTCGTGTCGAGCTCGGACGCGTCGCGGACGATCGCGTCCGTGAGGTCGCCGTCCTCGTCGTCCGTCGCGGTCGCCCCGGGGTCGATCCAGACGGAGTTGACGAAGACCTCGTTTCGGCCCGGGCCGGCGCCGGGGCCGAGGAGGCGGATCCGCGGGCAAGCGTTCGGCGGGACCGGGACCGGAGGTTGACCTGGAGGCGGCGGCGACGGCGGCGACGCGACCGGCGCGGGCGGCTCGCCCGGCGGCGGCGGCGACGGCGCGGCGGGGGGCAGCGGCGACGCGACGACCGGCGCGACCGGAGCCTCCGGCAGCGGCGGCGCCGGAGCCTCAGGAGCCTCAGGAGCTTCAGGCGGCGGCGGCGCCGGAGCCTCAGGAGCCTCCGGCGGCGGCGGCGCCGGAGCCTCAGGAGCCTCAGGAGCTTCAGGCGGCGGCGGCGGCGGCGCCTCAGGAGCCTCCGGCGGCGGCGGCGCCGGAGCCTCAGGAGCCTCAGGAGCTTCAGGCGGCGGCGGCGCCGGAGCCTCAGGAGCCTCCGGCGGCGGCGACGACGGCGCCGCAGGCCGAGGTGGCGCCCCGGGAGGCGGCGGCGATGCGGCGACCGGCTGCGGCGGCGCGACCGGCGGCGGCGGAGACGGAACCTCCGGCTGCGGCGATGCGGCGACCGGCTGCGGCGGCGCGACCGGCGGCGGCGGAGACCGAACCTCCGGCTGCGGCGGCGTGATCGGCGACGGCGGCGCGGGAACCGGCGCCACGCACTCCTCGCCGACGAAGAGCTCCACCTCGGAACCGCACAGGAACGGCGCCATGAGCGACACTGGCCGAATCCGGGGTCCGAGCTCGTCGAGGACGTCCGCGTCGCAGAAGCAACGCAGCTCCGGGGAGTTCATCTCTCGGATGACGTCGCAGCACCCTTGCGTCATCGTCGCGCTCGTGGCTTCGCCCAACAGCGGCGCGCACTCGCCCATGAGCCGTCGTAACAGCTGAAGGCACGGCGGCTCCGGGGTCACGACGCGAATCGGCGCGAGAGGTTGACCAGGCGGCGGCGGCGACGGCGCCGCGGGAGCAGGAGGTTGACCAGGAGGAGGAGGAGACGGAGCGGCCGGCCGCGGAGGCAGACCTGGCGGCGGCGGCGACGGCGCGTCCGGCCGCGGCGGGGGAGGAGAAGGAGGAGGCGGCGACGGCGCATCCGGCGCGGGAGGCCGTCCCGGCGGCGGCGGCGACGGCGCATCCGGCGCGGGAGGCCTTCCCGGCGGCGGCGGCGACGGCGCATCCGGCGCGGGGGGCCTTCCCGGCGGCGGCGGCGACGGCGCGTCCGGCGCGGGGGGCCGTCCCGGCGGCGGCGGCGACGGCGCGTCCGGCCGCGGGGGCGACCCGGGCGGAGGCGGCGACGGCTCGGCCGGCTGCGGCGGCGGAGGAGACGGCGGAGGCGGCGCCGGCGACGGCGCGACAACCGGCGTCGGTGGACGCTCCGGCGGAGGCGGCGCCGGCGACGGCGCGACAACCGGCGTCGGTGGACGCTCCGGCGGAGGCGGCGCCGGCGACGGAGGAGGAGACGCCGCGACGGGCTCCGGCGGCGCCCGCGGCGGCGGCGGCGACAGCGCGTCCGGAGCCGGAGGCGCCTCCGGCTCAGGCGGCGGCTCGACCGACGTAGGTGGCGCTCCCGGCGGCGGCGGAGACGCCGCCGGCGCTTCCGGCTGCGGCGGGAGCCCCGGAGGCGGCGGCGGCGGCGATGAAGGCAGTTCGACGACGACCGGCGCCGGCGACGCGCACGCGACTCCCGCGAGGAATGCATCCTCGGGGATGCCGCACACGAACCCTCCCACGAGCACGAGCGGATCCGCGAGCTGCTCCAGCGCGTCGATGACGTCCGCGTCGCAGAAACACCGCCGCGTGTTCATGTCCGCGATCACCTCGCAGCACTCAGCCGCGTCCTCGATCGAGAGGTCTTCTTCTTGACCGAGGAAAACGCCCGTACACAGCGCGGGGACGCGAGCCGCGGACTCGAGACACGTCTCGGGCTCCGCGGGCGCGGGCGCGGGCGCGGGCGCGGGCGCCTCCGTGACGAGCGGCGCGGGCGGCGGCGACGCCACGGGCGCGGGTAACGGTACCTCTGCCCCGGGCGCGCACGCGGTGCGGTTCACGAGACCGGACGTCCAGTTCATCGCGTCGTCGCCGCGCGCCCACGCCGGCGGCGGGAACTGCTCGTACAAATCCGGCGCGAGCCACTTCAGCCAGCACTCGCGGTGCTTGTACAGGTAGTAGTCGCTGTAGCACCCGTCCTCGCCCGCGCAGTACACGAAGCTGTTGCAGCCGTTGAAGCGGTGACACACGTTGCAGCACGCCTCCGCGGAGTCGACTAAGAGCTCCGTGCCGTCGTTCAGAGGATCGCCTTTGTAGTTCGCGGCGTCTTCGATCTGACACGTCGCGCAAGTCGGGCCTTCCTCCTCTCTGACTTCCACCATCGTGTCCGGGACGAACGGGTCGACGTCCTTGTCCGGGAGCGACCCGGAGGTGTATCCGACGTCCGGGCCGCGGTCACCGGGCGCGGGGCCGGGCGACAAAAGCTCCGGGTCTTGGTACTTCAGGACGCACTGCGAGTACGAATACAGCGCGGTGCCTTGCCCGCAGCCGTCGTCCGCGGTGCAAAAGCTCCACACGTTGCAGCTCGGGTTCTCCTGGCACGCGAGGCAGCACGCGCCCATGGACGACGTCAAGAACGTCCCGCCGTTCAGAACGTCGCCGTACAGGTGCGTGTCCTCCTCGCTGTTGCACGGCGTGATCGGTCCGTCCGTCGCGGGAACAGCGAGATCCGGCCCGGCCCCGCAAAAGGGCATCGCCGGCGGCGCGATCGCAAACGCGGACGCGTCCGACCCGGAGATTGTCCTCCAGCTCGCGATGACGTTATCGGGCCCGCCGACGATGAAGCACCCGGGGCACAGACCCAAAGATCCGTCCACGAAGCTGATGCGCAGCCCGTCCGCGGTCATGACGAGGTCGAGGTCGTCGCACGACAGCGGCGCCGCGGGCCGCTTCATCGCGCCGCCCGCGCGAAAAGACTCGAGCGGCCACGCGAGCTGCGCGCCCTCGCAGGTCACCTCGAACGACGCCGGGTCCACGGTCTCCGCGTACGGGACCGGGACGGTCACGCCGGTGACGTCAATCGTCGCGCACGAGCGGTGCCCGACGACGCCGGAGGCCTGGGTCAGCGCCGTGTCGTCCTCGTCCACCGCGGGGATGACGCTGTGAAAGACCATGTCGAGAAGCGACGGACACGCGCTGAGCTTCAGGTGCTTGTTCGGGTTCCATCCGAGCATGAACGTCGGCGCGAGCAGAGGAAGCTCGGACGGCGGGAGATCCAGGACGTCCACGTCGCAGTACGGCGCGAGCAACGTCACGGAGTTCTCCATCGGCATCGCGGTCCGCTCCTTGAACGAGAACAGAAAGTTCGAGTACCCGCCGACGAGAAACTCGCCCTTGGACAGCTCCACGTCTCCGAACGTCACGCGCGGTCCCACGGCGTCGAAGTCGAGGACGAGCTCGTCGCACGGCACCGGCCTGTGGCCGCCGTCCGGGCCATCTGGCGGCGACGGCATCTTCTGCGCGCCCCAGCACATGAACACGAATCGGTCCGGGTCCGCGGTCTCCGTCGCGCCGGTGCTCTCGTCCGGCACGACGACGCGCGAGAATTCAAACGCGACGGTGACGCCGCGCAAAGAGACGACGGCGTCTCCGGCGTTCGCGTCGTCGCGCGTGACGACGAGGGAGACGTACATCTCCCTCGCGGCGGCGGCGCCGCCGGAGGTCTCCGCGTCGACGGCGCCGACGCGGATGAGGTCCTCGGACGGCAGCGACGTCCACGTCGTGACGCTGAACTTGAGGGCGCCGTTCGCGAGGTCAGCGCACGCGGCGGCGGCGGCGGCGGCGGCGGCGGCTCCCGCGTCCGCGTCCGCGGCGGCGGCGGTGGGCGGCGGCACCGTCGCGACGCCGTCTTGAAGCGACCGTCGCGGGGTGTCGATCCGGATCGCGTCCGGCGACGCGTCCGAGCGCGCGACCGTCGTCGCGGCGGCGTCGCCGCGCGCGAGGGAGATGGCGTGCGTCCTCGGCGCGGACCACGACCCCGACGCCCTCGGGGTGGCGTCGGCGTGGTTTTTTTCGGTCGCGGTCGCCGGCGACGCGTTCTCGGGGCCGCGCGCGACGACGCGCGCGTCGACGTCGCGATCGCGCGTGATCGCGTCATCGCGCGATGGTCTCGTCGCGGCGCGTCCTTCACCCTGCGCGAGCGATCGCGTGGGCGCGGCGGGGGGATCGGAAGCGTTCAGCGCGCGCGGGAAAAGACGGACGGTTTAGGGCCTGCGCGCGCGACGAGCGCGCGGCGCGGAGGCGAGAGCGGGCGGGACGCACGAATGGAGCGAAGAGCGCGGCGACGCCAAACGCGTGCGCGACGTTGACGTTGATCGCGAGCGCGAAGAGTAAGACCCATGCGAGCGCCGCGAGCGCGGAAGCGCGCTTCATGTCGACGACGCGCGGCGGCGGCGGCGGCGACGCGGGAAAAGAGTAAGAGCGACGAGCGGAAACCCGCGCGCCGCGTGAACGATCTCGATCGCCCGCGTCGTCGCGATGCCGATCTGACGCGCGCGCGGCGACCGCAGATCGTGGGATGTATTAGAGAACTCTTCCTCGACGCGGCGTTCGATGAAGTGTGCGGCGCGCCGGCGGGAAGAGAGAGGAACTCGCGGTCGTCGTTGCTTTTTGCACAGCTGTGTTTTTGAACAACGACACTTCTGTTCGCGCGAACAGAAAGGAAGTTCTCTTCTCGCGCCAAGGCTATCACTCCGTCCGACGCTTCCCCCGCGCGGGACCATGCACGCGGTCGCGATCGTCGTCGCGGACACCGAGGACGCCGCGAACGCGCACGCGATCCCGCTCGTGCGCGCGCGCTACGCGACAGTCGCCGAGGTCGCCCCCGACGCCTTCCAGGTCGAGCGTCGCTGGGAGCTCGCCGCGGAGGAGGGCATATTGTGGCGCGGGGTGGTGGGGGGGGGGAGGGTCGTCTGCCCTCACGTCCACGTGTTCGTCGACGTCCCCACGCTGACGGACGATCTGCTCTCGTTCTGGGTCCGCGGGATCAAGATCGTGTCGCTCTCGATCGCGGCGACGATCAACACCGACCTCGGGGAGTGGCTCGCGACGACGCTGCCGAGGTACGCGAGCGCGGACCTCGAGGTGCTCGACTTGGGTACCTCCCTCATCCTAGACCCGACGCGCGTGCGCGCGATGCTTCGCGCGCTTCCAAAGCTGCGCGTGCTCCTGTTCAGCGCGCGCGGGTTCGTCGGCGAGTGCGAGAACAACGAGACCGGGTGCGTCTTCGTCGGCATGGACGATCACCCGTGCTTGGAGCACGTGCGCCTGAGCCCATCGCTTCGAAGGAGCACGTTCGACTTTGAACTCGCCGCTCTCATCAACGCGTGCGCTTCGCTGAAAGCGGTGGACTTCGTCGAGATTCCGCCGCCTTTTCCGTTCAAACGCAACGAGCTCGCGTTCATCAAAGGCCTGACGCACGC
>Ga0181560_10001095_pt1 | contig 25363 bp, 42 predicted proteins | sample 011ome_20_FD_133751 | JGI IMG/M metagenome (GOLD analysis project Ga0181560, IMG submission 133751) | Coastal salt marsh microbial communities from the Groves Creek Marsh, Skidaway Island, Georgia - 011509CT metaG (megahit assembly) | ecosystem: Environmental > Aquatic > Marine > Intertidal...
CGCGAACAGCTCGGCACGGCCAGCTTCAAACATTGCCTTTTCTAATCGGTCGTTCCTTTCACGTTCTTCTTCATCAAGCTCTGCTAGCTTTTCATCTTCCGTCTTTTCATCTTCCTGTAATTCTTCTTCTTCATAACTATATTGTTCACGATCTGCGTCACCTTCAGCAAAGGCATCGTAGATTTCATAATCAATTTCTGGTGGTTCCACATATGGAACCTCGTAACCTGGGCAGTTCGGATCAAACTGTGGGTTGTAACATGGATCGACTCTATAAGTGTAGATTACACTAGGATTTTCTACAGATCCATTACCTTGTACATCTATTTCTCCGTCACCCCAAAGATCACGAGGTAAATTACCAACTGGTATTACTTTACGTACTTCCTGTCCTGATGGCGATGTAGGAGACCAATCTTCTCGATCTCTAAAAACATATTGGTCAGTTGAACCAGCCAATCTGTTTTGAACATATACTGTAACAGCTTCACCATCTTCTTTAATAATAGTATAACTATACAATACGTTCTGAATATCTAATCCTGGAGGTGTAGGCAATACGCTGCCCATAGACCATGATAGTCCATTTGCAGCAGCATTTGGTGTAGCTCCGTAGTAAGGCTTAATACTCTCAGAGTAAGAGTAAGAAGGCCAAAATACCAAGCCCAGCAAAAGGAGCGTTATCTTTAACGCCTTGTTTGAAATCGACACCACCAGTTTCCTCTTTTATTTTCTCTTCGTGTGTTTCCCATCCTAATTTAGCAGCTTCACCAATTTGTCCATCGTATGGGCATGGTGTTCCAGCTTGCATCATAGCGTCAAAAACATTTTCATCTTGACACATTACAGATACAGCAGCAACTTTCATTCCCATATCATATAAAACTTTCGCATTCTTTAAACGCTTACAATTTTCTTCTGTAAACGTTCCACCACCACTAATACCCAAAATTTGGGTTTGCACCGCAGCAGCCACACCAATAGTACACAAATCGTTATTGTTTCCAGCACTAAATTGGGGGGAAACTGCAGATGGTGGCGGTTGAACTATTGTTGTTGTCATCTCTCCATTAGACGTAATAGTACTATCTGTGCCCGATTGAGTACATACATACCCTGTCGGACAATCCGGAACTTCTTGAGCCACTGCAGCAGACCCAAGAAACAACATACAAAGTAATAACAAAAAGCGCATCGTTTATCCTCCAAAAAAACATGAATATAACTTCAATTCATTCAATGTTATTTATATGAATGCAACTGAGAATAAATACTCTCATATGTGTATTTATTTGACGGTTAATTTCTGCTGTCAAAAATTTGACAGTTAATATGTACAATATACACTTATAAATATTCTTGTGATTTCTTTGCCATGATAATAATAATAACGCTAAGGTGGAGGAACACATGGCAACGCAAAATGAATATGACGTAACAGTCGTTAAAGTAGTTGATGGTGATACTGTAGATGTAGATATTGATCTAGGTTTTGGTATCTGCCTTAAAGACGAAAGAGTTCGAATTATGGGTATTGATACACCCGAAAGTAGAACATCAGATAGAGTAGAAAAGCTCTTTGGTAAAGCATCTTCTAAAAGATTAGGTGAATTATTAGAAGAAGGTGCAAAACTCATTACTACCGAAGATAAATCAGGTGAAGATATGAAGGGTAAGTTTGGTCGTATCCTTGGCGATTTTCGCGCTGCAGATGGCCGCTTGGTGACTGACATCATGATCGAAGAAGGTCATTGTGTACCTTATTTTGGTGGATCTAAAGATGAGATTCAAATGAAGCATATGGCAAATAGAGAAAAGCTTCTAAGAGAAGGTATTGTCGATCGTGAAGATTACGACAAAATGGTAATAGCCGAAGCCAACGAAAAATAATTTCTAAGCCATTGATTTGTAAGGAAACGTTTTTGTTGACATTTCCTTCAAATCTGTGGTATAATATACATATATTCAAATGGAGATGTATGTATGAATATGGTAGAAGTCAAAGGTGGTCCTGCTAAAGAACGGGAAATCGTTGAGCAAACCGTGTACTGGTGTATTAAGAAATTAATGCCAAGAGTTCGCACTTTAGATATTGAAGTCAAATTGACAAAGTGTGACGCATATGGCTATTGCTTAATGACTGACAATCATAAAACATTTGAGTTAGAAATTCGTAAAGGAATGAACTTATACGATTTAATTAGTACTGTTTGCCACGAAATGGTTCATGTTAAGCAATACTATCGTAAAGAAATGGATGATGATAGCAATCGTTGGAAGTCTAAGCAATTAGGTGATATGAATTATGTGGATCGTCCTTGGGAAAAAGAAGCATTTCGTATGGAAGAAAAATTGGCTGTTGAATGCTTCAAAAATATTGCAATAAATTTTGCAAAAAAGTGAAAAAAAGGGTTGACATTTCGTAGAAAAGGTATATATTAATAATATAAGGAATGAGGGAATAGGCCACGACGCTATCACCTTCGGGTAAAAAAGCATGACGGTAACGAATCTTATTCCTTTTATCTGGTGAATATACCGCCCGTGAAATACCGGTGACGTGAAACCCAGATAGTCTGTAGCCTGGCGCAGACGTTAAACTTCGCCCAGGTAGCAATTCAAAGTTTTCACTCGACGGAGTGAGATTGTGGTGACTGAATAATCCCTTACAAACGGGGATAAGGTAATATCGAAGGATCTTAGCGGATCGCCTTAGCGGGTGCAGGTAGGTACGGGCCGAGTCGGACAGGTAGTTTGTCAGTGGCGCTGTTGAAGGAAAACCTAATCCTTCCCACACATTTATTATAAATAGTGGTATGAACACTAAAGAGGAATAAAATGCCAGTTACAGCAAATACAGATCTAACCGCGTTAACCGTTGCTCAAATTAATGAATTACTAGACGACGCAGGATCTGAAATTATAGTTGATGGTGCTACCTATATTGGTAGAAATGCTTCTGATGAATATCAGTGGGAAGTAACTTATGACTCTCCACAAGCAAATGCATATGTCACGAATCATGCTTTTGTTGATGTTCATTTAGATGGCGAACCATTTATAGCATTAAATGATTTGGTAGAAGAAGACGATATTTTTGCTGAATAAGAATTCTCTGAGGCAGCGGCGACAATTATAAGAGCGCCAGTCTAAAACTCAGAGCAGACGATGTGACTTAGGTCGTTATATCATTTGTCTGATACGCGGTAACGACCTATGCCTGAATTGCCCGTCGGTTCAGGAAGAAATCTAAATACGTGCTCATTGCACACGAGACGTATAGGGCGGGCCATATTTGAGATAGGCAAATCCCAAGGCAACCACGCCGCCTATCAATCGGCAGAGTAAGACTCGGATTAACAATGGGTGTCACTCAGACGAGAAAGGGAGAGCTTCGGCTCTCCCTTTTTTATTTACTTACGAATAGCGTCAGCACCAAAGAAGGCTGCAACTAAAGCTGAAATAGCAACAAAATATGTTGGAGCAATATCACCAACAATAGCTGCTGCAGTATCTAAACCAAAATATGATGTTAAGACAATTGCAAATGGATAGAGTAGCATGCCAAATAAAGCAAACCATGTCATTCCACGCATCGCATCCCGCTGTGCGTCTTTATCTTCTAATTCTTTTCTTTTAAATTCAAGATACATTTCGCGCTCAACGTCGTCTACAACGCCATCGCCATTTGTATCTGCTGGATGATAACTTTTATCTTCAGCCATTTTAGTCTCCTATATTATTAAAATCAAACATGCCGAAGAATTCACCTAACTATTTATAAATATACTATGTATATAACACCATGCATAGGCGTTTGCATAGCAGATCCAGAGACTCGGCTATGTCGAGGCTGCAAAAGAACTGTATGGGAAATACGAAATTGGAATAATTATACAGATGAAGAGCGCATGAAAGTAATGCGTAGACTTGGCTATGGAAAACGAAAAAAACGTATAAATAATAAAAACGCTAATAGTCATATAGGAGACGAAGATGGCACTTAAAGTAACGGGCAATACAGTCGTATCTGATACACTTATTTTATCAAACATCGCCAACACAGATGTAACCACAGATACTACAATTAATTCATCTATTATCAAGCAAGGTAATGTTTTACGTATTTACGATTCTGCTGGAGATGAGATTAGAACTCTTTGGTGCGCTGCAACAACAGCAGTGACTTAATAAGGAGTCAAAATCATGGCAGTACGTTTACCTTTAGCCGCACAACCAGTAGACGGCGATACCGCAGGTCTTCAAATTTTTGAAATGGCAAGTGCAGGCGTTGATAACATTCATAAATTTGCTACTTATGCATATGCTCAAGATCCTTCAGTAAATCTTGAAGTTGATACAGCAAATGGTACTCTATTAAGTGGACAACCTTTTGTCGATACTTACTATGTTGCTGGCGCTTATAGTACTAGAATAGATCGTTATGCTACAGAAGCAGAAACAGCTAATATTGTATTAACAACAGATAATTATAACAGATTAAGATATGTTCTTGATTCTGTTACGTTACCAACTGGTGACACGAACGATACTCAATTTCCTCTTTATCTGTATAATGCTCAAGGAACTTATGGCGGAGAAAATCCAAATAATCCAAATACGCATATGAGATGTATGACTCGCCAGGACTTTATTGATACATTTGTACTGCCAGCATTATCGATGATGGATTCCGACGGTTTTTATAACGGAACAAACAATATAGAGCAAAACGGTACTTATTTTTTAACTACGACAAATACACCGACTAATGCTACAGTTGTTTCAAACACTCCCGTAGCAATCAACAGTGAAGCTAATGCTGGTGCTTATCAAGCTGCTCAAATTCCTGAAGCTGTAAAGCAAACTGTTGATGTAAACTATTATATCGCAAAAGTAGATTTCCCAGCAACATCGTACGCAATTTATGACGCTGTTTTAGGAACTTATGACTTGCCTTTATATTTTAATTCAGGCGATGAGATGATATATCAGCATACACCAACAACTTGGTCAAACCTAATAGGACCTTTCCTAAGATATTATTTTGGAACTGCTGGCTCAGGATATGATTATACGTATAGTTTATCGGCCGGCACACAAAAAGGAACAACATACGTTGATACTCGTTTGACTAACTCAAGCACATACGAGCAGCGTTTTGTTAATGCAGATGATTATCGCACGCAAGAATTTCCTAATGGTACGCAAACAACAATTAGCGCCAACCAACAAATTCTTTATATTAACAGAGCAGGAACACCATCTTATGGTGCATCTTCTAATCCATCAGGTTCAGTAAGTGAAGGTGCATCAGTTACATTTACACTCACTACAACGAACGTATTAGATGGAACAAACTTTAATTACGCAATTACGGGTATTACGGCTGCAGACATTACATCTGGAAGCTTGACCGGCACAGTAACCACGAGCTCAGGTGCTGCTTCTACATCCATCACACTTAAAGTAGATGGATTAGCAGAAAGCGAAACAGCAACATGCACATTTACTACTCCAGGCGGTGATAGATCTGTAGCGGTAACTGTCACTGATGTCGCTGAATCAGTATCTCTAGAAGGTACAACTTCCACTGCGCATTCTACAGGTCATCTACCATTATCTGATGGCGGTATTGATATGGGTTGGAGATTTAATTCTGATGGTACTATTGATGATTGGGATGAAGATGCAACACCTCAGTTCTCTGGTGGCCGCAATGCCGTTACACACCAGGATTGGTGTAATGTATCACCGCCAGTTGGAACGTATTGGATTAGAGCAACAGAATATGCATCAACTACTGGCGGTAATCATAGTTGGACCAATTCTACACATAATCTAAATACATGGTATCAATTAAATACAAACCGTTTATGGAATTTTGAAGATAATAGTTTGACTGCTTCGTATGTTGGTAGATCAGTAACACTTAAAATTGATATCGCTTCAGATTCAGGTGGTTCGACCATTGTTGCAACAGGATACTATATGAGTTTTTATGAAGGCGGAGCATAAGGAGTAAAACAATATGGCAGAATTTAGTGGAAAAATCGTAAGTGCTTTTTATGCAAACGAAGCACGCGATTTAGTTAAAATTAGATGGGACGATAATGGTACTTTAAATGTGTATCATCTTCCTGTAGACGAAAATAATGCAGAATTTCAAGAGCTTTTAGATGAAGGATGGGACCTTGAAAAGATTGCAGATGAAACAGCCGAAGAATTAAGGGGCCAAAGTCAAGCATTTAATATACAAGTTAATGAGGCAGCAAAAGCGCTCGCCAAAGAAATGCTTGGTATGAAAGTTCTTCAGGATGAGCGAGATCGTCTTGCAGCAGAAAAAGAAAAGCTGGGAGAGCAAGTTAGTTCAAAAGAAGAAACTTTAATTGGACTTGATAAAGAGGTTAAAATTAAAACAAACCAAGTTGATAGCGCTTATTTTGAATATCTATGGGAAATAAATGAAAACAAAGAAGAGCTTTTTAAGTTTAAATTATGGGCACTTGAATTAGATGCTGTTAAAGATGCAGGTAAAGAAATTAAATCATCTATTAGAAAAGCTACACGCATTTCACAAGGCTTAGCGATTGTTGACGCATTAATTTAAAATGCCTTATATAGATAATGAGCTGACAGCGATGGTTGACCTTTCAACGTATTGCAACGCATCTTGTCCCCAATGTCATAGAACAGACCAAGAAGATATTTCTAAAAAAAACTATTGGCTTCCTTTAGTTCAATGGTCGTTTGAGACTTTTAAAAAAAGATTTCCAGTACAATCTCTTTATAGATACAAGCAAATAATTTTTTGCGGCACTTGGGGTGACCCAATGATGAATAAAGACATTATGGAAATCATAAGATATGTTTTATCAAGTAATAACAAAACTATTGTCATTGTTAACACAAACGCAAGCCTAAGAGATGAAACTTGGTGGTGGGAACTTGGCATGTTAAGTTACAAATATCATCACAGGCTTGAGGTCATATTTGATGTTGATGGCATTACACAAGAGCAGCATGCTAGATATAGGGTAGGAACGGAGCTTGATAAAGTTTTAACTCATATGCGTGCTTATACAGAGTCTGGATCAATTGCTAAATGCTTCACTATCGTATTTGAACACAATCAAGACGACGTTGAAAAAATAGGTGAATTAGCTAAAGCAAATGGTGCAATAAGTATGTACATCCAACCGTCAAATAGATTTGATAAAAATCCAGAGCAGTTTAGATATATACAAGAAGGAAAAATACGACACTTAAAACCACCTACAAAATATACTGAATTTAAGGTAATAGGACTATGAAAAAAATACGATGTTCTTTCTTTGAAAAAAATGAATTAAATATAAATCCAGATGGTCAGGTGTATCCATGCTGCTTTTTTGCTAATACTCTTTTTCTAGCAAAACAATTTGGATATCCTAAAAGGGGTGATATAGATCTTAGAGAAATAGATAGTAATCATATTCAAAACGGATTGCAAAACTCTGAAGCTATAGCCGTAGGAGTCATAGATAATAATCCAATATATAAAGAGTACGTTGAAAATGAAGCTGATTATAATTTAGATAATAAAAGTATTACTGAAATCGTAAACTCTGAGTGGTATACTAAACTTGAAGAGTCTCGTAAAACTTGGGATACTGCCCCTCAAGTATGTAAAAATTGGTGCACTATTAGTGACTAAACTTATTAATTTCTATAATCGTTCATATGGCAAAGCTGAGCATTTAAGAAAGCCTGGTACTAGAAATATTAATATGGACATAACTAATAGATGTACTCTAGCATGCCTAACATGTGAAAGACAATGGCGTATTCAATTAAAGGGAAAAGTTGCGGGCGAAGTTTTATCAGTGTCTGATTTTGAAAAATACATACCGTGGTTTGACCATTTTGATTTTTGTGGACAAGTTTCAGATCCTAGCATGCATCCTGAGTTTGATAAAATTTTAGAACTTGTAGCAAAAAATGATAAGAGTGCTGATATTCATAACACTGCTTCTCAAAGACCAGAGAAATGGTATAGAAGAATGTTTGATATATCAGCAGGTACTAGAATAGCCTGGCGTTTTGGAATAGATGGATTACCAAAAGATTCGCATAAATACAGGACAAGGCAAGACGGACAAAAGTTATTTGAAATGATGTCTATTGCTGCAAAATACAATCCTAAAATTACAATTTATTGGAAATACATTATTTTTAATTATAATCAAAATGATATAGAAGTGTGTAAACAAACGGCCAAGGACTTAGGAGTAATATTTAATACCGTCAACTCAAGAAGACATCCGCCAGGTTTAAGGCCAGACGAGGCATTGACTTCAAAACTTGCTATGGACAATTCGTATTTTTATCCAGATGACTGAAAAATTTAAACCAATATGTATGACCAACACAGAAGGCATGGCTCACACTTGCTCAGGTCATTTAATTCCGTGCTGTCACCTTGATTATGTTGCTAATTGCGATCCTGCGTATAGAGAATTACTTAAAGACGAATTAAAACTATCAAACAACGATAGTGTAGAAGACATATTAACTTCTGATGAATGGCTAAATTTTGGGCGAGCTGTTTTTAGAGGATTAAACGAAGGAATAGAATATGCTCCTACGTCTTGTCAAAGAAAATGCGGTCCAAAAGATGGTTGGGATCCAAAACAGACTTTTAAACTAAACGAGTATCCCAAAGGTTGGAAATGAAACATTATTGTGCAGCTCCTTTTACACATATATCTATTGACCCACGAGGCGTGCTGCTTCCATGTTGTAGATATAAAAAACCTTTATCAAACTTAGATGAAGAGAGAATAGACGAAGGTTGGAATAATCAAAACTTTCAGGATTTAAGAAATCAATTTTTAAATGGTGAAAAGCCCGAGGCTTGTTCTGATTGTTGGCACGCTGAAGAGTCAGGTAACCAAAGTTTAAGAAGTGTTATTAATGGTTGGGCTCGTAATAAAAAGTTTGACTCAGCAATAGTAACAGACGGACCTGTTTATTATGAATTTAAAACAACCAATGTCTGTAATCTTAAATGTCGCATGTGCGGTTCTTTTAATTCAAGTCAAATTGCAAAAGAAACAGAATTAATAGCAACACGTAAGCATTATTTAAAACATAAATTGATAGGTACACATCATGAGCCTATCGTATATGAATGGCTTAAGAAAGCAGATTATATTCTCTTTGCTGGCGGCGAGCCATTTGTTAATGAAGAAATCAAAGAGATCATGTCTTATATCGATGATCAAGATTTAAATCATATTAGAACTTTAATAGTAACAAATGGAACTCATTGGAATGATAAGTTTGTAAAGCAATTAAAAACGTTGTGGGATTTAGATATAAGGATTAGCTTAGATGATATATATGAAAGAAACGATTACCAAAGGGAAGGTTCTGATTTTAATATAATTGAAAAAAACTTTATTAAGTTTTCAAAAAACTTTTATGGAAAGGTGACGTTTAATTGTACTTTAAATTGGTATAATATATATCATATAGATGAATTTTTAGAATATGCTGACGACTTTAATACGCCCGTGTCAATACAATACGTGGAAAATCCGTCATATTTAAATATTAGCAATTTACCGATAGCTATAAAAGAAATTGTTTGTAATAAATTTAAAGATACGAAAGACGAAAGAATTAAAAAAATTATAAGACGAATGATGATTGATGGCGAAGATCAATCTGATAAATTTTGGAAACATATAAATTATTATGATAAGCTGAGAGGCAACGATTTTAGAGTTGCTTTCCCAGAGTGGAGTAAGATTCTTGAGAGCGTGTAACGCACCCTTCAACAACATGTATATTACACTTCAAGGCAGGGTTTCCCCTTGCTGGAAACTGCCTGGGTTTTGCGAGACTTGGAGTAAAGATAAATCTTTAATGGATATATGGCAAGGTGAAACGTTTCAAAAATACAGAGATGCTTTAAGTCAAAATGTATTTTTAGATCGGTGTATGGAATGCAAAAAAGATATTGATAATAATATCTGGCCATTGGCGAAAGCATACGAAAAGTTTCCAGTAAATACTATGCCATCTCTTATGGAAATTGAATTAAGCAATCAATGTAATCTTGAATGCATTATGTGTAATGGCAATTTAAGTTCCGGCATTAGAAAAAACAGAGATAAGCTTCCTCCTTTACCTCAAATATTTGATAATTCGTTTTTAGAACAAATGCGAGAGTTTATTCCACATCTTACTGAATTAAGAGTAAATGGTGGTGAGCCTTTTGCTCAAAAAATATTATTAGATTTACTTGATGTTGTAGCTGAAATTAAACCGGAGCTTAAAGTTAATATCGCGACTAATGGTACTGTTTATAACAAAAGAGTTCAAGGAATACTTGATAAATGTAATATCCATTTAAATATTAGTATTGATAGTTTAATTCCAGAACGATATGAAGAAATACGAGTAAATGGTAACTTTGTTACGCTTATGAAATACTTTGATATATTTAAAAATTATTGTCATACAAATAACCGAAGTTTATCCATTATGGTTAACCCTATGAATATGAATTGGGATGAGATGATAGAGTTTGTAAGGTTTACTGATAAACACAAATGCAATCTTTGGTATAATACTATTTTATATCCAACACATGTTACGCTTAAACATTTACCCGGCACAAAGCTTGCTGCGATTATTGATGATATGAAAAAAGAACTAAATACAATTATAGGTTTTAGAAACTATGACAAAGCAGAACATCTAATAAGCCAATTAGAAAACTGGTGCTTAGATTCTTTAGATGGAACTCGAATTGATTTATATACTGATGGAGGGAGTTTGATTAATGCAACCCGATAATATTATATTTGTAAAACATGGTACTAAATATAACGCTGAGCATGTAAACAGATTACGTGACCAACTTATGGAATATTATAAGTGTGCTTATATGTGTTATACCGATGATCCGATTGGTGTTGAAATTGAAACAATACCATGTTTTAAAAAACCAACTTTAAAATATTGGTGGAACAAGTTGGCCATGTTTAGTAAAGATTTTCCAGCACGAGGTAAATGTTTATTCTTTGATTTAGATATGGATATAAAACGCGATCCATCAGAATATCTGAAGTGGAATGGCTTAACAATAATAAAAGACTATTGGAAAGATGATTTGTATATGGCCCCGCATGCTTATGACGTGCACATAAATAGTTCTGTAATTACGTGGACCGCAGGTGAACAAAATCATATATGGGAACACTTCTTATCTAATAAAGATTATTTTATGAGAAAGTATGCAGGCATTGATAGATTTTTAGTTCACGAAGGTTTAAAATTTAACACGTTTGAGCACGGGCTGGTTAACAGCGTCGCTAATCCTTCTGAATGGAATGCGCCAATTGATATGTATAATGGATTAAAATATGATGTACAAAGAAGAAGTTTATAAAAATGCTTTAGAAATAATCCGGCAAATATATGAAGAGTCGAAGTATAATCCAGATGTGGATTTATACAGAAGCTTAGATATTATTACTGCAACTAATGATGCCCAATTAACGAGCAAAGAATGGCTGGTTAATAATCTAATTCAATACTTAGGCAAAAAGTATCTTGCGTTTCCATTGCGAGATGTTTTAATAATGGGCAGTTGGTATGGATTAACAAGCGCTATATTGCGTCAACATATTTCGGATAATGTTAAAATATGGAATATAGATTCTGATCCTTTATGCGCTGAATACGGATATAAACTAAACCATCACGAAAATACTATTCACGTATCAGACGACGCTATTGAATATTACTTTGATAGAGCAGATGCATTCCAATTAATTATTAATACAAGTTGTGAGCATATGGAGCAAGAGGATATTCGTATGATATTGAATTCAAAACCTATTGATACTATAGCTTGTTTTCAAAGCAATAACTATCATAACGAGGCAGAGCATATTAACACACATAATAGTTTGGATGAGTTTGTTGACTCGTTACAATTAGCTAGTGTTTATTATAAAGGTAAAATGAGCCCTTCTGAGGACTATACAAGGTATATGGTGATAGGAATATGAGTAGAGTAGTCTTTACAACGTATGATGATATTGATCACGTGGTCGATCGATGGGGCGGGAACGTACACCAAATAGATCAAATAAAAGAATACAAAGATCGTTTACTAGATAATAAAAAAATGTACGCTGATAAAATTGGTGCTGACTTTAAGTTTTATGATAATACTATGAAAGACTTTGAGGTTGATGCTGGATTTGATTTTGCTAAGGTAAATTTATATAAACATTATTTAATGGCTCAATTAGCTGAAGAGTATGACGAAGTAATGTATGTTGATATGGATGTTTTATTTAATACTGAGCTTAATGTATTTGAAGAGCTTGACTTAGAAAAAGGCATTCATATTAAAGACCAAGACGATAAAATTGTTAATAAAAATATTAAAGAAATAATATTTCAATCAGTCGGTCAACGCAGTCCTACAATTAAATACCATATTACTAAAGACTTATTAGATGGACAAGATAACCATGTAATGAACACAGGTATTATGATTGGTAAATCCAAACATATAAAACAAATTCATTATTACGATCGTATGATGGAAGCAATAACAAAAATAGAACAAATTAAATCGGATAACCTTGAAAGAGAAGATGGATCTTATTTAAGAGTTTATTATTATCCAAATAACGAAAGCATATTTTCTTATATCATGGAAAAGTATAATGTGCCATATGTATTAATGGATAAAGAATGGCATTATATTATTAGTGATCCAGAAAAAATTAACTTTGATGACATTAAAATAGCTCATTTTGTTAACAAAAAGTTTAATATGTATTTTAAAGATAAAACAAAACTTATCTATTCAATTTATATTGAAATACCTGATGAACGATTAGATAATCCAAGAGGACACAGTGACGATCCTGTTAATAAAAGCTTGAGAACAAAACAGCGTTTAAGTAATTACAAAAAAGAACTAATTAAAAATCATATGGATTATGCTGCAAGTGTAGGTGCAGATTATATTAACTTTAGGCGAGACGACGAGTATGAAGAGTTTTTTAATAGGTTTCCAGATTTATCTGAATATGATATTATTAATTTATATAAAGTTCACCTTTTAGATAAGCTTACAAAAACCACGGATTTAGTTTTGTATATAGATTATGATGTGGTATTTAACAAAGACATTGACGCGTTTAATTTCTTAAAGGCCGAATCGTGTCTTTGCTGTGATATATCGTCAGGCGAAGATGCTGGTGTTACCCCTAACGTTCGTGGTTATTTTGAAAAATATGAAAAAGACTTTCGGAATCCTCAAGCTAAATATTGGAATTGCCATGCGCTGCTGCAAGAGGAAGACCTTGATGGAGACAATAAAGTGTTTAACACCGGTATTATGATGGCAAGCAGAAAAGTAATGGATAGTTTAAATTATTTTGATGGTATAGATAACGTTCTTGAAACAATGAAAGAGCTTAAAGAATTTTCAATGTATCCACCAGCTATACAAAAATCGTTTGGTTATGATAATGAAACTATTATGTCTTATAAAGTTCAGATGAATAATGTACCAGTATATCCGTTATCCGAAACTTGGCATTATAAGCATGATACTCATAAAATTAAAACCTACGATATAAATACTATTGAGTTTCAACAAGAAAAAGCAAAATATAATAGTTCAGTAAAAGAACATAACGTAATTATGACACATTTTATCTCTAAGAATTTTGGATTAGTATTTGATGCATAACACAACAAAACTTATAATTAACCACGGTTTCAGCCATTTAATGCTAATACCAGCATTTATGTATGGCGAGCTGTGGATGTGGGCTTTTGCATTTCTATGGTGGTATGTGATTGCTATTGTGGCTATTAGTGGTGGCTATCATAGATATTATTCGCATAGAACATATACTTGTAGTAAGTGGTATCAAGTTTTAATTAATGTCCTTGGAATATTTTCAGGTGCTGGACCAGCGCTAACTTGGGCCGCTGTTCATAAACAGCATCACGCATATGCAGATAAAGAAGATGACCCGCATTCTTATCACCACAAAGGATGGTTTTCAGTTTATGTGAACACTTGGGGATACAACTCTAAAATTAAGCGTAGGTTCATTAAAACTCTATGGAGAGATCCAATTCTTAAATTTTTCCATAAGCAATATTTTACATTGAATTTGTTTATTATTATATTACTCTTTTTAATAGACCCAATGCTTATGGTATTTGGATATGCTATACCCGTAGTATTTGCATTTCATGGCTACGGTTTACTTAATATACTTGGCCACAAGGATGGGCCTACTAATACTTTCGTTGGAAATATTTTAACAGCTGGTGAAGGATGGCATGCCAATCACCATAAGAAGCCTGGAAGTTATAAAATTGGAATGAAGTGGTGGCAGTTTGATCCCACCGCATATTATATTGCTCTCATGTTTAAGGAGAAAAAATGATTTAAGGAGAAGAAATGATGGGTGAATTGAGATATAAAAATGAAGATCGCTTTGCTGAAACTATGGGCTACGAAGGATTCGAAGCAGATAAAGAAGAACTAAAAGCAATCTATCAAAGAATTAAACCTACTTGGGAAGGTAACGATAAGATTGGTATGGATGACGATCAGATTATATATCATGTAAGCTATGACGATAATATGGTTTTATGGGATGAGATTTTCCAAGTAGTAAAAAGAATTGGTGAGCGTTGCGGTGTTAAAATTGTTTGGGAAGAAGTTAAACACGTGATGAAATTTACTTTTATGTGGACTAAACCGCATGGAGTTCTTCATCCGCATACTGCTCATAACCTAAGAGCTTTGTCTGCTTTTAATATTCCTTTGATTGGTAGAACTGAAATTATTCTATATCATAGAAAAAAAGAAAAAAATCTAATGTTTCCTGGCAGCGATACTTACGAGTATGCAAGACATGAATACTTTAATCCTTGCTTTTTAAATGTAAACAAATTGCACGGATTAGTTAATGACAGTGATGAAGAACGTGTAATTTTGAAATGCCATATGCTTATTACTCCAATTGAAACTATGATTGAAGCAGTAGAAGGCGACAAAGAAATTCGTCAATTACCATATGCTCCTTGGTTAGAATCTAAGTTTAAACAAAAATTATGGATAGGTAAAAGTTCTACATGACATATCCAACCAACCTCAAAGTATATAGGATGGATTTTACAAATGAATATATTTTTGTTGATAAACTAAAAGAGCTTAAACAAACTGATGCTAGTAAGAACAAAGATTGGTGGCCGAACTTAATTGAAAACTATAAAAGATACGATCAATGGTATTTAGTTTTTCATAAAGAAGAAATAATATCTTTTTCTTGTGTACAATTATTTAGTAAAAGTACTGCCAGACTTGCAACTAGATTGTGGAATGGCGTTAAGAAAAAAGGATTGGAAAGAGGAGTTATTTTAAATGAAATATCTCCTGCTATGTTAATGATTAAAATGCAGTTGGAAGATTATAAAGATTATAATGTTTTCTTTTCGATGCAGCTATTAAATAGAAGAAAACACCTTGAGATGTTTGCTGAAAAGCTCAATATTAAATTAGGTAGATCTTTTAAATTGAATGATGGCATGTATCAAACATGTCCGTATGATAGTATTAATTGTTGGCAAAGTACAATATCTGAAAAAGAATTAAACTTGCCTGAAATGCCAATTGAAGAATGGAAAGAAAAGTATGTCTGAATGCTTAATTGAAAAAACCAAAAGAACAAGAGTAAAAGGTCCTGGTCCTCGTAGAACTGAGATGGTTACTTTTGCTAAGATCGGCGATGTTGATCCAGCTCTTTTAGATCAGCTTAGATTTATTTTATTAAGAAATCCTCAAAACGATCTTGGCGGAGACGGATACAATATTTCTCAGCAATGCGATCTTGAAGGAGTTTTTAATGCGGCTGGTAGTTATAGACAAGTGCTTATTCAAAAATCTATTCATGACCATGCTACTGCTTCAGAATTTGATTACACTGAATACACTGAAGACGTGAATATTCCTTGGTTTGAAAAGATCTATAGATTAAGACTGTCACATATGGGACCACGTCATACTATTAGTTGGCATATTGATACTGACACGAGTGTAATGTGTCGTGCTCAAATTTGTCTAAATGAAAACGATTCAGTGTTTAAATTTAAAACAAAAAATGGAATAGAAGAGTTCACTATGAAGCCTGGCGAAATGTGGTTTATTAATACTGGTTGGCCGCATAGTGTTGAAGGCGGAAAAAAGCAAAGAGCAGTTGCGATATTTGGATTTGAATATAAGGATTACAATGGAGATACTCACTTATTGCGCTCATAATATAGAAGTAGATCACGATAAAATAGAACAAGAAATTTTATCAATACCACTTACTTCATATCATTATGACAAATTTAGAAACACATATATACTTCCTTTATTTAATCCTGCTGGCAAAACGGGTAAAGTGGATATTAACCTTGATGGAAATATGAAATGGTCTATGTATTTACCAGAAGTTCAAAAAGCTTTTAGCCCAATATTAAAAGAGCTTCCGGGTAGATTTACAATTCTTTACACTCCTCATAATCGAGAAATGAATGTTCATCTTGATTGTAAGAAAGCAGAGGTTGGAACTCGCCAATATAAATGGCGTTATGTGGTTAAAGGTGATTTAAAAGGATTATATTTTTTAAATGAAAACATGGAAAAAGTTTATCCAAACCAAGGCGAAAGAAGTTATATAATGGATGGAGGACATCCACATTCTATTGATGTTTCAGATAAACCAAAATGGACTCTATGTATCGGATCTCCTTGGCGTGATAATTTACCGAGTGATTTAGACACATCAAAATCATATATAATTAGTAGACCTAAAATAAAGGACCAATGGTGTGTTTGAACAAGTAATGAATAAGTGCTTTTATCTCCAAGAAAATATAGATTTAGATGAACAAGCATTTGTAAACATGTCTGCTCAGTTTGGAAAACTATGGAATGAGGAAGACCATATTACGGCTAAAGAACCTTTGGGCGGTAAAGTTGTACAATGGACGTCAAAAAATAAATTCATACGTATGAGCATTCCTTGGCATGCCGACAATTCAGCTAGTAAAGAATACAAATATCCACTTAGATCATTTTATGCAGTATCCATACCAGACTCAGAAGATTCTAAATTATTTTTCTTAGATACAACTGCAGCTTTCGAAATGATGAGCAAAGACAGACAACAATACTTAAGAGATTGCTCTATAGTAGTTGGTGACAATCCAACGTTTAAACAAACCGGAAACTGGACCTTTGAAGATCCTTGGGTAGAGCCATTCACTAAAATACATCCTATTACTGGACGAGAAAATATTAATTATGGATGTATAGCGTTAGCCAGTGATGTCTTTGGATTAACCCCAGATGAAGGTTACAACGGAACTGAATCTTATAATAAGGCTATATTACATCCCGATGGTTCTAAATGGTCTGATAAAGAAATATCAAAACTGTTTGAAGAAATGATAAATAAAGCGGGAGTATATGAACATAAGTGGAAGGAAAAGCAATTCTTAGTTATGAATAATTGGGTTGGATTGCATTATAAACAAACCACTAAAATCATAGACAAAGAACGGTTAATCTGGAGAAGGACGATATTTCAACAATGGCATACATAACAACAATGGTTTCTACGGCAGGACCGGATGGAGACTCTGACTTTTTTAGTGATTACATAAACAATCCTGAAAAACGCTATCAAGATTGGTCAGCACCTGTATTACCAGCAACCTTTTGGGAAAACTACGACTCTGTTTACTTGAGCTACAGAGATGCTAATAAAATTCTTTTTAGATCAAAATATGTTGATTCAAATAACGATATGTTCATTACTCAGGTTTGGGAAAGCCAAGCTGTTAGAGAACAATTTTTAATTGATGTTGACCATGCTCAATTTGAGGCAAATATAAGTCACGGAATAACACGTAACGATTACGAAGCTAATACGGCACAAATTGAAAGTGCTATTACAGACGTTTTAAACGCAGGTGATTATATTATTCAAATTTGTGTAGACGAGTATAGACGACCAGGAATGGTTATTGGTGATCCTTTAAAAGGTGAAACAACATTTACTGTGGAATAACATTTCCAACTATGTGAGTACGGATAAACTGTTCTCGATTTGCGTTGAGGGCAGTATGATATAAAGTAGTGTCTACTAAATAAACTGATCCATCAGCTGGAAGTTTATAAACTTTACCGTCAATAATAAACATGCATCGTTCATTTGACGTTAGTGGAATATGGATTCTTGGTGTTAAGTCGATATGATAAGAGTAGCATGTACCTTTAATCATTTTCATAACACGAGTTCTATGCATTTTATATTTCTCTAATAAAGAATACGTGTATTGCATATCGTCGTATAGTGGTACGATGTATTCTGACTCATCAGCTCTTAGGTCATAAGTCTTTCCGCAAGCGCCATCGTAATCTCCCTCAAAAGCACCTTGCAATGGAAATTGCGCAGATACTTTTTTATTTTCTAATTCTTGAATAATCCATTCAATATCGCATTCGCCAACTTTTTGTATTACATCTTTCATATTGATATCGTTAGCTCCTTTACTCTATATTTTTGTTTAGTGACCCATAGAATTGTTTCAATAACATAATCTAAATCCATTTTTGGCGTATCAACGTGGGCGCATCTTTCAGTATCAAAGTATCCAAAATTCAAACACGTAACATTATATCCCATGTTATATAATTGTTCGTTTGCGGCTCTTAAAGCTTTTTTCTCAATAGCGTATTCAAACACGTTTTCTCTGCCAACACCATTATAGTCAGAAGCTCTTGAACCTAGACTAATTACTCTTTTACCCAGTTTGGCTGCTTTGAATAAGTTTTCAACTTGAGTATATCCATCATGTTTATTATTAATGAATATGTCACACTCTTCTAAAGTATCAACAGTTGGAAACAATTCAAATAATTCTTTGCCAAGACCTCGTCTTGTACCATTCACATAGTATTTCATAATTTATATCTCAAAGAAATTCCCGTTTTAATTCCTTGTAAAACTCCTGTTGTATGAATATATTTATTGTTAAATATTATAGCTGATCCTGGTGTAAAAGAATAAGCCTCACCTGTTAAACCAAACCACTGTTCTTTTGGCGCCCACTTTATATATTCGTATAGATTATCATCTATGGGTTTATTTGTAAGTCCTTCACAATCATAGTCATATGGTTTTCCTGCTACACCTGTATTGACTTGAAATTCCATAACACCTGCGTGCAAACACCATGTAACACTATCCTTATGATATTTTTGATCAAATATAACAAGAGATGCGTTAGGGTCCGTAGTGTGTAATGGCACTACAACATTAACAGTTTCTTTCCATTCTTCTCTATGATCTGTATGTGGTAAATATGGTTTTGTATGTTGGTAATAATTGCCACCAACTCTTTTCCATCCATTCATAAGTTCATCTATGATTTTTGTAGCGGGACCTGGATTTGCTTTTTTCATCGTAGGAGTATCATATTCATCTATAGAATTATACTCATCGAGTAAGCTTTGTATTTCAGCATCAGTAAATATGTTTTGATAATATTTTTTCATTTATTTCCTCAAAGCTTTTTCCATATAACGAAATTCTTAAATTATATCTTTTACCATGTCCTGTATTATCTACCATGTGCATAGTTGAAGTATTTATTACAGCGGCTTTATATCCATCTAAATTGTAAATCTTTCCGTTGTAATCAAAGGTTGTTGGAGCTCTTTCTGTATTTCTAAAATCGTACATAAAAGCAGCTTTCGGAGCACCAACTGCCGCAGCTCCATCTATGTGCCATTTTAATATTTTATCAGCTTTAGTAATTAAAATAAAACAATTAAATTCAACATCTAAGTCATAGTAATTTATAAAGTCTTTGGCAATAACGTTAAGAGTTTTGTCTTTGTATTCCTTGAGCTCTGGATTATTTTCAACCCACTCGTCGTGTCCGTATATAGTTGTAACTTTTGGTACCGATCCTTGGTTATCTCTATAAAAAATATTGTCAGTGTATTTTTTGAAGTGTTGATAGTATTCTTCTATCTTCGCATCATCTAAAATATAGTTATCTATTTTGGTATAAGGTAGCATTCTTTTTCCTCCAACAAAGGCGTCCGAAATTGTGTATAATCTATTTTAATCTCAGTGCCACCTGTCATTTGATCTAATACCAACTCATAAAGCGTTATGTTATTTTCTTTAGTCATATGGCAATATCTTAAATCCATATACTTACGACGTATTTCTAACGCGGTTTCACCCCAAGCTTTCTCTTCCAACCTTGATATGTTTATGATAGGCGTTGCCTCAAAGCCAAACTCCCAGTTTGCGCCGTACATAAATTTGACATCAGGCCGAGTTTCTATAATTGAAGCTTTAAGAAGTCGAACATAGTGCGATTCCTTTTCTTCATTATATAAATGTTTATGCCACATGCTATAAGCAACATATTCGTCGTCAGTACCCATCCCAGAAGTATTTTCTACAAATGGTATGTGAAATCCGTTGATTGATATTCTTCCTGGTCGTGGGAACACAAAAATAATATTGTTATGTTGCGAATGATTATCCATAAACATTTTATACATGTAATATGGATCACAGCCTTTTGTGCTGTAATTTGTAATATCGTAATTTTGTCTAAGAAGGCTAACCCAACTGCTGCCCGCGTTAGGTAATAAAGGATGTTCTATTAAGTTATAATTTAAAACATCTTCATAAGAAAAGCTATCACCAAAAATACCTAAATTCATTTATTAGCTTATGTGCTCTACTTTAATGTCCTTAGTAAAAGTTGGAAAAGTAAAATCATTATCTTTCATATCAACTCTACGGTTTCTTGTTTTATCAGGAAACCCAATACCCATCATAAGCATAACTCTTTTCGATCCTATAATATCTCCAACCTCTTCTGGGTTAAAGCATTGGCAACAACCGGTAGAATAACCTAACAAGTTAGCAGTGTATGTTAAATAACCGGCCGCAATTCCAAGAGCAACATTAGCATCTTTAAATCTTTCCGGATCGCCATCCTTAGATTGAGTATCTCTTTCCTCAGTTGTTCTCAGATGCTCGTCTCTGTCTTCTGAAAACGCAATCACTAGATTAGCTAAAACCTGAGGATTTTTCTTAGACTCTCGAGTTTCAAAATTAATCATAAAGCCTTCTGTTTTATCATAGATACTTTCAATAATATCACGATTTGTAATAAAATGTACTTTATAAAAAACTCGGTTTTGTTTTGAAGAGCATTGAGTAACCGCAGTTTGAAGAGTTTTAATATCTTCTTCTGGCAAAGATCGGCTTAGGTCCCAGTTGCGTTGACAATGCTGTGATTTCACAATTGTTTTTTCAAGAAAACTATTGAACATAATATCCTCCTAGGCGTTCATGTTTATATTATTTATTTGAAAAAAAATTATAAGCCATTGATTTTTATACGAATGTTTTTTCATTTTATTTGAAATAACTGTTGACATTGGCTGTGGAATAGTGTAGTATATACATATAAGGTAAAAAAGGAAAGAAAAAAATGCGTAGAGATTCAAACACCGGCACATTCACTGGATACACTGCCGAAAAACTGGCTGAAACTTTCGAAGGTGCTTATGTTCAAGGCGGTGTATGCCGTTGGAAATCAAATGATCAAGTTCCTTTTGAAGACATGCTAACTGACTTTGCTGAAGCTGGTTTCATTCGTTTCGTAGTGATCGGCGAGTCTCTTACAGCTCGTGAAGCTGATAACGCATCTTTCTTTGCTGAGTACAGAAAAGCTCAAGCTAACCGTACTCAAGAGCAGATTGCTGAAGAGCGTTTTGAAGCTCGAGCAGCTATGGGTCCAGGCGTTGAGATGGTGAACATTTTTACTGGTGAACGTTACACTACGTAAAAAAAGGGTTGACATTTGTTTTTGAATGATGTATAATGGTTACATCAAATGAGGAAAGGAACTAAAGTAATGGAAAAGCAATTAGAAATGTTCATCAACTGGGGTTGTACACCTTTTACTGAGCATCTTACAGAACAGCTGAATTCTCTTGAGATTTTTCCTGATCAAGGTGAAGTTGATGATAAGAAAAATAATCCTGCGCTTGAAAAGTTCCGTAAAGCTCAAAACGTTGCTTACGATATCTTCAACAACGGCCTAGGCAACAAAGCTCGTCAGTGTAAAGGTGCTCTCGGTTTTTGTAAGCGTGATCTTCCTCTTGACGAGTGGCGCAACGGCCGTTTGATTTTTCCTGCTCGCTGGGATCGTATTGAAGAAATTGTTGAAGAAGCTTTCACTCCAATTGTAATAGCTGCTGCTAAAGAGCAGGGGATCATATAATGCTAGCATATTGTGACTGGATTGCTGACCAGATTAAACAGCACTTTACGAATGATAAGGCTGAGAATAAAATTTCTCAAGTAGGTCGTATCAAAATGGATTTGCATCCCATTGATGGATACTTCTTATCAACTAAGAAGACTATGTTGGTTGAAGATTTCAATGGTAAGATGTACAAAATTACTGTGGAGGAAGCTTAATGTCTCGTATATCTGACGTTTTGATCGAAATCAATGAATACTTAGATAGTGATTTGTCTGATGAAGAAATTGCTGAACAGGTTGGCTGCCCAGAGCGCTGGGTAACTCAAGAGCGTAAAGAAAATTTACGTGAAGAGCAAGGTTTTTACTAAGCCATTGATTTCAAATGAAATGTTTTTTCAAAAAAAATGAAAAAAAGGGTTGACATTACTGTTTAGTTTTGGTATAATATATCTATCAAATGGAAAAAAGGAAATACATCATGGCACACGAAACTTCAAAAAACCAACGTATTCTAGGTCAAATCGGTCGTCGTCTTATGGACATTTCTGCTACTTCTCCTATGAAAGGTTTGAAGGATGATGAGATTGGTCGCTTCAATCGTATGGCTTCATTCGGTGACGCACTTACTCGCTTTGGTACTACCTTTGGTCCTCGTAGCGTTGATGATGTTCTAAATGTTTCTGGTGTTACTCACAAAGAAGCTGAAGAATTCATGAAGATTGGCTACACTAACTCTTAAGGAGAATTTGATATGAAACTCGTTATCCAAACTCAGATCCGTGAAAACTATGGCGCTCATGATTGGGACGGCCACGGTGATTGTCCTCAGCGTTGGAAGTGTAAAGGTGGAAACACCTATATCGTAGAAGATCTTTCTTCTAAGCACGTCAACAAAATCGTTGATGGTGGTATCCCTACTCTAAAGAAGTTGATCGAGGAAGACAACGATCACTTTGAGGAGTATATTCTCGATTTTGAAATCGTCGGTGACGATGAGATTCGTTGGGAAGCGTGGGAGCATCCTGTTGTTTTCTCTTGGGGTGGAGACCGTTGGTTGGCAAATCGTACTGTTAAAAATGACGAGTACGGCTATATGCGCAGCGAAATTGCTGCAGCTCACGAGTCTTGGATTCCGCAAGAAGGCGGTGAGCGTGCTCACTTCGAACTCACTTATGAGATGCACTCTGGTGAGATGGTTCCTTATAAGGATCTATCCAAGGTGTTGGAGGCTGCTTAATGTATGTAGTTCGTAATGTTTCTAATAATGTAATAGCTGCTCTATGCAGCCGCCCTGAAGATGCTCAAGCTTGGATTGATAGTAAGATAGATGGTGTAGTATATATTATTGAAAAACAGGGCATGAGAGATCAACTTGGTTCTCTCGGTTTAGATCCTGATGAAAAAATTTCAAAAAAATAAAAAAAAGGGTTGACATTATCGTTCTTATTTGATATTATAGTATTATAAGGTAAATAAAGGAAAACACACATGGCATACGTCACATACAAAAACCGTTCTTCTTCTGATTATCGCTTTACTTGTAAATCACTTGATGATCCTGCAATTGCAGATCTTAAAGCAATGCTTGTTGAAGAAAACAACTATATCAAACGAGCTCGTAAAACCGGCTTTACTTATTTCGCTCAAAAACCAACACGTGGTCTTCGTATCCGTCCTCGTGGCCCTCGTCTATCTCAGTGGGCAAAGGATACTCCTTGGGAAAACGCAACTCATTACGACGTTTACATTCGGGAGTACAACTAATGGATATGGATCTTCTTCAATCTCTTGATAAGCTACCTCTAGAAAAAGCTCGTGAAGTAGCCACCTCTTTAATCGATGTTAAGAAAACTAAAAAGATTGTTCGTAATCGTTTAGAATACGACATTTCTGTTGCTCGCACAGCCACCGAAGTATCTCGGATTATGTGGCAAGTTTATTTGTCAGGCAACGGTCTCGGTACTGTTGGTTCTTCTTGGAAAAAGCATTACAACTCTTTTTAGTTGACAAAAACGCTAAATAATGATAAGATTAAAGCATGATAAAAAATCCTAAAAGAATTCGATACTCTATGACCGATTTGGAAATAGAGTATCTTCGTACACAAGCTTACGAAATTTCACAATGTCCTGTGAGAAGTCGTGGTCGTGATTATGAAACTTGTTTTGCTGCTACACTTGCTGGCTCTATACTAGAGTTTGCTTTAGTACATCAAGGTGCTACTAAAAATCCAAAAGAGTTTGACCACACAGATCCAGACTCCTATGCTTGGGATGTTATGTGGGATGGCGGTAAAACAGAAGTAAAGCGTAAAGGTTTTTTAAAAGACGATCGAACTAAATGGTATTCTGTTGATGATCCGGTTTATGTCAGAACATTTCAAAAGAATATACGCCTAGTCGATCACTTTGTAGTAGGTGATTATAAAGTACTCGGTAAAAACGATTTCGATGTACAATGGATGCTTATTACAAAAGTTGGTAATGATTTTAATCGTTATATGAAAGAAAGTATGTACAATCCTGGACAATTGGTGTATTATCATAATAGAGATCCCAAATGTCAATATTTAATGAATGAGGTAGTCTATGTCTAATAACCCTGAATCAGCAAAAGTTCTCGCCGAGTGCGCTGAACTGCAAATGAGAAAAGCTCGTGATTATCAAAATCCGAACTCAACTGTACAGCAAGCCGATTACTATCCAAACGGTGTGCAATCAATCCATGATGTTATGCATGGTAAAATGCTACGTATGAAATCTGTTATGGAAGCTATGCGTGGTCAAGATTATGATCCAAACTTTGAGTCACTCGAAGACAGTGCTAAAGATCTAATTAACTATGCATCTTTCTTTGTTGCATATTGTCGTCAAAAGATCGAGGGCCAAGACGGTACTCGTGATATCTTTAATCGTCCAATCCGTGAGAAAAATGTAGAATAATGTTTGTAGTTCAAAACA
>Ga0181560_10001099_pt1 | contig 25304 bp, 10 predicted proteins | sample 011ome_20_FD_133751 | JGI IMG/M metagenome (GOLD analysis project Ga0181560, IMG submission 133751) | Coastal salt marsh microbial communities from the Groves Creek Marsh, Skidaway Island, Georgia - 011509CT metaG (megahit assembly) | ecosystem: Environmental > Aquatic > Marine > Intertidal...
CGTAAGGTCGCATACGTGCATTCATCAAAGCCAGGTGAGTCATCGACAAATATACGTTTGTGTCATGGATGACGAGAACGTCCGTGTCAGAGCGTCTGTGTCATTCGATATGTGAAGAAACCGACGGAACAGACGGACAGGGGAAAGGCGGCGACGATCGATTGAAAATTTCCCAAGGGAAAAAGAGGGGAGCGTCAGAGAACGAAACGATTTTTTTTTTTCGAAAAATAGGTCAAAGGTCGAATTGCACTTGTACCACGGCCGCCTCCCCGGCTCGAACAGATTCCCGACGCGAGAGTCGACGGTGAAGTACGTCAGTGGAACGCTCAAATTAGCCGCTACTAGCGAAAAGGAATTCTGGCAGCGATCGCAACGACGTATCGGTGAGTCTGGACACAGTGGTGTCGGTCTTGGTCTCTTAGTTCCGCTCCGCACTGTATCACATTCAGGTGGGAAAAAATTCCGCAAGCACCTCCACAGCGTCGCGCTCTCTGGGACACTGTTGGTGCAGCAGAAGTTCAAGGACGACATCACCGCGTACAACGCTTTCGCCGTGCTTCTCCGCGTCTGGGCTTCCGAGAATGGATACATATTCGTGGAGCCAGGTATGGAAACCGAAGAGGCGATCAAAGATCAACTGCCAGAAGAGTACCACTGCCGCGGTCACCTCCTCGCTGGACTAGAAGAGATCCAGAGCGAGTGGAAGAAGCGCGTGGAAGCCAAGGCTCATAACCGCGTGGCTCCAGGCATGACCAAGGGTTTTAAGCTGCACGACCTCGACATGAGCCCGAGCGTTCCCAAACTCATCGCGATGAAGAGCCCCCCGGTGGATTGGGTGCAGGGCCGCGCCGACGATCGTGCCGACGCGCACGCGATCGATGAGCTCGTGTCCGAGCTGGTGTGCTTGATCGCAGCGAAGGCCGAGCAGGCGCCAGATTGAGAGAGAAAAGAGAGCTGTAGAAGAACAACGCACGACACACCGCGACAACGTCGCGATATCGTCCGACGGAACAGACTGACTGGTACTGTATTGTAATGGAACGAACGAATACACAGGGGATGAAAGAGGGGAAACAGGCGGGAGAACTAGATAGGCCCCAACCAGTTCCGAGAGATTCCGTCCCACTTTTCCGGCGTCGCGACGATGATGTCCGCGCTAAGAAGCGCGCGCAAGTCCGGGGTGTAATCCCCGGTGAGCTCGACGAGTCGCTTTCCGAGCACGGGGCACAGGTGTTTCCGCCAGTCCTCGATGCGCTCGCGAACAAGCGCTTTCAGAGGCGCGATGTACACGACCTTACCTCCCGGCTCGTCTCGAAACGTCCGCATCATCGCGAGCTCGGCGGATATCGTCTTCCCAGAACCCGTCGGCGCGCCTAACAGGACGTTCACGTTTGTGTGGAACAGCGTGTGGAACGCCTGCGTTTGGATCGCGTTGAAGTGCGTAAACTTTTTCGCGTAGAGCGACTCGTACTTCTCGTCGTTCAACGCGCTTCGAGGCAGAGGCGTGAGGTCGAGTAAGTCTGTGTGCGGCGGGTGCTTCTGCGGAAGCACTAACCCGTCGAACCGCAGTTCTAAGAACGTCTCGCACCCGAGCCAGCTCTCGGAGGTCGCGCGCAGGAAATACTGCGACGGCATCGGTTCGAATATCGGGATCGTGAACGCCATGTGTTGCTTCCCTTCCTTGTGCTGCTTCTTGCTCAGGTTAAACGTCTCCGTGTGATAGATGTGCTCGTTCACCGGGTCTTCGACCCAGACGAGCCATCGTTGGATGCCGCCGTGCTGACTGTCTCGCCATATGAAGTCCGGCGTGAGCGTCACGCTCACTCTCAAAACCGACCTCGTGATCGGCTGCACGCTCGCTTCCATCGCGAGGTGAGGAAGCGCTTCGAGGCATCCTTTAACTTTCTTCCCGACGTCCGTGTTCAGGCGCAGCAACGACCCGATTTCGGACGGCGACATGTCCCACAGCCGCTCCACGGTCGCGTCTCGCGTCTCGAGCCGGTACAGCGTGTCCGGCGACAGCGTCGTCTCGAACTGCCGCAGCGTGTGCTGGTGCGGCCATATCCGCAGATCCACCGTCTTCGACAGCGTCAAGAGCGTCTCCGCGAGCGACGGCCACCCGCGTCTGAGGCAAAGCTCGTACAACGCGCGGCAGATGCGGCTCGCGTTTTGCGAGATGTACGAGCTGTCCGCGATCAAGCTGAACGCTTCCATGCGCGCGCGCGAGATGTACACTTGCAGAAGCAGGTTAACCTTCCCAGCCTTGTCCGCGAGCGTCGCTTTCACTTCGATCGGGCACGCGTTCTTTTTGTCTCGTCGTAACGTCTCGAGCTCGGGCATCTCGTCCTCTCGCGGGGAGATGTTCTCGAACTCTCCCGCGTGCGAGACCATGTGGAACACCTCCGGGACGCTCATGTGGCGCTTCAAGTGCTCGTCGAACATCTCCATGGACGTCTGCTTGATGTAAAAATGCGACGCGATCCTTCCCGCTTCGGTTTGATACAATTGCCCGCTCCTCTCGTCGAATCGAATCATCTTCGCTCGGTCCAACGTCCGCGCCGCTTCCTTGACGAGCTTCCGCCGGTGCTCCCCGAGCCCGGGGTCGAGCTTGACGTCGTCCCACGTGATCCCGTACGCGAGCGGGTTCTTCTCCATCCTCGTGTGTAAGTACGAGTACCCGAGCCACTGCGCGCCTTCCTTCACGTTTGTCACCGTCCCGAGGACGATTTCCGCGTTGAGGTTGTCCGCGAGGCACGAGATAAACTGCGACTCGATCGGCGTGGAGTGCGTCAACAGAGACAGGTAGTGCGCGAGTTTCTTGTGCTCGGTGACGATGACGCCCTCGCCGCTGGTGTCGAACCCTGGTCTACCCGCTCTTCCGAAGATCTGCTGGACGTCGAGCACGCCCAAGTCCCTGAACCCGCCTTTTTGCGGGTCGTACAGCTGCGTGCCTTTGATGACCACGGTGTGCGCGGGCAGGTTGACCCCCCACGCCAGCGTCGCGGTGCAGACGAGGACTTTCACGACCCCCGCGGCGAAGAGCTTCTCCACGAGGGTTCGATCCGACCTCAGCATCCCGGCGTTGTGGCACCCGAAGCCCTTCCCGACCAGCTCCTTGAGCTCGTTGTTCCGACTGCGGTCGATCTCCGTCTTGAACCTTTTTTTGCCCTCGTCGTCCTCCGCGCAGCCAAACAACTCGACGCCGCCCTCCGCGTTCGCGGCGAGCTCCGCGAGCTGACGCGCGGTCTTCACCGTGTCCTTTCGGCTGTGCACGAACACCATCGCTTGCTTCCCGCTCTTCAGCGCGCCCGCGCACTTATCGTACGCGATCTCCGCCATCAAGTTGAGACGTTTCATCGCGTTTCCCTCCGTCACGCCGACGAACACCTGCGTCAGCGGAATCGGTCGGTAGCTCTGATCGAACACGAACAACCCCGCGTCGGAGACGCCCAGGAACTTCGCGACGTCCATTGGGTTCGGCAACGTCGCGGACAGACCGACGATTCGGATCATCGACTGCGTCGTCTCGACTTGCCGGTGCGTCCGCGCGACGAGGGTCTCGATCACCGGACCGCGTTCGTCGTTCAAAAGGTGCACCTCGTCGATGATCAGGAGGCCCAACGTGGACGCGACAGAAACTTCCCCGCCCTTGCGCGTGATGACGTCCCACTTCTCCGGGGTCGTGACGATCATCGTCGTCTCCTCGAGCTCTTTCTTCGTGAGTTGCGTGTCCCCGGTGAGCTCCCTCACCGTTATCCCGAGCGGGGCGAGTCTGCGCGAAAACGCGTTCGTGACCTCCGCGGCGAGCGCCTTCATCGGCGCGACGTACACAATCTTAAAGTCGTCCCCGTTCCACTCCCCGTCATCGTCGAAGTGCGCGCCGATCTCGTGTAGGACGGTCAACATCGCGATGTTCGTCTTCCCCGCGCCCGTGGGCGCGCACACGAGGAGGTTCTCGTTCGAGCGAAACGCCGCGGGGTAAATTTTGCTCTGAATCCGGTTCAGCGACGTCATCCCCGCGAACGCGAGCTGCGCCCAGTCGTCGAGCTCCTCGATCGCGACGAACCGCTCGGCATCCCCCACGGGTGCGACCTTCGCCGCGGGGACGGCTACTTCCTCGTACCCTTTGTGGACCTTACGCGTCGTCCCCGCGGGCAGCGCCTTGCGTCCGCCTGAACCGCCGCCGACGCGAAGACCCGCGAAGACGTCGTCCTCCCCGCGTCCGCCCCCGGACGCCGCCGCGGCTTCCCAGTCTCCCTCGCACAAGACCCCGAACCCGACGCCGCTCGCGGCGAGCCACTCGAGCAGCGGCTCGCCCTGCCCTTGCGCGATGCGACGACCGACTTTCCGCTCCTCCTTGCGTCTGAGTTTCTCGATCTGCTTGTCCGTCGTGCTCGATATCGTCACCGTTCGTCCAGGTCCGCCGGCGGCGGCGCGATCGCGATCCTCGCCGTCGTCGTCCTTCCCCCCTCCCAACGTCTCCCTCAGCGTCGTGATGCGCTTCCGCAGCGCCGCGCACATCGCGACCCTGCGCTCGATCGCGCCCATGATGAGCTCCACGCCGCCGTCGCCGAGGAGGTCGAACAGCTCCGCGGCGACGTCGACGTCCGACCTCGACGCGTCGGACAGCGTCGCCCTCGCGACGCCCTGCGCGACGTCCTCCCACCCCGCGCCCGCGACGCCCCCGACGTGCTCGACGCACTTCTCTTTCAGCCACCTCAGCTGCTCGTTCGCGCTTTGTTCCGCCGGAGGTAACGGCCCGAACGATGTCGCGCGCGAAGCGGAAGCGTCGAGCGGGCTCGTCCCGGCGTTCTCGCCGCGGCGCTTCTCCGCCTCCGCCTCTCCGGCGGCGCGGAGACCGGCTTTCATCGTCGCCGCGAGCTTCGCCGCCGCGGACGCGGACGCCGCCGCGGACGCGGACGCCGCCGGCGCTGGTCGAGGGATCAAAGTGGACGCCGAAGTGGACGCGCGCGAGCCCACGGCGCGAGACCGAGGCGCGTTGAAGACGACGTCCGCGCCAAACTCTCGCCGCGCGGGGACGGCGGCGGCGCCAAACTCCGCCGCGGACGCGTCGACGTCCCGGTCGTCGGACGTCCCTTTGCGTTTCTTCTGGATGTGCACGAGTCTCTTCGCGACGTCGATGAGATCCGGGACGTGCTTCTCGTCTACCGGCCCTAACGCCTTCGCGAGCGCGGTTTTCATCCGCCTCGCGCGTTCCCTCTCCTCCGCGGCGGCTTTCTTCTTCGCGAGGTCGGGATCTCGCCCGTACGTCGTCTCCTCGTCCCATCGCTCCGCGGCCGCGATGGACTCCTCGCACAGCCCCGCGATCGCGTCGAACGCGACGAGCGACGCGTCCGCGAGCTGGTCCGGCAGGAGCGTGTCCCCGCCCGTGACTTTCACGACGACGGGGAGGAACGCGTCGAGCGCGTCGCGCGCGTCCTTCGGGGGATCTCGCGACGACGACGGCGACGGCGACGACGGCGACGACGGCGACGGCGGCGACGCGTCGCTCCCGCCGAGGACGCGCGCGGCGAGCGACGCGGTCGCGTGATACCTCCCCGCGCCGTGCCCTCCCGCGCCGCCGTCGCCCGCGCGCGCGAGGATCGCGGCTCGCGCGACGAACTCCGCGTCCACGTCCACGGCATCGCGCGCGTCGTTCGTCGTCGCGAGCGTGAACGTCCGAAGGAACGTGCTCAGGCGCGGCGGCGCCGCCGCGCCGCGCTTCCCCTCGGCGCCGCCGCCCATCGCGCGTGGACGCGCTGGTCGCGAAGAGACGCGTGCGGGGCGCGACGTCGTGAGTGCGACGCGAGCGCGAGGCGGCCGTCAGGTGCAGTGGTGGGCACCGAAAACGCCGGCGGCGAGAGCGAGAGGTGAGCGAGAGCAGTACACCGGTAAACGTGTTTTTGACCGGTCAAGGGCCGAGTTGAGCGAATGTTGAAACTGGTCCACCGATCAACACACGCGGGTTGCGACGAAAACTTTCGCCATCGCGCGCGTGTTGGACTGTCACCAACGAGGCCGCGCCGCGTCCCGCGTCCCCTCTGACTTGCGTGACGCGCACGCACGCTCTCCGCAGGGTTCAGCGGCGCCGAACTCCGTTCGCGCGCTCGAACGTCGCGAGAGACGCGCGCGCGCCGCGGCCGCGTCGTCCGAGCTCGTCCGCGCGCGTCGTCTCCGTCGATCGCGCGCGCGACGCTCGCGGATCGCGAATCACGTCTTGCAATTCTTTCTCCCGCGCCCTCCTCTCTCTTCGAATCGGCGTTCGGTGATCGATCGACGCCGCGATGCCCTCGAGCGCGAGCGGCAGCGATGTCGGGTCCATCGGCCTCCCCGCGATCGAGGGCGACCTCCCCGAGCCCCCCTCCGCGACCGCGGACGACGTCGACCTCCCCCCCGTCCCGGACAGCGCGTCCGAGAAGTCCGACGACGACGACGGCGCGGCGGGAAGCGTCGGATCCGAGAAGGCCGACGACGACGCGGACGCGGACGAGCACGTCGTGGACATGGAGGAGATGAAGGAGGCCGTCGCCGCCGCGCAGAGAATCGCGGACTTACGAGCGAAACTGCGCGAGACGAGCGCGGAGGAGCGCGCCGCGCAGATTGCCGCGCTCGCGCTCGCGAACCAGCGCGCGGAGACGGAATACGACAAGGCGATGAGCGAAGATCTCCCGGAGCTGCACAAGCTCGATTACGCGGAAGCGGAGGCGCACTGGAAAGCGGAAGCGGTGACGGGGATCAACGGCGAATACCTCCCGTTCTGGAAGACGGAGCTCCACGAGCTCGAACACCTCGGCCCGGGCGTCGGGCTGTGGTTTCGATCCCTCAAAGGCTTCGGGAAGTTTTTCGCGTACTGCACGATTCCGATCATGATCATCCTGTGCCAGTACTTATATCTGTACTACAACTCCGACAGCGACATGGACAGGAGCTCCACGGAGAACTTGGCGGAGCTCACCACCGGCGTCGCCGCGGCGACGTCTCAGGACGAGACGATGTTTGGCATCAACATGAAGACCATCATGTTTGTCATCTCATGTCTGGACTGTCTCGCGATCCTCGCGTTTGTCATCTACGCGTGGAGGATGAAAGCGAAGCAGGACCGGTACGTCCGCGAGAACGACGAGGCGATCTCGTCGCTGCCGGACTACAGCGTCCAGGCGTGGAACATTCCGAAGGACACGGAGGAGGCGGACATAAAGAAACACTTTCAGCAATATGGCGTCGTCGCCGACTGCGTCGTCGTGAAGGACATCGGAAAGGTGATGGGGCTTCGCCAACGAAGAGCGAAGCTCATCGATAAGCTCGTGTCGTTGAAGATCGACGCCGCGTATTACACCGCGAAGGGCAAGAGCCGACTGCTGAGGATTCAGACGAAGAGGATCACGCGGCAGAAGGAGATGATCGAGAAGGTCAACGAGAAGATCGAGAAGAAGCTCTCGAAGGGGTTCCACAGCGTGTGCGCGTTCATCACGTACGAGAAGCCCGACGGCCGCGCGGAGGTGTTCACGCGATTCCGCAAGGGCACGCGCTACTGGGGCATGAACTGCTGCTACGACCAGTCCCTGAAGTTCCAGGGGTGGAAGCTGGACGTGAAGCGCGCCCCGGAGGCGTCGGATTTGAAGTGGGAAAACGTCGTCCGCGTCAACAAAAAACGCGACTTCACGAGAAAGTTCATCGCGATGTTTTTCATCTTCATCCTCCTCCTCGGCTCGATCGCGGTGACGATAATCGGACAATCCGTCGCGAGCGACGCGGAGCCGTCCGTGCCGTGCGGCACCGTGGAACCGAGCACCGAGACCCCCGCGCCGTTGTTGTCGTGCACCGCCATCTGGAACCTCAAGGGAGAAAACGCGTTCACCAACGCGACGTCCCAGGCTATGCTCGCGGTGACGAAGTTCGTGGACAACCTCGACGATGCTTCCGTGTGCTCTGATTACATCAGCGGCGTGGACTGGGCGCAGCCGATGAACAACTACGCGCCGTACACGTCGTTCCAAAACGCCGCGTTGCCGGCGGCGAACGCGTGGACGGGTGGGCCCATTCCCGGGTCGAACGCGGACGAGTGCGCGGCGAAGATTTGCCAGAAGTGCTACTGCCTCGACCAGGTGGACATGACGAACATCAAAGAGGTGTTCGAGCAGTTCTTCAGCGGCACGGACAACGACTTCTGCCAGGATGTCTTCGACAAAGTGAAAAACGAAGCCGCGGTCGCCCTAGGCGTCATCTTCATGGTTTCGTTCACAAACTACATCTTGATGGAGAGCGCCGGGTGGGCGTCTAAATTCGAGCGGCACAGCACGGTGTCCCGGACCGAGGCTTCGGAGGCGCTGTACACGTTCTGGGCGCTGTTCATCAACACCGCGTTCGTCCCTATTCTCATCTACGCCAAGATCACGGCCCTGAAAGGTTTACCGTTTGTGTTCCAAGGCTCATACGACGACATGAACGCGGATTGGTACAACACCGTGATGGTCTCTATTCTGTCCACGGCGATCATCAACGCGATCATGTTCCCGCTCGCGAGGGTGTTCAACAAGCTCGGCAAGGGCCTGTGGAGAAAGATGACCCGGTGCTGCGCGCACTCGCAGAAGACGCTCAACGAGATGTACGTCCCCGACGTCTTCAAGCTCGCGGAGCGTTACGGCCAGGCGATGTGCGTGCTATACTACTGCGTCATCTTCTTGAGCGCGTGCCCGCTGCTGTTCCCCATCGGCGCGATCACGTTCCTGTGGATGTACGCGGTGGACAAGTTCCTCTTGTTGAAGTACTACGCGATGCCGCCGGCGTACGACCACGCTTTGAACGACATGATGCTTCGATACGCGCCCTACGCGGCGTGGTTCCACTTGGCCATCGCCATCTGGGTGTTCGGGTACTACCAGATCCCTTCGTACGAGATCGGCGGGTACGGGAGCTCGTACGGCGCGGACTCCACGGCCACGGACGGAGACTACGACTCCGCGCCGGATCAGCTCGATTTCGTCGCGCGCATCGTCCGCGCGAACGCGTTCGTGCCGTTCGTGCTGTTCGTGCTCCTCACCGCGACGCTGTTCCTCTCGAAAATTTTAAGAATTTTCGTCGTCACGCCGATCAAGAAGCTGTGCTGCGGCCACGAGGAGGAGCAGGTCGAGGACGTCCCGGACTTCAGCGAGCTGATCATGCCCGGGGACCCGCGGTTCGACAAGCCGTTAGAAGAAGGCGCGAAGATGACGTCGAAACTGAGCGGGCTGAAGTCGTACCGTCTGGAGGACAACCCGGATTACCAGGCGTTGTTCCCGGAGAGCGTGCTCACGGGGGAGACGATTCAGCTCGAGTTCGAGGAGCCCCCGGAGGAGACGCCACCGGAGGATCAGGTGATGACGATCTCGCCGCACCCGTTGGGACGGTCGGCGACGATGAAGGAGCCGAAACGGAAGAGGAAGAAGGGGGACCCGCACGCGAAGAAGGATCACTTCTTGGATCGTTCCGCGTCGACGAGGGTGTGATCGAAACGGCGACGCGACGCCATGACTACGGTAACAAGAAGTCAACCGTTTACTACAGTAGACCAGCCAGACAAAAGTTAACGAGAAGTTAACCGTTTTCTGTTTAATCGTAACGTTATACGTTGTTTACTCGTCGTCTCGTCTCGTCTCGTCTCGTCTCGTTAACTCCCCTCCGCGGCGGCTTCTTTCAAGATACTCTCGAACGAAAACGGATCGAACGCGTATCCGTCGCCCTTGTAGAACTTGTTCTGGTACTCTACCCAATGCAACCTGAGCGCGTGCAAAAACGCGCTGAGGCTCTCCATAAGCATCAGCACCCCGATCGTTGCCACCGCCCACACGGCGAACCCGACGAGCATCACGAGCGGCGATTTCGTCGCCGCGGACGCCATCAAGACGCGGTCCAAGAACACCGCGCTGAGCTGCGAGTGCGCGAGCGACAGCGCCCACAGACGCAAGTACGACGCCGTGTTGCTCACCGCGCCGAGGACGAACTCGATCGTGTGGATCATCTGGTGCACGAAGACGTCCCCGAAATTGAACGCCTCGCCGTCTTCGTCCTCGCCGGGGAGGCGCGCGTACGCCTCCCCTCGCGCCCTCGCGTCGTGGCGTCTCTTCAGAACGAGCGGCTTCGGCAGGAGCATCACGGGCACGGACGCGAACGCGACGACGACTAAGCACACCTGAAGGACGCCTTGACCGCGGAACATGACGTTCTCCGGGCACCCCGCGGTTCCTCCCGGGCCTTCTCCCGCGCAGTCTACATTCCCTGGGTCCAGGAACATGTATATGAGGACGTGATAGAGATCAGCCTCGCAACCGGGTGTGATCCACTTTAAGACGATGAGAAAGACGAGATACCCGAACAGCGCGCCGAGGAAGATGACCTGCGGGATGCACTCGCACGCGATCGACAGAACGTCCTTCGCGCGCACGAAATTCAGCAAGCTCATGAAGATCCCGACCATCATCTGCGTCACGCCCATGATGATCGACATCTTCATCTTCATCGAGTTCAAGAACGGCAGCTCGGACTTGCTGCCTCGCCAGATCGGGTCTACGCCGAACGCGTACGTCCCGTTTCGTTCGAGGCCGGCGACGTACTGACTGTCGCACCCCTTCGTCGCGTCGTTCGCGTCGCAGACCCACCGCGTCTTCCCGGCGAGCCGCGTCATCGGCACGGAGAAACACTCGTTGTACATCGCCCCGGCGTACATCGAAAAGATAGACATGAGGAGGACGACGTAGCGACCGTCGAACGCCATTTGGAATATTTCATTCTGCGGCGTCGCGCCGAGCGTTTCCTCGTTCAGGACCATGTACATCGCCGCGAGGAGCATCAAGATCCCGTGTCCGAAGTCGCCGAACATCACCGCGAACAAGAACGGAAACGTCACTATGGTGAGCACGGTCGGGTTCACCTCCTTGTACCGCGCTATCCCGTACGCGTCGACGATGCCCTGGAACGCGGCCGTGACTTTGTTCGTTCGGAAATACGTCGGCGGCTCTTCCTTCGACGCCAGCGGCTGGAAGATCGTCCCCACGAGCGCGCTCGAGGATCGATTCGCGCGGAGCAGCGCGTCTCGCACCGCGGGCTTCGCGAACGTCGGGCACCACGCCTCGGCGACGACGACGTCTCGAGCGACGTCGACGGAGAACATGTTTAACGCGTGGTACGTCGCTTTCTGTTTCCTGACGAACGTCGTCCACGCCGCGTGCGCGCGGGCGATGCCGCGGAGGAGGTCGTCGCGATGCGCCGTGGACGCGCGTAACGTCTGCTGCAGATCAGTTTCACGCGCGGCGACTTCCGCGCGCATCCGCCGCCGCCGCGAGAAATCCTCTTGAAGCGGGTACCGGTTCGCGCCGAAGCTGTCGGCTATCTTCGCGATCGCATCCCGCGCGTGCTGCCCCGAGAAGAACACGAGAAACGCCGTCTTCACGACGAAGTCTCCCGTGGCCGGGTCCTCCATCTCGCCCTCGATCGTCTCTCGCTCGAAGAGGAGATTCCCGCGCGTCGCTCGGAACGCCATCCGCTCGAGCGCCGGCGCCTCGGACGCGCGCACGCACCCGGCGATGAACCCCAGCCGCGACGCCTTCTCGACGTCGTCGTCCGCGCTCGCGAGCAGCGTGTCGTCGCCCAAGGTTTCGAGTCCCCCCGCGCCGTCGGTCGCCTCGTCGAAGAACGCGCGCGCCTTCTCCGTGACGACCTGCAGCTCCACGAGTTCGGCGCGATTCCGACGCAGCCGCTCGATGGCGGCTGACATCGTCCGCGTCTCGCTCTCCGCCTCGGTCAGCCGCGTCTCGAGGTCGTCGAAATCGATGGACGTCTCCGGCGACGGCATCGCGCGCGGAGCGATCCCCGCGTCTTTGAACGCCGCCGCGAAGAAGCGCAGCCGACGAAGCATCTCGTCGCATCGCTTCACTCGCGACGCGTACGCGCGCTGGGGGAAAGGTTTCGCGTGATTCAGATCTCGAAACTGCACGAGACCGACGTCGCCTAAGCACGCGACCGTGTCGCGCGAGGCTTCGGAAGGGACGATGAGGCGGACGAGCTCCATGCTCTCGCTCCTGAAGAGCTCCATGGCGCGCGGACGTGCGGTGCGCGCCGCAGCCCGCGCCTCCCCGACTGAAGAAAAGCGTTAGACGCTTCCGAGAAAAAAGAAAACGCACAAGACAGCGCGGCTGATGCCGTCGTTCACCACAGTTCACCGCCTGGTATCCTACTACTACGACGACGCTTCCGCGTCCGGCAACTCCTCTATCGTCACCCCCGACGCGCCTCCCCCACCCTCTCCCTCCCCTCGCGCGATGCGCTCCGTTCGCTGCCGCTCCAACTTCTTCTGGTGCCTCGAGTGCTGCTCCGCGATCTCGCCGACGACGGCGCGTCCGACGTTGAAGACGCCGCCGAGGACGGCGCCGAAGATATTTCCGACACCGTGCGCGATATCTCCGACGTGCTTCGCGACGTCGTTCGAGCGCGGCTCGCTCGCACGATTATCGGCGGCGCTCTCGCCGTGGGGTCCGCCCGCGTCGCGCGACTCCGTCGCGCCCGCCTCCGTCGGTCCCGCGGCGAGGACTTGCGACAGCCCGCTCGAGACGCCTTTTCCAAAATTCGCGACCATCCCGCTCACGTCGAGCCCTCCGCCTCGCGACCCCCACTGCACGGCCGCGAGTATCGTGTGCCCCGCGGACGACGCGTCGCCGGCGTGCGTCTCGTCCACCGCGCCTCGAGGGCGATCGCCGCGTCCGCTCGCGTGCGCCGCGCGTTCGCTCTCGACGTGTTTAAAATACGTCTCGAGGTTGTCCACGAGGCAGTCGACGACCCAATCGACTTCCTCGCCCTCGTCCTCGCTCGTCCACAAGATAGCGTCGTGCGCGTTCGACGCTATCTTGCGCTGCTTGTGCACCTCGGTCGCGGCGAGGTGACCGGCGATGTACCCGCCGACGGCGCCGATGGGTCCCATCAGGACGCCGCCGCCCGCGGCGAGCCCTTTCGCGAGTCCCTCCTCGACTTGGTAGCTCTTCTGGAAGCCGTACCGCGCCCACGTGCAGAAGTGCTCGCAGTTGTTCCCCAAGACGTGATACCCGCCGAACCGCTCCTCGTACATCTTCTTGGAGAGCGCGAGGAGCGCCCGCTCTAAGATCTGCTCCGGTCGCATCGGCGTGTGCTTCGCGTCGTACTCCACGCATCCGTCGTACGGCGAGCCCCCGACCTCGCTCAGGGCGTTCGTGACGACGACCGCGTTCGCGCTGACGTCCCTGTCCGAGCTGTCCGCGGCGCCCCAGAGGTGGACGACCGCCTCGGGGAGCTTCTCCCCCGTCCTCTCGTCCGCGTCCACCATCCACCGGTCCCCGCACGGCGCGAGCGCGCGACGACCGACGTACACCGCCCAGTGCGTGAACGGGACGATCTGGTCGTTCCTCGGCCAGTAGAGGATGTCCCCAGGCGTCCGCGACTTCCCGAGCGCGGGCCACACGTGCTTCCGCATCGCGGGCTCGCATGCTCGCGGCTCGTACTTCGGCGCGGGAGCCGCGACCTCCATCGCCGCGACCGGAGGTGTGACGCCGCGACGACCGCGACCCGATCTCGCGGTTGAGTTTTATCCTCGCCTCGTGCTGTGAAGAATATTTGTGAGATCTGTCGCAGCCAGTTGTTACCCGCGCAGGTCACGGGCGGACGCCGCGATGGCGCCGGCGACGAGGCGCCGGGCCGCGGCGAAGACGCCAGTCACCGCGACACCCTCGCCGAACGCGCGAGGAGGGAAGAATCCCTCCGCGGCGAGCCCAGAGGACGACAGCGTGGACGACAGCGTGGACGAGAGAGACGCGATTGTGAGATGGAGACGACGACGCCGAAGCGGACGCCTCGCGACGCTGTACGTCCCCCGCCTCCCCGTGTTCTCGTCCGCGTTCGTGTTCGGGCTCTTCGCGCTGCTCGCGCCGATCGCGGACAGGGCGTACCACGCGCTGTCCACGGAGGGGAGGATGGCGTCGGACGTCCCGTCGTTCGCGCACGACCTCGGCAAAGGTTTCGTCGTCGAGTGGGACAAAACTTTGCTCGAGCTCAGCGTGTTGCACTCGCGGCAGGACCGCAAGTGCGCGTCTCGACGAGCCGCGTCCAACGTCGCGGAGGCACAACACCGGAGCGAGTGCGCCCCGCGCGTCGCGTGGAGCACGAACCCGGGGCTGCCGTTCCTCGTCGCCGCGAACGGCCCCATTCGCATCCACCAGCTCATGGCCGGGCACTTTAAGGTTGACATTCGACGCGTGCTGCAGACGACGACGCAGACGCTCGACTCCGTGGAGTACGTCCCTCCGTCGCGCGTCGATCCGGTCGGCACCGTGATCATCCGGGGCGTGCTGATCAAGGACGACGCGCGGCCGGACCGGATGTTGTCCATCGTGGGCGACCTGCGAGCGGCGTGGAACGACATGACGCACGAGCGTCTGACGTTCAAAGCCGAGGCGAAACTGAAAGCGTCGTACACGCTGACGTTCACGCCCGCGTCCGACGCGCGGCTCGCGTTCGAGTTCGAGTGGGACGACGAGGTTCCCGGCGTGATGCGCTCGCCGGGCGGACGACGAAAGAGCGTGGGGTTGAACCAGGTCATCCTGCGGTACGCGTCGGATAAGCACGAACGGATTTACGGCATGGGCGAGCAGTACAGCTCGTTGGAGCACAAAGGGAAACGCATACCGATCATCACCGCGGAGCAAGGGATCGGCCGAGGGAAACAGCCGGTGACGTTCGCGTTCAACCGGGTGTTCATGGGCAGCGGAGGGAACTGGCACACGACGTACACCGCGATACCGCACTACGTCACGAGCGCGGCGCGGAGCGTGTTCCTCACGAATTACTCGTACGCGGAGTTTGACTTCACGGACGACGAGACGATCTCGATCTTGTCCACGACGCCGACGAACACCCTCTGCGGGCAGATCATCGGCGCGAGGAGCATCCCCGAGACCGTCGCCGCGTACACGGAGTACAGCGGGCGCATGGAGCCGCTCCCGGAGTGGGCTTACGCGAACGGCGTCATTCTCGGGATGACGGGCGGGAGCGCGAAAGTACGGAAAGTCGCTTCGATGCTTCGCGACGCGGGCGTGCCTCTCGCGGGACTTTGGCTGCAAGACTGGGGCGGGATACGAAACACGTCCATCGGGATCGAGCGCGTGTGGTGGAACTGGGAGCTGGACGAGAGCAACTACCCGGACTGGCACGCGTTGCGAGAGGAAGCGGCGATGAACGGGACGAGGTTGCTGACGTACACGAACCCGTTCCTCATGGACGCGAGAGGGCCGAAAGGGCGTTTATACCGCGAGGCGAAGGAAGCCGGGTACATGGTCCAAACCGTCGCCGGCGGCGTGTACCGTTTAGGGCACGAGCCCGGGGTGTCGTTCGGCCTCTTAGACCTCACGAACCCGGCGGCGGTGCGTTGGATCGAAGACGTGTTGCACGACATGCTAAAGAACACCGGCGCCGTGGGGTGGATGGCGGACTTTGGCGAGTACCTTCCGTTCGACTGCGTGCTTCACAGCGGCGAAGCCCCGATCGCGGTGCATAATCGGTACCCGGAAGACTGGGCCGCGCTGAACCGTCGCGCGATGATCAGAGCGGGACTAGGGAGTAAAAACGAAGGCGGGAACGGCGAAGGCATGTTCTACTCTAGGAGCGCGTCGTCGCAAACGCCGCGGCACACGCCCCTGATGTGGCTCGGCGACCAGCTCGTGTCTTGGGACGCGCACGACGGGATGAAATCCGCGGTGTTGGGGATGTTACAGGGCGGGTTGAGCGGCCTCGCGTTGTCGCACAGCGACATCGGCGGGTACACCGCGACGCCCGGGAGACACCGCACGCGGGAGCTGCTCATGCGCTGGATGGAGCTCTCCGCGCTGTCGGACGTCGTCTTCCGCACGCACCAGGGAAACAGACCGCTGCACAACGCGCAGCCGTGGGACACCCCGGAGCTCCTCGATCACTTGAGGGACTTCGCGCGGTTGCATCGAGCGTTGGCGCCGTATCGCGCGGAGCTCATGCGGGAGTCTTCGCTCACGGGGATGCCGCTCACGCGCCCGCTGTTCATGCACTACCCGCACGACGTCGTCGCGTCTCGAGTCGCGACGCAGTTCCTCGTGGGGCGGGATATCCTCGCCGCGCCGGTGATGGACCGCAAGACGTCCAGGGTGCACGTGTACCTCCCCCCGGGGGACACGTGGCTGGACGTGTGGACGACGCAACAAGCGCCGGCGCAGCCGACGGGGCCGCGACACGGGCACGGCGTGTGGCTCACCGTGGACGCGCCGATGGGGTGGCCCGCGGTTTTCATTCGCGCGGACGCGGGGAAGCCGGCGACGCGCGCGGCGGCGGCGATGCGCGAATGGGCGGCGGAGCGCGGGGGGTTGCCGCCGCACCGGCACGTCGCGCCGATGGACCCGGTCGAGAAGTTGGTGTTGGGGTTGTACGGGTAGGTAGCTCGCGATCGATGTTCGCGTCGAGAGCGTCACGTTCTTGTTGTAAGAGGTTGTACGAGTACGACGTCGTCTTTTTTTCGGATGCTGCCTGAGGCGTTTTTTCGGTGACCGTTCGTGGTCAACGTTTTTTCCGAGAAGGCGGTGCCGCGTCGTCCGTCACCCAGTTCGAGGCGCGCGAGGCGGAGGGACACGCGCGTCGCGCGCGATGGGGGAGAACGTCGAGATCTACCTGCGGCTGAAGCCCGTCAGGGCGCCGTCGCCGTGCGTCTCGATCGACGTCAGCGAGAACCAGTGCGTGTTCGACATCCCGCGAGACGACCTCGCCGGGTACGTGAACAATCAGAGGGAAAAGTACGCGTTCCAGTTCAACGGCGTGCTCGCGCCGGACGCGCAACAGGACGAGGTCTTCGAGCGATGCGCGGCGAAGGTGGTCACCGGCGCGCTCGATGGGTTCAACGGCACCGTGTTCGCGTACGGGCAGACGGGAAGCGGGAAGACGTTCACGATAACCGGCGGCGTCGAGCGGTACGCCGACCGCGGGATCATCCCGCGGGCCATCTCGCGACTGTACGCGGACATCGCGAAGAAGACGGACGGGAAGTACGAGGTGCACGTGTCGTACATGGAAATTTACCAAGACCAAGGCTACGACTTGCTCGACCCGGAGCACGACACGAAAGCGCTCGAGGACTTGCCGCGGGTCAGCGTGCGAGAGGACGACGCCGGGGACTTTCACCTGCAGAATCTGAGCACGCATCGTTGCGAATCCGAGGAGGACGCGCTGAACTTGCTCTTCTTGGGCGACACGAACCGCGCCATCACGGAGACGCCGATGAACATGGCGTCCACGCGGTCGCACTGCATATTCACGATGCAAGTCGAGCGGAGAGAGGTGGGGAGCGAGATCGTCAGACGCGCGAAGGTGAACCTCGTCGATCTCGCGGGGTCGGAGCGCGTGAAGAAAACCGACGTCAGCGGGAAGACGCTCGCGGAGGCGAAATACATTAACCTCTCGTTGCACTACCTCGAGGCTGTCGTCATCGCGTTACAGGAACGCGCGATGGGCGGAGGGAGGGGGCACATACCGTACAGGAACGGTCTGATGACGATGATGTTGAAGGACTCGCTCGGGGGGAATTGCAAAACCGTGATGTTGGCGACGGCGTCGCCGGATCACGACAGCGTCGACGAGAGCATCAGCACGTGTCGATTCGCGCAGAGGATCGCGATGGTCGCGAACGTGGTGACGATAAACGAGGACATCGATCCCGCGTTAGTCATCAAACGCCTGAAGCGCGAGAACCAGGAGTTGCGAGATGAAATCAAGCTCCTGTCCGGCGTCAACGACGACCGCGGAGCGCTGACGGAATCCGAAATCGAACGGCTGCGCTCGAGGGTGAAGGCCTACGTCGACGGCGGCGGCGCGGACGAGGGCGAGGGATTGGCCGCGGACATCGGCGCGTCGATGATGAAGATCAAAGCGAGCTACGAGATATTCAGAGAGATGGTGTTAAGACGCGGCGGCGGCGGCGGCGTCGCCGGCGTCGCCGCCGGCGGCGGCGAGGCGTCGACGTCGCCGCAGTCGCCGCCGTCGCCCGTCGTGGAACCCCCCGGGGCGTTCGACGACTTGCGCGAGGAACTGCGGCTGATGCGCGAGCGCGTGAGACAGCGCGACGCGGAGATCAACGTCCTCGTCGGGATGCTGCAGCGCGGGGAAGGCGGCACGCGCGGCGGATACAGAGCCACCGCGGCGGTGCCTCTCGTGGACGCGTCGAACCCGTCGTCGACGCTGCGCGCCATCGTCGGCGAAAACGAAAACGGAAACGAAAACGACGCGGCGTCAGCGCTCCCTCCCGCGGACGTGCTCGCCGACCGCGACCGCGCGTTCGAGCACTTCAAGCGCGCGTACGCGCAGAACGCGGGCGTGGAGCGGGACAAGTCGACGCTGCGAGAGTTGTACGCGAAAGCGAAGACGCTCGGGGAGCGCGTCAACGCGGCGAGGGATGAGATCAACGCGCAAAAGAGCAAGATTGAAAAGCGACGCGTCGCGCGCGCGCTGAAGACGCTGTCCGACGCGGACTTCGACCCGGAGTGCGACGCCGTGGACCAGGCCGAGGAGCGCGCGAAGGCGACGATCGAGGAGAGCAAGTGCGAGTACAGGACCGCGTTCGACGAGCTCCGAGACGTGAAGAAAGAGATCGACCGTCTGCAGCTCGCGTTGGACCAGTCGCGGAGGCGTCTGACGACGGATTTCGAGAAGTGGCTCGTCATGGCGCTCGGGCAGCAAAACGGCGACGGCGGGCCGGAGGAGACGATCCTCACCCCGGGCGCGGCGAGGAGCTTGGGGCAGACCGTGGTCCGACCGCCCGGGAGCGCCGGCCCGGTCGCGCGGTACCGGCCGTTGTCCGCGGCGGAGGCTGAGGCGGCTGACGCGGCTGAGGCGGCGGCGGGCGCGGCGGCGCCGACCCCGGCGGCGAAGACGTCTGCGGCGACGCCGGCCCCGGTCGCGAAAGCGCAGACTCGCGAGCCGATGACGGAGCTGCCGATGACCGGGAACGCGCAGGTGGACGCGGACATCGCCAAGTTTTTCGCCGCGAAGAACTTGCTCATGAAGAGGGCGGAGAAGGCGTAGCTAGGAATTTATTAGGATGAGCGAAGCGTCGTATTATCACCGTACGATCGTTCGTCGTCGCGGACGACACGTCCGTCTATCTATCTATCGCGCGCGCAAGCGCTCGACCTCGAAGAAATCAGTCCTCGTCCTCGTCCGAGTCGCAGTGCAGCTGGATGCTCATCCCGACCTCCTTGGCGCACTTCATGGCCGTCGCGTTGGAGGGGTCCAGCTCAAGCGCCTTCTCCAGCGCCCTCTTCGCGCGTCGCAGCGTCGGCGCGTCCCCGACGTCTCCCTTGTCCCCCAACGCGAGCAGCGCCTGCCCGAGCCGGACGTACCCTCGGACGTACGAGGGGTCCAGCGCCGTCGCTCTCTCGCAGTCCTCCACGACGCGGCTCTCCCTCCCCGGGATCTTCAACCCCGCGGCGGCTCGGTTCCCCAGATACGGCACCTTGTCCGGCGCCAGCCGCAGACATTCGGTGTACAGGTCAAACGCGCGGCGGTACTTCTTCTCTCCGAACGCGGCGACGCCCTTGTCGTTCAGCTCCTCCGCCGCCTTGGACGCTTCCGGGGAGTCCGCGCTGAGGTCCGGGCGTAAGTCCTCGTCCGCGCGCTCGTCCAGCAGCAGCGGACCGTCTTTGAAGTTCGCGCCGTCGTACCCGGTTCCGCCGACGCGTTCCCACGGCCGCTCCTTCGACGACCCGGCTATTTTGTTGTCGTTCCACATCAGCTCCATCTGCTTCCTCGCCTCGCCGATCGCTTGCGTGGTGCGATACGCGGACTGGCCTTGGTCGAACAGCGTCGGGTCTGGTCGTTCCCCCGCGGCCCAGGGGACGTGGACGTCGACGCCGAAGTTTCCGTGCGGGCGGTAGTCCCCGCGCGCGCGCAGCATCGCCTCGATCTCGAACGGATCGCGCCCGCTCAGGGCCATCTTCAGGACGTCGTCCAAGGTTTGCATCGCCGGGATGGTGTACGTCTTCGCCCAGCGCGCGTAATCGAAGTTGTTCGTCGTCAGCGTGTGATACGCAGCGGTGATCTGCGTGAACCGCGCGGTCGCTTCGTCGACTTTGTCTTTGTTCTTGTCCGGATGCCACAAGAGGCACAGCCTTCGGTACGCCTTCTTGACCTTGTCGACGTCGCCTTTGTCCGCGTCCGCGATCTCGAGGACTTGATACGACTCCTCGGAGTTTAGCGGGCCCATGATGATCGGGACCGGCTCCTCGCCGCGGGCCGCGTCGGCGGACGACATTCTTCTTCGATCTTCTTCGAGCGGCGTACGTCGCGACGACGACGTGACGTTTGACCGCGCGCGGGTCTACACCGCACGCCTACGCGCGCGTCGATTGGCGATCACGACCGCCGCACCGATCGCGGGGAGGTCTCTCGACGCGATTCGCGGACGCGCTCGCGAACGACCGCGGCGCGAAAGCGCGTGGACGACTGTGACCGGCATCGCGTTGGATTTTTTTTTTCAGAGGAGACGAAGGGTCTCACGACACACAACGGACTGAGTTGACCTCGGGAACGACGGCGGGCGACCACGGGGAAGGTATACAAATCACGCATTCAAGATAATAGGGATGACTGGCTAAACAATACACACAACACCGATCGACGATTAATACCCGCCGAAGTCGTCCACGGGAGCGTCCCACCCGCCGGCGTCTCTGCCGCCGCCGCCGCGGTCTGACGAGTACGAATCGCCTCGATCACGTCCGTAGGAGGAACCGCCCCTGCCGCCTCCGCGACCGCGACCGCCGTACGAGGAACGTTCACCACCCCCGCCGCCTCCGCGACCGCGACCGCCGTACGAGGAACGTTCAACACCCCCGCTGCCACGGTACCCCCCCCCGCCACCGCGCCGGCTATCGAAGTAGTTGTCGCCGCCACCGCGGAAACCCCCGCCGCCGCGGTCGCCGCCGCCGCCGTCGTTCCAACCGCCGCCGCCGCCGCCGCCGCCGGGGGTGCTGCACCTCTTGCACTCCGTCCTCGACGCGAAGTTGCTGAAGTTACACTCCGGGCAGTTCCAATCCCCCGGTCGCATTTCCCTCCCGTCGCGGTTCTCGCGCCCGTATCTGTCGTACGGATCGACCGGTCCGCGGCGCTCGAACGACCGTTCCCTGCCGCCGCCGCCGCCGCCGCCGCCGGCGGTGCCGCACTGCTTGCACTCGTACCTGCTCGCGAAGTTCATGAACCCGCACTCGGGGCAGTCCCAGTCCCCAGCCTTCCGATCTTGCTGGAACGAATCCCTGCGCTCGCGCGGCGCGCGGTCGTAGAACCCGCCGCCGCGGTCGCGGTCGCGGTCGTCCGCGCGGTTGTCCCTCCACGCTTCTTTCCCTCGCGACGGTTTCGCATCCGTCGCGGTGTATCCTGTTCTTCCGCCCATACGAATCGCGCCTCGCGACTTGTGGTCCATCGCGTTCTCCGACGGCGGCGGCGCCGCGGTGTTCAACCGCACGCACGCGTCGCCGACCTCATCTCTCTTGTTCACGTCCATGAGCAGCGCCTCGCACGCGGCCATCGCGACGATCTCCGCGTCGTCGCTCAGCGGCACGCGCGCGGTGGCGAGGTCTTGCAGAACCATTAAAACATCCGCGACGAGGCGGTTCCCCGCCGCGGAGGGATCATCGCGGAACAACACGTGATGCACGCACACGTCGTTCAACAGGTGCGCGAACTTCTCGCCGCCGCCCCACACGAACGCGGTCTGCTTCCCCCGCGGCCCGTCCGCGTGCGCCGCGGCGGTTTCGAGCCACGCCGCGCCGACGGCGCCCATGAGACGCTCCGAGAGCGCCCCGGGCGGCGCCGCGTGCGCGGCGTACGCCTTCAGCGTGCGTCTGACGTCGCCGAGGCACGCTTTGACTTCGTACTGACGCATCCCGGAGAACGTGCTCCACGGCGTCGGGTTGGACCAGGAGGAGACTTGCGAGACGGACGCCTCGTCGGAGCTCGAGCCCGCGCCGCCCTTTTCGCCGTGGCCGCCCGCGCGGAGCTCCAAGACGAGGTTCGAGAACGCGTCGCAGACGGGGCCGCCGAGGACGACGGCGTCGTCGTCCGTGACGGAGAAGTCAGCCTTGTCCTCGCTCTTCTCCGCGGCGATCGTCGCGTCGTCGTCGAAGGACGCGCCCGGCGCCGACGCCGACGCGGCGAACTTCGACGACGACGACGATTCGGCCGCCTCGTCGGCCGCGATCTCCGCGCGCGCGGCGGCGACGTCGACGTCTTCCTCGTCGTCGTTCCCTTCCTCGTGGATGCCGTCGTCGACGCCGAGGTCGTCGTCTTCGTAGTCGTCGTTGAAGACGCCGACGCCGCCCGCGGCCGCGGAGAGGTCGCGCGTGAACGGCGGCGCGGTGAAGACGCGACGCGACGCGACGGCGGCGAATAAAGCGCGTGACGACGAGACGGAGGAAGCGCAATTAATAACCCCGGGCGCCGCGAAGCGTTGCGCGGTCGCGGCCGCGCGAGGCGCGCGAGGCGCGATGCGCACGACGGCGCGCGGCGTTCGCGCACATAATGTGATGTTCTTGGCGAGTGCTTGAACCATGGCTCTGCGCATGCTAGAGTGGCGGGGCGCGAGATGGCGACGGCGGCAACCCTCTTCGAGGGCGCCGTCATCGTCGTCACTTTTCGCAGATCTGGTAGGGCTACGTACACGTACAGGTAGTTGTAGTTGTAGTCTGGCTGACGACGCGTCGACGTCGTCGTCAGGTGGCGCGGCAGTTCGCGACGCGCGCGGGATCTCGCGCGCGCGATGGCGGAAGTGTCGATCCCGCGTCCTCGCGATGGTGGACGCGGCGGCGAGCCCGGCGGTGGTCGCGGCGGCGGTCGCGGCGGGAGGCGGCGACGCGGCGGCGGACGCGGCGGCGGCGACGACGCGGCGACGACGACGAACAGTGAAGACCGCGAAGAATCTCGCGGAGACGGCATCGCGCGGTCGCTCGACGCGACCGCGCGGGCGTTCACGCCGCGGTCGCTGCCACCTCGCCCGCCGGCGTCGACGCCCGCGCCGACACCGACGCCGGCGCCGCCCGCGGCGAAGAAGAAGAAGAAGAAGCCGGCGAAGCCGCGGCGCGGGGACGACGACGACGACGGCGACGACGACGACGGACCGGCATCATCCGCGGACGACGCGAAGAAAAAGCGCGTCGAGAAGAAGAAGAAACCGCGACCGACGACGGCGACGAAGGAATGGTGGCGGACGCTCACGGAGAGCGACCCGATCACGCTCGACCCGCTGTGCGAGCTGCCGTACCCGCCGTTCGACCTCGACACGACGACGACGTCCGGCGGCGGCGGCGGTTCGATCCCCGGCGGCGGCGGCGACGTGGCGGCGCACCTGTTCGACGGCGTCGTCCTCGCGGAGTACGTCACGACGTCGAAACAGTTTGAAAACCCGCTCAACAGGGTCCCCATGGACGCGAAGGACTGCGCGCGGTTAGACGCGTACCTCAAGAAGCACCGCCTGAAGACGTTCGACGTGATGAAGACGTTCCACGCCGCGGCGATGGAGCGGGAAAAAGCCGCGGAGGACGCCGCGGCGAGGGCGAACGAGACCGAGGAAGCCGCGGCGGCGCGCCGCGCCGCCGCGCAGACGGAGCTCGCGCAGTCGCTGTTCACGTCGCTGAGAGCGAGAGCGTCGAGGAGCGCGGCGGCGAGCGAGCGCGAGGCGAGAGACGCGCGCGGAATTGGCGGACGAACCGGGACCGGGGCGGCGCGACGCGGACGCGGACGCCTCACCGCTCGCGACGAGCCGGAGTGGACCGGGGACCGAGCGGGGTGGGAAGACTACGCGCACCTCTTGACGAACGACGCGGAGGAGGAGGCGTTCCCTAGCTTGGGCGGCGGCGGCGGGGGCGTCCGGCACGCTGGATTCGGGTCGAGAGACGACGCGCGCGCGCCCGCGCAAGAGGCGTTCCCCGCGCTGGCGGGCGGCGGCGGCGCGGCGGCGGCGGCGGCGGCGGCGGCGACGACGACGTCGCGGTGGGGGACGACCGTGCCGGAGGCGCGACCGGATCCCGTCGCGCCGCCGCCGCCGCCGCCGGTCGAACCGACGGACGGAGACGTCGCCGCGGACGCGACCGCGGAGCCGCGGGAAGAAGAACAAGAAGAAGAAGACCCCGCCGCGGCGCGTCGGAGGCAGCTCGCGGAGGCGTTCGGGATCGACCGACCCGAGCGACACGCGTCGATGTTCGCCGCCGCGTCCGCGGAGGCGTTCGACGCGACGACGCTCGCGACGGCGCGCGCGCACCCGGCCGCGATCGAAGCGCTCGAGAAGGCGCTCGAGGCGTTCGCGCTCAAAGGCCCCGCCGGACCGAAACGTCTCAGCCTCGACCCCGCGCCGCGGCGCTTGCGAGGCGCCGCGCATGCGCTCGCGAGAGCGTACGGCTGCGCGTCGCACTCGTACGGGGACGAGCCGCGTAAACGGGTGGACGTCTTTCGCACGGACGCGACGGCGATGCCGTCGTCGCGGTTGTCCGACGCCGTGCTCGCGCTCGATTCGAGGACGCCGGAGGAGATCGCGGAGGCTGCCGCGGTGAACGCGGCGGCGGCGGCGTGCGCGGCGGGACTCGGGCCGAGCCGAGGAGATTTCAGCTGGTTCGAAGGCTGGACCGAGCGGCACTCCGACGGCGCGTGGACGCGGTTGGAACTCTTCTTCGACGACATCGCGTCGGGCGGCGGCGGCGCGCGCGGCGGTTTGGAGATCGTCTCCGGCGCGCTGAGCGACTTCAGCGGCGAGTACGCGCTTCAGCTCGTTCGCGCGCCCGGGACGACGGTCAGCGCGAACGGGGGGAGCGAGGCCGTGAGCAAATGGCGCCCGGGGGACGCGCTCGCGGCGCACTTTTGGCGGAAGAGCGTCTTCGACGACGCGTGCAACAAACTCGGCGGCGGGTCGCGAGGGAGGTTCAAAGTGCGCGCGTTCAAGGAGCGCGGGGCGAGCGCCGACGAGAGCGCCGACGAGCGCGCCGAGAGAGAGCGCGCGACGGAGAATATGAGAGAGAAGGAGCCGTTCCCGGCGCTGGGCGCGACGCGACGCGGGCCGCCGCCGGCGCCCGCGCCGCCGGCGTTGGACGTCGCGAACGCCTTCGCGAGCCTTCTCGCGGACGGCGACGGCGACGACGACGACGACGACGGCGAGCGAGTAGACGCGTAAGTAGTCGACGGTAATAGATGAGTAGCATAGAATCTCTCTCCTCTCCTCGCGCTACCACCGGGGTCTAGTCCTCCATGTCGTCGTC
>Ga0181560_10001108_pt1 | contig 25235 bp, 19 predicted proteins | sample 011ome_20_FD_133751 | JGI IMG/M metagenome (GOLD analysis project Ga0181560, IMG submission 133751) | Coastal salt marsh microbial communities from the Groves Creek Marsh, Skidaway Island, Georgia - 011509CT metaG (megahit assembly) | ecosystem: Environmental > Aquatic > Marine > Intertidal...
CCTCCTCCTCCTCCGCCTCCCCCGCCGCCGCGATCGAGGAAGAGCTCGACGTCGTCCTCCTGGAGACGACGCGCGCGGACGGCGCGCGCGCGAGGATCGTCTACAGCACGACCGCGGAGGTGGACTGCTACGACCTCGAGAGGCTGTGCGACGACGTCGGCTGGCCGAGACGACCGATATCCAAGGTGAAAGCCGCGCTCGAGAACTCGTTCTGCGTGTCGTCGCTGTACCTCGAGCTCGTTCCGCCCACCGCCGACGCCGACGCCGACGCGACCTCGACCTCGACCTCGACCTCGACCTCGAGCTCGAGCGCTTCCTCCGCCGCGACGACGGACGGCACCCCGCCCGTGGGCCTCCCAGGGGTCAAGTACCCGAGATCTCTCGCGTACGGCGAGCGGAAGCTCATCGGCGTGGCGAGAGCGACGTCGGACCACGCGTTCAACGCGACCATCTGGGACGTCGTCGTGGACGGGGAGTATCAAGGGAATGGTTTGGGAAAGGCGCTCGTGGAGCAGACGATACGGACGCTGATGTCGCGGGACATCGGGAACATCACGCTCTTCGCGGACAGCAAGGTGGTGCCGTTTTATCAGTCGTTGGGATTCGTGAGCGACCCGGAGGGAATCAAGGGGATGTTTCTGTACCCGACGACGTGACGGCGAGGAGACGAGCGGGGGATACAGTGATGTACTAGGGGTGTAGGGCGTAAGGCTTAGGGTTTCAATAATACGTTTTCAATACGTTTTCACAACACGAGACGAACGTCCTCGCGGTGGTCAATCATCGACAGCCGAGGATGGCGCGTCCGTAGTCGTCCACGGTCGGGTTCTCGCACGCGCGCTGCGCGTCGCTCGAGCTCAAGAGCGCGCCCTCCCAGTTCACGCCGTCGAGCTGCGCCCAGTTCCCGCCGCCGTCCCTCCCGAAGCGCGCGTTCGTCAAGATGGCGTTGTCGAAGTCCGCGCCTCGGAGGTCGGCTCCCGCGAAGGACACCTCGTAGAAGTTAGTTCCTCGAAGCACGCTCCCGCGGAAGTTCGTCCCGACCGCCTTCGCGCGGCTCGCCTCCCCGCCCGTGAAAATCGCGCCCTCGAAGTTCGCGCCGGACATGATCGCGCCGCTCAACACTTTCCCGTCCAAGTCCGCGCCGGAGTAGTCGCACCCGCCGAGGTCTAAGATGGCCTCCGGGAGCGCGCCCGTGCCCACCTCGAGGCTAAACTTCGCCCTCGTGTCCTTGAACAGGTCGAGCGCCTCGATCGTGCACCCGCCGGGCATGTCTCGCACGGGCGGGGGCTTCTGCCCCGCCTCCGCGAGCGCGGGCCCCGGGCACGCGGACAGCGCGAGCGCGAGCGACGCGCTCGCGACGGCGCCGAGGACGGAGGAGACGACGCGCGATGGTGGTGATGACGCGGCGTCGGAATCTACGAGACGTCTTCCGTCGACGACGTCGACGTCCCCGACGCGCCGACGCGACGACGACGACGACGACGCGCGCGCGGCGGTCGCGCGCGCGCGCGACGTCGTGGAGGGGTTCGAGCCGACGCGAGGGCGCGCGGAGACGCGCGGGAGCGTCGCGAGCATCGCGCAGTGACGGCAGCGCCGTGCGCGCCGTTGTGCAGATTGACAAATCAAATCTAACTGTGACGTCACAGGAAACCAAAAAAATCACCACCAGCCTTCGTCCTCACGTTCTTCTCCTCCTCTAAAACGCGCTCGATGCGAGCGTTAAACGGCTCGACCTCGTCCGAAGCCGCGGGCGCGTTCCTCGCGTCCTTCACCGCGCCGCCGCTCGCGTCGACGTCGTCGTCGTTCGGCGAGTCGAGCCACGCGTCCGCCTCCGCGTCGACGGCGGCGGCGGCGCTCGAGCTCGACTCCGCGTCCACGCGCGGCTTCGTCACCGCCGCGGGCTCGCGCGTCGGCCGCGTCGGCGGCGTCCTCTCCTTCTTCTTCTTCTTCCCAGCCCCGGCCGCGGCGTCTCCCGGCTTCTCCTTCGTCACGGACGCGCTCTTCGCCGCCGCCTGCCGCATCATCCGCCGCGCCTTGCGAACGTCCCCCGCGTTTTTCGGGTCAAAGGTCACGCCGTGCGCCCGCGACGCGAACAGCGCGTCCGCAGCCTCGGCGATGTCGTCCGCGTCGTCGACGTCGCCGAGGCGGTGGCGGTTCACGCCGCCGGAGGACTCGCCGCGGTCTGAATAATCGTCGGAGTCGTCCGACGAATCGGAGCCGCCGCCGCCGCCGGGGTCGCCGTCGTCGTCGTCGTCGTCGCTGTCGGAAAACCCGCCGCGCGCGCCGATGGCCATCATCCCTCGGATAGCGCTCGGCGCGCCTCCAGGGCCAGCCGGCGACGAGTACACGTCGTTCATCGTGCTCTCCGTCGTCCCTAAGATGTTCGCCAGCGCGTCCTGGATGTCGTTATCGAACGCGTCCCAGTACCAGCGCAGAAACCATTTCTGCGCCACGCGCTTCCGCGTGAGACACTTTTTCAAATTCGCAACCTCCGCCTTCTTCTTCTCCACGACGTCGATCCACGTCTTGACGCACTCGCGCGCGACGTTCGCCGTGATCCTCGCCACGTGGTTGCGAATGATCCGTTTCGCGTGCGCGAGCTTCTCGTGCTCCGCGCGCCACGCGAACAGCGCGGTCGCGACCACGCGTCGTTCCCCGCGCGCCCGCATCGCGTCAGCCTTACGCGTCGCGCGCCACGTCGCCCTCGCCGCGTCGGCGTCCGCCCGCCACGCGTTGAACGCCGACGCGAGGCGCGCGTTCGCCACCTTGAAGCACAGAGACTTGAACTTTCTGAACCGCGCGGCGTCGTCGCGCCAGGACGCGAACGCTCGCGCGAGCGTCGCTCGGGACATCCGCGCGATCACGCGCGAAGCGATCGTCCGGTGACGGCGACGCGTCGCGGCGGCGACGCGCCAGCCGGCGACGACGCGCGCGTGCCGGAGGTGCGTCCACCGCGCGACGACGCGATCCATCTGCGCCGCGCGGCGCGCCGCGGCGTCGACGTGGAGAAGCCAGCGATCGAACGCGTCCGCCGTGACGCGCGCGCGGAGCTTCGAGACGGCGCGGCGCGCGAAACGCCTCGCGTCTCTCGAGCGCTCCGCGATGAAAACCCAGGAGTTGAACGCCCTCGACGCGCGCCGCCGCCGCATGCGCAGGGCGGCTCTCCGTTCCAGGTTTTTCGCGGACACCGCCGCGTCGTGGTGCGTGAGCCATCCGTTCATCGCGCGGCGAAGCTCGCGTTGGGACATTTTCTCGACGTATCGACGCATCAACGACCGTTTCTTCGTGTTCTCCCTCGTCTTCTCCCCCCACGTCGCGAACCCCGCGGCGAGGTGCCGCTTCGTGACGCGCGTCGCGTGTTTGCGGAGAAACTCGCGCTTCCGCCTCTCGTCCGTAACGCGCGTCGCCCAGGCGTTAAACGCGCGCCATCGGGTCCAGCGGTACGCTTTGGACGCCGCGCGCGTCGCCAGCGCGCGCTCGCGCTTCGTCTCGCGCGCCGCCTCCGCCCACGCCGCCGCCGTCCTCTCGCGCGTCTTTCGCGCGGCGAACTCGGTCGCGCGTCTCGCGCGCCGTCTCGCGCGCGCCGCCTCGGACGCGCTCGCCTCCCAGCCGTAAAACGCGCGCGATAAACATTCGTGGCGCATCCGCGCCGCGGCGTTGACGGACAACGCTCGCAGCCGCTTCCGCCGCGTCGCGCCCGCGCGAAACCCGTCGAACGCGTACGCCAAGTCTCTGCTCGTCGCCCTCGCGCGGAACCGCGCGACGACGCGCCGGTCTCTGCGCGCGCGTCGAGCGCACAGAAACCAGGACCGAAACGCGCTGAACGCGAGCCGCCGCGACCAGCGTTTGACCACCTTGGACGCCAGCGCGCGTTTCTGCTGCTTCTCCATCACCCTGACGCGCCACGACACGAAGCACGTCGTCGCGGGCCCGCGCACGAGCCGCCCGGCCGCGTGCGTCATTATCCTCTGCCGCCGCGCGCGCTCGTCGTCGCACGTCTTCTTCCACGCGCGCCACGCGAGGTCGATCGCGCGGATGACGTTTCGCGCGAAAATCAACGACACGAGCTTGCGTCGCGACGCGCTTAAATTCGCCCAGTTCGCCCACCGCGCGAACGCGCCGCGGTAAATCGCGCGCCCGACGCGCGCGCGCCTCTGCTCGACGACGCGGCGGACGAACCGATCCCGCGACGCGACGTTCTGCCACCCGGTGAGGACTTTGCTCAGGAACCGACGCGTCGCTCGCGCGTCGAAACGCATCGCGTTTCGCGTGTGCACCCGCCGCGTCCGACGCTGCCGCGACGCTTGGTCGCTCCACGCCCACATCGCGTCGTACGCCATCCGTCGCAGGCGCTTCGTCGCGATGTACTCGAACCCGCGCCGCTGCGCGTTCATGCGCGCCATCTTCGTCGCGTCGTCGACCGCCGTCCTCTCGCGCGTCGCGCGAATCGAATGAACGCGCAGGCGCCACCGATGAAACGCCGGCTCCGTCGTCCTCCTCCGGTTCCTTCGCGTCGTCGCCGCGATCGCGCGGCGGCGCATGATCTCCGACCTCGACGTCGACGCCCACGCGCGAAACGCGGAGCTCTCGAGGACGTGCGACCACCGCATGACGTGCAGACGCGTCCGGCGCCGCAGCGCGATCCGATCCGCGGCGGCTCCTCTCCAGCCGTCGAGCGCGCGCGCGAGCGCGACGTTCCCGAGCCTGGCGCCGATTCTACGGAGCAGCGTATTCTTCCTCTGGACGTCCGCGTGAACGCTCCACCACGCGTCGAAGCACCTCGCGGTGACGTGGCGCTCGCGCCGTCGCGCGAACACGCCGCACGCGTAGATCGCCCTGTGTTCGACCACCGTGAGCAGACGACGCGTCGACGCCTTGAGCTCTTCGTTCGCGCCCTCCGCGTTCGCGAGCGACGCGTCCGCGAGCGCCGCGTTCACGCGATGATCCTCGATCGTCCGCGCGAGCTCCTCCACGTGCTCGCGCGAGTACGCCCGAAGCAGGTCCAGCTCCGCGAGCGCCCACTCCCGTAGTTCCTCCGAGCTCGAATGCAGTCGGAGCACTTCCTTTTCGATCGCCGCGCGCGCGGCGACTTCCTTCGTCAACGCCGCGACGAACTCCTTCGCGACGACGCCGCCCATGGCTCTCAGCGCGGACGCGTGCTCGCGGCTTCCGTCGCCGCCCGCGGACGATGACGCGAACGACGCGTCCGCGATCGCGCGGCCGCTCGGAGACGCGCGGGTCGAGCCGGGACGGGAACCGGGACGGGAACCAGGACCGCTCCCCCCCTCCGCGAAGAGCGGGCGGCGGAACGCGTTCGGCGGCGGCCGATCCCGGGGAACCCGCGCGCCCCGCGACGGCGACGGGTCGGACGACACGACGGCTCCGCGGTGGGAGAGAAGAACTCCGCGGGGCTCCCGGGCGCGGACGGCAGCCGTCCGTCGTCCGTGTCGTCCAGCGTGTCGTCCTCCTCGCGCAGAAACGAGAGCGTCGGGTCTTCGGGGCCCGCGTCCCCGCGGCCGGTGACTGATCTCGTCGTCGAGACGATCGAGTCGTCAAACGCGGAACTCGTCCGCGTCGGCGAGTTCGCGAGCGACGTCGCGGTAGAGACCCCGCCCAGGTCCGGGTCGATCGCGGTACCGACGCGCAGCGCGGTGACGCGCAGCCGCACGCCGTCGACGCGCCTGTTCTTGAACACCAAGTCGCGCGTCGTCCACGGCGAGGACAGATCCTCGGAGACGCCCGGGAGGAGGATCCACTCCTCCCACGTGCCGAAATGCGACGACGCGAACACGAGCCTGCGGCGCGCTTTCCTCGTCGCCTGGAGCATCTTCCCTCCCGCCGCGCGGCTTCGGAACCCCCAGAACTCCCCGCCCGGTCGGCGCACGATCTCCAGGTGCGTCGTCGGCGCGTGCAGCCCGACCGACGACGCGAAGTCGTCGCGCGCGAGGGAGCGGCACTGTTCGAATCGGTACCGCGCCCCGCCTCCGCCCGCGTCGTCGGCGTACGCGTTCGCCGCGTACGGGACGTCGTCGTCCTGGCCGAGGAGCGCGACGACGTCGCCGTGCGACAGGTTAGGCTTCGGGTCCGAGTTCAAGATCACGTGCGCGGTGCGTCGCCCGTGGACGACGAGCTCGCCGCGCATCTTGGCCGTCGGTTGATGTTAATTCTCTTCTCTCTCTTTCGCTTGCCTCGCTAAATTCCGGCGGATCGAATCTCGCCGCGCGCGTCGCCTCGCGACGACCGAGGCGCGCGCGCGCGAGCGGATTCGCGCGCTCCGACGCCGCCGCGCCTTACTCAAAGACCGCGCGAGGACGCCGCTCCCGTCGCGCGTCTTCTCGTGCGCGGCCCGACGCCGCGCGCGTCTCACTGGATCAACAATGTCAACCTCGGTCGCGGCTGATGCGCCGAGCGCGATCGCGATCGGGCAAATTGTGTGTGTGTGTTTGGCTCGCAGGTGTGTTGAGTACGAAACGTTTTTCACCCACCCTTCGGTTTCAACATTTGATCGCATCCCCTTTCAACTGACCGATGAACATATTTCGTACGAGACCGCTGAAAAATGGAGCTACGACACGCGGACAGGCGAGGAACGCCTCTGCGTGCCCACAAACGAACGAACGAACGAACGAACAAACGCGGCGCGCCGACGCGGCATACATCTCATCGTCTTCATCACAACCTCGCCCCGCCGCCGCCGCCGCCGCTCGCGTCGCGTCGCGTCGCGTCGCGTCACGCCATCGTGTCCTGAAACGGATCGTACGTCGAGTTCCCGTCGCGATCGAGCAAGTTGAGACTCCGCAGTCGCCGCTCCTGGTAGTACTCCGTCCGATCCAGCCGCGCCTCGACCGACGCGTAGTACCCCAGCACCTCCTCGAGCGCCTGCTTCTCCCCCATGCGCACGCGCGCGGCGAGCCGCAGTCGCGGGGACGCGTCGGCGTCGTCCGCGACGCCGCGGTCGTCCTCGATCTTCGTGGCGTACGCACCCAATGCTTCCTCGCACCCTCTGAGGGGCGTTTGATTGGTGGGCGATATGGCGGGAGGTGATGTGATTGGTTAGTAATTTGATGACGTGGACGTTTGATCGGACGAGAGCGACGGAGAGGGCGCCGGCGAAAGTCCTTAAGTAACGGCGTTCACCACGCCGACGCGGTCGTATGGGGACCGGTGTAATGAGAACGCGCCTGAGCATCGTGACGCACGCGTCGGCTTCGTTGTCGCGGCTCACCGGGTCGGAGATGAGGGCCCAGCACTCCTGGCGAAAGATCGCCTCGAGTAGGAACGCGTCGTCGTTCTTCAGGTTTAACAGTCGCATGAAGACGACCATCTCCGGCGGCGGGTCCTCAAACGCGCGAATCGTAAACGCCGGGCTCTCCTTCAATCCCGCTACGGACAGCACGTCTATCTTATCGAACGCGTTGACGTCGTCCTCCGGGATCGACAGCGGCCCGAGGACGTACCCCGGCCTCGAGCAGAACGCGTCCACGAACCCGTAGTCCAGCGCGAACTGCGAGTCGATATTCGCGGGGCCGTAGTTGCACCGAATCTCTTCGCCTCGTTTGGCGCCGCCGGCTTTGGTCTTCTCGACGCGGAGCAGCACGGAGCCGCCGCCATCCGCGCCGCCGCGCCCGCCGAAAACGGCCGCGATCCCGCCGTTATTCAGCTGCCACGTCTGCGAGCACAGTCCGTCGTGGTTCGCCATGTCTATGCCGGGGATCAGCGCGATGCTCTCGCCTTGGTCCACCGGAGGGAGCGCGCGGGACCGGAGCACGCCGAACGCCCACAAAAATTCGCGCTCCGAAAACGCGCCGCCGCCGTCGTCGTCCCCGGCGTCCCCGAAGAGCGCCGGGTGCTCCTTGAACGTGGTTTCCTTCAGCGCCGCGTGCGTCCCGCGGACGTACGAGTCGTACCCCGCCGCGTTCGCGAGCAGCTGCGTCCCCGCGAGCTCGGCGAGCTCTTCCGAGGACCAGAAGAGAGGCGCGTCCAACGCTTCGACGCGCGGGAGGCATCTGATGAGGGTCGAGGGTCCATACGAGCGAACGTCGGGGTGGAGTTGAAAGGCGTCAGGTGGAGTTGAAAGGCGCCGAGGGCGGGCGTTGATACGAGGGACCCTGGGCGGAGAGAGACGCCGGGGAGTAAAGTCCTTAAGGATCGGCGTTCACCACGCCGACGCGGTCGTATGGGAACCAGTGCATGCACAGAACGCGCCTGATGTACGCCGCCCATCTCGAGTCGTCGCCGAGGGATTTCTCGTGCAGGAGCTGCAGCGCGAGCGCGCACCACGGCGGCGTCGTCTCCGGATCGAGCGCGGTACCGATCTTCGACGCGAACGCCGTCTCTTTCGTCATCCAGAGCGCGCGCGGGACGACGATCGCGGCGTCGCCGCCGCCGACGTCTCGCGTCGCGACGAGGCCCCAGCCGCGTCCTCCCGGCGTCGCGTCCACGAGCGCGGGCGAGACGCTCGCGACGTCCGCGCCCTCGCGCTCGAGCCACGTCCACAGCGCGTCGAAGTCGGCCTGCGTCCGCGCGTCGTCGTTCGCGGACGTCGTCGGCGCGGACGACGAGGAGGTGGACGGCGTCGGGATCGCGCGAGCGGATAGCGACGACGACGACGACGACGACGAGCGGCCGTCGCGATGGCGACGGAGCGGCGGCGGCGCGCGCGACGTCGCCGCGGTCGCGCTGGACGGCCGCCTCGCGGCGCACGGTGGCGCGGAGGACGCGAGCGCGGACATCGCGGACATCGCGTGAGGTGGCGCGCGATCGACGGAGTGTCGACGACGGCTCCGAGACCGCGTGGATGGGCGCCGACCTCGTGGGATAATTCATCAGACGGATGCATGGGTCAAATCATCATCTTCAAACCACGCGTCGGTTTCCATGCTGCAGCTTCATCGCGTTCGACCGATCAACGAACGTCACTCATCGGCCCGGCGAAGTTTTACGCGCGAACGGAAGGAAGGAATTCGAACGAGGAGACGACCGGACGCGCCACAGCGAGCGACGCGGCGAGCGGACGCGCGGGCAGCCATGAGCGACGATCGCGCGGCCGCCGCGGAGGACGCGCGCGCGTCCTCCTCCTCGCTCGATCGCGGCGGGACGTTCTCCTCGGTGGACTACCCTCCCGCGCCGCTGTTCGCGACGACGCGGAGATTCCCGTCGTCGTCGTCCGCGATGAACGATCGCGCGTACAGCTCAGCCTACTTCCCGTCGTCCTCCTCCTCGCTCACGGCGTCCGACGCCGCGCCGAGGCCGCGGCGCGCCGCCGCGACGGAGGCGGAGGAGAAGGACCCGAACGCGATCGACATCGAAGCGCTGAAGCGGTCGGTGATGTGGCCGGAGAAGCGCGCGCGCGCGCTCGGCATCATAACGGACCCGATCGTCAGCGCGTCCACCGCGCCCGGGAGCTTCCGATTCCCGTCCTCGCGGCGCAGCCTGTGGGACGCCACCGCGATCGGCGACGCCGTCCACGTGTCGTCGCACCAGCACGCGCCGGAGATCAGGGTCTCCGGCGCGATCACGGCCGCGCTCGCGAGGGCGGCGACGAAAGCGCGGAGTCGCGCGGAGGACGCGCGGTTTCAGATCATCGAATCGCGCGACGACGCGCGGCGCTACGCCGGCGACGACGCGGGCGCCTCGGACGTGAAGGGCGTCGAGGTCGTCCGCGTGCGAGGGAACGTGAAAGTGCGCGACGTGACGACGCTGGACGCCGCCGACGACCGTGCAGGCGTAACGGACACGATCATGACGTTACGGGACGTCGCGGCGAACGGCGACGCGTCCGACGGCGCCGCCGACGACGCCGGCTGCGTCGTCGTCGACGCGCGCGCGCTGGAGGACGTCGCGGGGGAGACCGAGGACGCGACGCGCGAGCGGTTGAAGGCGACGACGCTCGCGTGGGAGCGCGACGCGGACGCGGTCGCGAAAGATTTCGTCCGGAGGTGCAGCCGGAGGGTGACGCTCAGGCGCGTTTTATCTCACGCCGGTTCCCGTGCGACCGCGTTCGCGCGGTGAACGCCGTTTCTTGAGGACTTTTCCCGGCCTACTGTACGTTTCTCTGCGCCCATCCCACGCCTTCTTTCGAATCTGTCTGACGCCTTTGAACTCCACCCCGACGTCGCTTCGCATGGAACGACGCTCAGGCCGGGGGCGCTGTGGCCGACGCGTTTCGCCGTCGCGACGCGCGCGGGGGGCGTCGGCGACGACGGGTTCGTGGACTACGACGCCGACGCGGGGAAAACGGTCGAGATCGAGGCGTTACTTCTCGTGCCGAACCAAGTGTTCGTGATGTCGCCGATATTCCCCCCGCGCGTCGCCGCGGACTCGCCCGTGCACGCGGACCTCCTCGCGAAGCAGAGGCGTCCGGCGGACCCGGAGGCGTCGAAAATCGAAACCGGCTTCCTCACGATGGACCAATCGCGGCGACTCGTGCCGCTGCTCGAGACGGAGGACCGCGCGTTCTCCGTCCCGCTCGTCGGCGTGTGGGTCAGCGGCGTGTCCTCGATCGCGCACCTGCACGCGTGGGCGGCGGCGGCGCGTTTCCACGCGCACGACGGGATCGCGGACAAGGCGACGCGCGACGGAAGTTTTCTTCTCGCGGCGTACATGCCTCGATCGAAGATGCCGGGGCCGGCGATGTACGACGTGAGAGTCACCGGCGGCGCGGCGTCGTTCGCGAGGTACGTCGCGACGATGACGTGCGGCGCGGGCGAGGCCGCGGAGGCGAAGTTTCTGTCGCGAACGGAGAAGGCGAAGGCGGTCGCGTTGGAGGGCGGCGAGAGGGCGTTTCTTCTTCGCGCGAGTCGAGACGAAGAGAAGAAACGCGGCGTCTCCGCCTCCGCCGACGCCGCCTCGGGCGGCGGTCCCGCGCCGCCCACGAGCGGGGAGGTCGCGTACGCCCCCGGGGCGTACGAGCGCGCGAGAAAGAGCGCGCGCGAGCTCGCGGACGCCGCGCGCGCGGCGCTTCTCGACTTTGAAACGGCCGAGGAGACGGCGGCGCGCGCGGCGGCGCGCGGCGCGCCCGGGTGGCGGCCGATCAAGCCGCCGCCGACGGCGTACGAGACGGCGACGGCGCGGAACCGCGCCCGCGCCGCCGACGCCGCGACGCTGACGGCGACCGTTCGCGCGTCGACCGACGCGGACGTGGACGACGCGACGTTGCGCGCGTCGATGGAGACGCTCTCCCCCGCGGCGCGGATGATCGTGTTGGAACAGCAGCGCGCGATCGCGGCGTTGAAGGAGCAAGTCGAGCTTCTGCGGTGCGAGGCGCGGTCCGTCGCGAGCGGCGAGGACGGGGTCGGGGTGGAGTACCAGCGTCTGGGAAGCCACGACTCCGGCGAGGAGGACGAGGACGAGGACGAGGACGCCGGGCCGATGCCGCTGGACGCGAAGGCGGTGTGGTGGGGCGGCGGCGTGCCGGAGCTTGAGGTGCGTTCTATACACTGGTCCCCATACGACCGCGTTCGCGTGGTGAACGCCGATCCTTAAGGACTTTTCCCGGCGTGTCTCTCCGCCCACCCCTCCCTTTCAATACCCGCCCTCGGCGCCTTTCAACGCCAACTGACGCCTTTCAACTCCACCCCGACATTCGCTTGTATAGAACGGCCCCGAGCGCGTCGAGACCGCCGAGACCGCCGGGCGCGCCGTCGGCGGCTCCCGCGCCGCTGAGGCGGAGGCTGCGGCGGCGGCGGCGCTGTCTCGCGGATCGCCGCGGTCGCCCCTCGGGGGTGGGCGGTCGAGAGGGCTCGCGTACAGCCGACGGAAGCAAGCGAGAGAGGAGGAGGAGGAGGAGGAGGCGGGGTTCGCGGAGCGCGAGGTGGCCGCCGCGAACGCGGCGACGCGGACGTCCGGCGCGATGTCCGGCTTGACCGCCGCCGAGGCGAACGCTTTCGTCGCGGCGGTGGAGACGGCGGCGTTGAAAGCGGCGGAAGCTCGCGCGACGTCGTCGACCGCCGCCGCGGCCGCGGAGACTCCCGCCGCCGCGTCGCCGTCGTCGCCGCCGCCGCTGCCGCCGCCGACGTCGACGAACAAGAAGCCGCGGAAACCGAACGAGCCCGCGCGCGACCCGGGGTTGATGCCGTTCGTGGACTTGCACGACTCCGAGTCCGACGCCGGCGAGTCCCCGACGGAGCGCGCGGTGGACCCGCTCCCGCAGGCGGACGACGCGGAGTTATTAGACGCCGCCGCCGACGACGACGACGACCGACCCCGACCGCGGACGCACCGCGAGCCGACGGTCGGGTACGCGTCCACCGGTTTAGGCATGGAGCTCACCGGCGTCGCGCTGAGCGACGTCGAGGAGAGCGACGGCGACGGCGACGCGGACGCGGCGACGTTCAACGACGACGGCACCGTGCGCGAGTCGCTCGGCGACGCGACGCGTAAGTCGCAGCTGATGGTTGACCCGACGATGCTGGAGGGCGAGGCGCTGAGGAAGCTCGTCGCGAGAGCCAAGGCGGAGCTCATCGGCGAGGTGCTCCGAGGCCGAGACGCGGAGAGAGACGCGGACGGCGGGAGCGGCGACGACGACGACGTCGGCGACCTCGGCGACGACGTGGACGCGGAGACGCGAGTCGTGCTCGGCAAAGACGCGCTGCTGCGCGAGGCGGTCAAGAGAGGGTTGGACCCGATGTATCCGGTGATCGATCACGTCGCCGCGGAGGAGGAGGAGGAGGAGTCGCTGGACGGCGACGAGGACATCATCAGGAAGTACGCGGTGGGGGAGGGCGACGAGGGAGGAGGTCTCTCTTCGAGCGCGCGGCTCGCCGAACTCGAGGACTGGGAGGAGCGCGCGGACAAGGAGGAGGCGAGAGCCGCGGCGGTCGCCGCCGGCGAGGAGGTGCCCGTTGAGGTGTTCCACGGGAAATCGTTCGCGTCCGTCGCGGAGACGGCGCCGGCGGCGGAGGCGCCGGCGCCGGCGGCGAGCGTGGACGTCGCGGACGTCAAGCTGAAGGACCCGGAGACGCGGTGGCACGCCGCGGGCGCGGTCGCGGAGGTCGTGACGAGCGCGCGCGGCGGCGGCGGCGGGGAGGATGGGGGAGACGCCGAGGAGGTCGCTGCCGAGGTCGCCGCCGAGGAGGACGCGCCGAGCAAGCCGAAGACGGCGGCGGAGCTCAGAGCCGCGAAGAAGGCGAAGAAGAAGGCGAAGAAGGAGAAGAAGGGCAAGGCGCTCCGCGAGACCATGGCGGCGCGCGAGGACGACGACGATTGACGCGCGCGCGCGTGCCGACTTCTTACAATCTGTAGGCGGGGGTGATAAACTTAAGCTTAACGTCAATTTTTGAAGCGCCGTCGCTCGACCGCGCGATCGATCGTCTCGCGCGCGCGCCTACGCCGCCGCCTTCGCCTCGTTCATCTTCGTCATCATCGCGACAAACTCCTCGTAATCCACGGTCCCGTCCCCGTCCGTGTCCGCCTCGTTGATCATCGCGTCTAGGTTCTCCATCATCTCCCTCTGCTCCATGACGGACATCAACCCGATCCCGTCGAGCTGACTCACCGCCTTGCGCAGCTCCGCCGCGGTGATGCTCCCGCTGTTATCCTTGTCGAAGGTCCTGAAGAGCTCGCGCATGTCCTGCTGCTTGAACTGCTCCTTCAGGTGAATCATCATGTCGACAAACTCTCCGTAGTTGATCTCCCCGTCCCCGTCCTTGTCGATGTCCGCGATGATGTCGTCGATGTTTTCTCGGAGGTATCGCAGCTCGGAAGGCGAGATGAAACCCGTCCCGTCCAGGTTCTTCACGACGTGTTTCAGCTCGTCGTGCGTGATGTTCCCGCTCTGATCTCTGTCAAACTGCGCGAAGATATCTCTCAGCGCGTCCTTGTCCATGTCCAGCGACATCCGCCCGGCCATCATGTTGAGGAACGCGGGGAACGCGAAGCCATCCGCGTGCCGTTTCGGCTCGTCGCCGACGTCCCATCCCCAGTGCTTGAGCTCCTTCATGCGCATGTCCGCCTTTTGCGCGTCCATCTGTTCCTTCAGCTCGCCCAGATACTTTTGCCTCGCCTCGTCGCTGAACATCCCCATCTTCTCCGCGGGTCGGTTCTCGAAGAACGCGAGACCGGTGGACATCAGCCCTTGCTTGTTCAGGCCCGTCTTATCCGGATACATGTTTCGCGTGGGCCTGACGTGATTCGGCTTCTCCGTCGGGTAATTGTTCACCGGCGGCTCGTTGTACTCGACGCCGTAGGGCAACTGCGTGGACTCGTTCCTCGACGGGTTGCGGCTCGGGTGCTCCCAGCCGTTGCCGAAGTACCCGGGCGGGGGCACGCCGTTCATCTTCGGGTCCTTCGCGTACGGCGCGTCGTTCACGAAGTCCACGAACGCTCGCGAGAAGGCGCCGGTTTTTCTTCGGCCTGGGATGATCACGTCGTCCACGTGCGACGGATCTTTGTCGTCTCGCGCCCACGGCGAGTCCGAGACGGGGCGCTCGTGCGGCTGGAGGTCCGGCATGCGGCTGCGAGAGGGAGGGAGCGGCGGGGAGGGATGGGGGACGGGGATGTCAGAGAGGCGCTTCGCGGAGGAGGGACGGCCGCGGCGGGAGGGGGGAGGAGGAGGATCGATCGCGCGCGAGAATTCATTCGCTGTTCCCCCTTCCTCGCGAAGCGACGGAATCGCGTTTCGTTTTTTTCCCCCGCGATCGCGCGACGACCGCGGCGGGGGGAAGACATCGCGGACGCGATGAGGATCGAATCACTCACACAGGGTCCTTCCATGCGGCCATGACCGGGTTCGGCTGCACGCCCTGCGGCGCGCACTCCCCGGTCCTGCGCTGGGAGTTGCCGTTGTAGTAGAGCCCCGACTTGGGATCCCACGATTTCGTCTGGTGTCCCGTCGCCCGCGGGCCGGACATCCCTTTGTAATCCACGCCGCTGGCCATGACGTGCGGCGGAGAGGCGTCGGTCGGCGGGGGGCGAGCGACGACGACGGCGCGGGGGGTGAGGTGAGGTGACTGCCGCGCGGGTGCGTTCGCGCGCGCGTGACTCTGACGCGCGCGTCGTGGAAGAAGAAGAGGACGTCGCTTCGACAGACTTTCGCGCGGCCTTGACCGCCAAATCGGGACGACGAGACTGAAGCGCATACGATTTCGTGCCGTTCGAGTACGTACTACGCGCCCGGCGCTTCCGGGCGTTGACAAGACCCCGACTTCCCCAACGTTGGATGCGGATGGATGCACTCGCAGATCGCGTCGCGCCTTCGCCGCGCGCGGCCTCGGCGCGATGGACGACCGCCCGTGCCGCCTCCGCGTCTCCACGTGGAACGTCGCGGCGGTGAACAACAACCCGTTCGAGTACCACGTCGCGCACGACGACCCCGCGTACGACGCGCTGATGGCCGCGGTCGAGGCGCTCGTGGAGTCGCCGGGCGAGCGCGACGTCCCCGTCGGCGTCGTGTTTCCGCACGACGCGATGTCGTCGCTGTGCGAGGCGATGCGAGGCGCCGGGTTCGACGCGAACGACGTGGACGCGACCGCGGCGTACTACCGCGATCGCATCGCGCCGCGGCTGATCGTGTCCGGGTTCCTGAGGGACGAGACGCTCGGCGCGAAGCGACTGTGCTCGATGCCCGACCGCGTCACGAACACGATCGCGCTCGCGAACGGCGATCGCGCGTGCCGCCCGTCCGTCGTCAACGGGTACGAGCCGCCGCTGCCGGACCTCGCGACGTGGTGGAACGCGTGGAGGGCGTTCATGTTCGACGTGACTCTGCCGCTCCTCGACGCGAAGACGGGGGAGACGCGCGCGACGACGCCGTGCCAACTCTTGCGGAAAATCACGCGCGCGAAGTATCCCGCGACGACGGAGACGGAGGAGCGGCTGTCGCTCCCGCTGCAGCTGACGTGCCTCGCGGTTTTCGACGCCGTGCTCGTGCACGTCGTGAATCAACTCGCGCCAGTGGCCACGTGGCACGGCGTCAAGACCGGGCTCGTTCGAGCGCTGCTTAGGGATAAGACGGCGCGCGCGTGCGAGATTTTGGCATCCCCCGAAGTCGCCGCGTCGTCCGCGGACGTCGTGTGCCTCCAGGAGGTTTCCGCGTCCATGGTGGCCGCGTTCAAAGCGCACGACGTCTTGAGCGCGAAATACCACGTGCTAACTCCGGAGGCGATGGACGGCGCGAGGGACCAGAACAGCGTCGTGCTGCTCGCGAAGGAACGGTTCGACGTCGACGCGGAGGAGTGGCGGGGCGAGGACACCGCGGCGGCGACGCGGCTTGCGATGGAGGCGCGCGACGCGCTCGCGCCCGGGGATCTGTTTGTCGTTCGATGCGTCGAGCGCCTCGACGAGGACGAGATGGACGCGATGGACGCGATGGACGGGGAGGGAGTGGGGGGGGCGCGTTTGAACGGCCGGCGGCGATTCGTCGTCGCGTCTTTCCACGGCGACACGAACGGACTCATGACGATCCCCGTCGTGGACGCGCTGGATAAGCTCATGATTCTCAAGGACGTGGACGAGGCCGCGGAGTGCGAGGGCGGGAAGCCGTGGCTCGCGCCGCCGCCGCCGCTTCTCATCGTGGGCCTGGACGCGAACACGTACGTCGATCACGTCCCGGGGAAAAGGCTAGGCGTCCGCGAGTTTAGCGATCACATCGCGAGGCGCGAGATGGCGACGTGCTGGGGCGTGTGCGACCCGCGCGTGCACACGACGTTCAACGCGCGGACGTACCTTCAGCCGCAGCTGAACAAGGCGGTGCGGATGGCCGAGCGCGCGAGCAGCGACATGACGGACAAGAACCCCAAAGACCACATTTTATTCCGCGACCCCGCCTTGTTCGACCTCAACGAGGACACCGCCGGATACGGCACGGGCGAGGACCCACGGAAAGTGCTGTACGTCGGGCAGAAGCGCGGGCCGGGGTTCTCGTGCCGGTTCGTATCCCGGGATAACACCGGTCGCGGGAGGTTCGTGAGCGACGCGCCGTTTCCGACGATGTCGTTTCCGAGCGATCACGCCATCGTCACCGCGGAGCTGGAGATGAAGTGGCGGCGGGACGACGCGACGAACGACCGATGACGCGCGAAACTCGTACTGTAGTAGCTAGGGCCTATCGCATAAGTAGACTACAACTAGTAGAGCGATGCAGCGATGCCTTCGAAGGTAACGCGCGCGCTTCCGCGCGCCGGCCGCCGCGCCCGTTCACCGCTCGCCGCTCCGCGCCTCCGCCGAGCGCGCGTGGAGCCAAATCTTCGGCCGCTTCGTCACCCGCAACGGCAGCGGCCGCGCCGCGAGGTCGATCACGAGACCGCCGAACCCCTCGATCGCGTCCAACACCTCGAACCCGTCGACGCGATCTGCGCCCGAGACGAGGTAATCGAACCCCGAGCGGTCGACGTCGTCGCCCTCGTCTTTGCGGTAGCTCCACCCGCGTCCTTCTCTGAGGGTCGAGGGTCCATACGAGCGAACGTCGGGGTGGAGTTCAAAGGCGTCAGAAGCGGAGTTGAAAGGCGTCGAGGTGTGTCGGGATTGAAAGCGAGGGACCCTGGGCGGAGAGAAACATACGCCGGGCAAAGTCCTTGAGGATCGGCGTTCACCACGCGAACGCGGTCGTATGGGAACCAGTGTGAAGAAGAACGCGCCTGACTTGTCCGAACCGAGACGCGCCCGTCGTCGCCGCATCGGCGTCGACGTGCACCGTCCCCGGCACGTCGGCGCGGAGCGCGTGTAATCGCGCCAGCGCGACGCCGCCCGGGTAGTTACACCTCGCCGCGAGCGCGAACGCGACGTGCGCGGCGACGCCGAGGCACCACGCGAGGACGACGACCGCGGCGAAGAGCGCCCAGATGAGCTCCGCGACGCCCGCGCGTTTGTACTTTCCGCCGCGCTTCGTCCGCGTCTTCTTCTTCGCGCGGCGCGACAGTAACATCCCGAGGACGCACCGCGTGATCTTCGCGCGGCGGGTCCACGCCCTGCCTACCGCGGCGGCCGCGCACGCGGTGAACAGCGGCAGCGTCGGGAACACGAATCGCAGCTCTTTATGCGGGAGACGCGAGATGACGACGACGTAAAAAAGTCCAATCGCGAGCGCCGCGCGAACGCGACGTTCCAACGCGGCGCCGACGAGCGACAGCGGATACGACACCGTGAGCGCGCGAGGAAGCGCGGAGGTGAAGTACCAGTGCCACGGAGAGACGCCCCATTCGGAGCTCTTGTTGAGGACGGTATTGAAAAACGCGACGCGTCCCTCCGGCCACAGGACGCCAGTCGCGCCCGGCCAATGCGTCGTCGACGGCGCGATGGAACGCGTCGCGTCCTCTGGCGGGCGCCACATGATCGTGTCCAGCGCCACGGTCACCGCGAGGCACGCGAGGACGCACCGCGCGCCCCACCACGCCGCGTCCGCGATCGCGATCGCGCGCGTCCACAGCAGGTGCGTCGCGACCGGGACGAGAAGGAGGACGACGTCGCATCGGAACAACACGACGGCGGCGACGAGGAGGAGGACGCAACGCCGCGCCCTCGCGTCGTCGTCGCGAGCAGCCAGTCCGCCATCGCGGTCGCCGGTCGCGAGCAGCCAGTCCGCCATCGCGTGCGTCGCGAGGATCAGCGCGAAGACGTTCGGCAGCGTCCGAGACGCGTAGAACGTCTGGTGAAACGACGTCGCCGTGAGGAGCGCGAACGCGACGGACGCGGGCGCGCCGATTCGAGACGCGAGCGCGAATCGAAATCGCGCGATCGCGAGCGCGGTGCACGCGCCCAGGGCCAGCCGCGCGACGATCTGCATCGCGACCGCGTCGCCGTCGAGGCTACCGATCGAGTCGCTCCGTTCGATCAGCCACTTGATCGGGGCGACGAGTCCCGCGAGGACGACCGCGCCGGCGAACGTCCTCGGGACGACGCCCGGGAAGTCGTGGTGATCGTACCGCCCCAGGTTACGGCCGTGGTACAGGACGTCGTGCGTGGCCTGGAGGTTGAAGCTCTCCTCGACCTTGGCGTACGGCGCGAGCGCGACGTGGAGGGCGATGACGAGGAGGACGAGAACGTCCGGCGCCCACGAGAGGACGCGCGCCATGGTGGGTGGCCGCGGGTTGGCGCGTCCGCTTCTGACGAGATGGTCAGGAGATGGTCTCTCATCTCACAGCAGAAGACGGCACCTCGGACCGAACGACGCGGAGTTTCGAGATCTCGCGGCGTGATAATCCGATCGCCGCTCGTCACAGGACGACGCGCGCCATGGCGGACCCGGACGCGGCGCTCGCGAACATGGAGAACCTCATGCGGCGGTACGAGGAGATGCGCGCGACGGGGAAGATCGACGGCGGCGACTCCGACGACGACGGCAGCGACGCGGAGGGCGACGTCCCCGACGATTTCGACGAGGGCGGCGGGTGGATCGACGACGGATCCGACGACGACGACGACGGCGACGACGACCTCGACGACGACGACGCGCGAGAGGACCGCGAGCTCACGCCCGAGGAGGCGAAGCGCGAGTTCCTCGTCAGCGAGTGCGTGCGCATGCTCAGCAGCGGCGCGCGCGAGAAGAAGTTCGTCGGCATGCTCCTCGCGACCAAGATCGGCGACGCGGACGCGCGCGCGCTCGAACGCGTCGCGCGCGCGAAATCCTTCTCGCCGTTCCTCACGTCGATGCTCCGCGCCGCGCCCGCGCCGGTGACCGCGGAGGACCTCGCCGGGGACGACGACGACGACGCGACGACGACGACGACGATGAAGCGCGAAACCATCGAGAGGGAACGCGAGGAGCGCGCGCGGTCGTCGCACGCGCTGTCGCTCGCCGCGTGCGCGGCGCTGTGCCGATCGCCGCGCGTCGCCGCGAGGGACGACATGCTCGAGCGGCTGCCGCTGTTCATAAACGCGATGATGCGCCGGGGGAGGTACGCGTCGATCTCGCCCGCGGGCGTCCACGACGCGTGCGAGGCGGTCACGGCGATCGTGAGCTCGGGGAAGGAGGACGCGGAGGCGATCGCCGCGGAGGGGGGGGCGCTCGTCGCGTGTTCGATCGCGATTCGCGACGCCGCCGCGGAAACGCGCGGGGACGGGGACGGGGACGGGGATAGAAACGGGGACGAAAACGGCGGGAATCCCGACGCCGACGCGCGGTTCCACCCGCTGCTTCCCGCGATGACGCTCCTCGCGCGGCTGTTAGAGATCCCCGCGATCGCCGCCGAGATCGAGGTCCCCGGCGGCGTCGGCGTCGGCGGCGTCGACGAGAAGAATCAGTCGCGATCGCGCGAGGCGCGCGCCGTGGCGCAGGCGACGCCCGCGCTCGCCGCCGTCGTCGCGTCCCGCCCGGGGACGCCGCTCGCGATCGAGGCGCTGCGATGCCTCGCGATGATTCTTTCCACGCTCCCGGCGCGCGCGGCCGCGGGGCCGTCCGGGGGAGGGTTGCTATCGTTCGAGCTGAGAAGAGTCGCGAGGAAGTCCGGCGGCGGCGAAAGAGACGGAAACCAAATGCTCGACGACCTCCGCGGCGGCGTCGCGTGCGTCCTGCGCTCCAAGTCGCCGCGGGAGATCCGCCTCCTCGCGCTCGACCTGTGCGCGGCGGCGACGTCGATCGCGGGCCCGCGGTGGCTCTGTCGCGACGACTTAGGCCGCGCGGCGGCGGCCGCGGGACGGCAGCCCCGGACGGTGCCGTTTTACCGGCTGGCGTTGGAACTGACGCGCGTGGAACTCGCGGTGACGCTGCACGACCTGACGCGCGACGATCTCGAGCTCCGCCAGCGCGCGCGCGCGATGCTCTCCGTCCCGCTCGTGACGTTCGAGCGCCTCGTCGCCGCGCTCGCGATCGACGCGAGCGCGGAGGACGAAGATTTCGGGGGGGGCGGGGGGAAGTCGCTGATGTCCGCGGAGACGGCGCACGCGGCGGTGACGACGTTGGCGGACGCCGCGGGCGCGTTGATTGACTTTTTGGAGCTTTATGCGCATTCAGGCGCGTTCTCCTTACACTGGTCCCCATACGACCGCGTTCGCGTGGTGAACGCCGATCCTTAAGGACTTTTCCCGGCGCATCTCTCCGCCCACCCCTCGCTTTCAATCCCCGCCCTCGACGCCTTTCAACTCCACCTGACGCCTTTGAACGCCACCCCGACATTCGCTCGTATAGAACGCACCTCGGACGAAGGAAGCCGAATGATAGGTTCGAACGACGACGACGGCGACGACACCGCGGCGAGCGCGGGCGAGAGCGGCGCGTCGGACCCCGCGGTCGTCCTCGCGGTCCTGCGCGCGGCGTCGTCGTTCCTCGCGGAGTTGCCGGACGCGCACGAGCGGAGGGTGAACGCGTTGCTCCCCGCGCTTCTGCGCGGCGGCGGAAAAGGAAAAGGAAAAGGATTCGGAGACGACGACGACGATGGCGCGACTGTTACGACGGAAGCGACGCGGTCGCTGTCCGTGCGTTTCCTACTCCCGTACCTGCTTCAAGCGACGGAGACGCCCGCGGGGTTGGACGCGTTCGCCGCCGCGGACGGCGCGAACGCGATCGCTTTCCTCGTCGAACGCGCGTGCGCCGACGACGACGACGCCGACGCCGTCGGCGTCCTGAGCGCGTGCGTGGCGACGTTTAGGAACGTCATGGAGGGCGCGGCGACCGGGCAAATCGGCGAGGACGTCGCGGAAGACGTCGCGGTCGCCTTCGGCGGCGTGCGCGCGCGCCTGAGCGCGTGGGCGAAGAAGCGCGCGGCGGCGGCGACGACGACGACGAAGCCGAAGCGCGCGACGGAGGAGGAGGAGGAGGAGGACGATTTCGTTCGCGCGGCGTCGGCGCTCGACGACGGCGTCGCCGGCGCGGTCGCGGTCGGCACCGGCAGCGGGTGGCGCGAGACGCACGATCTGCTCGAGCGGTTGGTGCCGAGCTCGGAGATGGCCGACGTCAGCGCGCTCGTCGCGGGCGGAGTGAAGAAGATCCAGACCGACGGCGACGGCGACGGCGGCGGCGGCGGCGGCGATTCGGAGGACTGGCCGTCGGACGAGGAAGTGTACGACGGCATCAGCGACGCGACGAGGGAGTACATCGCGCTCAGGGAGGAGCTCAACGCGAAATAATTAGCGATCGATCGATTTATTGCATCTTACTCTAGCGATCTAGCTCGAAGACGAAGACGCGAGCGGCGGCGTGCTGCGGCGTGCTGTCGTTACGAACGCGTCGAGTCGCGCGTCATCCATCAGTCCGGTCCTCGATCTGAATTCAGGCACTGCTTCCGCGAGTACGAGAACCCGGCCCAGAGGCGCTCGGCGAGGCCGAGAACCCGGCCCATGGCGGGCGGTGCGCCGCGGACAGTGACGATGAGAGATCCTGAGGGCTCGATCCTCTCGCGCCGAACCGATCTGAGGAGGCGCGCGGCGAGAAGACGTTGAAGTTTATTCGAACATTCGTATTTACAAAATGTTTACTTGTGGGTGGACGTGATGTTGGTCAGCCTAGGTTTTGTTAAGGTGGTGTGTCGCGGCGGGTGACCGATGTTGTCGTGCGTAACGTGGATGTGGCGGTGGGGCGGCGGTCGGGTCGGGAGGGAGGAGGGGATCATGCCTCCTTCGCCTCCTTCTTGATCTGCTTGTTCTCTGCGGCGCTGCAGGGGTTCCGGCAAATGGGAGCGGGCGTGCTGCCATCCGCCCTCTTGAGCTTCTTTGACAGAACCCACCACTTCGGGTCGCAGCAGTCGCACACCGCGCACTTGTCGCCGACCTGCGCCGGCTGCGAGAGGAAGAGGAGGGTCAGAGGCGGGAAATATGGTGGGAGTGAATCGAGGTTGGGTGGATGCGCACCTCGCTGTGGTAGCACGGTTCGCAGATCGGGAGCCCCTTGCCGGTGGCGGGGTCCTTCTGGAGCTTGGACGCGCGCCACTTCTTGATCTCCGTGGTCTTGCACGCGTCGTTGACGCACGCCGCGTTCGCGCACGGGGGCTGGAGATGAAAAGCAGAGTCAGCGATCGGGTCGGACAGGACGTGCAAAGTAAGAACGTACCTCCTTGTTGAAGCACGGCGTGCACATCGGGAGCCCCTTGCCGGTGGTGGTGTCCTTCTGGAGCTTGGACGCGCACCAGTTCTTGATCTCCGTGCTCTTGCACTCGACGCCGACGCACGCCGCGTTCGCGCACGGGGGCTGGAGATGAAAAGCAGAGTCAGTGATCGGGTCGGACAGGACGTGCAAAGTAAGACCTCACCTCCTTGTTGGAGCACTTGGTGCAAATCCGCACGCCCTCCGTCACCTGCTTGCCGTTGTGGCAGATCAGGAAGCCCCTGGCGATGGGCCAGGCCGATCCGTCCTCGGCGCCGCACCCGGGGCAGACGTAGTCGTCGTCAACCTGCGCGAAGAAGAGAGGTGAGGTGGGACACGGTGGAGAGGAACACGAGCATGGGACCAGCAGGTACGCACCTTGTCTCCCAAGTAGCAGGACTGGCAGATCTTCTCGTCGGGGTTCTCGCCGGGGTGCCACACGCTCGTCTTGCCAGTCTTGCACACGGCGCATCGGACGGTGCCGTCGCACACGGCGCGCCGGTCGCCCTTGGCGCCCGTGACGATGTAGTGCTGCACGCGGTGGATGACGTTCGGCAGGACCACGAGCGGGCCGGCGCCCTCGCCCCTCTGCGTCGCGAGCATCTTCTTCTTCGACGCCGCCTTCTTCTTGCTCAGCTTCTCGATCCTCTTCTTCTCCGACGCCGCCTTCTCCGGCGCGGTCCTCTTGCTCAGCGTCTCGAGCCTCTTCTTCACCCACGCCGCCTTCTTTCTCTTCTTCACGCCGCGCGTCCCCACCCCGGGCGCGTTCTTCGACTGGCCCGTCACCCTCCAGTACTGCTGCCCCTCCTTGATCCTCTCGGAGAACCACGCCGCCATCTCCGGCGTGATCTCGAGCAGACGACCGTCCTCCTTGAACTTCGCCAAGAGCGTGTCGAAGGTGCCCGCCGGCCCGCCGAAGTGCACGAACAAGTCCGCCATGCCGCGGATGAAGCGCTCCGTGAGCCATTGCGTCGACCTGATGGACGTCGCCAAGCACATGTGACCGGACTTGGTGTGGACATCACCGTCCAGCTCGGGCCACAGGGCGCGCTCCGCGGGCATATCCGCAGGGCAGTGCTTCGCCATCCATTCGCGTGCCTGTGAACGGTCGGTGGAGGAAGGGGCGCGCGCGTCAGTCAGAAAACAAGATCGGGGCCTTGCAGCGCAGCGTCGTCGAAAAAGTCGAGGGGCGTGGGAAAGAAGGAACTCACCGGCCGACCGAAGCCCCCCGCGCGTTCGGGCGTCCCGCAGGCGTTCAACGCCTCGACGATCAAGGCATCGATCAACTTCCTCTCGCGCGTCCCGACGCCTTTCAAGATGATCTTGCCGGCGTCGTGAGGCGCAGGCCATGGAATCATGTTGGTCATGAGAAACGAAGGCGCGCGAGCGCGACCGGCCGCGGGCGTCTCATCGATGTGAGTATAAAACCAGTCCCAGACGTCGGAAACGAGCCGCTTCCCGTCGGCGCGGAGTTTTCGCAAGTTCCCGCGGAGTCCGATCCCGTCGGTCTCGAAGTGCCCGATGATGACGTTGAACTTCTCCTTGAGGCCGCTCTCGGTCCACTCCGCGTCCTCGGGAAGAAGAATCCGCCTGAAGTGCAGCTTGCGGCCGAGGAACTCGCCCTCGGCGTCGACGAGTTTCTCCAAGTCGCGCTGCGCGGCGTCGAACTTTTTCTTCGGAGAGAGCTTGCACGACGGATCCGCGCGCGCTTCGAAGCTGTCGCAGATGGCCTGGAACGTGGCATTGAGCTTCTTTTGCTTCGCGCTCGGTTCAACGACGCGCGTCCTGCCTTGCGCTCTCTTCCTACTAGCGACCATGGTGGCCGAAGCGCGCCTGTGGACGAGCGGCGGAGGACGGACGGATGGTGACGCGCGAAAAAAACGGCGATGGCGAGATTCGCGGAAAAGCGATCGAGGCGCGGCGAGGGGAAGCCGCGCGCGCGTCGGCCGCGGTCGCGCGCGTCGGTCGCGCGCCCGACGGCGCCGCGCGCGCGCGCGCTTGGATTCGACGCGGGGAAGGAGTCGAGCGCGCGCAACTGAGGGTGCGCGTGCCGCGGGGAGCGAACAGAGTGACGGACCGCGCGGAGCGGCGGTTCGGGCGACGAAAAAAAAGCTGTCAAGTTCGCGTTCATTTCACAGTTCACAGCTGTACACGTACACACTCGTCGCCCCGACGCGTCCTCCTCGTCAGTGTCTCGCCGCGCCGCCGCGGCGGGCATGGCGGACGTCGCGCTCGGGGAACCGACGCACGTCCCCGCGACGCCGCCGCCGGTGTTCGAGCTCGCGGA
>Ga0181560_10001111_pt1 | contig 25202 bp, 12 predicted proteins | sample 011ome_20_FD_133751 | JGI IMG/M metagenome (GOLD analysis project Ga0181560, IMG submission 133751) | Coastal salt marsh microbial communities from the Groves Creek Marsh, Skidaway Island, Georgia - 011509CT metaG (megahit assembly) | ecosystem: Environmental > Aquatic > Marine > Intertidal...
AAACGAAAAAAAAGCTGCCTCTCTCACGCCACGTGGGCAGTGGTGGGTGGGCACCACGAAAAAATGAAAAAATATTGTGTGTGCGTTCGTGATGATAAACGTAACAATAGTTAGCGTGACAATAAAAAAAGAAGGTCCGCGCCGTCGTCGACCTCGTCGGCGTGGCCGTATGTGTACAAAGTTCTGATTTCTTAGTCGTCGTAATCCACGCTCGCGTCGTTGATCTTACTCAGATACATGTCGTAATACTCGCCGGCTTTTTCCAAATCGCCGAGCTCGGTGTACATATCTGCGATAGATCCGACGGCGTCCATGTCGCCCGTGTAATCTTTAATCGCTTTGGAAATATCGAGAACTTCTTCCATGTATTTAATCGCCTCTTGGAACTCGCCCATTGCTTTCTTCGTGGCGCCAAGACCTCGGATGGCGCGTCGCATTTTGATTTGATCGCCGTTCATTCTTGAAAGCGCCAAGGCTTTTTCAAACGACGATATCGCTTCTCGGTAACTTTTTTCTCTCAAAAGTTGTCTTCCTTTCTTCAAGTTCACTCTCGTTTCGTCGTATTCAATATCATCTGCAGAATCGTCCGGTCCGACGGCAAAATCTGTCTTCTTGCCTTCCTTGCTCGCATCATCGCCGTTGTTCTTCGTGGAACCCGCGGCCAGTTCTGACACCGAAGCCGACATCGGCGAGTCCACGGGTGTACCAGCCATTTGCACTCCGGTGTATCCTAACGACGCGCTCATTCCTGCTGGATTGCGTTTGCTTCTCGTAGTCAAAGACTGGTTGATTGCTCTCAACTTTTCGTTCAACTCGTCCACGACAATCTTTTGTTGTCTCGCCCGAATCCCCGAAGCCGTGGCGCCGATGAGCGCTAAAAGCTCCGTAATCCCAACGATGTCTACTCCAGATGGCGTGACGCACAAAGCTTCACCTCTCGCGACCGCATCTCTCGAATTCGCCTCGATTCTTTCTTGCTGCGCCTTGAACGAGTCAGCTTCGGCGTTCAAGATGTCCACCTTTTTCATCTCTTGTTCTCGCACTCGCGCCAACTCGTCGTTTACCGCCGTAACTTTTTTCATTTCGCCCGCTCTTATCCGATTCTCTTCCGCGATAATTTCTTGCTCCAATTTGCGAATTCGCGCATACGACGCCGCTTCTTCAGCTTCTCTCCGCTTCTCCAAATCTGGAGGGAGGAAATTTATCGGCGCCGCGTACGCCGCGTTGTTGTTGATATCTCCTCCGAGAAAGCCTCCTCCAAACATCACGGAAACGGACACGCTCGCTGCACACACGCTCGCCGCAACTCTTCTCGTCAACACAGAAGAGACATTAGTAGTAGTAGAAGATGATGATGACGACGCGCTGCTATCTCTTTCGTTTTTATCCTCATCTTCACTCATCAAAGGACGAGCATCATCATCATCACGCATCGTAATACTGTTGGTGTAATCTTCGTCTTTATCCGAAACGACTCTCGTCGGGGGAGGTTGTGAGAAGATTGACCTTGTTTGCGCGCGCTTTCCTTTTCTCATCGTCATCGAAGTATTCTTAGACGAGACGAAAGTCGACGTCGACGACATCGATGCTGATGTTGATGCCATCGCGTATCGTATTCTTTCCTTTTCCCGATATCAACAGAAGCGAGTATTTTTCTGTGAAGAGGTGCGTACACGCGTCAGAGAGACGTGTGTGTTATTTTTTTCTCTTCGTGTGCTGCGTATAAATATCACATGGGAGAGATCCTCCTCTCTCCCTTTTATTTTCGTCTCGAAACACACGCTTATATATAAATTAACCCTGTTTCTGATGAGCGTCGAGACCGGAGACCCCTTTTTTTTAAGAAGAGCAAAATCGAACAACGAACGACGCGCTCCTGCTTTTCAAAAGAAAACGCGCGCTTTATCCGTCACACACACGGAGCAGTAGTAATAGCACGCGCGCGTCATGCAACCGCCAATCGTGGCGTCGTCCCCGATGCTCTTAGGCGGCGTGCCTGCGCTTCCACTCCGAGGAGGAGGAGGAGGAGGAGCGACTTCTTCGAAGCGTGAAGTTGCTGCAAAAAGGAGGAGTAGCTTCTTTCGTGACGGCTGCGGTGGTGAATCCTCCTCGATTTCCCGTTTACGCTCTTCTTCTTCTCCTTCTTCTTCGAATTCAACGTCATCGAAGAGGAACGGACGCAGAGGACGCGCACGAGTAATTGTGAAAGCGTTGTTTGGCGGTAAAGGAGACGACGATGCCTCGAAAGAGACGTCGACATCATCATCCGCGACGAAAGAAAAGGGATCACTGCTTTCGTCCTCGGGGGATAAGAAACAGAAGAAAAAGTCCACCTCTTCTTCTTTTTCTTCTTCTTCATCTTCTTCTTCGGCGGGAGAAAGCGCGACGAGAGCGAGTGGGAAAAAGAAAACGTCTTCTTCTTCCTCTTCGACGTCGCCGAAGAAGAGAAGTACGAAAGGGGAAACGATTTTGACCGATCCTTCGTTCGGGGGCGTTCAATGGTTTAGAAGGCAAAAGAAAAAAGCATACGAATATTGGAGAGCGCGATCGGATCGCGGGCACTTGCAAGTAGGCTCTTGGGGTCAAAACGCGAAAATGCCGCGGTATTTACCGCAGTCCTCGTACATTCCCGGGGACGCGTCCTCGAATCCGTATTTGCGGAACCAAAAGAAGCTCTCTATCGAGGACTTGCAGTTTACGCAAATGGGACGCGCAAAGCTTCAAAAGCACAGACAATCAATTGCGTACCCTAAGTTTTGCTTAGATTTGATCGAAGAAAGAATTGACGAGGTATACGTAGACGTAATCGGTCAGATAGCGAGATATTATGCGGTATACCCGGACGGTAGACTCGCGGTGTGTCAGGTGCCGACGCTAGACAGTCGAGAACTTCGAGACCTTTTCAGAATGCTCGAGATTAATCCAATGCCTTTGAAAGAGGAGAGCACGTTTTCTTTAGAGACTGTGCTTCCGAACGGAAGCTCAGTGGAAGCAAAAACGGGCTTCGCGAGTAATTACTTTGTTCCTGCCCTTTTGATCTTTTGCATCTGGGGCGGCGTTTTCTACATGACGCGTTTCCAAGAAGATTGGGACGATCGACAGAGATTGCTAGAGATTGATCGTCAAAACGAAGAGCGTGCCGCCATGGAAAAAGAAGATGCGATGCTCATTCGCATCAAAGACGCCATGATTGGCTTAAAAGATAAAGAAGGGAAAGACGCCAAACGGTATAAGGAATTGCAAAAAGAATATCAAAACCGCCAAGCGGGTTTGATACAAGAAGCGGAAATGAGGAAAGAAAAGCAAATGCGAAAGTTGAGTAAAAAAGCGCAAGAAAACGAAGGCGAAGCTGCAATTTTCGATCCAAAAGCAAACGCATTTTTAGCTCTAGGCGCCAAAGTTGTACAAGCGCGAAAAAAGCAAGGGCAAGAGGAAGCATTAGCGGAGAAGAAAGATACCAAAGAGGAAAAGAAGAAGAAAAAAGAAGATATCGGTAAAGAAGAAGAGGGCAAAGATTCCAAACGAAAGATGAAGAAAGGGAGACTGAATTCCAAGATGGCCATGCGCGATCACGAAAGCAAAGTAGTTCTCTTCGAAGACGTTGCCGGTATTGAGCAAGCCAAGATTGAATTGGCTGAAGTCGTTGATTTCTTTTTGAAGCCTGAAAAATTTAAAGCGTCGGGAGCAAGAACGCCAAAGGGCGTCTTATTAACCGGTCCTCCGGGATGCGGCAAGACGCTTCTCGCTCGTGCTGTCGCCGGTGAAGCTGGTGCCACATTTTTTTCCATCACGGCTTCCGAATTTGTAGAGATGTTCGTCGGTGTAGGGGCTGCTCGCGTGAGAGATTTGTTTGCTCAAGCTAAGAGACAAGCGCCGTCGATCATTTTCATTGATGAGCTCGATGCGGTTGGAAGACCTCGTGGTGGAGGCGGTTCAGGGAACGACGAGCGCGATCAAACGTTGAATCAAATGTTAGTCGAACTCGATGGTTTTGCCACAGATACGCAAGTTGTTGTTATTGCTGCCACAAACAGAGCGGACGTTTTAGATTCTGCGCTAGTCAGAGCTGGTAGATTCGATCGTAAAGTTGTTGTTTCTTTACCAGAGTTTAAAGGAAGAATGGCAATTTTACAAGTTCACTGTAGAGATAAAAACTTGGCGGAGGAAATCGACTGGGTCACGTTATCGGAAGAAATGGATGGATTTTCGGGTGCACAGCTCGCTCAAGTCGTGAATATGGCGTGCTTGCAAGCGGCGAAGGACAATCGAGATGCACTCACGAATGCCGATTTTAGAACCGCCTTGGATATAGAAATCATGGGGAAGGTGTTGCCATTCACCATCGGTCCTGAAAACGAGAAGCGTTTAGCTTTGATTCACTCTGCGGCGGCTATCGCCTATGAAATGCACGTGCCGGACATTGCGAGAGTATCTTTCGTTACAGTTTTGGCGCGCGAGTCAAACGTCACCGGTCAAGTTTGTTTGCTCTCAGAGCCGGACAACGATCGAACGAAAATTTTTACCAAATCCTTTCATCGCCGATTAATGCGAGTTGCATATTCTGCCGGTTGCTTCGAGGAATTGTACTACGGGTTTGATAAAAATTCGAAAGCTTCGGCAGCGTACGATGTGCGAGCTCGTGAACTTGCAATTAGCATGGTGCACGAATCTGGTATGTCGGATGTGAAAGATTCGTACTTTGCGCTTTCGATCAATTACGATGTGCTTGAATTGTCAACCTTCTTGAAAGATAAGAGAAGAGGTTATCTCCTTTCCAACGTCGACAAAGACATGTACTCGAAGGCTGAATTTGAAATTCGAGAAATTATGCGAGAAAGTCGAAATGAAGCCATGGAGTTTGTGAAAAGACAGAGACCGGCTATCGAGGAACTCGCGAGACGCGTTCTCGCGAGCAAAAACAAGACGGTTTTGAGTTATGAAATTCGAGAGATCATCGAAGAATTCGGTGTTAAGGAAGACATCGAAGCCACCGTGGGACCGCTTGGTAGTTCGCGAAAACCGCTCGCCGAATGGGATTCGGATGGAATACCGACAAACTTACGATCACGATAAAAAGAATATTAGTACACACATGAGAAATATGATTTCGCTGCTAAAAAGAGTAATACTCGAAAAAAATCCTAAAATGTCACGGCCCACGATCGATTATAAAATAACCTCCCTCCCTGGATTTTCGAGGTCTCTGTTTGCGTTGAACATATCATCGAGCTCACGGACTCGTTGGTTTGCGCCTTCGATATCGCCGCTTAATCGTAATAAATCAGCTGCAAGTTGCATGAGAGGTTCGTGCGCACGGACGCCGTTAAATTCAGCTTCTGCAACAATTTCAAGAGCACGAGAATAGTTCCCACAGTTTGCCTCAAAAGCAGCGTATCCGTGCCAGAGTTCGGCAAAGTTACTGCACGCCTTGCACCCGTCGGAAAACAATTCTCTTGCGACGTCATCGTTGCCACATTCTTGCTCGAGAAGTGCCCACGCTTGATAGAGGAATCCAGATAAACGTGTCGTCCCGCCCTTTAATCCATTTCTAAACATATCTCGCGCAATTTCGGGACCTTGCACGCGCTTTTCCCATTGTCCCCACTGCATCCACGCGGTTGCATCAGATCTATCTTCTTTCACCGCGGCTGCAAATAATGCTCGAGTCGCGTCTTCCGTTCCAGCTCTCTTCTCGAGTAGCGCCCATAATCTATTGTGCGTAGACCGCTCTCGACGAGTCGCTCGGGCGCTCGGTGGAACTCTCTTTTGCTGCATGCACTCGTCGCGTCCTAGAATAAATAACTGTCGTGCACGCCCAACGTTGCCGTTGATAAACTCAGCGTGCGCCTCAGCGGTGATGCACGGTAAATTTAAAATTCCGTCTTTCCGAGCGCGAGATCCGCGCTCGAAAGCTTCAACAGCTCCTTCGAAATCGAACAAATCGCTCTTGCACATTCCTAAAGCGTGCCAAACGTGCGGGTCAAACATTCCAGCGTCTAAGGAATTTCCAAACGATCTTTTACTGAGAGCTTCGAGTTTCTCCAACGCTTCTTCAGTTCTATTTTCCCTGCGCAAATACATCGCCTCGGCTAAATAAAGTTTTGACTCTCCAGGACATCTCCTGATGCCCTCCGTTATGACATCGTGCTCGCGCGATGTCACCGAGCGCTTAGTATTGTCATAGGAATTAAATTTACTCGCAAACGCTCTTTCGCTCAAACTCCAGGACGTATACGTTTCTGCTCTGCCTGGATTCAATTTTGCTGCCAATCTAAATTTTTCACAAACGCTCTCTTCGAATACCTTTCTAATATGATCGCTACTATCACTATTGCTAATCTTACTGCTACTATTTCTGCCATTCACGACACCATCAACCTCAAACTTACTTTGATTTTGCTGCATCAACATGCGCTTACTCAACAAGTCAGCCCAACTCGTCAATAAATATACCGATTCAGACGAGGAGGACGACGATTTCGACGATTCAAGAAGTGCCCATCCTCGCTCGAACAGCTCCTCTGCTTTGTCAAAATTTCCGCAAGAAGTTTCAAACAGCGCAAATTGCGTGTACCCCGAACTCGAAGACTTGCCATTTTGCCCAGAATGCTTCTCGATGGATTTCTCGTAATACTTTCTCGCCTGTTTTTTGTCTCCTACTCGATTTTCCAAGTTTGCCAGTGCGTTGTACGTTGTAGACCTCGGCGCTATTTCCAAAGATTTCGTAAGCAACTTCCTCGCTTTGTCAAAATTCCCTCTTCTTTGTTCCATCATACCCCACGCGTGCGGCGCAGCAAAATTCTTCGAGTCCATCGCACACGCGAGTGCGAATTTTTCGCGAGCGAGTTTATAGTTTCTCTCTTGTTCGAGTAGAACCGCCCAAGTTGTCAAAGTCCCCGAACTCACGTTCTCCTCCACGATACTCTCGCTGTGTACCTCCAGTGCTTTTAGTGCTTCTTTTATCGCGTCATTGTTCCTATTCATGTCGCGGCGCGAACAGTTTTTCAACTGTTTGACGAGTTCGTTTACTACTTTACCTTCTTTTGGATATTGGATAAACAAACCGCGCATTTGCTGCAAAGCCTCTTCCATGTCTTCATCGGGCATGTTCGGTTTCGATTTCCTCTTAGATTCGCGGAAACGTGCGTCCAAATCATCAACACCAAACGCGTCTTTCGCGGACGATCCTGGATTTGTCAGCGAAGAGGAGTTGGAGGAGGAGGAGGGTGGTGATTGTTGTTCAGCGCTGTCGCTTTTGTCGTGTTGTTGTTCGTGAGAGACATTTAATCTTTGCGTTCTTCCTCTCTGACGACGGTAGCTTCGGTGTTTGCGAGCAGCAGCAGCAGCTGCGAGCGAGAAGAATGAAGTGCTCCCGAAAGATGACGATGAAGCTGCAACTCCTCCTCGCGATGTGTTTGCACCCGCCGCCGCTGTAATCATCTGTGGTAGTATATTCTTCTCTCTCTCTCTCTCTCTCTAAAATTTTACTTCTTCGCGCGTATCCATCTTTTCGTTTTTTTGTGACGGGGAAGATGACCGAACGAGATTCTTCTTCAATTGCGTGGGGAACACGGGAACTTGAAAAACTACTTGTACGTGTGAGTTGACACAAAACTACAGATCATTACGCGCTAATAATAATAAATTTTTACTTCACTAATCCGATGATAAAGACGTCTTGCATGGATGAAAAAGGCGCGTTGATGTTTAGGACCCCGTTGCTTTCAAAAGCCACCGTGCTGGTATTCTTTTCCGGCGATCGAGGCGGGTTCAAATTTGCTTGTTTCCATCCGGCGTTCGACTTGTCATCCCCTAATACGCGCACGCGTTCTATTTCGGTTTCGTCGATAAATAGCGGAACTTTTGAAGAAATCGAATCAAATGGGCTCGTTGCGAGGGCATAGCGAGACCACCACAGCTTTTTTCTATTACATCCTCCAGGTGACGCGTGCGCGAACGACATGCCGTCGTCGTTGTAATACGTGCCTCGCGCTTCGCCTTTCTCGTCCGGGGCGATGGAAATTGTGATTGGGTCGTTTCTTTGCGCCTTCGTCGACCGACGCGCGCGTTCCTTCGTGATGAGAATGCTGCCCCCCCTTTGAAACTGCGGAATATCGCGCATGGTAACTTTCTTCATGAACGCTTTCGGACCGACGTGCTTTTCGTTCGTATCCACATCATACCAAACGCCTTCGGGTAAATATATTTCAATTTGGGAAGCGCCCGCTTCCATGACCGGGTACACGAGCAACACGTCCCCGAGCATGAAACAATTCTCTTTGCGAAGGACTCTTGGGTCGTCCGGGAACGCGTAAAATAACGGGCGCACGATTGGTGTGCCTAAACGACTATTTTCGTCGAAGAGTGAGTAAAACGTAGGCAACAATCGGTACCGGTTTCGTATGGCTTCGCGAATTAAATTTGTATTTTCGTCACCAAACAACCACGGTTCGCGACGTTTCGTGTCAATGTGCGCATGTCCACGCATGAAAGGATAAAATGCGCCGAGTTGATACCATCTCACGAGTAACTCGGAATCAGGATTGCCGAAAAAACCTCCAATATCTGCGCCCGAGAACGGTAATCCCGTAAGACCAAGCGTCAAGACCATCGGAATGGATACTCTGAGATGTTCCCAATCCGCGGCGTTGTCACCGGTCCAAATCGGACCTATTCTTTGCGTACCCGCGAAAAATGCGCGCGATAAAACAAAAGGACGTTCGTTCTGCCTTTTTTCGATGCCTTCTGCCGTCGCCATGTGATAATACATGCCGAAAATATTGTGCACTTCTCTGTGTTCGACGTCGCCGTGATGGATTAAATCTTTTTGCATTGTAATTTCTGGCCCGTTAAACACGGACGGTTCGTTCATGTCGTTCCACACGTACAAATCAGGCGTCGAACCTTTATACGAGTCCAAAGCAAATTTAGACGCCCACCACGAACGAACGTCCGGGTTCGTGACGTCCAAATACATGGAAGAGCCAGGCCAGCACCAGCCGTCAAAGTCCGTCGTCTTGTCGTTCTTTTTCACGTAATACTGTTTCGACTCGGCTTCTGTGAAGATGGGATAATTACTATCTTTCTTCACGTGCGGGTCTATGATGACAACCATTTTTCGCCCTTTTTCTGCAATATCGTTAATCATGCGTTCGGGTGTTGGGAATTTTGCGCTGTCCCACGTCATGTACCGTTTCCCGTCCGTGTGTTCAATGTCGAGCCAAATAACATCGTATGGTATGTCGTGGTCGTCGAATCCAGCGTCGACTTCCTCCACATCTTGCTCATCGCGATAGTTCCAGCGGCACTGATGGTAGCCGAGAGAAAATAGCGGCGGCAACGCCGTCGTGCCAAGAAAATCTCCGTACATTTTATGAACGCTCGCAAAATCCAGACCTGGAAACAAAAACAAGTCGAGCGCGCCGGACTCTGCCATCCAATGCGACGTGCGTTCATCCAACGAACTTTCCTCTTTAACAATATCCACGTAGGTTTCCGTAGGATTATGGAAATACATGCCAGAAGATATCGTTTCCCTCGCCTTACCGTCATCCTTCCCTTCCCTTTTTACATTTTTACTGCCGTGCGCGAGTAACATAGGTATGGATCCGTACAATCCAAAAGGAGAATCCGATTCGTATTCGAAAACGTCTAAATTATACATTCTGTACGGCTCTGATTCGTGGTGTAATTTTTCGTCCACCTCTTGTTGCGACGACGGTCGTTTAATCGTAGATTTCAAGCTCAAACTCGTCGCGCGTTCCGGTAAACCGTACACATCTGTCGCGCTCGTGAACGACACGTCGAACGAAAGCGCGGTGTTTCCGTATGGTCTCGAATCTGTGTGCGAGTTGAACGTTTCCACCGTATTTTCTCCTTCTCGCGCTCGACCACTCACGTCATCAACAGTCTCAAACGCAAACGTCTCTTCTCGATTGAACGAGATAACTTCGATGCCGTTCCGTTCCACGATTACGGCGAGCGGCGTTTCGTGCTCGACGCGAACGCGAACGTTCATCTCTCTCGCTCCCATTCTCAACACCGTTTCCGTCTTTCCACTCTCCGCGTTCTTTTCCATGTTCTTCTCTACTACCCACTTCGTCTGCAACGCCTGGACGGTTTCCTCTGGCAACAAAACATCCTTCGGTACGTATCTTGGGTGTAAGATGTCGTCGAAGCGAAGTCTCACCGCACCGTTTGCATACGCAATCAGTTTCATCTCCACCGATGTTTTCGCTCCATCTAAGAGCACATCAAACGTCGCTTCATCGTTAATGTTATCACCTTCTTCTTCTCCTCTTTGCGACGATACCGATCCGTTCAACTTCCCGACCGAATACGCTTTCGGCGCGGCGTCTCGGTGTCGATTACAAAACGACGACGTTTCGCACGTCTTGAAGTCTTGCGCTTTAAACGCTTCCACTTTGTTCATCACTCCGACTGCTGGCAGCGTTTTCGACGAATAAAACAAGGGAGGAGAGGAAAAGGAGAAGATGAAGCTGAAGAGCATCACCGCTAGGAACGAAAATCTCGCGGGAGTTTTCATCGTTTTCATCGTCCCCCGGCGGTTTATTTCTTCTTCTTTTTTTATGCCGTGTGTGCCGCGATTGAATATCTCTTCTCTCTCTTTTTTTGTTGTTTTTAAGTGCGTTGTGCGTGTTGTGATGAGAGACGAAAAAAAAGAGTGAGAGAAGCGATTTTGAACACGATGAAGCGAGAAGCGCTCACGAAAGAGCTTTTAGGAAGAAAAACCCGACAAAAAAAATCAGACGACCCGCGTTTCATTAAAGTTAGGATACCGCGGACGAAAGAGAGAGAGAGAGAGAGAGAGAGAAACGATGCCGTCTTCATCTAAACCGCAACCGATTGTTCGACAAGTTGGGTTTACCATCGGCGAAGAAGACGCCACGAGAAACAACAACAACAAATCTCCATCGTCTTCCGCGATTGCGAGTAGCGCGAGTAACGATGCTATCGCCGCGACGAATATTAAAGAAGAGGATGCCGCCGCGATGGCATCCATTACGACTGGATTTGGAAGCGTCTTGAACGTGTCCTCGTTGCAACAAAGTAGTCCAGATAGGAAGAAGACGAAAGAAGTAGAAGAAGAAAAACCACAGCAGCGAGAAAAAGCTGCTCCTCCTCCTCGTGCTCCTCCTGCTCCTCCAGCGAGCGAGAAAGAGGAAGAAAAGAAACGGAAAGCGGAGGAAAAAGAACGCAGACGCCAGGAGCACCTCGCGAGAATGGCTGCGGAAGGAAAGCCGGAACCGAAGTTACAAAAAGCGGCGTCAAAAGCAGAACGAAGGGCGCAGCAAGAAGCGCAAAGAGCGGCGAAGGAGCAAGAGAAGAGTAACGGCGGCGCCGCGACAAAAAAGAAACAAGAGAAGGGTGGTAGCAATAATAATAACACTAGTAAAGCAGGTAGCGCGACGAGCGGTAGCGGCGATAAGAACGCCTCGGTGTCTGGTGGGGGTGCCACGGACGAGACGCACCGATCGTTCACGGACGTTCGGACAAAGACTCGCAAAGATTCTCACTTTTGCGAGAGGCATTTCTCGCACCTTAATTTGCATCAAACGTCCACGTCAAATAAAATCGACCACGATTCGATCGAGTTTCAGTATCCGTGCGTGGAAAGATTAGCAGAGGCGTATCAAGCGAGAAAATGCGTGGGAAGTACGAACAGAGTTCGTCAGCTACTGTTGTGTTTGAAGGAAGTCGTGCAATCCTACACGCACAAATCTGGGAGCTATTCGCAGGCGTTGTTAGTTTTGATCAACCACGTCATTTCTAGAATCCAAGAGGCGCGACCGATTTCTACGAGTATGGGTAACGCCGTGAAATCATTGAAAACACACTTAACGGTGCTGTCTCAGGGCGAGAAATTGAAAGAAGCCGGAGATGCCGCGGAGATGTTGACAGTTGAAGCGCAAAAGAAGAAAACGCTCGAACATCTCGAAGATACTTTGAAAGAATACGTCGAGAAAGCGGTCGAGACGATCGTCAAAACACTTTCGAGCTATTACGCGGAGAAGAAAATTCAACACGTAGTGACTTATGGACATTCAGAATCAGTTGTGAAGTCATTAATACGCGCAAAAGAGAGTGGATGCAAAGACATTTGTGTCACCATAGTCGACGCAGCGCCATCGTTTGAGGGACGAAAAACGTTAAAACATCTCCTCGATGCGGACATTTCGTGCGAATATACGCTCATGCATGGCATGGATGTAGTGTTTCAACGATACAATGGTAATAAAGACGGAGCGAACCAATCCATGGTTTGTTGCATCGGCGCGAGCGCTGTCCTTGCGAATGGGAAAATCATGTCTCGAGCGGGATCTGCGAGCTTTTGCAACGCTGCAAAAACTAGGGGTTTGAAGGTACTCGTCGCCGCTGAAACAATCAAGTTTCACGAACGCGTCGGCATTGATTCAGTGCTACATAACGATATTCAAGATTTCGTCATCGAACCAGGAATGATTCCGAATTTGCGGAAACTGTGCGTATCCTACGACCTTGTGGACGATATCGATGAGATCGTTTGTGAGAAGGGCATTATTTCTCCGAGGAAAGCGGTGAACTTTGTCATTTAGTTTTCGAGTCTTATATTTTGCTATTATTAATACGCTTACTAGTTTACATTTAAACGCTGATCACATCTATTGTTGCTACTACTCGTCGTTCTCTTCGTGCCATTGCTTTATCCGAGCTTTCACCATATCGTTTGTAGTGAATGAGATGGCCACTGCGAGAGGCCCTTTCATCCAATTCATCGTCAACCCCTTATACAGTCCGGATAATCCTTCTGTTTTGCCTATGTGCATGAGTGCACCTACGACGGAAGATGTTCCATTCACTTGCCCGTGAACCTGTACGCGCCGGCGGACGATATCTAACGGGTAAGTGCATGTCTGCGCCAATAATCCGGCAAAACCGCCAAACATCAATCGACTCGTCACCGGGAGTTCCTCGTGCGACGAGGCATCGCTCGATTTCGCATCATCACCATCTTTTTGTTGCTGCTGTTTGATTTTTATCGAAGCCGCTTTCAAGGTTTCAAACGTAGCGAACGAAATGCCAGCGTACGGCATTATTCCTAAAAGCGTCGGCGATAATCCAGACGCCAATCCGCGAACCCCTCTTTTCTTGATGATTTCTACTAAATCCTCTATGGCTGCTTTTTTGTGCGTTTCAGCTCCTGCCGCGAATCTCGCACGCAACAAGTCCAGCGGATACGTCAACGTCGTCGCCGTCGCGCCTGACATCGCACCAGCAACGAATCGCGCAAACGTCGGGGTTCCTGAACTTTCGTTACCATCGCTGAGATAGTGAGTCGTTTTTTCTAGATATTTTGGAAAAGCAAAGAAACTCGTCGCAGCGTAAGGAACGACTCGAAGCATCTGCACGCCATTCCCACGCCACAAGGCAATGACCCCATCTTCTCTGACTATCTTTTTGCCCAATTCAAACGCACTATTGACGGTAAACTTCCTGTTCGGATCTACTTGGTACATGATTTTAACGCGATCTAGAGGCGCTATGGTCGTTTTCGCGCACGCTCCAGCTGTGGCGCCGGCGATGAGCGACTCTAAACTCGATATTTGTTTTCTCTCGACGTAAGTCGCCGGAGTTGGCGTAGGGGGTGAGTTTGACAACTCCGCGCGAGCATCGTGGATTATGTTTTGAAATATATCGTTCGCGGTGAATCCTAACGCGCTTGCCAACGGGCCTTTCAACCACGTCAGCGTCACGCCTTTGAACAAACCATTACGCAAACCTTCCGTTTGATAAATGCGCAGTAAGCCTTGTGATACCGAAGAATACATCGGCTTACACCCAGGTGTGGCCGCCGGTGATGCAGGGTTCTTCGAAACGCCCCCGACTTGTAATCTTCGTCGAACGATGTGTAAAGGATATGTGACCGTTTGCGCAATCATTCCTGCCGTTGCGCCCGCAGCTAATTTCCCAGCGATCAACATTCTCGGATGGTCTTCAAACGCTTGTGGGTGCCTTCTGATGCTCAGTTCAAACGTACTCTTTAACGTCTCGTACGCTGCGAACGAAATCCCTCCGTACGGAACAATCCCCATGAGAGTCGGCGTTATTCCCGTGTACAGCGCTCGCACGCCGCCCCCCGTGGTCACGACTCTATATAACACCCTCGTACTTTCCGTCAAAGACCCGCTAAACCGCTTTAAGTGCTTACTCGACTCCGCACCGGCCACAAACGCCGCACTTCTCGCGTGTAATAAATCCAGAGGGTAGGTTAAAGCCGTCGCCGTCGTCCCGGCTAAGGCGCCCGCGGTGAATCGCGTCAACACTGTCCCGCTTTGCTGTTCAGTGAAGTCCAAATCGTCTTCGTCATACAACGCTTGAATCAATAACTTGTTGTATATGTTATACGTCCCAAACGTTGTCGCGGAATACGGCAATATTCGCACAATTGCCGGCGTCGCGCCTCGCCATAATGCCGTTACGCCTTCATTTTTTACGATATTTTTTGTCGTCTCAAAACCTTTTTGGAACGTGAATTTCCCTCCGTCCGATTGGATTTGGAACAGCAGTTTTACTCTGTCGATAGGCGCCGTGGAGAATCTCGACAACGCTCCCGCGCACGCGCCGGCTCCAAACCGCTCAATCGTCGTCGGTTCTCTCCTCAAAATCTCTTTTCTCTGTTGCACCTCTTCCTCTTTCGGCGGGTTTCTTCGCACTAAACGACGAAACATTTTTTTTTTTCTCGTAGCGTTTTGTTATCTCTTCTTCACCACGCTGCTATGAATAATAACGTTTCCCTCACCGTCGTCATCATCAACGCACAAGAATATGACTATTACTACTAATAATATGGATGTTGTTATAGAATTAATGCGCGTCTCGTGCTCTATTTACTTTTTTGCAACGCTTTGTCTTCTCTCTCTTTCTTTCTCACAGTCAGTCGAGTGGTGTTCGTCGAGGGAAGAAGAAAGTGATTACCTAGAGGAAAAATTAAAGCAAAACAAATTTAGGGTGTGAAATTATTTTTCTCCTCCGAGACGTTTGGAAAAAAAAACGGCACACACAACTCTTCATATCAAATTTTGCTCTCTTTTGTATCTATCGTGCGCGACTATCTCCTCGTAGTTAATAGAGAGACAGAGAGATAGAGAGTCTGTTGCTACCACTACTGCGCATTCTGAAGAAGAGGAGTAAAGTTAAGAGATAGAGAGATAGAGAGTGCTTGAAAGGACGAGGTTTTCTTCTCTCCCCTCATTTTTGAAAAACTCCCCTCGCAGAAGTCCAAAGTCCAAAGATGAGCGACGGAGGTGGTGGTGGCTCTGCCGCCGCTCGAACCCGCTCGAAGGCGCGAGTGATGCAAGAGATGGACGCAAACATGAATAATACCGCTACTGGTAATAAGCCGCCGAGTTCGGCGCAGACGATTTCTAAGATACAATCGAGGTATGTGCGCTGAATTTAGTTTTTTTTCCCTCTCGTTTTCTCAAAATCTCCTCCCCTTTTTCTTCTTCTCGTCTTCGTGTCCGTTGTTTGTACCCCTCTTGTCAACGGACGATTTTTTTTTTTCCTCTCTCTCGATTTGACGACGACGACGACGACGACGAGGAAAAGAAGACAACGCGCTCGGTTCGAATCATTCATGTGTCGTTCGCATTCGCGTATGATGATGCTGGTGTGTTTTTGTGCGCGTTGGTGGTTCTATCATCGTCTATCATCATCGTCGTCGTCAATCTCTTTCTCTCTTCAATTTGCACACTAACACCGTCACACATTCCCCTCTTTCGAAAAAATTCAAAATTTTCACACACACACAAAACAGAATGTCGGCGATGCGAGCGAAAACTGAAAAACAAGGCAGTAAAACCGCATCGCGAGTTTCATCCGCAGTCAAACCGAATTTGCGACAGTTGAACGATCAAAACTACAACAACGGGGACAACACCGGGACTTTTGTGTTCAATACCGCGGCGAAAGAACGATCGAAGATTGTAGCTCTGAGCAAGTCGTTGTACGAACCGGAGGACGGCAGCGGCGAGAATTACTCGGCGCTCATCGAGAAGTTACTCACGTGGAGACCGACGTCTGAGAAAGGGTCTTCGGAGTACATGAAAGAGTTGCTAGGGCACGTTCAAGCGCAGAAGAAAACGTTGAAGGCTTTGGTCAAGTTGAGAGAACAGTTTGTAGTCGGCGCTGGCAGGATCGAGAGAGACCTGCTCAGAGCCGCGCGCAACGCCGAGAACAATACCGGTTCGATTCCACACACGCAACAGGAGTTGGCTGAAATCCACGCCGAGAGAGAAAAGCTGACAAAAATGCAAAGAGAGTCGCAAGAGCATTTACTCAAAGTTCAAGAAGCGGAAGAGAAGTTGTCGAAAGCCACGGAAGACTTGGAACACGAGCGCGCGCGAATTCGCGAGGAGGAGCACAGCGCAGTGATGGCAGCTTTGAACAAAAAGATCGCCATTGCAGAATCGAAAGTCGACGAAGCCATGAGAGCAGAACAAAAGTTGCAAGAAGAGACGCATAAATACGAGCAGCTGAGGTCTATGGAGGATTTAGGCGTCGCTGAAGCTTCGCAGAACGTGAAGAAGGCTTTGGATGAAGCGAGTCAAGCGCGAGCGGAGACGCAAGAAGCGAAACACAAACTTTTCGAGTTGAAAGAAGAGCACGCAAACTTGAAAGGTAGATACGAAAGTTTGAACGAAAAGTACGCGGCGGAGAGAGACTCGTGGGTGCAAGAAAGGCGAGAGATGGACGCATCGAGGGAGAAATTGCAAATGATGGTGAACGACATGAACGCAACGACTGACAAGATGGAGAAAGAGAAGAACGTTTTGTTGGCAGAGAAGGAAGCGTTGGAGCAGAGTTTGCAAAGCGAGATTGACAAAATCATGGCTGAAGCGGCTAAGGAGAAAGAGTTGGCCGTGGAGAATTTGGAACAACAACTAACGGCTGAAGCGAGGGAAACGTTGGAGAACGAGAAGGCGGCGTGGCACTTGCAAATGGAGGAGAAGCTCAAGTTGCAGATTGGTGAATCCAAGGATGGTTTCAATCAACGTTTTGAAGATTTGAATCAACGCTTAGCCGATCAAAAGGAAAAGCACGATCTTATTTGCAAATCTATGCTCAAGGAAGCCGAAGCGACGAGAGCGCAGTTGACGGCTGAGCACCAAGCGGCGTTAAAGCAAGCCACGCACGAGGCTGAGTTGGAAATTGCAGCGACTAAAACGGCACTCGCACACGCCGAGAAGAACAACGAACTACTCCAAAACGAAGTCAACAGAGCTCGCGACGCTTTGTCGATGGATCAGTCGGAGCGATCCTCGGCAAAGGACATCGCCTCGATGTTGTCGGAACATGCGGACAAGTTGAGCGAGAAGTACGCACGTGAAAAGAAGGAAGCGTTGCTTGAAAAAGAGCGAGAGTTGCAACGAGAACACAAAGCTTTGATGGAAGTGGCACAGGCAAACTTTGCGAAGGAGATGGAGTCCGCGAAAGAGAATTTGAAGTCTCAGATGGAATTGAAGGCGGCGCAAATGTTGGATTTCAGGTTGGAGGAACAAGCCGCGACGCTTCGAGAGTTATCTGCTGAGGATAAAATGGTCGCTCTCCAAGAATGTGAAGTTAAACACAAAGAAGATATTGCAAAGTTACGCGCAGAATTCGACGCCGAAGCTGGGAGACGAGTGCGAGAAGCTTTGGAGAGTTCAAAAGGTCGAAGCAAGGATGCGATGCTCGCCGTGGAGAGAGAGGCAAAGGAACGATTCGACAAGCAGCTCGAATCTAAGACGGAAGCGTTTAAGGCCGAGTTAGAGTCGCAAAGAGCCACGTTGACGAAAAAGTCTTCGACTGCCCTGGAAGAATTGAGGCAGCAGTTGCTCAGTGAGGCTGAAGCAGAGCGCGATGCCTTGGAGGCGCAACTTCGCGCAGAGTCGCAGACTTTCATGGAGAGATCGAAACAACAAACTTTGCGCACGCACCGGGCTGAAATGGAAAAGCTTGCCGCTGAGTTGGAGAGAAAAGCCGGAGAAGCGAAAGAGAAAGCTGTCAGCGAAGCTGTCGAGAGCTTGCGGGCTGAGATGGAGGATGAAAAGCAAGCGATTATCGAGGCAACGTTGGCTGAAATGTCCGCAAAGTCTCAAGCTGAGTTGGCGTCTGAAAAGGCAAAGATCCAAGCAGGAGCAGTTGCCCAAAACTCAGCGCAAATCAACGAGTTGAAAGAAGCGCTGGAAAATGAGCGCCTCAAGATCGTTGCTCTGGAAGCGGCTGCGGCTGCGGCAGGGAGCATGGCAAGTGCCGTTCCTGCCGCGACTTCTGAAGAGTTGGAAACTGCAAAGGCCAACTGGAAAAAGTACGAAGCCAAAGCGACTTTACTCGAAAATACGATCGCACAATCCGTTCAGTCTGCTATGCAGTCCAAGGAAGAGATGTTCATTCGTGAGAAAGCTGATGCGATTACCAAGCTGACGGTTGAATACGAGATGAAGATCAAGCGCGCGGTGGATGAAGAGCGCGAGCGTCTCAACTCAAAGAATGCGATTGATCCGTCTGTGAACTCACAAGCCGAGTTGGAGTTGCGCGAAGAGTTGCTGCGAGTCCAAGAGGAAAAGAACGCTGCTTTGAGAAAGGAGAAGGAAGTTACAAGACTGCTTGAGGAGTCCAAGGCGACGGTTGAGTCCTTGAAGTCGAGAACATCTCAGTCGGATCAAAAGAGCCAAACGTTGATGGATCTCACGAACCAAGCCGAAAGAGCGAAGGCAGAAGCAAACGCGACACTGAAACGCGCGCAGAAGATTGAGGAAGAAGCCATGAGAAACGCGGACAGATTACAAGAGATGGAGCAACAGTTACTCGAAGCAGAGGAAATTCGTCGCGCGATGCACAACCAGATTCAAGAATTACGCGGGAACGTCCGGGTATTCGCGCGCATGCGCCCCCCGTTCGTTGGTGAAGAAGATTACTGCTCGGTTGATGCTTTGGACAAGGATTCTATCGCCGTTACAGTTCCAGAACTTGAACCAAGAGTATTTAATTTTGACCGCGTGTTTGATGCCGCCGCTTCTCAATCAGAAGTTTTTGAGGAAGTCGAGTCCATGATTACGTCAGCTATGGATGGCTACAAAGTTTGCTTGTTCTCTTACGGCCAAACTGGAAGTGGAAAAACGCATACCATGTTAGGATCTGGAGACGGCGAAGATCGCGGCATTATCCCACGGGCGGTGAGTGCCATTCTGGAGCGCAAGGAAAAGTTGCTCGAGAAAGGGTACGAGTACGAAATCGAAGCATCGTACGTGGAAATATACAACGACCAAATTCGAGATTTATTAGCTGGACCAAACGCGAAGCACTCCGAGCGTCATAACATCGTCACTGCTCCGGAAGGTGGATGTCCAACCGTCGCGGGGGTCGTGAGAGAATACATCGATTCTGTTTCAGCGGCTGCAGCTCTCGTCCGAAAGGCAACTGCTGCGCGTGCGGTTGAAGCGACAGAGATGAACACTCACTCTTCGCGATCTCACACGTTGTTCTTAGTGTACATTACTGGCGTTCACATCGCCACAGGAACGCAACTTTCTGGTTGTTTGAATCTCGTCGACTTGGCGGGGTCGGAGCGCACGAAGCGTTCGGGCGCCCAAGGCACACGAATGTCAGAAGCGTGTGCAATTAACAAGTCGCTCTCTTGCTTAGGGGATGTTTTTGCGTCCATCGCGCGAGGCGATAAGCACGTGCCGTATAGAAATTCGAAATTGACGTATCTTTTAGCACCGTGTTTGGGAGGCGACGGTAAGACGCTCATGTTTGTAAACGTAGCTCCAGAGGAGGAATCCGCGGAAGAGACTGTGGCATCTCTTCGGTTCGCATCCACGGTGAATGCTGTAGAATTAGGCCACGGTAAACGGGCAAAACGAAACGTCACTTCCATGTGGCCATCGTTTGGTAACTCGCAATTGAGCAAGGAACCGCCCTCTACTAGTCAGCAACGAAGACTGAGCAGCAGAAATCTACCTCCGCCGTCGACTGCGGCGCGAAGACAAAGTAGTGGTAGATTAGGATCGTATGGTGGACAACAAACTGGACAAAAGAGAGGTCGCGCAGCCGTAGAAGAGAATATGACTTCGTATGGAGGAGGAGCTTCCAAGACGCCTCGACGAACTCGAGGCGGTAGGCGTTGGGAATAATAAAATGAAGGAAAGAAAGGCGAGAGAGAAAGGAGGACGCGCTCTATCGTCTCGAATATGAAAACAAAACGTGTTACAAAACTACTAGCAATAATAACAACAACTGCATATCTTATACATCATTTTTAATATCATTTACACGAGACCTTGTACAAGTAACCATAATATGTTATTTATGTATGATACGCGTTCGCATCATCCTCGAAGAAGACGCGCGCGCGCGCACTGCTCTTTTGTGACTTTAATTTTCAAAGCACCTTTTTCTTCGCTTGAAAAACACCATCACACCATCAAATAGCTCTCTCTGCCTTCACTTTTTATACATAAGTAGCGGGCGAACAAACAGCACCGCACAACATCACATCATGCCGTCATCCGCGCTTTGTGCTTGCTTGAGTGGTGGAAGCAGCGTAGCTTCCACTCATCATCATCGTCGGAGAGCGTCCTCGTCTTCTTCTTCGTCGACTTCTTCTTCTTCGTCGCTTTATCTGAACAACAGCGCCACCACCAACTACACTAGCGGCAGCGGTAGAAGTATTATTAATGGGAGGAACAGGAACAACAACAACAACATCAACAGAATCAACAAAAACGAAAAGACGAGAGGATTGAAAGTATGCGCCATCGGTGGTGAGAACAACGCGAACCCGTTGCGGTCGATCGATGACCCGAACTTTGCGGATTTGTCCGACCGATTGAAACTCGATAACGTTCGTCAGTCGCTCATTCGTCAGGAAGACTCTATCATTTTCGCGCTCATCGAACGCTCGCAGTATAAAGTGAACGACAAGATTTACAAGACTGACTCCATCGATGTGCCGTGTTACGACGCGAAGACTGGCGTGAGAAGCTCGATGCTTGAGTTTATGTTGAGAGAACGAGAACAGATGGATGGGAAGATTCGAAGGTACACTTCGCCGGACGAACACGCGTTTTACCCAGAGAGTTTACCGCCGTTGGTTATACCGCCAATGAACTTTGGAGAGGTGTTGCACGAGTGCGCGTTGAAGATTAACATCAACGATAGAATTAAAGAGATGTACGTGGACAATATCGTTCCGGGAATGTGCGAGAGCGGCGACGACAACAACTACGGGTCCGCCGGCTTGTGCGACGTGAATTGTTTGCAATTAATTTCGAGACGGATTCATTACGGAAAATTTGTCGCGGAGGCAAAGTTTAGAGCGCAACCGGAGGAATATTCTGATTTGATTCGCAAACAAGACGGAAACGGATTGATGCAGTTGTTGACGAATCAAGCGGTGGAAGACAGAGTGGTGGCGAGAGTTACGAACAAGGCGGCGTTTTACGGGCAAGACATCAACGAGGAAGTTCCAGATGCGAGTAAAGTCTTGACGAATCCAGAAAGCCAAAAGTATAAAGTCGCACCAGAAATCATCGCGAATTTATACTTTAAGTGGATCATGCCGATGACGAAAGACGTGCAAGTGGAATATTTATTGCAAAGGTTGGATTAAAACATACACTTTTTTACTTTTACGAAAGTACCTACAAATCGCTATAATACTACACATATTGCAGTAAATGTGAATCTAACTAAACGCGCGGGCATGTCAAAAACTAAGGATACCTCTTCCTCGAACACTGCTAGCCGACGAAGTGTATCCCGTGTTCGTTAAACACCGCCAACAGTTGTAAAAAATCGTCTTGGGTCATTTTACTCGAACGCATCTCTACATACCCGTTCGTGTTTAAAACCTTCTCGATCAACTCTCTCACGTGATCCTTGACTTCTTGCCGTTTCTCCTTGTTATTTGCCTCTTCTTCCGCTAATTCCATGGCGTCGTCGTCTAATAAATTCACCTTGACCGCTTTAAACGTCAAATAGTTCTTTGTCAACAACTCCAACACCGTTTTCGTTCGAAAAATCCCCCCCAACGTTTTATTCTTTCTTCCAAAGCACAAGCGCACTAAACCGTCCCACTCTCGAAAATTTACCTGCACCGGAGGCTTCCTCGGCTCGATTCTCACCACGGACGAATCAACTTTCGGCGGTGGTCGGAAATTATTCTTCCCGACTTTTAAAATGTGTTGCGTCTTTGCCAACAACTGCGTGTTCACGGCCAACCGACAATACTGAGCATCACCAGCTTGCGCGACCATTCGCATGGCAAATTCTCTCTGAAACATCAGAGTCGCGCTCCGAAACTGCGGTCGATGCGATAACAATTTAAACGTCAACGGCGATGAAATTTGATACGGCACGTTTGCCACGCACACGTCGAAATACGGCAAGTCAACCTTCATGAAATCCCCTTGTATGATTTCCAACTTTGACTGATACGGCGATCCTTGCACTCTTCGTTGCAACTCCAAAACCATCCTCGCGTCGTACTCAATCGCGATAACTTTCTTGCACGTCTCTAATAACTTCATGGTCAAGTTCCCGGTCCCTGGTCCAATCTCTAACGCGACGTCCGTGCTCTTCGCCCCGGATTTCTGAATTATCGAATCCACAATCGCGGGGTTTTTCAGAATGTGTTGGCCGTAAGATTTTAAGAACTGAATGCCCTGGTACGCCGCTCGCGACATGTCTTTCTTCAGGTGGTTTTTGTTCTTCGCCACCCCTCCGGCGACGCGTAATCCGTTGTTCATATTTTTCCCTTCTTCTTCTTCTTCTTCTTCTTCGTGTTTTTTTTTTGTGTGGGTGGCGGCGTACGATTTTTGAGTTGATGTGATGTGTGTCTCTCTCCTCTTTTCTTTTGTTTTTTTTTTTTACACAAAAAAAGCCGTTTTTGCGTTTCTTTTTTTCATCCTCACATCACAACTACTTTTTACTTTTACTCACACACCCCACGCACGGTGTGCTCTCGCACGGCAAAAAAAAAAGTGTCGCGGCACGCTTCCCTCTTCTCGCTTTCAATTCAGAAGAAGATATTGAACGGACGAATACGTAAAATCAGTGCCACAACTACTATCGGTTTTGGGCGCGCGCAAATCGCTCGCGGAAGAACCTGAAGAGTCAGTCATCTCGGTTGATGATGTTTCACGAAAGCCAGGAGGAGGAGAAACAAGAAGTTTCCCGGGAAAAAAAATTATTCAAAATTATTCAAAATGATGAGAAGAAGAAGCAAAACAAAGAGAAGGAGGACGACGCCGAGAACGACGTGAAAAAGAGGCGCGGTGGTGAAAGAGAGGGAGAAAAGAAAGGCGATGGGCTCGTACGCGCGGAGGAGGAGGAGGAAGAAGAAAGAGTCGCAAAGAGGACGAAAACGGAAGACGTGGTCGTGAAAGGATTGACGGAAAGACTGGGAGAAGGTGTTGGTGGTGTGCTCGGCAGGGGCGCAGCAGTGTCTCTTCGTTCTGCCGAGACGAGGAGTGAACAAGAAGTAGACGACGACGACGACGACGACGATTACGATGAAGACGATGAAAGACAACCGAAAGTTGACGTGGCTATTGACTGCGTAGATAATGCTAGAGAAGGCAGGCTGCTCTCTACGTCTTCACCGGTGCCAGTAGCATCATCGAAGGAAACGCGTGCGGAGGCGCCACGGAAAAAAAACGAATTGAATGAAAGCTTTCAAAACGGTACGAGAACTCCGCTGCCACCGACAACAACGACATCGAAGAAGGAAACTAAGGGCAATGACAACGACGACGAAGAAAACGCCGACGGCAACACCACGAGCAACAGCAATAAAAAGACGCGCCAATCGAAATCGCTCTCGTTGTTGTGCGAGCGATTTCTTGATTTGTACAGTTCCGGATACGAAAATTTGATTTCGTTGGACGAGGTGTGCTCGACGTTAGGCGTCGAGAGACGTAGAATTTACGACATCGTAAACGTTTTAGAAGCAGTTGAAGTCGTAGTTAAAAAAGGCAAAAACCAATACGCGTGGTTTGGTATTTCCAGGCTCCCTAGCGCTATCGAGAAGATTGAAAAGTTTGGCGCCGAATCTTTCGACATCAAGTTACCGGAGCAGCTCTCCTTGCAAGTTTCTGAACACTCGCTCCCGTTTCAATCAAATGGAAAAGATGTGGTTGACGGTGTGAAAACTGCAGCGGACGTTGGTGCCGATCCTGCTCATGCAACGAACAAAGCTAAAACCACCGCCGTTGGGAAGAAAGAAACGTCCGAGAGAAGAGAAAAATCGCTCAGTCTGATGACGCAAAAGTTCATCACGCTGTTCATGGAAGCAGAAGATGGTGTCTTAGGCTTGGAGGATGCCGCCGCCGCGATGTTGATGAGCGAAGGTAATACCGGTCCGAAAGCTACTAAAGACTTCAACGATAGCGAGTTGAAGAAGAAAATTCGAAGATTGTACGATATCGCGAATATCTTGTCGAGTTTGCGCTTGCTCTCGAAGATTCATCTCATGGACAGCAGAAAACCGGCTTTTAGATGGATGCGCGCTGAGGATACGGTGAGAAAGCTGATAGCGACTGGAAAGGAACACGAGTGGTTCGGCACTACTCCAAAGTCTCCCAATGCGAAAGTTCAAATCGTGTCGACGCCCCAAAAAGAAGGAGTGAGTGAAGACGCCGCAAAAGGAGCACTCGCCACAGAAAGCATGCCAAGATTACTCCCATCGTCTATAACGGCTTCAGGAAGAAATGATAAACAGATCTTCGCTGCTCTGGAACGAATGGAAAGCTTACTTCAAGCGCAAGCGCAAGATTTATCCGCGAAGAGTGCGGCTCAATCCAAAGGAGCAGATGGGCCGAAGAAGATACCCGAGATGTTTCTAACTACGGCAAACTTATTCGGGGCAGGGAAGAGTTTCCAATCAAAAACTGGCGATGGCATTTTCAATCAATACATCAACAACTTCACGCAGAACATGCGACAATGAAGAAGATAAGTAAACGCATGCATTGCTTGTAATTAGCTGTGCAATCAACAATTGTAAAAAAAAGGAATAAATCGCGAACTACACACATGTGAATACACACACAAACACAACGCACACACGCACACACATCTCCTCTCTCTCATTTACTCGATAAGGGCACTTGAAAGCTCTCACTTCGCTTTCATAATATTATTTCGATTGCTGTCCT
>Ga0181560_10001128_pt1 | contig 25044 bp, 30 predicted proteins | sample 011ome_20_FD_133751 | JGI IMG/M metagenome (GOLD analysis project Ga0181560, IMG submission 133751) | Coastal salt marsh microbial communities from the Groves Creek Marsh, Skidaway Island, Georgia - 011509CT metaG (megahit assembly) | ecosystem: Environmental > Aquatic > Marine > Intertidal...
CGTCGGTTTGATGTGTCACATAGAAGGTTAGTTCGTGGAGTCGCTTAAATCTGAGGATGCGGATGTTGCGCGTATCCGCATGCAGCCACAGTCTATTGAAGCTGAACGATCCGTTATTGGCGGTATTTTGCTGTCTCCCGAGAGCTGGGATGCCATCGCAGAGCTGGTAGATGCGGGGGATTTTTACCGGCCAGAGCACCGCGCGATCTTTCGTCAGATTGCGCTGCTGGTTGATCGTAACGAGCCGATAGATGTCATTACGGTTGCCGATCGGTTGCTCGCCACGGGCGAGTTGGACGCCGCGGGAGGCCACACTTACCTCACCGATCTGGTAGAGCAAACGCCTACGGCTGCCAATGTCAGCGCCTATGCCCGAGCGGTAAGAGAGCGCGCCTTGCTCAGAAAACTCATTGGCGCTGCTCAGGATATTGCTACCGCTGGATTTAATCCCGAGGGTCGAAGCGCGGAGGAGCTGGTGGACGAGGCAGAACGCCTCATTATGGCCGTTTCCGAAAGTGGCCCTAAGCTGGGTGGACCCAGAAGCATGGCGCCCCTTCTGACAGGTGCCCTTGAGCGAATCGAGGAGCTTTATAACACCGGCGGTGATATCACCGGACTCACTACCGGTTTTATCGACCTCGACAAGAAAACCTCCGGCCTCCAGCCTTCTGATCTGGTGATTGTTGCGGGAAGGCCCTCAATGGGCAAAACCAGTTTTGCCATGAATCTCGTCGAGAATGCCGCGGCTCACACCGAAAAACCAATTGTGGTGTTCTCCATGGAGATGCCTGCCGAGCAACTGGTGGTCAGAATGATGTCGTCGCTCGGTAAAATAGACCAGTCACGGCTCAGAACCGGAAAGCTCCAACAGGACGACTGGCCCAAACTTTCCGCAGCGATGGCAAAGCTGAAAGACACCTCCATTTTTATCGACGACACCCCAGCGCTGACGCCGACCGAGGTGCGAGGGCGGGCGCGAAGACTCTCCCGCGAGCATGGTGATCTTGCCATGATCATGGTCGACTATCTGCAGTTGATGCGGGTCGCGGGTGCTTCAGAGGGACGAACGGCAGAAATCTCCGAAATCTCGCGCAACCTGAAAGCCATTGCCAAAGAATTCCGCTGCCCAGTGGTTGCGCTGTCACAACTTAACCGCGCGCTAGAGCAGCGACCGAACAAGCGCCCGGTCAACTCAGATTTGCGAGAGTCCGGTGCGATCGAGCAGGACGCGGATGTAGTGATGTTTATCTATCGCGACGAGGTGTATCACGAGGATTCACCCGACAAAGGCGTCGCCGAAATTATCATTGGAAAGCAACGTAACGGTCCCATCGGGACTTGCCGCCTGGCGTTTCAGGGGGAATTTACGCGGTTCGAGAATCTCGCGCGGGACGATTATGCGGGCTATTAGGGCATGACGTCACAGCCCATCCCGACGGTATCGTTTTCTTGAGCAATCGGAGAACGCGATGAGCCATGAGATGGCGGTCCTCGATTTTGATGCCCTGCTCGAGATGTTGGGTGGCAAGCGAGAGGTCGTGGTAAGCCTTCTGGGTACGTTTTTGGGAGAGCTGGCCTCCGATGTCGACGCAAGTAGAAAGGCGATGGCAGAGCAAGATACCGAGTCGCTTCGACAGATAGCGCACCGTATTAAGGGCACCAGCGCCAACCTTCATGCCATGATGTTGTCGTCTGTTGCGCTTGAGCTGGAGGCGGCCTGTGACGAGGCAGATTTTGCATTAGTGGCCCTGAAACACGAGATCATGGTTGGTCAGTCGCAGCGGTTGAGCGAGGCAATCGAAACCTGGCGAGCGCACGCCGGTAACGGGCAGTAGTTACAGGCCGACCTCTTTCCGCAGCTGAGCCAGGTTGCTGAATTGTTTCTCAAGACTCAGTGTGGACTCATCCGGCGGCGCAATGGAAAGCCGCTCGGGGCCCTGAAGAACCTCACCTTGCGCTGCGCGATTGGCCCAGCGTTCGTAGTGTCCCCTGAATACTGGCCAGGTTTTGGCCTCGGGCTCGTTCGCGAGAAAAAACCAGTCACTGTCCCGGCCCGCCAGATACACTGCCGGGTGCTGCCATGGCGCCTCAACTTTTGGAGACGGGGCAAGGCAGGCCTCACGATAGGCATCGTAAGGCGCGGGGAGCCCGAGGTCAGTGAGGCAGAACCGACAGGCCTCAATCATTTTGTTCAGGGTGGGCAGATAGTCAGCGTTTTCGATGGCATGTTGCGCAGCTTTGAGTATCACGACAGTGGGGTATGAAGTGAGCGCCTCTAGCCATAGTCGCTTAACCTGTTTCACTTGCTCGGCATCGCTCCAAGCGGCGTAGTACTGGTTATGGTAATTGAGTCGAAACAGGGCGAAGACTTGATTGATTGCCTCGACCAACTGCTGCTCGGGCTGTGGCGTTGTGTCAGCGGGCCCAGCTGGTGTCGGTGAGGTCGTCGCTGAGACTTCGGTCTTTTGAACGATAGCCTGTGCCAACGTCGCCGCGTCCTTTTTCTCCACCATGTTGATCTCCCTCAATTGCACCTCGACACTGGCGCTTTACGTGCTGTAAAAACTTGCTGTTCCACGAGGTGTGCACCTCGTTGCTGTCCAGCCAATACATGATGAACTCGGGTAATAGTGCGCGTGCGGATTCCTCGCTGATGCCTGCAAGGCGCAGCGTGTCATAGACTGCCGAGTCAGGCTCCCAATGACGCGGGATACGACTCGGCTCTGTACTGTGCTGCATTTGGCTGGTATGGCGTAACCAGCGACGCCTGACATGCTCCACGAAGCGGCTGTTAATTTCCTTGGGCGCACCACCGCGCTCACTCCAGTACAGCACGAACTCTGCCCGCACCGTGTTGGCGAATGTCACATCAATACCCGCCTGGGTCAGGATATCCAGGGCGTCCTGACTGGGTTTCCAGTCCTTACCGAAGGGCGCTGGTGCGCTGATTTCGAAGGTGTTTTGCTGGGTTTGACGATGTCGCCACTGGGAGAGCGCATATTGTCTGAATTGGGCCTCGGTCTCTCTGTCGGGGTCGGGAATGAAGCCGTGCCTGACCTCTTCAATAAACGCCTCGGTCATGCCGTGGTTAAGAGTGAGCAGGTCAATAAGTGCGCGATCGGGCATCCACGGCGTGATAACGCGATGGCGGGTTCTGTTGGGATGACCGCCAGCATGATCAGCACTCACCGTCGATGTCACGGCCAGTAATACTGTTTGCGGGTCTGGGTGCGGCGCCTGCGTCAGAATTCCCAGACCCGTCAGCTTTTCAATCAGCCCGCTAATATGCGCTATGGACCAAAAGGGCAGATCCTTTTGCACACTCTGCAAATCAATGGTCGTCCAGCCGTTGTGGTCTTTCAGTCGCCCGCCGATTTCCTGCAGCAATACGGCTTCTTCTAGTCCAATGGTAGCGGCCAGCTCGGGAGAGAAGGTCAGTTGACGATCGGGAATGAGGGAACCGGTTAGCATTGGATGCGTTAAGGACTGGGCGGTCTGATAGGATACCGGCTTACCCGGACGAATACAGCCTCTCGGGTCAGGTTCTCTGGAGTTTCGCGTGGCCAAGGCAAAAACAGCGTTTGTCTGTAACGATTGTGGAGCAGATTATCCGAAGTGGCAGGGCCAGTGTGCTGAGTGCCATGCCTGGAATACCCTTGCTGAAATACGCCTGAGCGCTCCCGCCAGCAAAGCCTACTCTGCCGGGCGTAACGCCCGACGCACTGGCTTTGCGGGCAGTATCGCAGCGGTCCAAAAATTGGCGGATGTCGCGGTAGTTGATCTACCACGATTGGCGTCGGGTTTCGAAGAGTTTGACCGCGTGCTGGGAGGGGGTCTTGTGCCCGGCTCCAGCATTCTTATCGGTGGTCATCCCGGGGCCGGTAAGAGCACGCTGTTACTGCAAACCTTGTGTCGTTTGGCGGCCCGGCATGCGGCGCTCTACGTTACGGGAGAGGAATCCCCCGAGCAGATTGCGATGCGGGCGAATCGACTGGGGTTGCCCTCGGATCAACTGCAGCTGCTCGCCGAAACAGATGTCGACGCAATTCTGGCCTCAGCCGAGGCGCTCTGCCCCGCGATACTGGTAGTAGATTCCATTCAGGTGGTCCACAGCGAAACGCTGACCTCCGCTCCCGGTAGCGTTTCGCAGGTGCGTGACTGTGCCGCGCAGCTCACGCGATATGCAAAACAAACAGGGACGGTGTTGATATTGGTCGGTCATGTCACCAAGGACGGCAGCTTGGCGGGGCCCAAGGTGCTGGAACATATGATTGACTGCTCCATATTGCTTGAGGGTGATCATGATTCCCGCTACCGCACGCTCCGGGGCCAGAAAAACCGGTTCGGCGCGGTGAACGAGCTGGGTATTTTTGCCATGACTGATCTTGGGTTGAAGGAGGTTTCGAATCCTTCGGCTATTTTTCTTGATCGCTCCGAACATTCCGCTCCCGGTACCACGGTGGTTGTGGTCTGGGAGGGCACACGCCCCCTATTGGTTGAGATTCAGGCGTTGGTTGACGACAGCTCGCTTGGCAATCCGCGCCGGGTCACCGTGGGATTTGAGCAGAATCGCTTGGCCATGCTACTCGCCGTGCTCCATCGACACGGCGGGATTCATGTCGGTGATCAGGATGTGTTCGCGAATGTGGTCGGGGGCGTGCGCGTCATGGAAACATCCGCGGATCTCGCCTTGCTACTGGCGGTGGTATCCAGTTTGCGCAATCGCGCTTTACCAAGGGATTGGGTGGTATTTGGCGAGGTGGGTCTCTCTGGCGAGATTCGTCCTGTCGCCAGTGGTCAGGAGCGGCTGGCGGAGGCTGCCAAGCACGGTTTCAAGGTGGCTATTGTGCCCAAGTCCAACGCACCTAAAAAACCTATTCCAAACCTCAAGGTGATTCCAGTAGCGCGGCTATCAGAGGCGCTGGATGCGTGCTCCTGATCCCTCTGGCGCCCCGGGGGTTGCCACCAACCATCCGGCGTGGTTAACGGTTATTTCAGTTTCCGGTGTTTGACCCGGCTGGGCACCGCGGCGTCGGCGCCTACGCGTTGACGCCTGTCTTCCTCGTAGTCTGTGTAGTTGCCCTCGTGGAACACCACGCCGCCATCGTCTTCATAAGCGAGAATGTGGGTGGCGATGCGATCGAGAAACCACCGGTCGTGAGAAATTACCAGCGCTGAACCGGGAAACGCCAACAAAGCTTCTTCCAGCGCTCTCAATGTCTCAACGTCCAAATCATTAGTGGGCTCATCGAGGAGCAGTACATTGGCGCCTTGCTTCAGAAGCTTTGCCAGATGCAACCGGTTACGCTCGCCGCCGGACAGGTCTTTGACAAATTTCTGCTGATCAGAACCCTTGAAGTTAAATCGACCTACATAGCTTCGCGAGGGTATTTCGTAGCTTCCGATACGGATAATATCCAGACCGTCTGACACCTCTTCCCAAACGGTTTTACCACCATCCAGATCGTCACGAGATTGATCAACATAACCCAGCTCTACGGTGTCGCCGACGACTACCTCCCCGCCATCGGGCGTCTCCAAGCCAATTAAGACGCGAAACAGCGTGGACTTACCCATACCGTTAGCGCCAATAATTCCGACGATACTGCCTTTGGGTACAACGAAGTTGACGTCTTCAAATAACAGGCGGTCACCAAAGGTTTTGCGCAGCCCCCTGACCTCAATCACTTTTTCCCCCAAGCGTGCGCCCGGAGGAATGTAGATTTCATTGGTCTCGTTACGGGTCTGAAACTCCTGAGAGTTGAGCTCCTCGAAGCGCTGCAGCCGCGCCTTGTTTTTTGCCTGACGTCCTTTGGGATTTGAGCGGACCCACTCCAACTCGGCTTTGATCGCTTTTTGATGCGACGCCTCTCGGCGTTGCTCCTGCTCCAGTCTTTTTTCCTTGGCTTCCAGCCAAGTGGAGTAGTTGCCCTCGTAGGGGATGCCCCGCCCGCGATCCAGCTCTAAAATCCAACCGGCAGCGTTGTCGAGGAAGTATCGATCGTGGGTGATGGCGACCACGGTACCCGGGAAATCCTCGAGAAAGTGTTCGAGCCACGCCACGGACTCGGCGTCAAGATGGTTGGTGGGTTCATCGAGCAACAACATATCCGGCTCGGAGAGAAGCAGTCGCGCCAGCGCAACCCGGCGCTTTTCTCCGCCCGAGAGCGTGTCGACGCTGGCGTCCCAGGGTGGCAGCCGAAGCGCATTGGCTGCAATCTCAAGCCGGGTGTCTAGGTTGTGGGCGTCCTTGGCCTGAATCACGTCCTCAAGGCGTGCCTGCTCCTTGGCCAGCGCATCGAAATCGGCGTCGGGTTCTGCGTAATCAGCATATATTTTTTCCAATCCGGCCAGCGCGTCAATGGCGTCCTGAACGCCTTCCTCGACGTTGCCCCGCACCGTTTTCTCCGCGTTCAGCTGAGGTTCCTGCGCCAGGTAACCGATTTTGATATCGGGTTGCGGACGCGCCTCACCCAGAATATCAGTGTCTATCCCGGCCATGATTTTCAGCAGGGTAGATTTACCCGCACCGTTCAGGCCGAGGACACCTATTTTTGCGCCCGGGAAAAAAGACAGAGAGATATCTTTCAGTATTTCTTTTTTCGGGGGGACAATTTTTCCCACGCGATTCATGGTGTAAACGTATTGCGCCACGATCTCTCTCCCTTTCAGAGCACGTTAAGGGGGATGGCAACCATCCGCCCCAGAGGCTTGCAAGTTTGGTGTTGTGATTGAGTGTACTGAAGGAAAGGCTCGCTCGCCTAATGTCAGTTGAGGACTCTGGCGGGTTATTCTTCGCGGATTTCCACAATGGTGGACTTGATCACATCCTCAAGTTTTTGTTCCGTTTCGTTCCATACCACGAGGCGCTCACTATTCGGGTTAACGGGGACATCTGCATCCCTGAATTCAATGGTTTTAACCTCGTCGGTTTTCCAATGTTTGAAGGTCATGAACTTTCTCGTCATTACCGGCTTTACCTCGTATCTTTTGGATGAGTAGGCAGTGTTGGGATTGCCCGCCTCGTTGGCCTCTCGCTGATCGATATTCAGCGCGGCGCTATCTTGTCGCGCGAATTCTATCGAATTGCTCGACATTTCCCCATCGCAAGGTTCTCGACCTTCGCGGGTGACACAGCGCATATCCTAGCCACAAGGCAGGTCGTCTCAGATAGCAATGGGTGCGCTACTGGGATCGTCTTCCGGCGGCTGGTAATCCGACGGCATTAACTCCTCATGAAATGACTCAACCTCAAAAATGGCCTCTTTGTGCATGTCGGCGATGTGAAACAGCGCGTCCCCCGCATAGACCAGCGGTAAATTGGATCGTCCGATAACGACGCCCGCCACGGGCGTTCGCACTTCCGTTTCCTCTATGCCCAAAGGGTCGGCAATCAGGCCAATAACCTGACCTTCACTGACCTGGGCGCCCAAGGGAACCAGTACCCGATGAATACCGCTTGCCGGCGCTCTCAGCCATTGTGTTTGTCGACTGAAGATAGGTGACTGCTTCAACTTTGCGCGACTTTTTCGCAGCATACCTAAATGGCGCATAACGTTAACTACGCCTTTGACGCCGGCTCGAATATGGACTTCGTCAAAACGCAGTGCTTCACAACTCTCATAGAGAATCACGGGCACGCCAAGCTCGGTGGCACATTGCCGCAGAGAGCCATCGCGCACTGCCGAGTTGATCACCAGCGGCGCGCCAAAGGCCTCGGTCATCGCACGCACCGCCGGGTCATGTAGTTCGGCGCGAATCTGTGGAAAGTTACTGCGATGTCGGCCACCCGTGTGCAAGTCGATGCCATGACTACAATGGGCCACAATTTCCTGCATGAATGTGTGAGCCACCCGACCCGTGAGTGATCCTGCGGCCGAGCCTGGAAAGCTTCGATTGAGATCACGGCCGTCCGGCAAGTAGCGAGAGTGAGAAATCACGCCGTAGACATTCACGATAGGTATCGCCAGCAAAGTCCCCCGGAGCCTGCGCACGTCAATACGCTTGATCAACCTACGGATAATTACGATCCCGTTGATTTCATCGCCATGAATCGCCGCGCAAACAAAAAGGGCTGGACCCGCTCGCCGACCGTGAATCACATGAACCGATATCGCAAGGTCGTCGTGCGCGTAGGTGGGCGCGACGGGGATTTCGACGGTTTTTGCCTCACCCGGGGCGATCACGGCGCCGCCGATTTTAAAGTGTGTGGCCATTTGAGTGACTGGGGTATCAGTTCCCACGATACGGCTACCCTTTGACGCGACGCTGTGATTTCCCGGTATGGACGTGGGATTCTATAAATTGGATGATTTTGCCAGCGACATTGACGCCGGTGGCCTCCTCAATCCCTTTCAGGCCTGGAGAGGAGTTGACCTCCATCACTAACGGACCACGGTCTGATCGCAAGATGTCTACGCCTGCCACATTGAGACCCATAGTCTGCGCCGCTTTGATGGCAGTACGCCGTTCGACAGTGGTGAGTTTAGTCAGTCTCGCGCTTCCACCGCGGTGCAAATTCGAGCGAAATTCTCCCGCGGCGGAGGTCCGCTCCATCGCCGCGACGACGCGATTGCCGATTACGAAGCAGCGTACGTCGGAGCCGCCCGCCTCCTTGATAAATTCTTGCACCAAGAAGTCCGCACCCAACTCTTTAAACGCGTCAATCACCGACTCCGCAGCTTTTGCTGTCTCTGCCAGCACGACGCCTCGTCCTTGAGTGCCTTCGAGTAGCTTCACCACCACCGGTGCGCCGCCCACTAATTTAATCAACTGTCGCGTATTGGAAATATCATGAGCGAAGCCAGTGGCTGGCATGCCCAAACCTTTTTTGGAGAGCAGCTGCAGTGCCCGCAATTTTGACCGGGACCGCCCAAGCGGTATCGATCCAACCAGTGCGTAGGTGTCCATCATCTCAAACTGTCGAATAACAGCGGTGCCGTAATTTGTGATTGAGGCGCCAATACGCGGAATGATGGCATCGAGGTGCTCAAGTTGGTTGCCGCGATACCACACTGCCGGCTTCGCGGAACTGATATCCATATAGCATTTGAGCGTATCGATGACCCTGCAGTCATGACCCGAGGCGATGGCTTCCTCAAGTAATCGCGACGTACTGTAGAGCTTGGGGTTTCGGGAAAGGATGCCTATTTTCATTGGGTTTCCGGTGGGGTGACTCGATCGCCGCCAAGCAGGAAGGAGCGCCGAGGCCATACCGAGGCATCTGCAGGAAGCGCGGTACGGCCCAGTAACATGGAAAAACGCATTGTACTGCGATCCGTTAGGGTGATGTCGATAGTTGATTGCAATGTACCAATGAGCGCTGTGGTGCGAATAACGGGCCTGTGCTCCGTATTGCCTCCAGAATCGGTCACATCACGAAATTCATGGATCGGCATCTCGCAAATACTGGCGGGCCTGTCGCTGAGCGATGGCCGCAAAGTGAAACGCACCCAGTGCATGGCGTCGCGCTCGAACGGTTGGATATTCTGTGCATTCAGTGCGCTAGTGCGCGCACCTGTATCGACTTTGGCCTTGATCCAGGGAACTGCCAAGTCGGGCAACGTGATCCATTCGCGCCATCCTACCTGCATGGAAGGGCTCACTAAGCGCTGTCTTGAAGGCGAGCGTCAGATAAGACACGATCGATAATCTGCATGGCGGCGCTCCTGAGCAAAACCCAGGCTATCGTAAACGCTTAATCGCAAAGAGTTGTAGTGTTTGTCTGATAAATGCCTGACGACAGCTCGCCGTTCGGCTACCATTTCCTCCCCAGTTTATCGTGCTTGCCGCGCGGCGCATTGCACCCAACCAGGACCCCACCATGAATCAAGCTGCAACTCACCTTTCACAGTACCTTGACCGTGATGCTCAGACGATTGAGGCATTTGACGCCGAACTTTGGGCGGCCATGCACGCTGAGACGGTGCGACAGGAGGAGCATGTCGAGCTGATTGCCTCGGAGAACTACTGCAGTCCCAGAGTGTTAGAGGCACAGGGCTCCGTGTTAACCAACAAGTACGCAGAGGGCTACCCCGGTAAGCGCTATTACGGCGGTTGTGAATTTGTCGATCGGGCGGAGACCCTTGCCATTGAGCGCGCCAAGACCCTCTTCGGCGCGGATTTTGCCAACGTGCAGCCACACTCGGGGTCCAGTGCCAACATTGCCGTCTTCCAAGCGCTGCTCGCGCCGGGAGACACCGTGCTCGGGATGAGCCTCGCGGATGGTGGACACTTGACCCATGGGGCGTCGGTCAATTTTTCGGGCAAAATCTATCATGCGGTGCAATATGGCATTGACCAAGATACGGGCCTCATAGATTACGACGCCGTCAGAGCACTGGCGGTTGCGCACAAGCCAAAAATGATCATCGGCGGTTTCTCCGCCTATAGCCGCACTCTCGATTGGGCCAAGTTCCGAGAGATTGCGGATGAGGTGGGCGCTTATTTGTTGGTTGATATGGCCCATGTTGCCGGCCTGGTTGCCGCTGGCGTCTACCCCAGCCCCATCCCTTTTGCCGACGTGGTGACTACCACAACCCACAAGACGCTGCGCGGTCCGCGCTCTGGACTGATTCTGGCAAAGGCCAACGAAGCGCTGGAGAAGCAATTTAATTCAGCGATTTTTCCGGGTGCTCAGGGTGGCCCGTTGATGCACGTGATCGCCGCCAAGGCGGTTGCCTTCAAGGAGGCCATGGCGCCTGGATTTGTGGACTATCAGAAGCAGGTGATCCGCAACGCAAAGACCATGGCGGCCACATTCATCGCCCGGGGGCACAAGATCGTCTCTGGCGGCACGGATAATCATCTGATGTTGTTGGATTTGATCGGCAAGGAATACACGGGTAAAGATGCGGATGCAGCGCTGGGCGAAGCCTACATCACCGTCAACAAAAACGCTGTGCCCAACGATCCACGCTCACCTTTTGTCACCTCTGGATTGCGCCTCGGGACACCCGCCATTACTACCCGAGGATTTGGTGAGGCTGAAACTGAACAGCTCACTGGCTGGATCTGCGACGTGTTGGCGTCGCTGGAGCAGGGCGCCTCTGATCAGGTAATTCCTGTGATTAGAGAACAGGTAAAGGCACTTTGCGCAGCAATGCCTGTGTACGGACCCTGACATTCGGTTTGTAGTGGACCGAGTCTGACGATCATGCACTGTCCTTTTTGCAGCACTGACGAAACGAAAGTGATCGACTCGCGACTGGTTGCTGAGGGCGCCCAGGTGCGTCGGCGCAGAGAGTGTCTGAGTTGCACCGAGCGTTTCACTACTTATGAGGCAGCGGAGCTGGTTTTACCGCGCGTGATTAAGCAAGACGGCAGTCGAGAACCATTTGACGAGGAAAAGCTGCGCTCTGGGCTGTTGCGTGCGTTGGAGAAGCGGCCTGTCTCTGTGGAAAGCATTGAGGCGGAGATTGATCAGATCAAGCATCGTCTGCGGGCTACGGGAGAGCGCGAGGTACAGTCCTTGCAGGTCGGTGAACTGGTCATGGATTCGCTCAAAATGCTGGATCATGTGGCCTATGTCCGTTTCGCCTCGGTTTACCGCAGCTTTCAGGATTTGGCTGAATTCCGAAGTGCGATTGAGTCCCTTGAGGCTGAGCCCGGCAGCGGCAGTACCCCATGAGCTTGGAGCGCGATCGCGTGTTCATGGAGCATGCGGTTGAAATAGGACGTCGCGGCCGGTTTTGGTCGGCACCCAATCCCTCCGTGGGCTGTGTGCTGGCGCATGAGGGCAACATTGTTGCCGCCGGTTTTACTCAACCTGCCGGGCAGCAGCACGCTGAAATCATGGCATTGCAAGCGGTCGATGATGCGCGTGGGATGACTGCCTACGTCACCCTCGAGCCTTGCAGTCACTCTGGGCGAACTGCGCCCTGCGCAACCGCCCTGATCGATGCGGGCGTGCGTCGCGTGGTGGTGGCGCTGGAGGACCCCAATCCCAAGGTTGCGGGCCAAGGCATCGCTGCACTGCGAGAGGCTGGCATTACGGTAGAGGTGGGATTGCTGGCTGAACGAGTTGAAGCAAATATTGCCGGCTTTCTGCTCCGCATGCGTCGTGGCTGGGGGAGGATCACGCTCAAGGTGGCGGCTTCGCTGGATGGACGGACCGCCATGGCCTCGGGAGAAAGCCACTGGATAACGGGACAACAAGCGAGGCGGGATGTGCAGGCCTGGCGCGCACAATCCGATGCGATTGTTACTGGAGTGGACACCGTGATTGCCGACAACTGTCGACTGACGTTGCGCGAGGCAGATCTTCCGCTGGAGGACGAAGACAAATCCCGGGCACTCGCCCATCCTCCCAGGCGAATCGTGTTGGATTCTAAAGGCAGGACCCCGCCCGATGCGGCGGTCTTACAGGGAGCTCAAACCGTGGTAGTTACCACGGGGGCAATCCGCTTACCGGCATCCGCGCACGTTGAGACCGTGGCCGCCGATGCCGCTGGTCGAGTGCTCCTGCAAGACTGGATCAGGCTACTGGGGCAGGCCGAGTTTAACGAGATTCTTGTCGAGGCCGGGCCAACCTTGTCGGGTGCCCTTATCAGAGAGGGGTGGGTCGATCGCTTTTTACTGTACCAGGCGCCATTGATTTTGGGGGCCTCTGCGCGGCCGACTGCGGCGCTGGAGATTAATCGTTTGTCTGATGCGCCGCATTTTGTTTTTCAGGAGGTGACCCGTCTCGGCGAGGATCTGCGTATCATTGCGACCCGCGTAACTGCATCCACCGACTAGGGGATTGGATGTGGGTGGCGTTTCGAGATAGGGAGTCAAGGTGTTTACCGGCATTATTCAATCAATAGGTCGTATCGCGGCGATTGAGGGCGACCAACAGGATATCCGCCTAAGAATCGAGACCGGCAAGCTCCCGCTGGAAAACGTGGCGTTGGGTGACAGCATCGCGACCAGCGGCGTCTGCCTCACCGTGACCGAATTGCCCGGGGATGGCTACTGGGCAGATGTTTCTCCAGAGACCTTGGCCCTGACGACATTGGGTCAGAAGGCGGTGGGTGCGCGTGTCAATTTGGAGACGTCACTCACGTTAAACACGCCGCTTGGCGGGCATTTGGTCAGCGGTCATGTTGATGGCGTGGGGCGGGTGGCGTCCATTGTTGAAGATGCGCGATTCTGGCGCGTCAGCATTGATGCCCCTGCCAATCTTGCGCGCTATATCGCGATCAAGGGGAGTATTTGTGTCGATGGCACCAGTCTGACGGTCAATCAAGTTTCCGGCACTCGCTTTGAACTCACCATTATTCCGCAAACCTGGGAAGAGACGGTGTTCAGCGACTACGAGGAGGGGAGCGCCGTCAATCTGGAGGTGGATGTGATCGCTCGATATTTGGAGCGCCTCATGCAGTATGAGCAAACCGATGCGGATGTGCGCACCCAATGACTGATTTTGCGCAGATAGACCAGCTGCTCAGTGCGCTCAGACATGGGCAAAGCTGTTTGATGCTGAACGAGAACACGGCCGGTGGTATGACGGGCTTTGTTGTTGTTGGTGCAGAGCACTGTGAGGCCAACCACATCGCTTTTATGGCGCGTCAGGCCCGAGGCTTGGTCTGTTTGGCCATGACACCCGCGCGCTGCGCGGAGTTGGAGTTGCCGCTGATGGTGGAGGGCGACGATTCTCAGTCGCCGTTTACCCTTTCGATCGAGGCTGCAACCGGGATCGACACCGGCATTTCCGCAGCAGATCGCGCCAGAACGGTCAGAGTCGCGGTTGATTCCGCCAGCCGCGCTACTGATCTGGTGCAGCCCGGGCATATTTTTCCGATCGCTGCGGCGGCGGGGGGCGTGCTCAACCGCACGGCGCCGGCGGAGGCAGCGATTGATCTTGCAACGTTGGCCGGGTTGACGCCTGCTGCCGTTTTCACAGAGGTACTGGACAACGAGGGTGCCTTGGCTGACGGGCCTTTTCTGGAGGCGTTTGCCCATCGACACCAGCTTGTGGCGGGTCGCGTGTCAGATCTTGTGACCTACCGTCTTGCCAACCAGAAAACTATCGAGTTGGTGCGGAGCGGTAAGGTTCAGACCCAGCACGGTGTATTCGAGGTTTTTGCTTATCGTGACATGACGCAGGGGCGGATCCACCTGGCACTCAAGCGAGGCGATATCGATGCCACGCGGCCAACCTTGGTGCGCGTACACGTGGCCGCTGTACTGCGCGATTTGGTAGGCACGACGCTGGATGGCCTGGCTTCCTGGTCATTCGACGCCAGTCTTAAAGCGATCGCCGAGGCAGATTCTGGCGTGTTGGTGCTACTCAGCAAGCCTGAGGCCGCCGATGATTTACTTAGCGACATTGACCGACTGATGGGCGAGACTCAGGTGGATCCCCAACCCAGCGCACAGGGTTATAACCAGATTGGTATGGGCGCCCAAATTTTGCGGGATCTTGGCGTGGGCCAGATCCGTCTCTTGGGCGCGCCGCTCAAGTACAATGCGCTCGCAGGGTTCGGGTTGGAGGTCATCGATTTTCTCTCGCCCGACGAGCACCCGGATTAGCGAAGGACGCAAACGTTTATGGTCGGCAAGGGCATTGATAACTCGCCATCACAGGTCGCAGGCAATGATGGTGTTTACACTGTTGTGACGACTCGCTGGAACCCGGATATTGTTGAGGGTTTGCTCGCGGGTGCCATGAGTGCCTTAAATGGCGCGGGCATTGGTGGGGAGCAGATTCGTGTAGTGCAGGTACCGGGAGCTTTTGAGATCCCCTTGGCCTGCCAAGCGGCGGCTGCCCGGCCAGACTGCGACGCGGTAATTGCATTAGGTGCCGTAATCAGGGGGGGGACCCCTCATTTTGAGTATGTCGCGGGTGAGTGCACCCGCGGTATGGGTCAAGTGGCATTACAAACCGGTAAGCCGGTAGCATTTGGCGTTCTGACTGTGGATTCCCTCGAGCAGGCACTGGAGCGCTCTGGTGATAATGACGAAAACAAGGGAGCGGAGGCGGCGATGAGTGCGGTGGAAATGGTCAACTTGCTCAGGTCGCTGGCCGATTAATGTCTCAACCCAACGCATTGGCCGCGCAGCGTCGCAAGGCGCGCCATTTTGGTTTGCAGGCCCTCTATCAATGGACACTCTCGGGCGCCGCGTTGGCTGACATCGAGGCAGAGTTTCGTGTGGACAACGATTTTCGTCATACCGATGGAGACTATTTCTCCGCCGTGCTGAGAGGCGTCACGTCAGATGTTGATGCCTTGGAGGCCTTGTTTGAGCCGGCATTGGATCGGGCCCTCGATGACCTCGACCCGATAGAACGTAATTTACTGAGATTGGGCACTTTTGAACTCAGAGATCGGATCGACGTTCCGTATAAAGTGGTCATCAATGAGGCTGTATCTCTGGCAAAAAAGTTTGGCGCTACCGAGTCCCATCGCTACATCAATGGGGTGCTTGACAAAGTGGCTCGCGATTTAAGGACGATAGAGCGCACAGCAGAGTCATAATGGGGCTCAGTGAATTTGACTTGATCCAGCAGTATTTTTCGCAGATCGGCGACTCACCGTCTGTCCGGGTCGCCGTCGGCGATGATGCCGCAGTGCTGCAACTGCCAGAGGATCATGTGCAACTGATTTCTGTCGACGCGGCAGTGTCAGGCGTGCACTTTTTACCCAATACGTCCGCCGACATCATTGCTTATCGCGCCATTATGGCCGCCGCTAGCGACTTGGCTGCTATGGGTGCCAAGCCCGAGGGCATGTTACTGGCGCTGACGCTGCCAAACGCGGAGGGCGAATGGCTTGCATCCTTCGCAGAGGGAGCGCGCAGAGCATCACTGGTAACGGCAATGCCGCTGATTGGTGGGGACACCACTCGCGGATCCTTGTGCGTTACCGTTACCGTAGTGGGTTCTGCGCCAGTAGACCGATATCTAACTCGCAGCGGCGCAAGACCGGGCGATCGCCTTTGCGTCAGCGGCACGCTGGGGGATGCCGCGGCCGGACTCTCTCTTCTTGAAAAGACCGATGCATCTCTCTCTGCCAAGCACGCAGCGTTTTTGCAACAGCGATTTACTCAGCCGACGGCGCGGTTGGCACTTGGCCAAACGCTGAACGCTTTGGCGACATCGGCGATCGATGTTTCAGATGGCCTGTTGGCTGATGCTGGCCACCTGGCGCGGGCCTCGGATGTCAGGCTTGTTATCCATCGCGACGCCATCCCAGTCTCTGCAGCGCTACAAGCACATCCCGACCAAACGCAGGTCCAGGAGTGGGTGTTACGAGGGGGTGATGATTACGAATTGCTCTTTACGCTGCCCCCCGAAGCTGCGCTGCCTAACGACTGTACTGAAATCGGTCTGGTGAGTGAGGGTGAAGGGGTAAGGTGCGACGGCGCACAGCATATGACGGGATACGATCACTTTGGGCATTGAGGCCGACGACGCACCAGTGGCTCCGCGTATCCACTCTCTCGCAACATTCATTGCCAGCGGCGCAGGCTCGGGCCTCTTTCCCGTAGCGCCGGGTACCGCAGGGAGTGTGGTGGGTGCGGTCTGTCTTTGGCCGCTGAGTTACCTCTCGCTCGAGATCTTCTGGTGGGTTTGGGCGATCGCTTGCTGGCTGGCCGTATGGTCCGCCCACAAAGCGGGTGCCGATTGGGAGGTGATTGATCACCCTGCGATTGTGATCGACGAAATAGTTGGCCTGTGGCTCGCATATTTAATCCCCGCCACGCTCATACCCTGGGAGATTGACCCGCTTTATCTGATCCTCATGGTGCTGGTGTTGTTTCGGCTCTATGACATCGTCAAACCCTGGCCGGTAAATTGGGTTGAACGTCGTGTACCCGGTGGCGCCGGCGTGGTCGCGGATGATTTGTGTGCTGGGGGCATGGCGGGTTTGGTCGGTGTGGTCGCTTTGATGTCGCAGGTGCTTTTCTAAGCGCGGCGGCTTCAATTCAGTTTTCTCGATGAACCATTTTCCTTGCGAGCTGCCGCAGGGTCTCTGCGGACTCACCAAATACCGTCAGTGCCGACAACGCCTCTGCCAACAATGCATCTGCTTCAGCGCGCGCTCCCTCCAACCCCAGCGCGCTGACATAGGTGGACTTTTCTGCTTGCGCGTCCTTACCCGCTGTCTTACCCAGAGCGGTACTGTCGGCTGTGACATCCAGCACATCGTCCATTACTTGGAAGGCAAGCCCAATCGCGCGTGCAAACCGAGCGAGATCCACCCGCTGCGCGGTTGATGCGTGGGCACAAATCGCCCCTGTCTCGGCAGCAGCAGCAATGAGGGCGCCGGTCTTCAGCTGGTGGATGGTTCTAAGGGATGCTACATCCACGCTTTGGTGCTCAGCGGCGAGGTCCAGCGCCTGCCCACCGACCATGCCGTTGAAGCCGACAGCAGTGCTGAGTAGCCGAATAATTTCCAGCCGCTGCTCCGCATCGAGGGTTTGTATTTCAGCGATGTGCTGAAAGGCGGCTGCCTGAAGTCCATCGCCTGCCAAGATCGCGGTAGCCTCGTCGAAAGCGCGATGCAGCGTCGGCTGTCCGCGGCGCAAGTCGTCATTATCCATTGCGGGAAGATCGTCGTGTACCAGCGAATAGGTATGCAGCAATTCAATTGCTTCCCCCACGGTTTCGGCAGCCGGGACACAGGCCCCGGCAATCAGTTCCGCACAGGTCAGGGTCAACTTGCTGCGTAATTGCTTGCCGGGCTGTTGCGCCAGGTAAACCAGCGCGTCAGCGAGCCGAGGCTCGGGGCAAGTCAGCCAGGCAAATGGTTTCATCGGCGAGCTATAGCTCCTCGGAGGGCGCTTCCTCTTGCACAGATCCGTCCTGCGTTACTTGCGCAACGCGTTGTTCTGCCTCCTCCAAAGTTTTCTGGATAGCAGTGCTCAGCTTGACGCCTTCCTCGTAGAGTTTGAGCGCGGTCTCGAGTTCGATTTCGGGGTCTTCGAGTTGCTCGACCAACTCGCCCAGTTCAGTCATTTGCTGCGCTAGCGTTGGCGTAGGCGAGGTTTTGGGGGGTTTGGCCATGGCGACGCTCTCCAGTTCGGCCCAGAATCACAGCGCTTGCTGATTGCGACGCGGCAATAGGCTGTCCGCCGCCTCGACAATAGCGTCCGCTGTTAAGCCAGCCAGTTGGCGACATTCTCCTTGCCCCGCATGAGCGATAAACTGATCGGGGATGCCAATGTGCTTCAACGCACACACAACGCCTGATTGCGCCAGAAATTCGGCTACGCCACTGCCTGCGCCGCCGGCAACGGCGTTTTCTTCGACCGTGATCAGCACACTGTGATGTTCGATGAGCGAGAGGATCAATGCCTCGTCCAGTGGCTTGACCCAGCGCATATCTACAACGGTGGCGTTTATGCGCTCCGCCGCCAACATCGCTCGATCCAGCAGCACGCCAAAGTTGAGAATGGCAACCTCTGCTCCTTGTCGCACAATACTTCCTCTGCCGATCTCCATTGAGGTCAGATTTGACTCGAGGGTCACCCCCGTGCCTTCGCCACGTGGATAGCGAATAGCCGCGGGGCCGTCATGTAGCCACGCGCTTTGCAACATTTTGCGGCATTGATCCTCGTCGCTCGGTGCACCCACCACCATATTGGGGATACAGCGCAAATAGGAAAGATCAAAGCAGCCATGATGGGTGGGACCGTCTTGACCAACCAAGCCCGCGCGATCAATGGCAAACGTCACGTCGAGATTTTGCAACGCGACGTCATGGATCAGCTGATCATAACCGCGCTGCAGAAAGGTTGAATAAATGGCGAGGACCGGTTTGAGTCCATCACACGCCATGCCCGCGGCCAGCGTGACGGAGTGCTGCTCCGCGATGGCAACGTCAAAAAAACGATCCGGGTATTGTTTGGCATAGGTCACCATGCCAGAGCCCTCACACATTGCTGGTGTGATGCCAACCACTCTGTCATCTTGCGCAGCGATGTCGCATAGCCATTGACCAAACACGTCCTGATATTTTGGCGCCTTGGGTTTTTTCGGGGCACCAGACATCTTTGCGGGTTTCGCTGGCTCTAGTTTATTGATTGCGTGGTAGCCAATCGGGTCACGCTCGGCAGGTGCGAACCCTTTGCCCTTGATCGTACGAATGTGTAAGAACTGCGGTCCTTTGAGATCAGCCACCACGCGCAGCGTGTTGACCAGCTGAGGAAGATCATGGCCATCGAACGGACCCAGGTAGTGCCAGCCCAGCTCCTCGAACATGGTTCCAGGTGCCACCATACCTTTCATATGCTCCTCGGTCTTTTTCGCGAGATCCCATGCACCCTTGACATGGCCGAGAAGCTTTTTGGAGCCTTCGCGTAGCGCGATGTAGGTTTTGCTTGCCCATATTTTGGCAAAGTAGGTCGCGAGGCCGCCAATGTTGTGGCCAATGGACATCTGATTATCGTTCAGGATGACGAGCATATTGGGCCGCTCATGTCCCGCGTGGGCCAGCGCCTCGAACGCCATGCCCCCTGTGATAGCACCGTCGCCAATGACAGCGACGACCTTTCGATCAATCCCTTGCTTCTGCGCCGCCATCGCCATTCCCATCGCTGCTGAAATACTGGTCGATGAGTGCCCCACGCCAAAGGTATCAAAGGGACTCTCTGAGCGCTTCGGAAAGCCAGACAGTCCCTGAAGTTGGCGCATCGTACCCATGTCGTTGCGGCGCCCAGTGAGAATCTTGTGGGGATAGGTCTGGTGCCCTACGTCCCAAACAATACGGTCGTGGGGGGTATTGAAGACGTGGTGCAGCGCTATGGTCAGCTCGACGACGCCCAAACCGGCGCCAAAGTGGCCACCCGTTCCCGCCACCGAGTACAGGAGATCCTGACGGAGTTCGTCGGCAAGGCGCACCAGTTCCTGCGCGTCCATCTCACCCAACGTGTCGAGCTGTTGTACTACGGTATCGAGCAGCGGCGTCTCAGGGCGAATCGTGGGCAGTTCTTCAATCATGCGGTGGATGATACCCCAACTGTTTGGATCCGGATGGATTTCATTACGAGGGGTCGAACTGTTTTCTGAGGCGCTCCAACGCTTTCCGTTCATGCTTGCCCGGTTTTTGCGAGGGTTTGCCCATCGCGCCTGCTGCTTTGCGGGCCTCAGCGGCCCGCGCCCGCCGAGCCATACTCTCGGGCGTTTCCTCATATAGCGTTTGTGCGATAGGCGCTCCACGCCGCTGATCACTGACGGCGGTGACGATAATTTCGCGTTCATCCCAACCCTGACGGACGCGGAGGATATCCCCCGGACCGATTTCTCGGGAAACTTTCAGCCGATGGCCGTCTATTTGCACTTTGCCTCCCTCAATCGCAGTTTTCGCCAGAGTGCGTGTTTTAAAGAATCGCGCCGCCCACAGCCATTTATCCACTCGCACCTTGCCGGTCTTGTTTGCCGGGTCAGTCAAAGGGGGGGAGTCCTTGCATAATCTCGTCGAAATGGAGAATCGAGGGATGACGTGTCAGCTTTCTCGGCGGCAGTGAAGAATCCGGTTGTCGCAGGGTGATGAGGTGTGCGACGCCGAAACTGTGGGCTGAGTCGAGCACGTGTTCTCCGTCATCGATAAAAAGCGTGCGATGTGGCTCGAAGGGGCGATCTGTGATGAGTTCTCGCCAGAAATCGAGCGTTTCCTTGGGTGCGCCGTAGGTATGAGAGCTGACAATTTTGTCAAACCATTTTTCCAGTGGCAGTTTTGCCGCTTTAATCTCGAGGGTTACTGGATGGGCATTGGTGATGAGTACCACATCGAGATGGCTTGCCTGAAGGCGACTGAGGAACGTCTCAGCTAGGGGTCGCCACCTGATGCCATCGGTATGGGCCGACTTGATCGAGGGGATATCCAGCTCTAGCGTCTGTCCCCAGAAATCGAGGCAGTACCAATTAAGCTTTCCTTGCTCCTGGGAAAAAATCGGCGCCAGACGTTGCTGGCTGCTCTGCAGGTCGAGACCGTAACGACGACCCCATTGCTCAGGGATTACCGTTCCCCAAAAGTGATTGTCGAAAGCCAAATCCAGCAAAGTGCCATCCATATCCAACAGGATGGTATCCAATTGCGTCCAGTCAACCTGCTCGACTTGCAGACTAGTGGCAACGGTCAGTGCCATCGAGTGCTACCCTATAGTCATGAATGACGCCCACTATAGCGGCAACCCAAGTCTTGATGGGATGCTGCGCGAGACAAATTTGAGTTTTAACAAGTTGCTCGGTGCGCTCCTGTCGTTGGCAGCGGATGCATCGCAGTGCGTACTCGACCTCTATGCTCGCGCCGGCGAGGTGGCGGTGAACCAGAAGCCTGACTCGAGTCCTGTGACCGAAGCAGACCATGCCTCGCATCGGCTGATCTGTAAGACCTTACAAAAACTCACCCCTACCGTCCCCATCCTTTCTGAAGAGTCAACCCTTGAGCAACTGATTGGGCGCCGGGATTGGCCAGTATGCTGGATGATAGACCCCCTCGATGGGACCAGGGAGTTTATTGAGGGCACCGGCGAGTTCACCATCAATATCGCCCTGATTGTGGATTCAGAGGCCGTTCTGGGCTTGATCGCTGCGCCGAACAGAGCGCATGTGGATGTCGGCGTACCTTTGTGGGGTGCCCGGCGATTCCCGTTAATGGATCGAGCTGAAGGACAGGAACTGAGTACGCGCGCGCTGAACAGCACCAAGGCGGTCACCCTTTCGGCAAGCTTTCGACATCGCGCTGAGAGGGTACAAGTGATGATGGACCGGCTCTCGCCACTGGCCAATGGCGCGAGGCGCCTCAATGCGGGTAGTGCGCTCAAGTTCTGCGATCTGGTCGCTGGAGATGCTGACGTTTATCCCAGAACATCCCCTTGTTACGAATGGGATCTTGCGGCAGGGGATGCACTGGTGCGTGCGGCCGGAGGTAGCGTCACCACATTCGAGGGAGAGCCGATTCGATATAATCGATGGGACAGTTTAAAAGCCCCACAATTCGTCGCGGCCGCTGATCCGACCGTTAACTATGCCGAGCTACTGCGAGATCCGGATCTTTAATAAGCGGGCCCTACAGTGCGCCGCGAGGCTGCCTTTTTTGAGATAAAGAAGAGGGCAATACGCTTGTCAGGATTGGTACTCCCCAGTTAGATTTCTCTCAGGGGCGGGTTCGGGATAGTGCATGGCAGACCAAGTTGAACCAGATCAAACAGCGGCGAATGAGGAGTTGTCACCAGCGGAACGCCTCTCGCTCATGCAGTCCCAGCATCGTCTGTTGGACCAGAAAATCATCGACTTGCAGGGGCGACTGTGGCAGAACCAATTACTGGTTCAACGCTTGAAGAAGGAAAAGCTCAGGTTGAAAGAATCCATCGAGCGCCTGAAGGATGAGATTATCCCGGACCTGAATGCCTGATCAGGGCTTGGGAATGCCACCTTCGAGAGTGAGCAGCTCTCTCTTGATCCACAATCCACCGGTGAAGCCGGTCAGTGAGCGGTCACTGCCAATGACGCGATGACAGGGCACGATGATGGGTAGCGGATTCTTGCCAACTGCACCTCCTACCGGTCTTGCAGCGCGCGGGCGATCGATCGCCAGAGCGATATCGCGGTAGCTCACGGTTTCTCCGTAGGGTATTTGCGTGAGTGCGTTCCAAACCGACTCCTGGAAGGGCGTCCCCTGCCAATCCAGAGGCACGCTGAATTGCCTTAAGCCGCGATTAAAGTACGCATCGAGTTCACGCTTAGCGTGTTTTAGCATGGGGCTTGATTGACTGCGCCTCGTTTCGTTGATGCGGTCTGAGGGCAGGTGGATTGCACTTACGCCAATCTCGCTGGCCTCAATTCCTAGCTCTCCGAGAGGGGTGTGCAATGTGTCGAAAGCAATGACCATCAAGTGGTGTTCTCGCCATCAAGGGTCTGGGTAGGAGCAAGAAGGAGTCCCATGCTCAGGACCAGTGTCATGAATTCCAGCCACAGGCTGAGTTTGGAAATGCTGTTGACTGCCAGCAAGTCAGGCAGGGTGCTGGCGCAGAGCAGGGCGGTTAGGATAAGACTCAGTCGCTGTGTGCCCATCAAGCCGAGGGCCAGTAAAATGAAGATGACGCCCCGTCCAGCCTCCGCCAATAGGGCTTCTGTGAGTGGCGCTCGCCACAGCTCAGCGATTAACAAGATGCCGATGGACAAGGCCAGTAGCATGGCGATCAGTCGACCTTGTTCGAGGAGCCTGGAAGATGGTCTCGATGTGGGCATCGGCGTTGAGCTTGGCAGCGAATAGGTACCTATCATGACACCCGAACCCTCCCCTGAGTAGTTTTCCCCGGCTGCGATAGGTGCCAGATGGAGGGCTCGGACGAGCAATGTCCGTAAAAGGATATTGCCAATAAACCGGTGCCACGGTGTTCGATGTGACTGACACATGTTTAAGATACACCCCATGCAAAGAGATCAGCTGGATTCAGGCGTTATCGAGGCGGGATTAGATCCTGCGGTGGCTCAGGTTGTTTCCGTATCGGTGCATAACACTGTGGAGTCCACCAATGATGAAGTCCGTGATAGCGCGACTCCCTCGGCTGACTTTACCGGCACAACGGTGCTGGCAGAAGAGCAGACTCGGGGCCGTGGTCGACGAGGCAAGGCATGGCATAGCCCGCCAGGCGGTAACCTATACCTTTCAATGGGTTGGGAATTCGATCTGCCCATCGAGCGGTTATCGGGGCTTAGTTTGGCGATAGGTGCCATGCTCGCCGAGGCGTTTGCCCGTGAATTCGATGCTGAGCTTCAGCTCAAATGGCCGAATGATTTTTATTTCGATGGGCGAAAGCTGGGGGGCATTCTGGTCGAGCTCTTGCCTGAGCAACAGGGGCGGCAGCGGCTGGTTTTGGGTATTGGATTAAATGTAGAGATGCCTTTGCTGGCGCACGATGCAATTGATCGACCCTGGACTGATTTGAGCACGGTGATCAAAGCGCCTGTCGAACGGAACAAACTGGCTGCATCAATTATAAACACCATTGCCGGGAGTCTTGCGGAGTACCACCGTCAAGGTTTGTCATATTGGCTCGAGCCGTGGAGAGCGCGCGACTTTTTGTTGGGCAGACCGGTGACTGTGGACAATCCCATGCCGCTGACCGGGACCGCTGCCGGTGTCAACGATGAGGGTGCTTTAGTGATCCATGCCACCACTGGCCAATGCGTTGTAGCGGGAGGCGAGGTGAGCATCGTGGAATTTGGAGGATTATCTTGAGCGAATCCTCGAAATGGCTCCTGCTGGATGTGGGGAATAGCGCGATCAAATGGCGGCTGGCCACATGCGCCGGGTTATTGAGTGAAGGCGGCAGAGCCGAGGACATTGCGACGCTGCGTTCGATGCTCGATGGTTGTGATTGGCAGCATGTGGCGGTTGCGAGTGTGGCTGCTGATCCCCAGGATGCTGAGTTGGCCCAGACAGTAACGGCGGGGCGGGCAACTGAAGTCCGGTACGCCTCTTCAGATGCTGAATCCCATGGATTACGCAATCGCTACCGGGCGCCCCAGACACTGGGTGTGGATCGTTGGCTGGCGATGCTGGCCGCCTGGCATCATCTGGGTGGGCCTCTGTGCGTCATCGATGCGGGCACGGCGATTACTCTGGATATTATTTCGGGCGAGGGTGCCCACGCGGGTGGGTTCATTTTACCGGGCGCTGAATTGATGCATCGATCGCTCGGCCGGGGCACCGGCAGGATTCGTGTTGATGATCTTGCCAGCCCCACCGTGGCCGCGGGCGAAGATACCGCGGCCTGCGTAAATGCGGGAGTTTGGCTGGCGATCAAGGGGCTGCTGGATGCCGCGCTGGTGGCCTATCCGGCGCATCGGTTCGTCTTGACGGGCGGAGGCGCGGCCCGTTTGAGCGCATTGGCGCCCGGGATGGAGCATCAGCCCGATCTGGTGCTGGAGGGGTTGAGACTGTGGTTGGCCACGCAACTTGACGATCGCCTCCCCTGAGTAGATCATTCGCATCCGCTGGCAGACTCAGGGAATATGGTCGGCAGTGTACGCATAGCTGGCGTAGCTCAGTAGGTAGAGCAGCTGATTTGTAATCAGCCGGTCGGGGGTTCGATTCCTCTCGCCAGCTC
>Ga0181560_10001138_pt1 | contig 24924 bp, 16 predicted proteins | sample 011ome_20_FD_133751 | JGI IMG/M metagenome (GOLD analysis project Ga0181560, IMG submission 133751) | Coastal salt marsh microbial communities from the Groves Creek Marsh, Skidaway Island, Georgia - 011509CT metaG (megahit assembly) | ecosystem: Environmental > Aquatic > Marine > Intertidal...
AACTGGTCGGCGGCGATCTGTTCACGGGCACCTTCGAGCTGGCGCTGGGCTTCATCGGCGGCGCGCTGCATTTCTTCGGGGCTGGTATTGCCGCGCATGGCTTCGCTGGTCTGGTCCATGGCGCGAATGGCGCTTTCCAGACGACGCTGCAATTCACTCTGGGCGACTTGCGGGTTCTGCTCGCTACCGGGTTCACCCTGTTGACCACCTTGTCCGGCCTGGCCTGCCTGACCGGGTTGCCCTGGTTGTCCAGGCTGACCCTGTTGTCCTTGCTGTCCTTCCTGCCCCTGCTGGCCTTGCTGACCGGGCTGGTTCTGGGCAGTCTGCTGGCCCTGGCCGCGCTGCAGTGATTCGCGCTGTTGCTGCAACTGTTCCAGGCGCTCCTGCAGTTCCTCGGTCTGGCGCCTGAGCATTTCCTGCTGGTAACGCTGGGCTTCAGACATTTGCTGCTGGTTGCGCATGTTGTTGGCCAGTTGCTGCTGGCGTTTGGCCAGCTCATCGAGCTGGTCCATGATGTCTTCTTCTTCGGCCTGTTGTGCCTGGGGCGAGGCATTGCTGCCGGTTTCGTACTGGTTCAGCTCCAGGTCCATTTCCAGTTCAAACATTTCCGCCAGGTCCTGCTGGGCGCGGCCGCCACCGCCGCCACCACCACCGCCTTGCTGGTTCTGGACCTGGAATTCATTGAAGACTGCCTCGGCGCGCAGCAGGTGCTGCAGGGCTTCCTGGGCGGGCGCGATGGCCTCGTCCAGTTCGACTACGGCCAGGCGTTCGGAAGCGGGGTACATGCTCTGAACAGCGCGTTCCATGTTGACCACGAATTCCTCGATCTGGTCATCCTGGTTGTCGAGCTGGCGGGCGCGGGTGCGTTCGGCCAGGGTCGCGGCCTGTTCAGCCAGCGTGGTCTGCAGTTCGGACAACAGTGACGAGTTGACCTGGATCTGGCCGTCATCGGCTTCTTCCGCCTGTTCGCGGATCAGGTTCCAGGTGGAGGTAATGATCTGGCGCTGGCGGTTGGAGATTTCATCCTGCGGGCCGCCACCACCGCCGCCACCGCCACCGCCGCCGGACATCTGCGACTGGCTGTAACGACGCTGGTAATTCTGGATCTGGATGAAGAACATGTCCGTGCGAACGGTCTGGCTGCGGTCATTGCCTTCGGCGTAAAAGGAAATCAGGTCGCCGGGCACCAGCGGTACGCGGTTGGGGGCAGGTGGCTGGCTGTCATCGGCCTCGCCTTTTATTAGGGCGATGTAGGCTTCACTGTCTTCTTCAATGGCCTGCTGCTGTTGTTCCTCGGAGGTCACAATGGTGAACTGGCCGAGGTTGGATTCGGAGGTGACTTCTTCCTCAACCGTGATGTCTTCCAGCATGAAGATATGCTCGGCGGTGATATCACGCACGTTGGTGGCCAGTTCCACAGCCTGCCAGTCGCCGCCGTTGACCGAGTACTTCAGGGTCAGGGCTTCCAGGTTGAAATCGTCGCTGGCTTCTATGCGCGCGGTGACTTCCTCGATGTTGCTGGCATTCCAGTCGCCGCCGGGGCGAATGAATTCAATCACCGGCTTGCCATCTTCGGCGATGCGGATGAAGTAGTCATCGCTCAGGCGCACCTGCTCGCCACCAACGATGGCGGCAATGTAGTACTCGCCTTCATCAGTCACGGTAAATTCAGAGGTGGCATCCACGCCGTTGATGGTCATGGCCTGGTCCACTTCGTTCAGGACCAGCGCACCTTCGGCCAGTGGTGCGGTGGTAGTGACCTTCAGCTCGATGCGGGTATCGGGCAGGGTGCGGATATCGCCCTGCTCAAAGGTTTCCGGGTCGCGCTCGGTCCACTCGGGATAGTTGTAGGTCAGCTCCAGCGATTCGATACCGGGCACATCCACCACGGTGACATCGTATTCTGGGCTGCGCAGGCCGGTAGTGGTGACGTAGTAGGAGAGGTTGTCCTGCATGGCGAAGAAGGTGAATTCAAAACCGGCCGGGCTGCCTACCATGGCCACTTCCTGCCAGTCGCCGCCGGCTTCACGCACGTGGATCACGGCTTCATCGGGATCAAATCCTTCCATGGCCGCCATCACGCGCAGGTTGGCGCCACGTCTCACACTCTGGTCACCGGGTGTGACAACAATGGATTGCGGTGGCAGCAGGTCGTCAAAGGCCCAGCCGGCCAGCAGGTTGCGCAGGCTGTAGTTCATCATGCCGGGACCGGCCACCAGCAGGATGGCAAAGATGACCACGGCCATGCCGCCGACGGCGCCGGCGATGCTGAAATCGCGCTGGCTGATTTCCTGTTCCACGGGATGGTTGTCCGTGACCTTCAGGGCATCTTCGGCCAGCAGGTCGCGGAAGGGATTGTTGGTTTCCTTCATCTGGGCGTAGGTTTCGATACGCCCGCCAAAATCGGGAGTGCGTGATTCAATCTTGCCGCTGACGTCAGCATCGATGTCCTTCAGGGGACGCACGATGGTAGTGATGATGACACCGGCCAGGGCCAGCACCAGGAAAATACGGAACGCGGCAACGGTTTCACCGGAGAAACCACTCTCGGTGGAAAACCAGGCGCCAATCACGGCAACCACAAGCAGGACCACAGCAGTGGCGGCCATGCCTTGCACAAGGGTGAGTTTTTTCAGGCGGGACCTGAAATTGTCGAGATACTGATCTAGGCGGTTAGATGTTTGCATGTTTGCTATGCCTGTTGCCTGTGATGAGTTTTATAGCGTTCCTGTTCTGACACGAAGATGCTGGTTACCCAGGTATGATTCAGCGAGAACTATGATAACAAGTAAAATCAGGAAAAAGCGCCAGATTTCGCGCTCTTCCATGTCCTCGGCGGCTATTTCCCCGCCGGTATCCAGGGCCTGTTCACCCGTTCCGGCGGCTTCTGCCACCACATTCTGCCAGTTTTGCAGAACCTGGGCATCCATAACAGTGAGATCTGACTCCCTGCGATCCGGGTTTACGGCCACCAGGACTTCGCCTCCTGGAGTAATGACCCGGTAAAAGCCGGTTTTATTCAGGGCAATGTCCTGGGCCTGCGTGGTATCGGACAGGGACAGCAGGCTCACGCCGTCGGGGTCAAAGACCTGGCCAGAGGCGCCGCCGGAGCGGGATAGTTGCAGGAAGCTGCCGGCTACCTGTTCCCTGACCAGCAGGTTTTCGTTGGACAGGTAGCGCGCGGCTTCGGCCATGAAGGTGACAAAGACCGGTTTTACCGGCAGGTCACTGATGGTGTTGTCCAGGGCAGTATTGAGCAGCATGAAACGGCCGCGGCCAATCTGGCGCTCCAGCAGCACGGGGCGGTCACCGGCCTGGGCTATTAACAGACGGTCGTCGTCACTCGGTGTTACCGGCAGAGTGCGAACATTCACCGAGCCCCAGCCGGAGCTCTCCCGCAGGGCGGGGTGGCTGCTGTCAATCATGGTAATCGGGTTGCGGCCTTCCCGGCGCAGGGAGGTCGCGGTAATGGGCAAATCCAGTACGGGAATCGCCGCCTGGCCCAGCAGGTTTTCACTGGCACCGGCAATCACGGCACCACCACCGTTGACGTAATCGGTGATGGCGACGGCCAGGCTGGAATTGATGTCAGCCAGGTCCTCGATCACGATCCAGGGATAACGCTGCAGTACGCGTGCGTCAAAATCGGTAATGGGCTGGGCAATGACTTCGTAACCGCGCGGCGCGGTTTCCAGCGCGGAGGTGATATAGGTGACGCCGCGTGATTCGGGATCATCGGTCAACAGCAGGACCGGAGCCGGTGGTGCGTTATCGAACACGGCATGGCGGATGTCGTCAGCAGCAATGGCATCGCCCGGTGAGAGGGTCAGGTCAAGACGGTTATCTCCTTCCTCGAAGACGACACCCATGAATTCAACGGTCATGACGTCGGGTGAGTCGTTGCCACCCAGGGTAATTTCCTGGCTGCCTTGCGCCACGCCGTTAACGGAGAGCGATACGGTACGTTGTAGTTCTTCGCTGTCGTTATAGCCCCTGACACTGACGATGACATCCTGGCCGCTTTGTACCACCACGGAATCAATGGCCTGGTTGGGGACATTGCTTGTGGCAACGCGTTCCAGGTTGAGGGTCATCGGACGACCGTTGATGACATCGGGAATCATGTCGGCAAAACGCACGGCCTGTCCGGTTTGCTGGAAGTCGCTGATCACGTGCAGAACGAAATTGGCCTGGCTGGCTTCCACCAGGGTATTCAGGGAGGTCACCATCACGCCCAGGTCGAGCTTGCCGTTGCCGGGAGACAGTGAGCTGACGCCCTGTTCCAGGATGGCCGCATCATTGGTGACTGCCACCACGTTGGTGACACCGGTCGAGGCGGAGTAAAGGCTGGCAATATCGTCATCACCCATGTTGTTGATAATGTTGCGGGCGCTGTCCTGGGCATCGGCAAAGGCGCCATTGGCAGACATGGAAAATGAGGTATCCATGACGATGACATGATGGGTGGTGTCAGCAGTGACCACGGCCTGCGGTGGAGCGAAGAAAATCGGGCGGGCAAAGGCCAGCGCCAAGATAATGAAGAACAGGATACGCAGGGCCATCAGCAGCAGGTACTTGAGTTTTTTCTGCACATGGATGCGCTTCTTCGCCGGTTCCAGGAACATGGTGGTGGCGAATTTTTCGCGCTCGGTCACCTGGGTTTCCAGGCGGTGCAGCCACAGGGGCAGCCCGATGCCGAGCAGGCCAAGCAGAAATAAAGGTCCCAGTAATGCCATTAGTCCTTACCGTTGTTTCGGGCACGTTAAGCCGCACCCGGTTGTTACCTGTTGCGTAGGCCGGAAATCGCGCAGCGATCTCCGGCGTTTCAAATTCGTTTTGCCGGAGATGACCCTGCGGGTCATTTCCGGCCTACCAATGCGTCAATTGACGCATTGGTTTATTGTTCCTGTCGGCAAACGACTCTTCGAGTCTATGCCGACGTTCACATCAACCCCGCTTCTCCCTGAACGTTAGGTAATTATGCAGCGCCCGATCCAGCGGCTCGGATGTGTTGAGCAGGATGTGGTCGGCGCGGATACCGTTGGCGGCGTATTCGATGGTCTTGATGTGTTTCTGGATCTTTTCCCGGTAGGCCTTGTTCATGTAGGTGGGTTCCACCTCGACGGCCTCGCCGGTTTCCATGTCTTCGTAAAGCGTGGATTGCTTGATGTCCGGGTTCAGCTCGTTGTCATCGAGCAGGTGAAACATGATCACGTCCTGGCCATGCAGCGCCAGGGGGCGAATGTTTTCCAGCAGTTCCTCGGCGTCGCAGTAAAAATCGGAAATCACGGCCACCAGGCCACGCTTCTTGATGTGCTCGCGAAAGCGCTGCATGGGCTTGTTGATGTCGGTGCCCAGGGACGCCTCGGCGGCATCCAGGGTGTGGATCACGCCCTGCAGCGACCCCATCTTGCTGGCCGGTGGGCGGTATTCCTTGATCTCGTCATCGAAGAGCATCACGCCCACGGCATCGTGCTGGCGCGAGGCCAGGTAGGCCAGGGAAGCGCCCAGGTACTTGCCGTACTGCAGCTTGGTGGTACCGTCGGAGCCAAAGCCCATGGAGGCACTGGTATCGAGCAGCAGCATCAGGTGTGAATTGGTCTCGCCAAGGAAACGCTTGATATAGGTGCGGTCAGTGCGTGAGAACACGTTCCAGTCGATGTAGCGCGGGTCATCACCGTCCACGTACTGGCGGTACTCGACAAACTCCTGGCTGAAACCGAACTTGGGTGAACGGTGCAGGCCGATGACAAAGCCCTCCACCACGGCCTTGGCCACCAGCTCCAGGTTGGAGAGGCTGGCCAGCACGGACGGGTTGAGCAGTCGGGTCTGGGCGTTCTTGTTGTCGGTTTGGGTCAGTGCCATGTTGTTGTCATTTCATTAATTACGTTAACGGTTCAAATAAACCGTAGGTCGGCATAGGGCCGCAGGCCCGTTTGCCGACATTGATTACGCTGCCGCCGCCGGCTGTGCCAGGTCGGTAAGCATGCTGTCCAGGATATCGTCGATGGTGACACCGTCGGATTCGGCGTAGTAGTTCGGCAACACGCGGTGACGCAGGATCGGTGTGGCCAGGTGTTTTACGTCTTCCGGCGTCACGTGGTAGCGGCCTTCCATCAGGGCACGGGCCTTGGCGGCCAGGACCAGGTTCATGGAGGCACGGATCGATGAGCCAAAGTTCACGTATTTTTTCACCATCTCGGTCGCCAGCGGATCGGCGGGGCGAGTGGCACGGACCACGTCAACGGCGTAGCGGGTGACCGCCTCAGAGATGGGTACCTGGCGCACCAGCCACTGGAACTTGAGGATTTCCTCGGCATTGGTACAGGCGGTAACTTCGGGCATGTCCACGCGTTTGGTGAAACGGTCAAGCACGGCAACTTCTTCTTCCGCTGACAGGTAGTCGAGAATGACGTTGAACAGGAAGCGGTCAAGCTGGGCTTCCGGCAGCGGGTAGGTGCCTTCCAGTTCGATCGGGTTCTGGGTGGCCAGGACCAGGAAAGGCTTGTCCAGGTTATGAATCTGGCCGCGCACAGTCACGGTTTTTTCCTGCATGGCTTCCAGTAGTGCCGCCTGTGTTTTTGGTGGAGTACGGTTGATCTCATCAGCCAGCAACACGTTGGTAAAGACCGGGCCGGGAACAAAACGCCATTCACGTTTGCCGGTGCTCTGGTCTTCCTCGACCATGTCAGTACCGGTGATATCGGTCGGCATCAGGTCGGGAGTGAACTGGATACGCTTGAAGGTCAGGCCCAGGGCCGAGGCCAGGGTATGCACCAGCAAGGTCTTGGCCGTACCAGGCATACCGGTAATCAGACAGTGGCCGCCCACGTAAAGGGTAATGAGCAGGTTATCCACGATGTGATGCTGGCCGATAATGGTGCCGGCAATCTGGTCGCGGATATTGTTGTTGGCCGACACGAACTTTTGTACCAGCTCGCGGGTTTCTTCGGTATCAAATGCGCTTTGTGTTTCGTCACTCATAATGCGTTCCTGTCTTTAACCTATATCCAAATTAAATTGTTTAAATGCCGTTTTATGCAAACCGGATCACGTGAACCCGGTCTTGCGTAGGCCGGAAATCGCGTAGCGATCTCCGGCGTTTCAAATTCGTTTTGCCGGAGATGACCCTGCGGGTCATTTCCGGCCTACCAATGTTACCTGTTTGAACATTGGTTCTTGTTCGTGTCGGCAAACGACTCTTCGAGTCTATGCCGACCTACGTAGTGTTCAAATTTTTGTAGGTCGGCATAGGCCCACAGGGCCGTTTGCCGACGCACAATATTTCGTTAATCGTTCTGCTGCGCCCTGCTCATGTCCAGCAACAATTGTTGTGCCGGTCGAAACTGGGGTGCGATGTCCAGCGCGGTCATCAGGTATTCCATGGTCTTCTCGGCATTGTCCAGCGCGTTCCAGGCGTTGGCAACACGGTAATTGGCCGAGGCCTTGTCCAGTGGGTCCAGCGCCAGCAACACTTCGTATTCTTTCAGGGCTTCAGCCGGCTCGTCGGTCTCCATGTAGAGATCGCCCAGCTTGACGTGGATATCCTCCCGAAACGGGTTGGCCCAGTTGGCATCCACCAGCACTTCGCGGGCCTGATCCTGCATGTCGCGTTCAATATAAAAATCGGCCAGTGCTATCAGGGCATCGGGGACGTGACCACCTTTTTGCCAGAAGGTCTCCAGGGCCGCGAACTCTTCCTCGCTGTTTTCCATTTCCCGGTAGGCGCGCGCCTTGACGATGTAGGGGCTGTCGTTTTCCACGTAATCGGGATAGGTAAAGATGGCGCGGTCGGCCGCCGCTGCCGCTTCTTCCCAGTTGTCTTCCTGCAGGGCCTCATAGCTGGCGCGCATGTCCTGCATCCAGACATTCAGGCCGCCCAGCAGCGGGCCGTATTCAATATCGATGAACTGCTTGAAGTGGTCGTCGAATTCTTTTGCCGTAATACCCAGCGACTGCTCGATGGCTTCCACTGGCGAGAGGTCTTCGTTGAACAGGTAGAGCATGTCCACGATCTTGTCGAAGCCGTATTCGATGTCGATGAATTCAAACACCAGGCCGGCCTGCATGTAGGACACGATCACCTGGCCCTGGTAGGTGGGGCGCATGAAGCCGTCATCGAGTTCGGCGATGGGCATGAACTTACCCTCGGCCATGGCCTGCAAAACCTCGGTGGGAATCTTGCGGCCGGGAATGGGGCCGGTGCGCCATTCCTCGTAAACGGAAATGCCTTCACTGACCCAGCGCGGTACCAGGTTGTTGGTGGCACCGAGGGTGTAGACGTGGGCCATTTCATGCCAGAGCGTGGTGCCCCAGTGATAACTGGCTTCCGGGTGCGCGGTGGGTGAGTCCATGGCAAACAGGTAGCCGAAGGTAACCCCAAGCAGACCAACACCGGGCATGCCGATGGAGCGCACGATGAAGTCCTCGTGGTTCGGGTAGATCTCCACCACGACCGGTTCTTTCGGGGTCAGGCGGTAGCGCTCGTTATAGACCTCTATGCTTTCCAGAGACAACTGGCTGGCGTAGTTTTTCAGGACATCGCGCTCATCCTTGCCCAGGCGCAGAATCAGTTCCGGCAGCGGGCCCTCGGGAGGGTCTGGATAGCTGATGTTGACGAAGTCCTCGGTAAAGGTATCGAGCAGGCGCATCAGGTTGACGGTCATCGGGTTGAAGGCGTTGCCTTCGTAGGAAATATTCACCTGTTCGATGGCATCGTTGATTTCATTCATGCGCAGCATGTTCTGGCCCAGGTACACCCGTGCTTCCCAGTGATCCGGTTGCAGGTTCACTGCCTCCCGGAAAAACTCGCCGGCTTCCTGGTAGCGGCGCACGATGGTGGCGTAGTACCCGGGAATGAAATACGCATTTCCGTAATTGGGACTTTCTGCCAGGGAGGCATCGATAAAAGGCTGGTAGTCCTCCCGGGTCATGAAGGCCAGCGCCGCCTTCATGGCATTGAGCTCCATGGCGGGCAGGTCTTCGTCGTCGACAAAGTCGGTGGCCTCATCCAGGGTGTTTGCCGCTTCCTCGTACTTGTCCTGGCGCAGCAGGGAGGCGGTCACCATGAACATGCCGCGCAGGCGCGCACCGGCCGGGGCCAGGCCTTCGTCCATGACGCGGGACAGGTGGGCGTTCAGTGCCTCGGGGTCGCCGCCTTCACTTAATGCGGCTGCGGCACCAATGTGGGCCCAGGCATTGTCGGGATCAAGTTCCAGGGCTTCGGTGAACAGATTGTAGGCTTCGCCGAACTGGTAGGTTTCCATGAACAGCTCGCCCCAGCGTACACGGACCATGGGGTCTTCGGGAAAATCGTTGAAGGCCTGCTGGAACTGAGAATTGGCGCCCTGTTCATCACCCAGAGCCCACAGCGCCTCGGCGCGAATGGAGCTGGGTTGTTGCGAGGAATACAGGTCGGTGTAGCAGGCACTGGCCTGTGCCGCGTTGCCGCTCCAGTGCAGGTTTTCACACTCGACCAGGGCCTCGTTGTCGAGTGCGCCGTAAAGCGGATCACGTGCCTGGGCCGGTTGAATCAGGAAAGAAGTAAAAACAGGAATGAGCAGGACCGCAGGCCGCAGGCGGCTGAAAAGAGACGTTGATGGACAGCGCTCAGTCCGCATCCTCACCTTCTCCGCGCAGCATGTCGATCTGTTCACTGACCTGTGCCGATTCCAGGATGAGTGCCTGCAGGCGCTCCACGTACTCGGCATTGGAATATTCGTTGCGCCGCAGTTGCAGATCCTCGATCTGGTTATCCAGGTCCAGGCGCTGGCTCAGCAGTTGTGTCACGCGCGGGTCATCATCGGTGGTTTCCACCGGTTGCACACGCGCGATGGTAAAACTGGCCGCACCGTCACCGCGAATCTGCGGATGTTCAGTGGCCAGCCTGCCGTCAGACTCAAAGAAGTTGGCGACTTCGCGCTCGGCAAAATCAAAGGCTTCCTGGATGCTGACATTGTTGTTCTTGTTGATGTCGGCAATTTCACTGCTCAGTGCCTGGGCAAAGAAAGTGCCGAACTCAGTGGCGTTTTTCTCGTTGCCGTTACGGGTGGCCGTGATAATGATGCGGTCATCGGTTTCCAGGGCCTCGAGCATGGCGCCGCTGGCACTTGCGGTATTGACGATGAAGTGATTCTGTCCGGGCAAGCTGCCCATGACCTCGGCCAGGTCGGCGTCGGTAATGTCCGGCCCGGGAATATTGAACTTGAACTGTTCACCGTCGTAACTGCCGTGACCAATCAGGTAAATGGCCGCCCGGTCATCATCGTTCATACTTGAAGACAGGCTTTCAAAATGTCCCAGCAGGTTTTCACGGCTGGCCTCCTCGCCACTGAACACGGTGACGTTTTCAGAAACGGCTTCCGAGGCGCCGGTGATCTGTTCACGCTGCTCGTTGAAACGGGTCTCGAATTCCTCGACGCCACCCAGGCCCTGGACGATGGTGACGTAAAGCGCGGCATTGGCCAGCTGGCTCCAGGAGAGTCCCCCGAACGTCAGCATGCCCAGGCTGACCAGTTTGTTGCGTAAACTCATATGGTCCTCCAGTGACGGCGCAGCATCCATTCCAGGCCTTTTAACAGGACCAGTAATAAAAAGAAGAAAGGCGCATCCCAGAGATAGCTGATCTGCTGCTCGGTAATACCGGCAGTGGAGTAGGAAATCGCTTCGGGAATGTCATCCCATTGCGCCGGGGTCCAGTACTGGCCGCCGGTCACGGCCGCCACCCGTTCGAGCAGGGCGCGGTTCTGGCGCACGTTGAAGATTTCCTGGCCCTGGTCATAACGCACGGCCGTGGTGGAGGACGCCACCAGGTTTTCGCCGACCCGGGAGATGGCCTCGATACTGTAAAGGCCGGTATCGCTGGGCGTGAACGCCGCTTCGTAGACGCCGGGCTGGCCGGCGACAGGCATCAGCTCCAGGCTGACCACGTCATTGTTTTCTGAGGACACCACCGTGGAGATGGACAGGCCCTGGTTTTCCTCGGCTTCCGGATCGCGCACTTCGGCACGTACCTTGATATCGCCGTCTTCCACGCTGCTGCTGAGTTCAAACTGGCGAGGCGAGTTGGCGACCAGGGCACGGGTGAGCTGGCGCCAGAAGGTTTCATGGCGCATGTCTTCCACGGGCAGGCTCATCTGCCAGCGCCAGGTGCCGCCGGTGCCCATGACATAAGTCTGGCCGCGGCCGTAAGGCTGGGTCACCAGCAGTGGTTGCAGGCGGCCTTCCACATTGACATTAAGCAGGGTTGTGGCCGCCGGGCGCAGTTCCCCGAGCATCTGGTAGTCGGCCACTTCCGGCAGTTCTGACCAGAGGCGGTCGTTTTCCGATTCACTGTCACTGAATTGCAGCATGGGGGCCAGGCGACCGGAGTCGGTCAGGGCCACAGGTGCTTTCTCACGGACAAAGGCGGATTCTTCCAGGTCTGTCAGGCGGGTAGGCAATATTTCATTGATGACGGTTTCACCCCAGCCGCCCAGGTCGAGACCGTTTAGGCCGGCCAGCATCAACAGGCTGCCGCCGCGCTCGCTGACAAAATCCCTGATCAGCTCCTGCTGCTCGGTGGTCAGTTCAGCGGCATTGAGGCTGCCTATGATCAGGGCGTCGTAGTCAAACAGTTCGGCCCGCTCTTCGGGGAAACCGTTGGCCAGTTGTTCAGGATCGTCGATGCCCTGGCGGTAAAACTTGTTCGGTGTGACGCGCAGCAGGGTGGACAGCTTGATGCTGGGGTCGTCATTGAGTGCGCGCTGCATGAACTTGTATTCCCAGCGCGGCTCGCCTTCCACGTAAAGGACCTTGTACTGGCTTTCTTCCACGTCCACCACTTGCGCGCGGGTGTTGTTGGCCAGGTTGGTTTCGTTGGCCATCGGGTCCAGGGTGAAACGCAGGTCCAGCTGGCCGGGTTCGGGCACTTCGATATCGACAAAGGCCAGGGTCATGTTCTGGTCATTGCCCAGCGTGATTTCCTCGGTGGTCAGGAACTGGTCGCCGTCATAGACCTTGACCCGGGCGATACCGCCCTGGTCGTGGCGAATGCTGATACGGGCAGACAGGGTGGTTCCAGGCAGTGCTTTTTCCGGCAGGGCGACTTCGGTCAGCTCCAGGTCTTCCGGAATGATTTCGCGGCCGATACCCACGGTGTGGACCGGTACGCCGAAGCCGGCAATCTCGTTCATGTCGGCCTGGCTGATGGCGCCGGTATTATCCGCTCCGTCGCTGACCACGATGACAGCGCCAAGGGATGAACCACTGGCCTGGCGCAGGGTCTGCAGCAGGGACTGGCCGAGGTTGGTCGCCTCACCGGGATCGGGCAGGGCGGTAAAGGAGTCCATCGAGGAGGCGGTGTCGGCAAAGCCGTAGGGCAGGATATTGTAGATATCGCCGATATCGGCAAGGGATTCGGGGGTAAGCAGTTCCTGCGCCTGGACCATGCGCGTGGTACCGCCATCGTTGAAGGTCATGCTGCCCGAGGTATCGAGCATCACGGCAACGGCGTTTTCACCGCGCAGCAGGCGCTCGGAAACCAGGGCCGGTTGCCACAGGACGATGAGCACCACGGCAAACATCAGGCTTTGCAGCACTCCGATCGTGGCCAATTTTCCCCAGCCCATGTTGCCCGGCCGGCGTGCCATCATCACGGCAACGCCCACCAGGAAAATCAGTGCTGCGGCGACGAGCAGTCCAAGGGGCCAGCCACTGGCAAATATGAAGTCGCTGTCGTTGAAAACTGATCGGGGATATTTGAAGAAAAATTCGAACATACTGCCAATCTATACTCTGAAGCACTGCCAATTATGGAGTAGACCATAAATATTGGGTTTCATTTTGAGTTTGTTCCGTTGGTCAATTTCCAGCGGTCATGACCCGTGGTCATGAAAGTGGTGGAACAGGGCATCGAAAATCACCGGACATACCCCGGCAACTGTCCTGAAAAACGCCAGAGAAAGCAAACTCGGGTCCCTCCGAAAACCGCTGTTTTTCTCGGTTTATACCGGAAAGGGGGAAACCATATAATCATGTTTGCTAAAAAAATACCATCCCCGAACCAGGGCCAACAACACAGGACTTCAATGTCCATATTGCTGACACATTTAAGTGCACGCAGTGTCCGTTTGTTGCCCTGTTATGCCCGCTGGTTTATGCTGATTTGCATGGCTTCAGGGCCCGTAAATACCGGCTAAAAAAGGGGGTATGGCGTCAGGCCCTGGCATTTCACCACCAGCATTTCAGCACAACAAAAGCGCCAGGAACCCCGGTCAAAAAAGGAGAAAGGAAATGCGTTTCATCGGTCAATCCCGTTGCCTGTTTTTATCAGCTTGCCTGTTGCTGGCCAGCGCCTGTTCCGAGCAACAGCCCGCCGGCTCAGACGCTGTCATTCCGGCCAGCACTGGCCCCGGCAGCCGGGAAGTGGCGAACAGGATGCTCGATGCCATGGGTGGCCTGGACGCCCTGCAGGCTGTCGAGTCTGTGGTGTTGACCGGTGACGGGGCACGCAATCGCCTGGGCCAGATACCGGTCACCGGCGGAATTGATCCGGATGCCACACTGAGCGGCGTTACAGAAACCATCGACTTTGCCAATGGCCATGCCGCGTTTGATAACGATGTCGTGGTCGGCGAGGGCTTCAGCCAGCATCGCACCGAGGCATTGACCACCTGGCAGGGGGAAAAGATAGGCTGGGGCACCACGGAAGGACGGCCCAACGAGGCAGTATCAGTGAACGGCCTGTTCAGCTGGGCCACGCAGAATACGCCGGCAATGCTGCTCAGGCGTAATCCGGTCACGGTGGCGCTGGCCGCCGATAACGTGGCTGCAGGACAAAGCGCAGAATCCGTGTCCTGGGACGGGCGTCCGCACTGGGCCATCGACACCAGACTGGATGGTGAAACCCTGACCCTGATGGTGGACCAGGAGTCTTACCTCTTGAGCGGTTTTACCGCCCTGGACACCGAAACCATGCTCGGTGATGTCCAGGCCCAGTACTATTACCGGGATTACCGCGACGTGGACGGCGTGATGCTGCCTTTCGCCAATGAAGTCATCAAGGACGGTGATCCCTATTCGTCCATGAGCTGGAGTGATATCCGTCTCAATGATGAGTCTGCCCTGGCCATCTTCGAGATTCCCGCGGATGTCCAGAACCAGGCCGACCAGGTCGTGGCAGTCCTGGAAAGCGAAGGTGAGTATGGCTCCTGGGTACCGCTGGCCTGGATGCCGGTCACCGACACGGTCACCCATATCGTCGCGTTTTCCCATCACAGCATGGTGGTGGAATTTCCCAACTTTGTCGTTGTGGTGGAAGGCCCCTACACCGAGGCCCAGTCCCTGAGCCTGGCACGGATGATTGAAGGGGCCATCGACAAGCCCATCCGTTACGTGGTCCCGACTCATCCCCACTACGATCATACCGGCGGCCTGCGCGGACTGGCCTCACTGGGCGCCAGCGTACTGACAGCCGCCGGGCATGAAGATGAAATCCGCGGCATCGTGGAGTCTCCCCACACCAATCCCCCGGATGCCCTGGCCCGACGTGCCGCGGCAGGTGCCGAGATCGGGCAGGTGGAAGTCTTTTCCGGTATGACGGAAATCCGTGATGGCGACCAGGTCCTGACCCTTTATGAAGTGACCACCATTCCCCACGTCAATCCCAAAGTGCTGGCCTATGTCGAGAATGACGGCATCCTGTTCCAGAGCGACCTGTTCTTTGGCGGTCCCAGTCCGGATGCGGTGGCCCTGTATGAAGCCGTGCAGGAACTGGGCCTGGAAGTGAGCCAGGTGGTAGGCGGACATGGAGGTGTGCTGCCCGGCGCAGCGCTTATGGCGCTGGGTGAGGAAGCACCTGCCGACGGGGAATAATCCGGAAAGGTGGGGAAATTACACCCGCTGGTTCCTTCTATTACTGGTAAATCACGCTAGAATAGGGCGCCGTTGCCCGCACCGGCCTGCAACAAGGTACCGGGCAGAGTTGTCATTGCCAAAGCAATCAGAAAGAAGGCGCAGCATGGACTGCGCCTCGTTGGTTCACCAGGAATGCTTTTAGAAAAACAACATTCAGAATTCATCATTTAATCACAGGAAGTAGTACATGCTTGTTCCAGAAGCCATCGCCAAAATTCTCAAAGCTGAAGGCGTTAAATACCTATTTGGTTACCCCCTGAATCCCATCATCGAAGCTGCTGCGGCAGAAGATATCCGGACCATCATCGTGCGCCAGGAGCGTTGCGGTGTGCACATGGCCGATGCCTACAGTCGCCTGACCTCCGGTGACGAGATCGGTGTCTTTGTCATGCAGCACGGCCCCGGAGCGGAAAACTCCTTTGGCGGTGTGGCACAGGCCTACGGTGAATCCGTCCCGGTGCTGATCATGCCGGCCGGTTATGACCGCAAGCAGGCGAACTACTACCCGAATTTCAATTCCACCCTGAACATGAAGCACATCACCAAGTGGGCCGAACCCGTTACCATGGGTTCAGAGGTGGCCAACATCATGCGCAGGGCCTTCGCCCAGTTGCGCAACGGTAGGCCGGGCCCGGTACTGGTCGAAATTCCGTGGGATGCCTGCAAGGAAGAAGCGGACATTTCAGCCTACGTGCCCAGCTTCAAGAACAAATATGCACCGGATGCCGATTCGGTCAAAGCCGCCGCAAAAGCATTGGTGGCGGCCGACAAGCCGGTGATCTATGCCGGGCAGGGCATCAACTATGCCAAGGCCTGGGATGAGCTCAAGGAAATCGCCGAACTGCTCAACGCACCGGTCACCACCAGCCTGGAAGGCAAGAGTACGTTCAACGAAACCCATCCGCTGAGTATCGGTTCAGGCGGCCATGCCACGCCCAAGGCCGTTTATCATTTTCTCAATGAAGCTGACCTGATCTTCGGAATCGGTTGCAGTTTTGCCCTGACGTCTTTCGGCACGCGCATGCCGGACAACAAGAAAGTCATTCATGCCACGCTGGACCCCATGGACATCAACAAGGATATTCCCGCCGAACTGGGCCTGATCGGTGATGCGAAACTTACACTGCGCGCCCTGATCGATGAACTGAAAACCCAGGATATGAGCAAGGCACAGGCACGCAAGGAAACCACGCCGGCTGACATCAGGACAGTGAAGGATGCCTGGATGGCCGAGTGGTTGCCGAAGCTGACTTCCGACCAGTCTCCCATGACGCCTTACCGCGTCATTTACGAGCTGAACAAGCTCGTGGATAAACAGAAAACGATTATCACCCACGATGCCGGCAGCCCGCGTGACCAGCTGGTGCCGTTCTGGGAAGCCGAAGCGCCACTGTCCTACATCGGCTGGGGCAAGACCACACAGCTGGGCTACGGCCTGCCGCTGATGATGGGCGCCAAGCTGGCCAAGCCGGACCACCTGTGCATCAACGTGTGGGGCGATGCCGCCATCGGTTTCACCGGCATGGACTTTGAAACCGCCGTGCGCGAGCGCATCCCCATCATGTCCATCCTGTTCAATAATTTCTGCATGGCCATGGAGCTGCCCATCATGGAAGTCTCCACGGAAAAATTCCGCTCCACGGATATCGGCGGCGACTACGCCGACATGGCAAAAGCCTTCGGCGGTTACGGCGAACGCATCACCGATCCCAACGACATTGTTCCTGCCCTCAAGCGCGGCATTGAAGCCACGGAACGGGGAGAGGCGGTGTTGCTGGAATTTATTACCTGTAAGGAACTTGAGATGTCGTTGCACTATTCGAGTTACGGGAAATAAAAATCGATAAAACGATAAAACGATAAAACGATAAAAGGATAAAGAGGTAGGTCGGATAAGACACGTAGTGTCGCCATCCGACAACTTCGGTGAACTTTTCGATACAGGGAGACAGGGATACAGGGCGACAAACGTAGGCCGGAAGAGGCACGTAGTGCCGTCATCCGGCAGCTTCGATGGACTGATCGATAAAGCGATAAAAGGATAAAAAGGTAGGTCGGATAAGTCACGGAGTGTCGCCATCCGACGGCTTCGATAAGGATGTCGAAAAAGGGAAAAAGGGAAAAAGGGAAAACAATAATAAACGTTTAAAGGGGGCGTAGTGTTTAAAAAACTGCAGGAAAAACTGGGACCGGGTCTGCTGTATGCGGCGGTTGCTGTCGGCGTTTCCCACCTGGTGTCTTCCACCACGGCCGGGGCGACTTACGGGTTTGTCATGGTGGGCTTCATGGTTCTGGTCTGCCTGGTCAAATACCCCACCTTTCTGTTTGGCGCCACCTATGCCGCCGCCACCGGGGAGACCCTGGTGGAAGGCTACCTGCGAATGGGCAAGTGGGTGGTGTGGCTGTTCTTCTTCATGCAGTTGTTTGAATACACCTTCGCCATCTCCGGCGTATCGGTGACCACGGCGGCAATCCTGCGCAGCGTGTTTGGGCTCGAGACAGGTATCGCGCTTGAATTGGGACTGGTTGTCTCCTGCATGTTGATCGTGGCACTGGGGCGTTACGCGGTACTGGAAGATATCACCCGGGTGCTGGTGATCGTGTTTTCCATCGGCACGGTCATTGCTGCGGCGATTGCCGTGGGGGGAATTGATACCGGCGGCGCCTCCCTGTCTGCAGACCTGAGTTTTGATACGCCCACCATCCTCTTCCTCATCGCCGTGGCCGGCTGGATGCCTACGGGCACGGCGGGCTCGGTCGGCCTGTCGTTATGGGTCAAGGCCAAGAGTATTCGGCTGAAGAGGCCGGTGACCACCAGCGAGGCCGCCTTTGATTTTCATGTGGGTTACGGCACAGCCATTTTCCTGGCCATCAGCTTCGTGGCACTGGGCACCTTTGTCATGTACATCAATGGCGTGGAAGTGGAAACCGATGGCGCACTGTTCGCTACGCAATTGATCAACCTGTTCACCTCGACCATGGGCAGCTGGATTTACCCGGTCATTGCCCTGGCCGCGATCACGGTCATGTATTCCACACTGTTGACCCTGGTCGATCTACTGCCACGATCATCGGCGGCAGCAGCCATAGAACTTTTCCCCGTCAGTGAAGAAAAAACCGCAGAGACCTTCAGCAAACGCTACCTGCTGTTCATTGGCGTGGAACTGCTGTTTGTACTCGGTGTGTTATTCCTGCTCATGGACGACTTCGGCACCTTCATTGCCTGGGTCACCTCCATGGGATTTGTCGTGGCACCTGCTTTTTCCTACCTCAATCACAAGGTCATGTTTTCAGACCGCGTGGCGCCCGAGGACCGTCCACCGGAATGGTTACGGTGGTGGAGTATCGGAACGATTACGATACTCAGCGTCGTGGGAGTGATGTTTGTTTATATGAATTACTTGATGTAATTCGAGGGGAAGCGTGTTGGGTTGTCATCCAGCGCCTTCGATGGGGTTTTCGATAAAAGGATAAAGGGATAAAAGGATAAAGGGCAACACTTGTAGGTCGGCATAGGCTCGCAGAGCCGTTTGCCGACGGCCTATCGAAAAAAGGAAAAAGAGAAAAAGGGAAACGTCCCACTTCCATTATTAGTAAGCGGAGTTTGTTGATGCTTGAAATACTGTCCAGGGATCGCATTGTTGCGCAGCCGGGGTTTAACCGTTGGAAGGTGCCGCCGGCGTCTATCGCGATTCACCTGTGTATTGGCTCGGTGTATGCCTGGAGCATTTACAACCCGCCGTTGACCCGGCTCTTTGGTGTGGTGGCACCGGCTTCCGGTGACTGGAGCCTGCAGGATGTGACCTGGATTTTCTCCGTGGCCATTGTCTTTCTTGGCCTGGCCGCAGCCCTGGCCGGGCACTGGCTGGATAAGGTCGGTCCGCGCATGGTCGGCACGGCTGCCGCGGTGTTGTGGGGCGGCGGTTACCTGATTGGCAGTATCGGTATTCTCACGCACCAGCTCTGGCTGTTGTATTTCGGTTATGGCGTGCTGGGGGGTTGCGGCCTGGGACTGGGCTATGTCTCGCCGGTGAGCACGCTCATCAAATGGTTTCCCGACAGGCGCGGTATGGCCACCGGCATGGCCATCATGGGTTTTGGTGGCGGTGCCATGATCGGTGCGCCACTGAAGCGCTTTTTCATCCAGCTATTTTACGAAGCACCGGAATACCTGGGCACCGCTGACCAGGTCACCCTGGTCACAGAAGCCGGCCGTCGTTTTGTCGAACGTGCTGGCGAGCAACTGGAAGTGGTTGTGATCGGCGCCAACGAAGTTGCCGGCATGCTGGTTCCTGGCCCCGAAGGAGTCTACGTTGTCGGTACGGGTTCAACCGGTGTTGCCGGGACCTTCGTGGTGCTGGGCCTGTTGTATTTCCTGGTGATGCTGATAGCCGCCTTTTCCTACCGTGTGCCTGCCGAAGGCTGGCAGCCTGAAGGCTGGACACCGCCGGAAGAAGACCCTGAATCGAAAAAAATGATTACCTCCCACAACGTCGACATCGAGGAAGCGATGAAGACACCACAGTTCTACAAGCTGTGGTTGGTGTTGTGCATGAACGTATCGGCGGGCATTGGTGTACTCGGTGTGGCCAGTACCATGATGAGCGAAATCTTCGGCACCACGTTACCCGGCATCGTTGATGGTGCCTTTGCCGCCGTTTATGTCAGCATGATTTCCGTGTTCAACATGGTGGGCCGTTTCTTCTGGGCGAGTTCTTCTGATTACATTGGCCGCAAGAATACCTACTGGATATTTTTTGCCCTGGGGATCGTGCTTTATTGCTCCGTGCCCTTTGCTGCGCAACAGGTCAGCGCCGATCCCAGTGTGGTGTGGCTGGTGCTGTTCTACGCGGCGACCATGATTATTTTCACCATGTACGGTGGTGGCTTTGCCACTATTCCTGCCTACCTTGCCGATGTCTTTGGCACCAAGTATGTCGGCGGCATTCACGGTCGCCTCCTGACAGCCTGGAGTACGGCCGGGGTGGTTGGCCCCCTGGCCATTACCTCGCTGCGCGAGTCGGCGGTGGCACGTGCCATTGAAGACCTGGTCAGTCGTATTGACCCGGCCGCGTTCCAGGCCCGGTTCGGTGCCAGTATCGAGCAGCTGGACCAGCTGGTTGCTGCACAAACCGTTACCATAGCCAGTCTCATGGAAATTGCGCCTGCCGGCACGGTGGACCCCACCTCGTCCCTGTACAACAACACCATGTACCTGATGGCGGTGTTGTTGTTAATTGGCCTGTTTGCCAATGCCGCCATGAAACCGGTCGCGGAAAAACATTATCTGAAAGAATGAAATTTTTCTGTCGAATAGTCGCACTATGTTTTTGAATCAATTATGAAAATACCTGGTGGAATCGGGGATTACCTTGATTCCGCACAGGATGTGGTTTACTTTCGACAGCCACTTTCCCGGCAGTAACCTTATTTATCACATCTGTTTTGCTCGGGAACACCAGTGAAGAAAACAATACTCAAGGGGTACAACATGAAGAATTTGATCGTTAAAACAGGTTTGGCTGCCTGCCTTTTGCTTGGCATGAATCTGGCCAATGCCGACCTGGCACCTGACTTCGTCGACAAGCTGATGTCTGATGCGCGACCTGAAGCCGACAAGGCCAGGGATGGTTCTCGCCGTCCTTACCAGGTCGTGAATGTATTGGGTGTTGATGAAGGCATGACCGTCATGGATATCGGTTCCGGTGGCGGCTGGTATGCCTGGGTGCTTTCAGCAGCGGTAGGTGCCGATGGTGAAGTGATTGCCCAGTTTGGTCCCCGTGCCCTGCAACGTAACAACGGCCAGGCACAACGTGATATTGCCGAGGCCATGGGCAACGCCGAAGCGTTTTTTGGTGAGGTGAACGAATACCCGGACAACTCCATTGACCGTGCCATCACCGCGCTGAACATTCATCACTACAACGCTGAGCGTGCCGCACCTTATTTCAAGGCTATCTATGATGTATTGAAGCCGGGCGGCATGGTGGCTGTGATTGATCACATCGGTATGCCAGGCATGGACAATGGCATGATGCACAGGATGATTAAATCCGATGCCGAGTCCTGGATTGAAGCTGCCGGCCTGGAGATTGTGACTGACTCCGACCTGTTGCGTACCAATGCCGATGATCACCAGCGTTCCATTTCTGACCCGATTTATGGTCGTGACGTGGATCGTTTCCTGATCGTGGCACGCAAGCCTAACTGACAGGGCATTTCTGTATAAAATGAAAGCCGGGCATCAGCCCGGCTTTTTTTGTGGAGTAAAAAAATGGAGTGGAAAATTTTCCTGACGGTCCTGGGTACCGTGTTCATCGCCGAGCTCGGTGACAAAACCCAGCTGGCTACCCTGCTGTTTGCGGCAGACAGGGAGGTGAGCAAACTCACCGTATTTCTTGCCGCCTCACTGGCCCTGATCCTGGCCTCCGCGATTGGTGTGCTGGCAGGCAGCGTGTTGTCAGAATTTATTAATGAAAAATACCTGCACTATATTGCCGGTGTGGGCTTTGTTGCCATCGGGGCGTGGACGCTGGTCACGGCGTGACCCGGCTGCGCCGGGAGGAACAAGGAGCGACAAGTTGGGCTCTAACGAAGCGTCGTAGGCCGGAAGAGGCGCGAAGCGCCGTCATCCGGCAAGGTGCCCGCAGGGCACCCGAAAATCGTTATAAACTTTACTTAAACCAGGCGACCTCCGGTCGCCATGCCGGATGACGCTCCGCTTTTCCGGCCTACGAATCAGCAATATATTCCTGTCTCGTTTATTGGTTGGCTTCTTCCAGGGCTTCCTGCCACCTGGCTACCGCGCAGTCGTATTCCAGGAAAATATCGTCACTCATGCGCTGGTAATACACCGTCTGGGTAATGGGCCCGGCATACAGCGCGGGGTCGGTGACCGTCAGTTCAAACACCAACGTGTCATTGTTGATTGGCGGGGCAATGGTGGCGACGAAACCGCTGGGCTCCTTGCCGACTTCCTCGCGGGTGGCCATGTAAACGCGCTCGGTGATCTCCATGTTTTCCGTTCGCGGCCAGCGCCCGTCCAGGGTCTCCTTGAGTAATTGCGTTTCGATAACCAGGACTTGTCTGCCCAGATCAGGATCCTGTTCCCAGTGGCCGATGGAATAGCCCATGCGGGTTGGCGGGTAGTCGTCGGGAAAATCGCGGCCATCAATAAAGACACGGCGCACCTGCATTTCCAGTTCTGCCAGCATGGTGAGCTGGTCGCCCTTCTGGATAACTTCAATCGGGTAAGCCACCAGTGATGTCATGGTGCTGGGCATGCCGGGTGGCACGCACCAGGCGCCGGGTTCTACCCAGTTTGGATACTGTGACAGGTAAGCATCCTGCAGGGCCTGGCCTGATTCAGTCAGTGCCTGGGTACCGGTTCGCACGAACTCGGGTTCAGCGGCGTAGCCGACCCATACACCGGTAAAGTCGGGTGGACTGTCAGCAGCTGCGGCTCGTATGGGCAAAGAAAACAATAACGCAATGGCGGCATAAAGGATGGCAAGTCGGGATAGGCGTTTCATCGAAAGCTCCGGTGGTAAACAGGCAATGGCAAAATATGCGAGCTGACCCTGTCAAAGTCAAATTCTGGTTGTGAGGGAAGCTGGTAGCATAAAAACCGGAATGATTATTGTGGGGAAAGTCTGCTCACTTATGCTAAATTTGTCTATTGTTGGCGCGTTTTACAAGGGGCGTGCGCAGTCGTAGATACCGCGGTAAACAAACATGGGGGAGAAACCAATGTCTGTGTTCTATTCACGCAAGTTAAAATTTCTGGGTGGGAGCATCGCGACCCTTTGTCTGGTGCTGTTTACCGGAAGCCTGTTTGCCCATCACTCGGCAGCACAGTTTGATTTCAGCAAGAGAGAGCCGGTAACCGGCAAGGTTGTGTTCGTTGATGTTTCCAATCCGCACATTGACCTGATCCTTGAGATTGATAATGGTGATGGCACCACCAAAGAAGTGCAGTTTGAAGGGCATAGCCGCAACAATGTCTACCGTCGTGGCTGGCGTCCTGATGACTTCGCCGAAGGCGACGAGATAACCATCTTTATTGCGCCTATGCGCAATGGCGAAGATGGGGGCTATATCCAGGAGTTTGAAATGGCCGATGGCAAGAAGTTTTGAGTTTGAATTTGGGGAAGAACAACATGATCAGAAATATTTCAATTTTCCTGGGGCTGCTGGCAAGCAGCATGATGGTATCGGCCCAGCCGGATTTTTCCGGGCTGTGGTTTCCTGCCAGCTTTGATCCCAATGCGCCGCGGCTTGCCCCGGGTACACGGGAGCTGCCGTTCACTGAGGCGGCACAACGGATGGCTGACAAGTTCAATGCCGAGTTTGAGACCACCGATGAGCCCGGTGCCTGGTGTATCAAACCCGGTTTGCCCCGCAGCATCTGGGGCGCGCCTTTTCCAGTGGAAATCGTGCAGACCGAAGGCTTTATCAACATGCTCTGGGAAGGCTATTACCAGTACCGCAAGATCTACCTGGAAGGCCACCCCCGCCCTGAGCCCATTTTGCATAGCCGCATGGGCTATTCTGTCGGGCATTTCGAGGGCGACACCCTGGTCATTGAAACGTCCTACCTGCGCGAATATCCGTTTTTGAGCCGCACGGCCAACACCGATGATGCCACGGTTGTTGAACGCTGGAACACGGTCACCAGCACCAATGATGAAGGCGTGGAACAGACCTACCTGACCAATGAAATGATTCTCACGGATCCCAGGCTCTACACAGAGCCGGTCAGGATTGTTGGCACCCTGCGTTACTCACCGGATACGCCGATCATGGAGTACTCCTGTAGCGAGCAGATCTATGAGCAACACCTGCAGGACCGGGGCATTGCTCCGCCGGATTTATCTGAACTGGAGTAGGCCGGCAAGCGCAGAAACCAGGTGCAAAAACCTGGGAAAATTTCGCAAATGCAGCAACCGGTTATAGTGCTTGAAAATGCACCGGTTGCTCATTATCCTGTCTCTCCTTTTGGAAAAAATTGACAAGTTAAACAGTAGCTTAGTAAGTAGCTAGGCAGTTGGGTAAGCAGATGGGCAATAGCCTGTTTAAATTGGCCGCTGGCAAGAAGAAAAGTGAGCAGTATTAAGCTGCCGGATAGTACTCTACTTCTCATATCTGTGCTGTTCAGGTTCCCTGGCAGCCAATATCCAGAAACCAAAACAAACCGTATTGAAAGGGGGCCATACCCCGGGCCGGTTGGCCGGTAAAAAAAGGGTAGGAAATGAAGGCAAGACCCCTGATCAAAACTCCCGGCAGACGTGAACTGCTGGTAAAAACGGCCACGACCGCCCTGGTCATGGCCATGCCGACGGTATTGTCAGCCCAGGACAATCTGGCCGTGACTCCCCTGCGTAATGATATCTTCCTGATTTCAGGTGCCGGTACCAATGTCCTGGTAGCCATCGGCAGCGAGGCCGTCGTATTGGTCGATGGTGGGCAGGCAGCCCATTCCACCGCCCTGATGACAGAAGTGGACAGGTTGTCAGGAGGCAAACCGGTGATGGCCCTGTTCAATAGCAACTGGCGGCCGGAGCATTGCGGACTCAATGCCATGCTGGGGCCGCGCGGCACACGAATTATTGCCCATGAAAATACCCGTCTTTGGCAAGGTAATGACTTTTACGTGAACTGGGAAGATCGCCACTATTCACCTGCTCCGGTCCAGGCCAACGAGACCTTTTATACCAGCGGTTCGATCATGCTGGATGATGAGGTGATCGCTTATGGACGGGCCGGCGATTTCCGGACTGACGGCGATATCTATATCCATTTTGAGAACTCAAATGTCCTTTATGCGGGCGATATTCTGGTAGTGAGTACTTACCCCGTGCTGGATTATGTTACCGGTGGCTGGATAAACGGGGCCCGTGTGGCAACGGACAGGATGCTTGAAATCGCCGATGCGCAAACCCTGGTCATCCCGGCTGAAGGGGCGCCAGTCCAGCGCGATGCGCTGGAAAGACAGCAGGAGATGCTTGAGTATGCCTATGAGCAGGTCGC